>Ga0302324_100021987_pt1 | contig 12420 bp, 10 predicted proteins | sample Palsa_T0_1_FD_201949 | JGI IMG/M metagenome (GOLD analysis project Ga0302324, IMG submission 201949) | Peat permafrost microbial communities from Stordalen Mire near Abisko, Sweden - Palsa_T0_1 | ecosystem: Environmental > Terrestrial > Soil > Palsa > Peat permafrost | place: Sweden: Abisko...
CGATGCGCGACACCACTGAACTGGTGACCGGCGAAAGCGGCACGGGCAAGGATCTGGTCGCGCAGGAGATCCACCTAGTCAGCCCGCGCAGAAAGCAGCCGTTCGTGGTGGTGAATTGCTCGGCCATTCCTGAGACGCTGCTGGAGGCGGAGCTATTCGGATACACGAAAGGCTCCTTTACCGGCGCATTGCAATCGCGCATCGGACGCATTCATGCTGCGCACGGGGGCACCTTGTTTCTCGATGAGATCGGCGACATGCCGCTCTCGCTGCAAAGCAAGATATTGAGATTCCTGGAACAGGGAGAAGTGCAGCGGCTGGGCTCCAACGACAACTTCAAGGTGGACGTGCGCGTGGTGGCGGCCACCAACGCCGACCTCAAGAAACTGATCTCAGAGCAGCGGTTTCGCGAGGATCTCTACTACCGACTCGCGGTGTTCCCCATTCACCTGCCTCCCTTGCGGGAAAGGATGGAAGACCTGGAAGAGCTGGCGCTGGCCTTTGTCGCCAAGTTTCAGCCCGGCGTGGCGTTGAGCCGCGACGCTTTGGATATCATGGCGCAGCATCGGTGGCCGGGAAACGTCCGGGAGTTGCGCAACGCGATCGAGCGGGCGACGATCCTGGTAGGAACGGGACAAGAAATCAAGCCAGAGCACATTTTTCTTTAGTCTGCTGTCCCATTTCGACCACCCTTGTCGATGTGGTTCCAGTTTGGCACTCGTCGTGCAACTGGATTGGGTAAATGTTGCCCAGTTCTCATGCGTCTCCAATAATTGACGCCCGTCCTGTCTCCCTGTCTGGCTCGGGGCTGCTCGCGGATGCCTTCTCGGAGTTCATCTCCGCGTCTTCGCTGCTAGAGGCCTCTTATCGCGACTTGCAGCGTGAGGTCAGGCAGCTCGGCTTCGAATTGGCGGAGCGCAACGCCGCCCTCACCAGGAGCCTGGCGGAAAACGACCGCATGCGCGCGGCCCTGCAGCAGATCATCGATTCGATGCCGTGCGGCGTGCTGGTGCTGGACACTTCCGAAACCATCGTGACGATCAATCCGGAAGGGCGCAGGCTGCTCGAGTTGGGCGCCGTCCCGGTGCTGAACCTGCGTGCCCTGTCCGCCGCCAGCCGGATCGATTTCGAATCGCTCGTGGCTGGCTCGGAAGACCGTCTCGACAATGAGTTCTGCCTATCCTCTGCTGCGGGAAAGCGCTGGCTGGCGATTGGCAACCGGAAGCTTTCCGGTGTGTCCGCAAGCTCGGAGCATGGCAACGGCAGAACCACACTGAAGAGTATCTGCATCCTGCGGGATATTACGGCCAGCAAGCAGGCAGAGCTGGAGCGGGAAGCTGCGCGGAGCGCCCTGGCGCTGGCCGAGGTGTCAACGACGCTGGCCCACGAGATTAGAAATCCGTTAGCGAGCATGGAATTATTTGCCGGATTGATCGCCGAAGATCCTGGGAATGCGAACCAATGGGTTTCTCATCTTCGCGCGGGCATTCGCCTGCTCTCCGGGACAGTCAATAATGTGCTGAGCATCCACGGCGGAGGCAATCCGCATCTTGCTCCAGTTGATCTGACTGCCTGTGTTCGGAGCGGCGTGGAATTTGTGCGCCCCATCGCGGAGCAGGCGGGCGTGGTGCTTTCTTTTGCGGGCGTGGACGACAATCTAGCCATTCAGGGCAACGAGAACCTGCTCCGCCAGATCGTGCTGAATCTCATCTGCAATGCGATTCGCCACACCGTTGCCGGCGGAACGATCGAGGTCTCGACGAAGGGGTTGACGCGGCGGGGCGCTGCGCAGGCGCTGGTTGAAGTGACCGATACGGGCTGTGGAATCCCGCCCTACCTTATCGATCGCATCTTTGAAGCTGGGTTCAGCGCGAACGGCGACACGCCGGGCCTTGGCCTGGCTGTTTGCAGGCGGCTCATGAATTCACATGGCGGAGAGATTCGCGTCTCAAGCCGCGTGAACTGCGGCACTACTTTTCAATTGGAGTTTCCAATCTTATGACAAGCGACACAGCGTCTTCAGTGATGGTGGTAGACGACGAGCCCGGCATTCGCACCGCACTGCGCGCCAATTTTCTTCGCCACGGCTGGCGGGTGGAGACTGCGTCCAGCGTGCGTGAGGCAATTCGCGCTCTCGAAGGTAGAGAGTTCGACCTGGTCGTGACCGATATACGCATGCCGGACGGTTCGGGGATGGAAGTCATGCGTTCTGCGCGCCAGTCGTCGCCCGGGGCGGCTGTCATATTGTTGACCGCCTACGGCTCGGTGCCGGATGCTGTGCGCGCCATGCGCGACGGGGCTCTGGATTATTTGACCAAGCCAATTTCGTTCGATCAGTTGCAGGCCACCGCCGCGCAGGTCATGCATCGCGCCAGCCGCATGCCGGTTGAGGAAACATCTCCAGCGGGAGACATTGTTGGCCGCGCGCCGTTGCTGCTTCGCGCCATCCAGCGCGCCCGCGCGGCCGCGACCACGGACGCCGATGTGCTGATTGAGGCAGAGAGCGGCACGGGCAAGGAATTGCTGGCGCGCTACATTCACGATTCCAGCGATCGCAGCCGCAAGCCGTTTGTGGCGGTGAACTGCGCTGCTGTTCCCGAGTCGCTGCTGGAGAGCGAGTTGTTCGGTCATGGCCGCGGCGCATTCACCGGCGCGGTGGGAGCCAAGCCCGGCAAATTCGAGCAGGCCGACGGCGGCACGATTCTGCTGGACGAAATTGGCGAGATGCCGCTCCACCTGCAGCCCAAGCTTCTGCGAGCGCTGCAGGAGCGAGAGTTTGAGAGGCTTGGAGAATCGCGATCGGTGCACGTGGATATTCGCGTGATTGCCACGACCAATGTCTCGCTGAGTGCGATGGTGGAGCGGGGAAAGTTTCGCGGCGATCTCTACTATCGGCTGAACGTGATTCCGCTTTCGCTGCCGCCCTTGCGTGACCGCCGCGAAGACATTCCGGTTCTCGCGCAGTACTTCGCGGAGAAATTTGCCGCTCAATTGCGCTCGCCCACGCCGCGGCTTCACTCGGGGTTTCTCGATCGGCTGCAATCGCACAACTGGCCGGGAAACGTGCGGGAACTGGCGAACTTTCTGCGCCGCGTGATGACGCTGAGCGGCACGCTGGACCTCGATGCCGGCTGCTTCGAAATGGAATTCGACGGAGCCGCCAGGCCAATGACTGCGCCGCAGATGCAGGTTTCATCGGCGCTTGCCGGCGCGCCCATTCGCGAGGTGGAACGGATGCACCTTGAAAGCACGCTGGCGCTAACCGATGGAAATCGCACCCACGCTGCCGAGTTGCTCGGCATCAGCCTGCGGACATTGCGCAACAAGATTCGCGAATACGGTCTTCCGCCAAGGAGGTATGCATAACATGGCTTCGGGTCCAACACTCAACGTTTTGCAGGGATATCTCAAGCTCATCACTGAGCGACAACAGATGATTGTGTCGAACATGGCCAATGTCGACACGCCCGGCTATCACACGAAAGACGTCGACTTCAAGTCTGCGATGCGCCAGGTGATGAACGAAGGCGGCGATCCGGAAATGCAAACGGCGTCGATGGAATTGAAGGGCCTGCCGGAGCGTCCAGACGGAAACAACGTGAACATCGACCGCGAAAGCATGATGCTTTCGCAAACGCAGCTCCAGTTTCAACTCGGCGTGCAGTTGGTGAAGACTCAGTTCGGCCATTTGCTGACAGCAATCAAGGAAGGAAGCTAGCCATGGGCATGTTCAACATGATGCAAATAAGCGCGTCGGCGCTGGCCGCGGAAAGACAGCGCGCGGAAGTGACCTCCGCAAACCTGGCGAATGCAGAGACAACGCATACGGACCAGGGCGGTCCGTATGTGCGCAAGGAAGCGGTATTCAGCGCCGTGGGAGGATCGCTCTTTCATTCAACCTTGAGCACAGTGGGCGGAATTGCGCAGGCGCCGGCGGGATCAGTCCGGCTTACGGACGTGGTGGACGACCCTGCCCCGCCGGTGCAGCGCTACGAGCCGGGCAACCCGGATGCGGACGCAACGGGCTATGTGTCGTATCCGGCCATCAATCCCATTAACGAGATGGTGGACCTGATGGGCTGTGTGCGGGCCTATCAGTTGAATGCGTCCGCAATCAGCGCGGAGAAGCAAATGGTCGAGCAATCGATCGGAATACTGAAATCCTGATAATTCCGGAGCGGAACCATGAGCAATGTCAGTCTGGGCGCAATTCCAAGTGCGTATCTGCCGGAACCATCGTCGCTCGATGCGGGCAGCAGCGGCGGCGGGTTGGATTTTGGATCGGTGCTGAAGAATGCCATCAGCAGCGTGGATCAATTGAATTCCAACGCCGGGGCGCAAGTGAACAACGTATTGAAGGGCGGGGACGGCGATATGACCAGCGTGATGATCGCCGTTGAAAAGGCAGATGTTTCATTTCAGCTCATGATGCAGGTTCGTAACAAGATCGTGAGCGCTTACCAGGACATTGAGAAAATGCAGTTCTAGGGCTGAGAGTCTATGGCGTCTTTCACGGATATAACTGGACGGGCAACGCAGTTCTGGGAGGGCCGCGATCCGCGCCAGAAGAGGTTTATTCTCGCCGGTGCAGGCGTCACAGTGCTGCTGCTGGCGCTGTTTGCGCGCCTGATTGGCACGCCCGACTATCAGACGCTGTCCACAGGCCTCGGGTCCGCGGACGTTCAAAAAATTGCCGGGCAGCTCGATGCCCAGAGCATTCCGCATGAGACCAGCGCGGATGGAAAGACGATCAGCGTCCCGGCGAGCAAGCTGGATGCGGCGCGCATGGCCATCGCTTCGGTGGGAACGCCGGGCAATGAGCGGGCGGGATTCGAGCTGTTCGACAAATTGTCGTGGGGTCAGACGGAGTTCGATCAGAAGGTTACTTATCAGCGTGCGCTGGAAGGCGAGTTGGAAAGATCGATCGAAACGCTGAGCGATGTTGCCAGCGCCCGCGTTCACCTGGTCATGGCGACGGATTCTGTTTTTCTCGACCGTCAGCGAGCCGCCAAGGCGTCAGTGATTTTGAAGCTTCGCGGCAATGGCCTATCGAAAGATGCTGTGATGGCAATCTCGCGGATGGTCTCCGGCGCCGTGGATTCGTTGCGTCCGGAAGATGTCACCATTGTCGACGCAGATTCTGCACGATCGCTGGGGCTGAGCCACAACGGTCAGGATGATGGCGAAGGCCTTGAGGCGAGCTTGACGCAACGCTTGATTACCACGCTTGAACCCGTGGTGGGCACGGATAAGATTCGGGCCACGGTCCGCATCGATCAGGATCAGAGCACGACCGAGGAGAGCCAGGAAAAGTACGATCCTACCGTCAGTGCGCTCTTGAGCGATCAGAAGTCTTCTGATCAAGCCGGCAATGTGATTGCCTCTACAGGTGTTCCGGGTACCTCCAGTAACATACCAACGACGAAAGCGAAGTCGCCCGGAGCGCCCGATACGTCGCAGACATCGATGACCGAGAGCGCCCAGTACGGCGTGAATAAGGTGATGACGCGCAAGGTCACGCCTGCCGGCCGCATCGAACGCCTCAGTGCGGCAATTCTAGTGGACGATGCAACGGTGAAGAACGTTCAAGGCAGCAAGGTGAGCTACACAAAAAAGAAAAGGACGCCGGAAGAATTGAACAAGATTCAGCAGCTTGCCGAGGCGGTTATCGGCTTCGATGCCAAGCGCGGAGACACGATCAGCGTGCAGGATATGTCGTTCGACTCGAACGGCGCCAACGCGGATCTCGCCGCTCCGAACTGGGTTCAGCAACAGGGAAAGAATCTTTCAAATTATTCATCCTTGATTCGGCCCGTTTCGCTGGTTGTGCTTTTCCTGCTGGCTTACATGTTTGTGCTACGGCCGTTCCAGAAGCAAGCGCTGGCTCCCGGCAAGCTCCCGCGGCCGGCACAACCCCCCGCACTTCCATCCGCGCCCGGAGCGGAGCAACTCACGATGGGCACAGCGGAGCAGAGGAGCGGCAACCAGCGGGCGAACCAACTGAAAGAGAAAACGATTGAGCTGATCAAGCAAAAGCCGGCCGACACCACACGCGCAGTGCAGGCATGGCTGAATGAGGATAATTCATGAGTGTGTCCAGTGCTGCGGTTCTCACCGGTGCGCGGAAGGCGGCGATTCTGATTTCGATGCTGGGCGACGAGCCGGCAGCCGCGATTCTTCGCAATCTTCCCGACGACGATCTGCAAAAGATCACCGATGAGGTGGCGAACCTTCCTCATGTTCCTTTTGAAGTAACCTACGAAGTTCTCGAAGAGTTCCAGCAAATGATGGCGGCACAGGAATTCCTTGCAGTGGGCGGCCAGGACGTGGCGAGCCGCCTGCTGATCAAAGCATTCGGAGATAGCGGCGCAAAGAGCATGGTGCAGCGGTTGATGCGGGCCGACGAAATGAGTACGATGCGCATGGATTCGCTGAAGAAGCTTGACCCGAAGAAGCTGGCCAGGTTCCTGGTTGGGGAGCATTCCCAGACCACGGCACTCATTCTCGGCCATCTCGATGCAAAGCAGGCCTCGGCGCTGTTGATGAAGCTTGAGCCGGAACAGCGCGCCGATTGCGTGAGACGCCTCGCGAATCTCGGACAGTTCTCGCCGGACGTGGCCGCAAAAGTTTCCGCGGTGCTGAATAAGCGATTGCGCGGCGTGGCCGATCAAAGCAGGAGCTCCGGCGCCGGCTTTAGAGACGTGGCAGAACTGATGAACCGCCTTGATCCGCTTGCGGCGCGCGAAATCCTCGAGAGCATTGAGAAGGAAGAACCCAAGCTCGCCATCAGCATTCGCGATCAGATGTTTACGTTCGACGATTTTCTTGAGGTTCCCGAACAGGACCTGCGCGAGCTGATGAGTTCAGTCGACAAGAAGACGCTGATGGTGGCGATGAAGGGCGCCAGCGAGGATCTGCGCAGTCATTTCTATCGCACGATGTCTTCGCGCGCGGTGGAAATGATGAAGGAAGATTCGGACGCGATGGGGCCGGTGCGCAGCAAGGACGTTGTGAAAGCGCAAACGGAGATTGTTGCAATCGCGCGCAAGCTTGAGTCAGAGGGGAAGATCGCATTAAAGAGCGAGGGAGACGATGAGTACGTACTCTAACGTGGAATTCGGCAACATGATTCCTGTTCCAGTGAAGACGCTGGAATACCGCGACATGGGCGGAGCGACGAACTTCAGCGGCTCGATTAACCCGATTCTTGAAGATATTGCCGCGCATGAAGAGGCTGAGCGGCGCGCGGAAGTTGCGCTTTCAGAAACTGAATTCGCCGACCGAATCAGGCGGGAGCGGGCCGATGCGGCGCAGCAGGTGGAACTCAGGCTCAGGCAGGAGTATGAACTCAAGCTGCAAGCCGCACACGCACCCGTTGCGGCCGCGGTCTCGGCATTCAAGGAGCAGCGCAGCGAGTATTTCGCGCGCGTGGAAGCGGAAGTTGTGCAACTCGCATTGGCCATTGCCGCAAAGATTCTGCATCGCGAAGCGCAGGTCGATCCAATGCTCGTGGCTTCGCTGGTGAGAATGGCGATCGAGCGACTGCGGGAAGGGTCGAGCGTTACGATCCGCGTGGGCCGCGGGCGCGCGCCGCGGTGGAAGGAATATTTTGCCGGCCAATCGGTTGTGGCGCGAGTGGAAGTGGTGGAAGACTCGAATCTCAGCGAACACGATTGCCTGCTGGAGACCGAGCTTGGCGTTGCCAACTTCGGCTTGGACACGCAATTGAAAGAGGTCGAACAGGGCTTTTTCGATTTGCTTGCGCTGAAACCGGTGAACCGGTGAATCGTGCAATTCTGGCTCCCTATATTCATGCGCTGGAGGCAGGCTCAACACTGCGCTGGAAGGGCCGCATCAATCAGGTCATCGGAAATCTGATCGAGTCGGAAGGACCATTCGGCTTCGTCGGCGAGTCGTGCGAAATCACGGGCGACGGCGGCAGAAGCTATGCCGGAGAGATCGTCGGCTTTCGCGGATCGACCATGTTGTCAATGGCCGCGGACCATCCGCAGGGCATTCGCCTTGGCGACCAAATCGTAACCTGGGGCGCGCGTCCTTCGATTCGCGTAGGCCCGGAGTTGCTGGGGCGGGTAATCGATCCCGCCGGAAATCCGCTGGATGGAAAAGGGGATTATCGGGCTGCGCGCGCGGTCATCATTGACGGCTCGGCGCCGCTGCCTCTGGAACGTGTTCCTATTCGCGAGCCGCTCGGCTGCGGCATTCGCGCGATCGATGGATTTTTGACTTGCGGAAGAGGCCAGCGCCTGGGCATCTTCGGCGGCAGCGGCGTCGGCAAGAGCACGCTGATCGGCATGATGGCGCGCGGAACCGCCGCGGAGATGACCGTGCTGGCCCTGGTTGGCGAACGTGGCCGCGAAGTGGGCGAGTTTCTTGAAGTTCTTGGCGAGGAGGGCCTGCGGCGCTCGGTCGTCGTGGTGTCTACTTCCGATCAATCGCCGCTCCTGCGCATTCGCGCAGCACTGGCGGCAACCGCGCTTGCCGAGTATTTTGCAAGCCTGGGAAAAAATGTTTTGCTCATCGCCGATTCGCTCACGCGCTTTGCCATGGCGCAGCGTGAGATTGGATTGGCGGCGGGCGAGCCTCCTACCGCGAAAGGCTATACGCCCTCCGTATTGAATATGCTTGCTCGCCTGGTGGAACGCGCGGGCAACTTCGCGCAGGGCAGCATCACTGCCTTCTATACAGTGTTGATGGAAGGCGACGACCAGCAGGATCCTGTTGTCGATACGGTTCGCTCGCTCCTCGACGGGCATGTGATCCTTGACAGAAACCTGGTGATGCGTAGCCACTACCCTCCGATCTCTATCATTGAGAGCCTGAGCCGATTGATGTCGAGCATGGTTTCAAAGGAGCATCTTGCCAAGGCGAATGCGCTGCGGCTGTTGATGTCGGCATATGCCCGGTCAGAGGATCTGATCCGCATCGGCGCGTATCAGAAGAACAGCGATCCGGTCCTCGACAGTGCGATTCAGAATCTGCCCGCATTGAATGCGTTTCTGCAGCAGACTCCAGACATGCTGGTCAATTATCCTGACATCGTTGAGCAGTTGATGGCTCTACCAGGCTAGCTATGCCCTTTCGCTTCCCACTTGCGGCTGTGCTTCTGGTTCGGAAAAACGCGGAACAGCGCGAAGAGCGCGCACTCAAAAAGATTCAGCTCGAAATGGCCCACGCGACGCGTGAACTTGAAGAACTGAACGCGGAGATTGCCTGTGTGCAGGCTGCGCGGGAACAGGCGATGCAAGAGCCGATTCCTGCCGTGCAATTGCACGCCTATCTGGAGCGGGCCGAAGTGGCCGCGGAGAAGAAGAAAGATCTGGTCAATCAGATTCAAACCCTCCGACAGGGGTTGGCACAGCAAATGAAGGTGTACCAGGCTTCTCACCGCGACCGCGAAGCGCTGACGGACATGCTGGAAAAGCAGCGAGAAGCCTATGACCAGGGCCAGGCCCGCGAGCAGCAGAAGCAACTCGACGATATGTTCATGGCACGCCGTCATCGCAATTAAGAGATGATGAGGCTGGATGCAAGTGCGCCGATCGGGCGACCGATTGATTGGCTCCATGACACTCAGAACGATGCCGAATAGGCAGACTTTGCCCAGCGCATACGGCAAGGATTGCCCGATTGGTCTCCGAACGCTTGCGCGCTGCGAAGCGGTCGATTCGGAAATATCATGAAATGAGCAATTTGCGCCGGACGGCACGTGCGCTGTTTGAGCTTGTCCTTGGCGCGCAACGTGCAAAGCCATGGGTGTGCGGATTGCATCCACTGCGACGACCTCTGGCTTGGCTCTGCTGATGCCGGCCCCGGCCAGGCCCTCGCTCACTTCGTTCCTGGAGATACTCACGAATGCGTCGGATGAGGAAGCCGGCGGAAGTGAATTGATGAATTCGGGCGCGGAGACGGAGGCCGACTCGTCATTGGCGAATGGCGCGGCGAGTTCGCAGGAGGACAGCGCGCTGCCGTCCGGCTCTGGTGACGAAAACGTTCGAGCAACCGCGGATCGTCCATCCGTGGCACAGAAGCTGCCTTCGACGGCGCAGAGATTGTCAGGCGGTGAAAGTGCCTCTCGCACAAACAACGGATCGTCTGGATTTGTAAATGGAGAACCAGCGCGTGCGACCTCAATTGCGACAGACGTCCTGATTCGCGCGGGGGTTCCGACTTTCAGTTCCTACGCAATGCCGTTCTCGCGGACAGGCAACTCGGGCATCGCGTTTCCAACGTCACCCGCGAATTCGCCGGGGCAAGAGATTCCCGGAAACACTACAGTAAATCCCGGAGCGAATTCGGCTGCAGAAGCCGGTGCCGCGAGTCGTCCAGCGAATGGGCAAGGACCGATTTCGATTGTGTCCGCCTCAGAAAAGGTTAGCTTCACCAGCACTTCAACCGTTGCGCCGTTAGCCCAAACGAAGACTTCAACCGCGGAGAAACCAAGCGGACCCGAGAATGGCCGTTGGGCGAAGAGCGGATCATTCGGAGTTGTGGATGGGGAGCGCGCGCGGACGATGGCTGGTCTGAAGAGTGCGCTCATATCTTCGACCGCAACGAGTTTTGTTCCCACCGCGCAGCCTTTTCAAACTGCGAGCGCATCCGGTGACACTGCTGCGCGGATGCCTGTGGGATCGTTGGAGCAGGAAGCTTCCCGAGGCAGTGCGATGCGCGACGGCGCAAAGACCTATGCCGATGCGAGCGTTGGCAAACTTGTAGCGACTCAGCAGCAAGTCGCGCCATTGCGTTCTATCGCCGGCAATGGAATCGCCGCTGGCACCGCAGCAGTTCGCCCCAGCGATCCGATCGAGCCCTCGTCACCGGTAAAGGCGAACGTGCAGGCCAGCCTGTTGCCGGAGCGCACATCCTCTGCAATCGCGAAGGGAGAAGGCTGGCGCGGAATGCTCGACGATTCGAGCGTGTCCATCCCATCGCAATCGGCAGTCTCCGGTCTTCCTGCGCAACTTGTCCCAGTGAGCGCTCCGTCGGTCGAAACTTCCGCGCGGCCGTTTGCGGATGCTGCTGTAGCGAGACGCTCTGCAAACAGTTCGATCGAGAGCGGAGAGAGGTCGCCCGCAAACGAATTGGGCGCGCTCACCTCTGCGCCCAAGACAACATTCAGTCCTTCCAGACTGGCACTGATATCCGCCGGCCCGTATGCCACGTCCTTTCAGCGGACGTTGGCGAGCGTGCCCGAGGTGGACATCTCAGGACTCCGTCTGATGGGAGTTGAAACGAGTACGCACCCCGACGCGAAGATCATTTCCACTTCGGCGCCAGCGGCAGTCTCCGGTTCCTCCGCGCCGGCACCGCAAACGACCAGGCCGACTGGCGGTGCTATTCAGGGTACCCAACCGAGCGCGTCGGACAAAGAAGCTTCCGAAAGAGTCCTGATGAACGCAACCGTGACGACGCAGGTAAGCGAGGCTTTCGTTCATGTCTCTCTGCCGGTTCCGGTTTCGAGTTCCTTCGCGCAGCCGCCGGCGCAGGCCCGTGCGTTCAGGAGTGGGTTCGAGCCGGCGACGGTGGCCGCGCCTGAGCAACAAGTTTCTGGAAGTGGTTTGGTAGATCCAAACGCGCGGACGATTCCCATTGTGCTGAGCGCGGACGCTCCTGTGACAGCGACAGTCTCTGGTTCTTCCGCATCACTACCGATACAGACGAAGCCGATGGCCGACATCGTTCAGGAAATTGTACCAACCGACTTGGACAGAAAAGCTGTCGAAAACATTCTGACGAACGCAACCGTGAAGACGCAGGTAAACCAAACCCGGATCTCAGTCTCTTCGCCGGTTGCTGAGCCGAATCCTCTCGTACGCCGCCCAACGCAGACCAACCCGGTCAGCACCGGGATCGAGCAGGAGGCGGTGGCCGCGCCAGAGCAAAAAGCTTCTGGAAGCGGCTTGGTAGATCCAAACGCGCGGACGATTCCCATTGCGCTGAGCACAGACACTTCTGTTTCAGCGACGATCCCTAGTTCTTCCTCACAGTCACCGGCACAAACGAGGCAGACTATCAACGTCGTTCAGGAGAATGTTCCGGGCAACTCAGAAAAGCCAGCTTCGGGAAACGTCCTGGTGGATGGAACCGTGAAGACGCAGGTCAACCAACCTCCTGTTCAAGTTGCTTTGCCGGTTGCGGTTTCGAGTTCTCCTGCACAGCAGCCGGCGCGGGCCAGCACGTTCAGGAATGGTTTCGATCCGATGCGGATGCCGATGGCCGCGCCGGAGGAGCAAGTCCCCGGAAATGGCTTGAGGAATGATGGTGCGCGAACGATTCCCACCATGCTGAGCGCGGATGCTTCTGTGACAGCGACGATCTCCAGTTCTTCCGCACAGCTACCGATACAAACCAAGCCGATTGCCGGCATCGTTCACGAGGCCATACCCAGCCAGTCGAACAAAG
>Ga0302324_100021988_pt1 | contig 12420 bp, 10 predicted proteins | sample Palsa_T0_1_FD_201949 | JGI IMG/M metagenome (GOLD analysis project Ga0302324, IMG submission 201949) | Peat permafrost microbial communities from Stordalen Mire near Abisko, Sweden - Palsa_T0_1 | ecosystem: Environmental > Terrestrial > Soil > Palsa > Peat permafrost | place: Sweden: Abisko...
CGCAGCCAGGGAGAAGTCTGCATAACCGTCGCCCAACGACGCGCCGATTCGCAAGAGCCGGCAATCTTATCTATGATTCCTATTCAACGTGCGATGGCTCCGCAACACTGCCGCTGCCGTCGTCAGTATTGAAAAGTATGACCGGAAAAGACACAGAACGGGAGGAATTCCAAGTGAACATAGATGCTGCTGACGTCTGGCCTGCCTTGCCCCAAGCCGCTTGGAGCGATACCTGCGCAACGCTTCAGCTCTGGATGCAGATAGTCGGCAAGATTCGCCTCGCGCTCATGCCGCCTATCAACCACACCTGGAGCGTGACCCTTTATCCCAGCGTGCGCGGCCTCACCACATCGCCAATGGCCAGCGGAGTGCGCATCGTCCAAATCGATTTCGACTTCATCGATCACATGCTGCGCATTGAAACCAGCGTGGGGCGCACCAAGTTCATTCCTCTTAAACCAATGAGCGTCGCAGTCTTTTATGCGCAGGTAATGGCCGCGCTCGACGACCTTGGCACGCCGGTCCACATATGGCACATGCCCGTCGAAGTGGCCCAGCCCATCCCTTTTGAGCAGGACGAAACTCATTGCGCCTACGATCCGGAATATGCGCAGCGGTTCTGGCATATTCTGCTCCAGACCACGCGAGTTTTCACCGTCTTTCGCGCCCGATTCGTGGGGAAGGTAAGTCCTATTCATCTCTTCTGGGGTGCGCTCGATCTCGCCTGCACTCGCTTCTCAGGTCGCACCGCGCCTCAGCATCAGAGCGTGCCGGGTCTCGCAGACCGAGTGACACGAGACGCCTATTCGCATGAGGTCAGCAGTTGCGGCTTCTGGCCCGGAGCGCCCGGCATTGAGCCTTTCTTCTACAGCTATGCATACCCCGAACCGCCCGGCTACCGTGAAAGCCCCATCGCTCCTGCGCAGGCAAGCTTTGACCCGAAGATGGGCGAATTCGTGCTGCGGTACGAAGCGATGCGTCTGTCCTCCGATCCTGATTCGGCTCTCCTTGAGTTCCTGCAGAGTACCTATGAAGCGGCGGCTAACTGTGCTGGTTGGGACCGAGCCGCTCTTGAAGTTACGATGAAGGAGAATCCTTCGAAGCTTCCTCGTCAAATGAGCCAATCGCAATGACCGAATCCATCACCGTCTCCAAAGAGGACTATTTAAAAGCCATCCTCGAAGCCGAATCCGAAGGCCACCATGTCATCCCAGCCACATTGGCGCATTGGCTTTCAGTCTCCGCTCCAGCGGTCACCATGGCCCTCAAGCGCCTCAAGCGCGATGGATTTGTGGACGTGAAGTCTGACGGTATCGTCCGGCTAACCGCCAGCGGCAAAGAAACCGCCTACCGGACAGCGCTCCGACATCATTTAATCGAGCGCATGCTTTCCGAAGTCTTCGGCATGGAGTGGTACGAGATCCACGCCGAGGCCGAGCGCCTGGAGCACGCCGTCTCCCCTGCCTTTGAAGCCCGTCTTATCGAGAAGCTCGGCGAGCAGGGAACCTGTCCCCATGGCAACACCGTTCTGCCGGAAAGCCCGGCTCAAAGACGCAAACGCGGCCTTATTCAACTCTCTGAAGGCACAGAGGGCACGGATTACACGGTGATGGCGCTCTTTGAGCGCGATCCCAAGCTGCTCGTCTTCCTGCATCAGTCCGGCATCAACCCCGAAACCAGGGTGCGCCTGTTAGCTAAGAACTACGACCAGACCGTAGCCATTGAAACCCCGTTGGGAGCCATAACCCTGGGCCGTCCCGCAGCCGAACGAGTCTGGGTCAAACGCGTTTCAGCCAAAGAATCCGGTCGGGATTCGACGCGATGAAATTGCCGGAATTTTTTATTAACCATAGTTAACATCCTGTGCCATACTGTTGCTAAGGGCACCACCGCCCGCGCTCACGATGGCTACCCAGATCGGCGAATTCGTCCCGGAAAACTCGATGCCCGACGTCTTCTCGTCGGTGCATGTGTCCCGTTCGCCTCAGATGTGGCGGCGTCTGCTTGGCTTTCTCGGGCCCGGATTTCTTATCTCAGTCGGCTACATGGACCCCGGCAACTGGGCCACCGACCTGGCCGCAGGTTCGCGCTACGGTTACACGCTGCTGTTTGTCATCATGCTGTCGAATCTGATGGCGATTTTGCTGCAAAGCCTGGCCATCAAACTCGGTGTGGCCACCGAGCAGGATCTGGCGCAAGCCTGCCGAGCCCGCTACAGCCGACCCGTAGCAATCGGCCTGTGGATCATCGCCGAAATTGCCATCGCTGCCTGTGACCTGGCTGAGGTCATCGGCTCTGCCATCGCGCTGCAACTGCTCTTTCACATTCCGCTTATGACCGGCGTGTTGATCACCTCGCTGGACGTCCTGCTGATCCTGCTTCTCGAACATCGCGGCTTTCGGACCCTGGAAGCAATCGTTATCGTATTAATCGGCACCATTGCCGCCTTGTTTGGCATCGAAATCGTGCTCTCGCGGCCCGAGTTCGCGCCCATTCTGCACAACCTTTTTGTGCCGTCACGCCAGCTTTTGACCAACTCCGAGATGCTCTACATTGGCATCAGCATCCTCGGCGCAACAGTGATGCCGCACAATCTCTACCTGCACTCGTCTTTGGTCCAGACGCGCAACTATCCGCGAACTCCCAGCGGCAAGCGTGAAGCCATCCTCTTCGCCAACTGGGACTCGGCGGCAGCGCTGACAATGGCTCTGTTCGTCAACGCCGCAATTCTGGTTGTCGCCTCGGCAGTGTTTTATCGCAGCGGCCACACCGAGGTTGCTGAAATCGAGGATGCATACCGACTGCTTTCGCCGCTGCTCGGCGTCACTGGAGCCTCAGCCATCTTTGCCATTGCTCTGCTCGCCTCTGGCCAGAATTCCACCCTCACCGGCACGCTTGCCGGCCAGGTAGTCATGGAAGGCTTCCTGAACATTCGGCTCCCGCGCTGGCAGCGACGTCTGATCACGCGCCTCGTAGCAATCATTCCCACGGTGATTGTGGTTGCGCTTTATGGCGAACATGGCACGGCCAAGCTGCTCATCTTCAGCCAGGTGATCCTCAGCATGCAGTTGAGCTTTGCTGTATTTCCGCTGGTAGCCATCACGAGCGACCGGCTCAAGATGGGTCAGTTTGTCAACGCCGCCTGGCTCAAGCTGCTCTCATGGACTGTCGCCGTCGTCATCGCTGGCCTGAACGCGTGGCTCCTGATAGAGATCTTCCGCGGCAACTAAGCCGCTACGCATATTCTTTGCGTTAGGAGTCTTACACTGCCTTGAACTGAAAGTAAGCAAGATTCATATTGCCTTCGGTGAGAATATGAACTGTCAAAACATTCCTTCCGGCAGACAACTTCACTCGCGCCATATCTTTCATCAGGTTCCAATGGTGCCACTGCCGCCATGCGATAGGATCAGAAGCATTGTAAGTTGAAGTAATGGCGATGGGTTTAGTGTCGGACGCGCCATTCACATCCAGTGAGATATTTCCGCCGCGATTGGATGTATAGAGCAGATCGGCCCTGTACGTGCCCGCACGCGCAACGTCGACCGTGATGTTGAGCCACTCGCCCGGCGTAGTCCATCCCACATAAAGCTGGTTCTCTTCCGGTACAACGACGTTATAAGGATTGTTATCGATGCCGTCGTGAAACTTGGTATAAGAAATATCGACAGCTTCACTCATACGGAACTCATTCAGATAACTTCCATCCGCAGGATTCAGGCCGCCGCTGCCTTCATTCTTTGGCGTGGTGTCGTGGTAGGCAACGCCTTCGCCGCCGCGATCGTAGTAGGCGCACTGCACTCGACCCGGTATAGCTTGCGCGCCGCCATGATAGCGGCTGTCTTCGAACGGCGTGCCCTTGTAAGTGGCCAAAAAATCCGAAGCAGGCGCGGTGACAGCAATGACCACCGCCAAGGCAGGCAAAAGTATTCGCAGCAAACGGAAACTGGATTCAAAGAGCATCCCAACATGCTACTATTTCGCAGTCGCCTATGACTGTCTCTCGCTAAACGCGTGCTTTTGATCTGTACTTCACCGCTGCGATAAGCGGCGGTGAAGCTGCGCGCAATTTCCGACTGTACCCGGAGAGCCGGCACCTGAAAGCGAGTCCCATGACACACGACCCGGGAATTTCTCAGAGCACATCGCTCACGACGCCTCTGTTTGAAGATATAAAGACCCCTCGCCTCGACCTCGTTCCAGTTACTGCCGAATCGCTGCACTGCCAGGCGAGAAACGGCCCAAATATGAGAGCGGAACTTGGCGCCATTCTTCACGCTCAGGTTCCCGACTCGTGGCCCCACGAAAACTGGGAACCGCATGTCTACGATTATCTGCTCAACCTCATTGCCGAGGATTCCGAAGCCATCGGCTGGTGCCGCTACCTGATGTTGCGCGATGCGGATGGCGAGGGGCGAATCCTGATTGGCAGCTTCGGTGCCGGTTTTCCTAAGGCTGAAACACGACAGGCCGAGATAGGCTACGGCATCCTTCCTGCCTGGCAGCGCCAGGGATTCGCGGTCGAAGCCGTCGCCGCTATGCTGCCATGGATGCAGACGCGGCGCGAGATCGCAGCTTTTGTCGCACAGACATTTGCTCACCTGCGCAGCTCCATTCGCGTGCTTGAGAAGAGCGGTTTCCATTATGTGGGAGCAGGTTTTGAAGAGGGAACTATTCTATTTCGAAAGGATTGCTCAGATCCTCCTCTGAATTCGCCTTAGAGTCGTGCTAATGCTCTGGTTGGATTAGGATCAGCTCTGTTGAATGAGCTTATATTGGGCGCTTTCCCGGAGTGTGCATGAGGGCGGTAACCGAATCAGTACTTCGCAGCGTAGCAGGAGCGCTCTTTTGCGTTCTCGCGTCTTTCCCCGCTCAGGCGCAGTCGCCGAAGCCAGTCACGATCACCGTGCATGCCGATCAGACCACCCGCGTCTACAAGCCCATCTGGAACTTCTTTGGCGCGGATGAGCCCAACTTCATCTATGCGCCCAATGGGCAAAAGCTATTGCACGAACTTAGCGCACTTAGCCCTGTGCCGGTGTATTTTCGACCCCACAATCTGCTCACTACGGGCAACGGCGACGGCTCGCTGAAGTGGGGCTCGACCAATGCCTATACAGAAAAGCCCGACGGTACGGCAGTCTATGACTGGACCATCACCGACCGTATCTTCGACGCACTCACTGCGGCGCATGTGCGGCCGCTGGTCGAGATCGGCTTCATGCCCGAGGCTCTCTCGACGCATCCCGAGCCTTACCGGCACACCTTCCCCAAAGGCGACATCTACACTGGATGGGCTTATCCGCCCAAGGATTACGACAAGTGGGGCAAGCTTGTCCATGCATATGCAGAGCACCTCAGGCAGCGCTATGGCAACGCCGTGGATAGCTGGATGTGGGAGGTGTGGAACGAGCCGGATATTGGCTACTGGAAGGGCACTCCTGAGGAATACGACCATCTCTATGACGTAACCGCCAACGCTATCCGCACTGCGCTGCCGAAGGCGCGCATCGGTGGTCCGGAGTCGACCGGCGTAGCGTCGAGTCGCGCGGAGGCTTTCCTGCGACAGTTTCTGGAGCACTGCTCGCATGGGGTGAACACGGCTACCGGCGGCAAAGGTGCGCCGCTAGACTTCATCAGCTACCACCCTAAAGGCCGCCCGGCAAATGTCGATGGCCCCGCAGGCTCTTTTGTCCGCATGGATATTGGCCATCAACTGCGGGCCATCGATCGCGGCATGAGAGTGATCGCTTCTTACCCTGAATGGAAGCAGACGCCAATCGTCCTCGGCGAAAGCGACCCCGAAGGCTGCGCAGCCTGCAAAGGTGCGGCCAACGGTTATCGCAATGGACCGCTTTACGGCGTAAGCGTGACCGAGGCTACCATGCGCACCTATGAGTTGGCGCGCAAATATGGCCTGACCGTGGAGGGCGCCGTTACATGGGCCTTCGAATTTGAAAATCAGCCCTACTTCGCAGGCTTTCGTGAGTTAGCTACGAACGGCATCGACAAGCCGGTGCTTAATGTCTTTCGCATGATGGGCATGTTGCGGGGTGACTGGGTGCAGACCGAGAGCAGCGCTGCCATGTCGCTTGAGGATATCGTGCAAGAGAGCGCAGTAGGCTCGCCCGACATTGATGCTGTAGCGACAACTAACTCCGAAGCCGATGGCAAGAAGCATGAGCTGGATGTCCTGGTCTGGAACTATCACGACGACGATGTGCCTGCTGCGGAAGCTGCAATTCAACTCGAAGTCAAAGGCTTGACGACGAACTCTGTGACGGCGGAAGAGTTCCGGATGGATGCAAGCCACAGCAATGCTTACGCGGCCTGGCAGCAGATGGGCAGCCCTGCGCAGCCTACACCGGAGCAGCAGAGCGAGCTTGAATCTGCCGGGCGGTTGGAGAGGATGCAAGCGCCGCATTCTGTCGAGGTTATAAACGGCTCGACTTCGCTTGAACTTAAGCTGCCACGCCAGGGTGTAGCCCTCGTACGGTTGCGCTGGAAGTAGGAATGAATAGCAGGTCAGTTTCCGGTTTGACCGTAACCCTGAGGTAGCTCGTGCGAGCGCTCTGAGGAACCAGTCGGCGCGAGAGGCAAAGTTGTAACTTCCTCGCCGAAACCGCACCAGCAGTAGACTGTCTCTTGGTTACTTGAGTGCTCTAAGAAGCGTGCTATTCTTTATCCGTTTCTCCCTACGTACTTCTTCGGCAACGTCTCTGAGTCTCCCACCAACGCCTATCTCTGGAGGTGTTTCTGTGTCGATTGCCAATGAACGCTCCGCTTCTTTGCTTCAGGCGCAATTTCGCGCCCTCCACGCAGCCGTTTCCAGGCACGGCTCTGAATTTCCGGATACCCCTCACAGTCAAGTCCTCACTGTGCTGATGCGTCACGGCGGTCTATACACGCTGCTCGATCGCGACATGATGACCGCCCGCATGGTTCCGATGCTCTCCGGTACTCCTGGCATGACTCCGGACTCCATCGCAGCCTTCGTTAACAACGTCGGCGACACCGTAGCGAGCTTCTTCTCCCATCTTGTCCCCACCACCTATTATGTCCTCGACTCCGGCCTTATCTCGCATCTCAGTTATCCCGGCCCTGATGCGAGCGGCCGTCCTCGCGGCCTCACCTTTACCGAAGACATACCAACCCAGCCACCCGGGCTTGAAAGCCCCACAATCCCCGCCGCCTTTACCTTCGTGGGTCAGTTCATCGACCACGACCTCACGATGAATGCAATCGACCTCTTCGAACCGCAGACAGGCTCCGTGCAGAACACTGCCTCGCCCTACATCGATCTTGACAGCGTCTATGGGCCGCGCGCGATCCTCTCCAACGTTCCGCCTCACGGCTCTATTTTCAATTCCGACGGTACCTTCCGACTTGAAAAGAAAGTAGGCGGTTCGACCGGACATTTCTACGATCTCGTACGCGTCCCCCTCACCAACAAGGCCTACATCTCCGATGCCCGCAACGACGAAAACCAGATGATTCTGCAGGTCCATCTGCTCGTCATGAAGATCCACAACAAGCTCATCACCACGGTGTTCAAGGACATTGAAGACCCTCATCAGCGCTTCATGGCAGCCCACTGCGAGACCCTCTTCAACTGGCAGTCGATGATCCTCGACGATTTCCTGCCGCACACTCTGCTCCCTGAAGTCCTCGACGAACTCCGGATACAGATTGCCAAGGAGAACTTCGGGGACTTAAAATACAAGCCCTGCCTGGATCTCGCCTCGAACACGTACATCGCCAGCCTGCCGCATGAGTTCGCCATCGGCTTCCGCTACGGCCACAGCCAGCTTAAGCCCCGCTATCAGCTGCGCAGCGACCAGACCAAGCCGATCCCGCTCTTCGACAACTCACTCGTAGCCAATGGGCATGGCAACTTCGCAGACCTCCGCGGCAGCCAGTCGTTGATCGCCGATCACCTCATCGACTGGTCCTTCTTTGCAGGCGGCAAGTTCCTGGGCAACCTGATCGACGGCAAAGTCACCAGCGTGGTCTTCGACCTCCCTGAGTCCGCCATCCCCGACGACATTAAGTTCATTGGAAACCTCGTTCAACGGAATCTCATTCGTAGTAGCCAGCTTGGCCTTTGTTCCGGCGAGGAACTCGCCTGCTTCTACGGCATCCAGGTTCTCGACCCTGAGCAGATCGATCCCGATCCGAACGCCCGCCACCTCTATGTCGCCAAAGACAGCAACGGTAATGTGAAGATGGAAGACGGTCACGACAAGTTCGAGACGCCCCTCTGGTACTACCTGCTCAAAGAGGCTGAACTTGAAGGCAAAGTGAAGGGCTCGTTAGGCAAGCTCGGTAGCCGTCTCGTCGGTGAGGTCATTCTGGGAGCCATTGCCTGGGCGGAGCACTCCGCCCTGAAGAACGGCCACAAAGATCCTCACTGGAAGTCAAAGATTCCTCTCGCCATTCCTGGAAAGGTCACTCTGATCGACCTCGCCAACTTCGTTGTTGATTACTAGCATTCCGGTGTGTCCCATTCATGCGCGATGGACTAGTTTTCGCCGTATAAAGGCCTCCGATGCCGTGGCGAAAAGGAATGGATCTACGCGCCGTCTCATGACGAGAAGCGCGTTTCAGTTCACTTATCGCCGACTACCGAGGGAATCACTTCCGGGTTGTTAAGAAACCGGAAGCTGAACCATCACTTGGGGATGGCCTGGCTTTACACCCCGCACCCGGAACGCGGACAATAGGGTTTGCACTAATTCAATACGAACCACAACGAGGAAACCACGCCATGCCGCTCTCCGGAGAAGCAATTCGCCTGATGAATTACATCGATGATGTATCAGTAACGCTGCGCCGCATTCTCACTGGAGTGGCCACGCTGAATGACGACGAGCGCGAGCTGGTGTCAGCGCATCTGGCGCAAGCCAAGCCTTCGGCCACGGACGTTCTCAACGCACTCGCGGCCAAAAGTCCGCTGAAGGAAACGCTCTAACTCTCCTCTGCTCAACGCTTGCCCGCTTTGCAATCTGTAACGGCAGGCCTCACTTTCAGGCTCTCTTTGAATCCCTCTCTTGTTACCGTCGCAATCATCGGCGCTGGTCCGCTGGGCCGGAGGCTGGCGTTTCGCGCTGCGCGGGCAGGCTTCAGAGTGATCCTCGAAGACGTGATGCCGTCCAGCCTGCGCCATGCCGAGGAAGCACTGCGCGAAGCGCTCGGCCCTGAGGCTATGCCACTGGTGAGCTTCGCGCGGACTGTCGAAGAAGCAGTCCGCGAGGCAGATCTGGCCATCGACTGCGTCCCCGACGAGCTTGAATCGAAGCTTGAAATCTTCAGCCTGCTGGACCGAATGGCTCCGCCGCGAACGGTTTTTGCCACGCCTACGACCAATCTCTCGATCGCCGATCTGGCCAGTTGCACGTACCGCCCCGGCCACTGCATCGGCATCGCGGTGGACGCTTCGCAGCTCTCGGATGACTTCGCGAGCATTGCGGAAGCCCGAATTCCAATCCGCATTCCTATCCGCATCACCAGCCAGACGACGCCCGAGGCGCAGGCGCTGGTGCGCGAATTCTGGCAGCGGCTGGGATATGCGCCGGTTGTTGAGCTGGATACGGCCGAGGTGATGCTGCGCTGAGCAGACCGTAGAACGTGCTGTGGGGCAGTGAGGGGAACTAGCAGTTCTCGTTCTGCGTACCACCTCATAGGCGCTCCTGGTGCGTCCAATCCTCTATGCAAAGCTTTGCAGACACGCTCGGAGAAGTCTTCAAGGCCATGATGGCCAACAAGCTGCGCACTTTCCTGACCATGTTTGGCATTGCCTGGGGAGTAGGCTCGCTGCTGGTGCTGGTCGGTCTGGGCGAGGGTTTCCGCAGCGGCCAGCGCCGCAACCTGGCTAGCGTCGGCAATGACGTGGTGATGATGTGGAGCGCGACCATCCCCGCACTTCCCAATCAGCACACCGCGATGCGGCCGTACAAATTGACTCCGGCAGATGAAGCCGATCTGCGCAAGCTGCCTGAATTGCGCGCGGTAACCGCAATCCTGAACAGGCAGGATCTCTACCAGGTGAGCGCGTGGTCGAACACCTCTTCGCAGGTTATGGGTGTCGAGCCAAATTTCTCCCAGGTGCGCTTTGCGCCCATCGAGGAAGGACGCTTTCTGGATGCCGACGACCTCAGCAATCGTCGAAGGGTCGCGGTGCTGGGACCCAAGACGGCGCATCTGCTCTTTCCCGGTCGTCCGATGCTGGGCGAGACGATCACGATCAATGGAACCAGCTTTACCGTCGTCGGGCGGGCTGGCTCGACCGCGCGCGGCAACAGTGACTTCGACGATCAGAAGGTTTACATTCCGTTGACGACGATGCAGGAACTGTTTGCGATGAAGGGCGAGAACATTCCCCAGGATGCGCTCACTTCGCTCCAGTATCAGCCGACGATCAAGGCGAACAGCACGGCTGCCGTCCTGGCGGTGCACCAGGTCATCGCTGCCAATCACGGCTTCGATCCCTCCTTGAAGGAAGCTTTTGACGAGTGGGATTCGATTCATACCTCCCAGCTGGTCGATAAGATCTTCGACGCCATGGATATCTTTCTTGGCGGCGTTGGTATCGTCACGCTGGGGCTGGGCGCAGTGGGGATCATCAACATCATGCTGGTCTCAGTCACAGAACGTACACGCGAGATTGGCCTGCGCAAGGCTCTGGGAGCAACCAAGGGCAGTATTCTGGCGCAGTTCTTCTGGGAGGGCCTGATTCTGACCTTTCTGAGCGGCCTTATAGGGATCGGCATTTCGGCTGCGTTTATGGGGGCGTTGCAGGCACTGCTCACTGGCAAGATGCCGGGCTTCGATCCGCCGCATCTGGTCTGGTGGTCGGCGGCGCTGGCCCTCGGCTCGCTCGCTATCTGCGGCATTGTGGCCGGCGTATATCCCGCCAGCATGGCCGCGTCGCTGGAGCCGGTAGAGGCGCTGCGAAGGGAATAGGAGAATAGAGGCTCGCGATGTTCAAAGACATTCTGATTCAGGCTTGGGAAGCGATGGTCTACAATCGCCGCCGCACCACGATTACCGTCGTGGGCATGGCCTGGGGCATCGCGACCGTAGTGCTGCTGCTGGCCTATGGCGCCGGCTTCAGCAGGGCCATTGAGGCGATATTCGCCGAGTGGGGCACGTCGCTTATCGGAGCCTTTCCGGGCCGCACCAGCCAGCAGGCCGGCGGAGACAAGGCCGGAGTGAAGGTGCAATTTACCCTGGACGATGTTGACCTGATAGCCAATTCTGTTCCTCGCCTGCTCCACATCACGCCAATGGTGCAGAAGGACGTCCCCGTGCAGGATGATCTGCACACGTTCACCTGGACGGTGAACGGCATTCTGCCTGTAGGTCAGGATGTGATGCACCTGCCCACAGCCACCGGACGATTCTTCAATGGAGCGGAGGAGCAGGAGCGGGCGCATGTGGCTGTCATTGGCTCAGAGGCCAAGACCAAACTGTTTTCCGGCGAATATCCCATCGGCCAGCCGATCCGGCTCAATGGCATTTACTTCACCGTAATCGGCGTGCTTGAATCCAAGATTCAGGAAGGTGACAGTGATAGCAATCGCCAAGTGTACATTCCCTTCAGCACCATGAGCGACATCAAAGATACCAAGTATCTGGATGGCATCTGGCTCAACTACACAGGCGACTACGAAGAGGTGGAGCGGAATCTTCGCGATACGCTTGCTGCCGCGCACAACTTCCGTCCGGGAGACCACAACGCCGTTTTCGTAGCCAATCTGATGCAGCAGTTGAGCCAGTTCCGCATCCTGTCCATTGCGCTTCAGGTGCTGCTGGCGCTGGTGGGCGCGCTGACGCTCGGCATCGCCGGAATCGGCCTGATGAATATCATGCTGGTGGCTGTGCAGCAGCGCACTCGAGAGATTGGCATTGAAAAAGCGCTGGGAGCCCAGAAGCGGCACATTTTATTGCAGTTCCTTGCAGAGGCCTTCGTGATTACCGGAGTGGGCGGAGCGCTGGGCATTGCGCTCGCGGAGGTGATTTCAATCTCCATCGGGAGAATCCCGTTTTACAGCACTATCGCAGCGAATGCCGAAAAGGCAGATATTTATCTGCTGATTTCGCCGACTTCCGTGATTGTTGCCACCGGGATTCTGGTGGTGACGGGCCTGGTCAGCGGTATGATTCCGGCGATCCGCGCAGCCAACCTGGACCCGATTGAGGCGCTGCGCTACGAGTGAGCACGGCCTCAGACAGGCGGCAGTGCATCCACCACAGGCACTCCTGGTGGTGGCGTGAAATGGAAAGTGCTCTCGGGGATCTCAGCGTTGGGTTCTTCGCCTGTGAAGGTGAAGTGCGTCCGGGCTCCATCGACTTCGTCGATTAAGATGCCGAGAATCGCTCCGTCTTTTGTGACGGTTAATGCTAATTTCGAGATTCGCT
>Ga0302324_100021989_pt1 | contig 12420 bp, 6 predicted proteins | sample Palsa_T0_1_FD_201949 | JGI IMG/M metagenome (GOLD analysis project Ga0302324, IMG submission 201949) | Peat permafrost microbial communities from Stordalen Mire near Abisko, Sweden - Palsa_T0_1 | ecosystem: Environmental > Terrestrial > Soil > Palsa > Peat permafrost | place: Sweden: Abisko...
TGGGTCCTCCTGGGCCGCAAGTCCGAGCGAGACCCGTCGCAGGCCAAGGACATATTCATTGCGCGCCAGCTCCATCACCGCGCGCTCGCATGCGCCGAAATAGTTCACCGCGGCGCCCTGTCCGTAGGCGAAGCAGTCGGGCCGCACTTCGCGAAACGCGACAACGGTAACGCCGACGCCGATCGGGCTCGGAAGCACGAGGGCGCTGATCCCAGGCCATTCGGTGGTGCGGACCTCGCCGTCGAGGGCACCCTCCCACCAGGCGATGATGCTCGTGCGTTCGACGGCCTCGAGCTGCGCCCTCTTTCGGGCCTCCGTGTGAAAAAGCCCGGGGAACGCGGCCATTCCGTTCGACGACTCGTCTATGTCGAAACCATAGAGCTCTCGGTCCGCGGCCCGGACCTTCTCGCGATAAGCCCAGCGCTCCATCGTCTCGGAGATCGCCATGTAACGGGCGACCATCGGCGTCTCCGAGGTCCCCGTGCCGTCAGCGTCGCTGTAGAGGGCGAACTTCTGGCGGCGAGCTATGACCTTGTCCGAGAGCCAGGCATTTGCCTGGTACATCGGTCGGCCGTAAACGGGAAACTCGCGAAGGGAAACCCTGCTTACGGGGCCACCCTCCGATTCGAGGACATTCCTATAGCGGTATCCAGCGATGCTCAACATGGCAAAGTGGAAGCCCTACAAAATGAATCGAATCCGAAAAATTACTCGGGCCGGTAAAGACAGGGCATTGTGCAGCTGTTCGCCGGGGCCTCGTTGCGGCTATAGCCATTGCTGCGGGTGATGGAGTTGCTGAGGGGGTCGAGCTTTTGCGCGGCCTTGGTCAGTCCTGCCGAAAGCAGAAGACTGGTAATTGTACCTAGTGCCATACGATTGATTGTTTTCATCAGGGCGAATATACGCCCAGCATCCCCCTTCCTGCCGATTCAGAAAAACGCCTATTTTCATGTTCGCGATTACGTCATTTCCCGTAGTCGTTTCCGGTAATAATTCGCTGCGCAAAGCCCCTGATTCGGTCTTTGTAATGCATTGCCAAAAGTGAAACGAACTTTTCTCCCCGCTCTTGTGATGTGCATGGCATTGGCAGGGTTCATGTTGCCCGCCGCGCTGCGCGGTGAGGAGGGGCGCCCTATTGTCACGAGTTACGCCGAACGGGACATGGGAGACGCCGAGAGCTGGACCACCGTGCAGGACAGCAACGGCGTGCTTTACTTCGGGGGCAATGAGGTCCTCAGGTTCGACGGGGAGAGGTGGTCCAGGTATTCCGTGCCGGGAAGCTACGCCGTCCGGGCCCTCGCGTTCGGCGCGGATGGCCGGCTCTGGGTCGGCGCGGTGAACGAGGTCGGCTATTTTGAGAAAACGGACAAGGGACTTTCCTCCTATCACTCGCTCGTCGACAACCTGCCTGAATCAGCGCGCGATTTCCACGACGTGTGGCAGGTCTTCGTGCGCGGCGCCGGTGCCGTGTTCGTGACGAAGGATTCCCTCCTGGCCTGGGACGGGGCGCGCTTTAGAACCTATCCCCTTCCGGGCGCGCGCCGGCTGCAGGCGATGCAGGCCGGCGGGAGGATCTTTGTCAGCCATACCCCGACGGGGCTCTGGACGCTCGAAGCCGACGGGCTGCACAAGTTCATCTCAGCGGAGGCATTGAACGAGGCCGGTGTCATCTGGATCGAAAAGGATGCCCGCGGGTGGCTGCTCTGCACGACCGACGGCCTGCGCCGCTTCGACAACGGAAAGGTTTCCGAATTCGGGCCGGAAGCGACGGACATCATCCGGAAGAATGTCCTTCTCTCCGCCTGCCGCGCCCCGGACGGCCTCCTCTATCTCGGCACCCTCTACGGAGGCGTCGTGGTCGTCAACCCGTCCGGGGGGGTCGAGCGGGTCATCTCGACCGAGGATGGATTGCCCGCCCGGAGCGCGTTTACGCTCTTCGTCGCCCGCGACGGCGCCCTGTGGACAAACTCGCTCGTCGGCATCGCCAGGATCGCGATCGGTTCCGGGGCGACGCTTTTTGACGCCAAGGAGGGTTTGACCACCAAGTCGTGCAACAGCATTGCCCAGCACAACAACTCGATACTTGTGGCGACCGAGGACGGCGTCTTCAGCCTGCAAATCGGGGGCCCGGGCACTCCTTATTTTCGCGCGGTACCCATGCTCTCGGGCCGCTATACGGACCTTCAGAGCGGGCCCGATGACACGATTTACGCCTCGGGCTTCAAGCGCGCCACGCGCATCGTTTCAGGCGAGGCGACCGAAATCTACTCCTCAAAGGTCGATGTGCTCCTCATCCGGCGCTCCGTGCGTCCCAACAGCTTCCTGCTGGCCGATGGCTTTGACATTGTCAGGCTCGACATTGGAACGGGCGTCACCACGACCGCCACGATACTGGCGCACCTGCCCGACATCCCGCAGACGCTGGTGGAGGACAAGAACAGCAATGTCTGGGTCGGCACGGGCACCCGCGGCGCATTCCTGATTCCAGGGCCGTCGGACAAATTCGTCGCAGCCGCCCGGATTCGAACCGCCTACAGGCTGCCCGACAGCGGACGTGTGGAGGTCGCCCCGGTGAACGATACCATTGGCGTGTTTACGGACAAGGGCGTTGAGACGTACTCGACGCCGTCAGTCTCCTCGGAAGTGCTGGCGGCGGCGCCGACGTCAAACGCCATGGCCGTCTCGAACCGGGACTCGTCAGGCTCCGTATGGGTGGCTTTCGAGAGTCCCTTTGCGGATGGCACGCGGCTCCCGGTCATCGGGCGCCTCTCCGCAAAGACGGCCAACTCCGCCACGTGGAAACCGTTCGCGATCCCCGGGCTTCGGCAGATAGGGGAGATAAGGTCGCTCTTCGTGGACAGTCGCGACGTGGTCTGGTTGGGCGGCATCGACGGCATACTGCGGCTCGTCCCGGCGGAGCTGAAGCCGGTCGAGGCTCCCTACGCCCCCCTGATCCAGGCCAGCGTCAAGAACGGCGAGGAACTCCCGGCGGCGAGGAACTCGGTCCTTTTTGATTTTTCCGCGCTCGAGTTCGGGCAGCGCGAGGCAGTCCGGTACCAAACGAAGTTTTCCGGCACCGACGACGAGTGGTCCGCCCCCACTAACAGCAACCACTTCACGCTAGCGGGCCTGCAGGACGGCCATTACGAGTTCGCCGTGCGCGTCGTGAACGACGCGGGGATGGCCAGTCCCCCGGCGACCTGGGTCTTCGTCGTGCTGCCGCCCTGGTACCGGACGAGTCCGGCGCTCGTGGCCTTCGGGGTCATGCTTGCCGCCGGGGTTCTCGGCGCATTCCAGTGGCGGGTCGCCTTCCTTCGCAGGCAGAACGTGCGCCTTGAGGCGCTCGTCAAGAAGAAGACGGAGCAGCTGGAGAAGGCCAACGAGGCGAAGTCCGAGTTCCTTGCGAACATGAGCCACGAGATCCGCAACCCGATCTCGGGCATATTGGGGCTCTCGCTCGCATTCGAGGAGACGGTCCTGGACACGAAGCAGCGCTACCTGGCGGATTCCATCAACAGCTGCGCGACGCTCCTTGCGACCCTCGTGGACGATGTCCTTGATTTCTCGAAGATCGAGGCGGGGAAAATCGAGCTTCGTTCGGCGCCCTTTATCCTGCGCGTCCTCCTTGAGCAATGTGTGTCCATGATGACGGGGAACGCCCGCGCCGCCGGGGGCGCCATCACGATCTCGATCGACCCCAAGCTTCCCGAGCAGCTGCTGGGCGACTCCGCCCGCGTGCAGCAGATCGTGCTCAACTTTCTCACGAACGCCATAAAGTTCGGCGCCGGCAAGCCCATCGTCGTCGGCGCGTCGCCCGGGTTCGACGACCGGGTTCGTTTCTTCGTCCGCGACCAGGGCGCCGGCATGACGGAGGCCGAGACAGCCACGCTCTTCACCAAGTTCACCCGGCTGGAGTCGGCTCGAACGGGCAACATCCGCGGCACGGGCCTCGGGCTCGCGGTGTGCCGCCTGATCGCGGGAAAGATGGGCGGAAGGGTCGGCGTCGACTCGAAGCCCGGCGAAGGCTCCTGTTTTTGGGCGGAGATCCCGTTCGTGGCGGCGCATGAGGCGACGAACGGAACGGTGCCCCTGGCCCCGGGAAGGACGCCCCTGCGTGCGCTCATCGTCGAGGACATCGACTACAACGTCGTCGCGATGCAGGCGGTTCTGCGGAAGCTGGACATCCAGTCGGACGTCGTGAATGACGGCAACGCCGCGCTCGCCAAGCTCCAGAGCTCATTCTACGACGTGGCTTTCCTGGACTGGAACCTGCCGGGCATTATCGGCACCGAGGTTGCGGCGCGCTACCGGGCGGTGGAGCCGTCGACGAGGCGGACCATCATCATCGCCACCACGGCGCATTCGTCGGACTTCAACAGAGAGGCCTGCCTCCAGGCGGGCATGGACGCCTTCATCTCCAAGCCCATCACACCGGGCAAGATAGCGGCCGCCCTGCGCGACCTGGGCGGCTCCCTGCGGACCGCGCCCTCAATCGAGGTGCGCTCGCAGAACATAACGTTTGAGCCGCCGGGCGAGATCGACATGGAGATGCTGAGCTTCCTCGGCAACGAGACGCTCGAGGGCCTGGCGATACAGATCGAACGGTTCCTTTCGTCGTTCGATACCGACCGGGTCAACGCGCGCAGGATCGTGGAGTCCGGGCAGAGGGAGGAGATCCACAGGATCGCGCACAGGCTGCTCTCCCACTGCAGTGTCGTGAAATATGACCGCCTGACGAGTCTTGCGGCGGAACTCCAGAAGAGCTCGGCCGAGGCGAGCCCCGAGAAGCTCCAGCAGATCTTCGCCGCCTTCGAGAGCGAGTTCTCCTCGTTCAGGTATAAACTGGAATCGATCCGTGCTTCGACTGGATCTGCGTGAACCCGTTCTCCACGGCAAAGGCGATCAGCTTGGGCGTGCCCTTCAGGTCGAGCTTGCGAAGGATGTTGCTGCGGTGGGTCTGGACCGTGCGGGGCGACAGGTTGAGACGCTCGGCGATCTCCTCGTCGCTTAGCCCCTGGCCGATGAGGGACAGTATAGCCCTCTCCCAGTCGGACAGCACCTTGATGAACGAGCGCGGGTCGGAGCGGCGCGCCATGCGGGCCGCCTGGAACGCCTGGGAAAAATAGATCCGGCCCTCGGCGATCGCCTTCAGCGCGTCGCGAAGGATCTCAACCGTATTGGAGTTCTTGTCGATGAAGCCGTGGACGCCGGACTTTTCCACGCGAAAGAGGGTGTAGTCGTCGCAGTGGGACGAAAGCATGAGGATGCGCAGATGCGGCATGACCTTCAGCACGCGGTCGGCGACGTTGAAGCCGTCCATGTCGGGAAGGGAGAGGTCCAAGATCACGGCGTCCGGCCGGTGTTTCAGGATGAGGTCCACCGCCTGCACGCCCGAGTCCGTTTCACCGACAACAGTATAGCCGAACTCCGAACTGCAGACCTTCCGGATGACATCACGAATCATCAGATGGTCCTCGACGATCACGATTTTCACAGGGGTGAAGGTATTAAGAAATCCGAACAATCTCAAGCCTGCTTCTGACAACGACCTAGCAATCGGCAGGAAATGTCAGAATTACGTAAAAAGACGTAGAAATCTAAGTGGATGGAGTAGGACACTGCATCCAATTTGCCTCTATATGGAAGATCTAGGCCCCAACGCAGAGCTCCAGATCCATCATCTGGCGGGCGATCCTTGCTTGGGAGCCAAGGACAGCGGCGGGCGCGCGGCCTACGGGGCCCTTCAACGATCCCCTTATCGGGGAGAGGCGCCGCCGCGATGAACTCGGCACTCCTTTGCGAGCAGGCAGGCGAGGCGGCCGACAAGGCGCTCGAGAGGCGAACCGGAAAGGGTCCGGATGCCGAGGCGAAGAAGCGCCTGGACGAGCAGTTTCTGCGCACGCAGCGCCTGGAAAGCATCGGCATGCTGGCCTCCGGGATCGCCCATGACCTCAACAACGTCCTGGCTCCCATCATCCTCGCGGCCCCGGTGCTCAGGGAGCGCGCGACCAACCCGGAGGACCTGCGGATCATCTCCTCTCTAGAGAAGAGCGCGGAACGGGGCGTCGAGCTCGTCCGCCAGATACTGTCGTTCGCCCATGGGGCCGGCAACGCCCTGCAGCTGGTCCAGTTCCAGCACCTCGTGCATGAGGCCCTGAGCGTCACCAACGAGACCTTTCCCAAGAATATCCGGATTGTGGACAACATCCCGGGAAACCTCTGGCCGATAATGGCCGACCCGACCCAGATCCACCAGGTGCTCCTCAATCTCTGCGTGAACGCCAGGGACGCGATGCCCGACGGCGGCACCCTGTCGATCAGCGCGGAAAACTGCCTCTTGGACGAGGTCACCGCGCGAAGGATTGAGGGGGCGCGCCCGGGCGCATGGACGGTCCTCCAAGTCGAGGATTCAGGCACCGGGATCCCCCCCGAGGCCCTTTCGCGCATCTGGGAGCCCTTTTTCACCACGAAGGGCGAGGGCAAGGGAACCGGGCTGGGCCTGTCGACGGTGCGGAGCATCGTTGAGAGCCACCACGGATTCATCACCCTCAGGACGCAGGCGGACCGGGGCACCACCTTCCGGGTGTACCTGCCGGCGGCCGAGGTCGCGACCCTCGGGTGCGTCGTCGACGCCGCGCCTCCCAAGGGGGACCGCGGCAACGGTGAGCTCATCCTGATAGTGGACGACGAGCCGCAGATCCGGGACATCACCGCGGCCATGCTCTCGCGCAATGGCTACCGGGTGCTCACGGCCTGCGACGGCGCCGAGGCTGTGGCCCTGTTCGCAACGCGAAGCGGAGAGATCAACGTGCTGATCACCGACCTGATCATGCCCAATCTGGACGGAGCGGCCCTCGCCAACATCGCCCAGCACCTGAATCCCAGGGTCAAGGTCCTTGCAATGAGCGGCCTTTCGAGCGCCGGGCGCAGCGGCAACATGGAGCGATTCGGGGGGGCTTTCCTCTTCAAGCCCTTCAAGATACAGACCCTTCTGGTGGCGGTGAACAACCTGCTTCACCCGGCGCCGGTGGCCGAGGTCGCCTAGGATACCCCGCGGCGAGGTGGGGGCCGCCCGGCCCCGGGAACGGGTGTGCCGGATTGTTGTCTCTTGCCGGGGGGCGCAGGCCGCGCTAGGGTGGCGCCCCTATCCCCGAAATGTCATCGAGACTGCCCCCTTTCCTCGCATGCGCCGCAATCGCGGCGGCCGCCTGCGGCTTTGCCGCCCAGGCCGCCGCCAAGTCCGAGGAGTGGAAAAACGCGAAGGGGGACAGCTTCTCGGCGTCGCCCTCGGACATCCTGGGCCCGTGGGCCCTGTTCGACGACGGCACGCTCGTGCCGCTGAGCGCACTCTCCGCCGCAGATTCCGTGCGCTTCTACGAGCGGCTGAAGGATATTCCCGAAAGGGCCGATGACTGGAAGAATGCGAAGAGCAATGTCAGCGCCGAGCTTTTCGGCCGGCTCCAGCACTATTCCGGCTCGGAGCTTGCCGCCGACAATGAGAGCGGCCGACCCGAGCCGGAATTCTATGTCATCTTCTTCACCACGGGCGACAGGAACCTGTCATGGAACGAGCTCCAGAGGTCGACGCCGCAACTTTACGCCAATCTGGTGAAGAGCTATGGCGACCTTGTCCAGGGGGTTGTGTTCGGCGTGGGTGACACGGCCCAGGACCAGTTCGACATCTCGGTCAACACGAAGGGCGACTGGATGTTCACGACCTTCGAGAGCGAGGTGCAGATGCGGACGCTCACGCACCTCATACCCACGAATCTTTACGGCATCGTGGTCATGACCCGCAACGGCGTCCCGCTCTTCGGGCCCGATGCCGCCACGGACGACCAGGTCAAGGACACCTTTGGGAAGTTCACGGGCCTGCTCTCCCACATGCGGGCGGGTGACCCGAAGGTGTGGATGGCAAGGGCCCACTATTACTACGCCGTGCAGCCGGTGGCGTTCGCGACCGGGCACTGCGACCCGCTCCTGATGGGCAACCCCCTTGTCGCCTCCACCCTGCGCCAGATGAAGATCTACAAGGTGGACGCGACGTTCCATGTCGCCGCGGACGGCAAGATCACCGCTGTCGACGTGACGCCCTACGACATGTCCCCGGATACGGTCAAGATGTTCAGCAGCGGCTTCCAGAGGGGATGCGTCTTCGTGCCTGCGGTCGACAACGGGAAGTTCGTCGACGGCACCTACAAGTACCACATGGAAGTCCCGCAGTAGGCGGGCGACCCCTGCGGGGGCAAGGAGGTTCTTTTGCTTGGCTATCGGATTTCAAACGCCGATATTGCCCCACCCCAAGAATGAACCCCCTATCGACTCGACTTCCCGCGGCTTCAGTCGCCTCGCGGTTGCTGGCCGCGGCCGTCCTTGCGGTCCCGGCGCTCGCGCGCGCCCAGGCCGACGCCTTCTCGTCACCCCTCTCGAACCTGGCCAGCCCGAGGGCCGGCACGGCCAGGCACGAGGGCTCATGGGACAGGAAGCACCTCAATGACGACGCGCTTCATCTGAAGCCGGGCCAGACGGTGACCCTGTTCACCCATGAGGGCGCGGGCTGCGTGCACCGCTTCTGGGTGACGATAGCGCCCCGCGAGGACGTGTCCGTCGAGAGCCAGGCGATCCTCAGGATGTACTGGGACGGGGACGAGCAGCCGAGCGTCGAATGCCCGATCGGGGCCTTCTTCGGCGTGGGATTCGGGGAGCAGAAGGATTACATCTCGATGCCCCTCGACGAGACATCGGGAGGCTACAACTGCTTCTGGCCGATGCCGTTTCACCGTTCCGCGCGCTGGACCCTGACCAATGGCTCCGCCAAGCCGATCGACTCCTTCTACTACAACATCGATTACACGGCGCTGGACTCCATTTCCGCTGACACGCGCCATTTCCATGCGCAGTTTCGGCGTGAAAACCCCACGACGCCGGGCAGGAACTACACCATCCTGGACACGAGCGGCGCGGGGCACTACGTGGGCACGGCCCTCTTCATGGCCGGCAAGGCCCTGTACTTCCTCGAGGGAAACGAGATGGTCTACATTGACGGGGGCACGACGCCCGCGATCGAGGGCACCGGGACCGAGGACTACTTCTGCTCCGGCTGGTATTTCGACAGGGGCGTGTACTCCGCGCCCTATCACGGGGTGATCATCAAGGATGAGAAGAGGTCGAGGATCTCGGCCTACCGCTGGCACATCGAGGATGCGATCCCGTTCACGAAGTCGATCCGCTTCACGATCGAGCACGGAACGGGGAATTCGGTCACGGCCGACTACTCGTCGGTCGCGTACTATTACCTGGCCGGCCCGTCGCCGGCCCCCTTCCCACTCCCGGCCGACCTCCTTCCGTCGAACACGGCGCCCATGACCGGATTCTCCATCCCGGGCGCGGTCGAGGCCGAGGACCTGGTGTCCTCGGCAAAGGCGACCTCGGGAGGCGTCTGGGCCCAGGACATGGGCCAATGGGAGTACGGCGAGGCGTGGTCGAAGAGGGGCGCCCTCTTCTGGCAGATGGACCAGCCGGGCGCCGACCTTGGCGTCCAGCTGCCCTGCGCGTCCGACGGGCGATACGAGCTCGTCGCCCGCATGGTGACCGGCCCCGGATTTGGCGTCGTCCAGTTCTCGGACGCCGGAAAGCCGCTCGGCGCCAGCATCGACCTCTACGCCCCCGTCGTCGCGCCCCGGGAGGTCTCGCTGGGCGTCGTCGACCTGAAGGCCGGCTCGAATCCGCTCACCGTGAGCGTCACGGGCAGGAACGCGCTGTCCAGGAACTTCACCGTCGGCATAGACGCGTTCATCCTGAAGACCCCCCAATAGAACCCCGCCTCGGGATCCCTTCCGCCCCGACGCAACCCGGAATCCAAGCCGTGCCCGAGAAACTCATCGCCCGCCGAGAATTCTTCCGCGCCTCGGTCGGGACGCTGGGCGCGATGGCCGCCGGGACGTCGCTTTCCCGTGGAGCGGACGGCGCGGCGCCGGCGCCCGAGCCGCCGCCGGCCAGGGGACCCGACTCCGTCTACGCCGGCGATCACCTGGACCAGCTGGCTTTCCCGATGGGCGGGATTGGCGCCGGGATGATCTGCCTCGAGGGTTCCGGCGCCCTCACCCACGTCTCAGTGAAGAACCAGCCCAAAGTGCAGAACGAGCCGGGGATGTTCGCGGCGATCTCCCTCGGCGGCCCGCAGAAGATAGCGCGGGTGGTCGAGGGCCCCGTGCCCAAGTGGAAGCTCTACGAGCGCCGGCACGCGTGCTCCGGGTCCGCCCCGATGGGTGCGGGCCTTCCGCGCTTCAGGCAGGCGACATTCCGGGCCCACTTTCCGTTCGGTCGCGTTGAGCTCGAGGACGCCGCCCTTCCGATATCGGCCCGGATCACCGGGTGGAGCCCATTTGAGCCGGGCGACGCCGATAACTCCAGCCTGCCGGTCGCCGGGCTAGAGTACACCTTCACGCACAACGGCCACGAGGCGCTGGACGCCGTGTTTTCGTTCAACGTCAGGAACTTCCTGCCGGTGCTGATGGACGAGTGGCAGGGCGGCCCGGAACCCGAGCGCGGCGCGCGGGGGATCCCCGGCGGCCTCGTCCTTTACGGGGGCGCGTGGCCGGCCAAGAACGAGGAGGAGTCGTGGTTCTCGGCCGCGGTCGACGATCCCTCTGTGAAGGTGAACCTCGCGTGGTTCCGCGGGAGCTGGTTCGACCCCCTGACGATGGCGTGGCGGGACGTCGAGCAGGGCGCCGCCTACGACCGCGCGGTGCCGGCCGAGGGCAAGAAGCCGACGGGCGCCTCGCTCTTCGTTCCTTTTCACCTGCTGCCGGGAGCGAGCAAGACGATCAGGCTGCGCCTCGCATGGTATGCGCCGAGGACCCGGATCCGCAGGGACCTCCCCGACCCTCCGGCACCGGGAAAGCCGACCGATTACTACCAGCCGTGGTACAGCGGTCGATTCGCCGGCATCGACGAGCTCTCGGCCTACTGGGGCGAGCAGTACATGGAGCTGCGGCGCCGCACGGAGCGCTTTTCCGACTGCTTCTTCGACTCGACGCTGCCGCCCGAGGCGGTCGAGGCGGCGGCGGCAAACCTCGGCATCCTGAAATCGCCCACGGTTCTGCGCCAGGCCGACGGGCGCCTCTATGGATGGGAGGGATGCGACGAGGACGAGGCCCAAGGCGAGGGGTCCTGCACGCACGTCTGGAACTACGCCCAGGCGATCGCGCACCTTTTCCCCTCGCTTGAGCGCTCCCTGCGCGAGACGGAGTTCACCGTGGGCCAGGACGAGCACGGCCATCAGAATTTCCGGGTGGCGCTTCCCATCCAGCCGTCCGCTCACGATTTCTTCGCGGCGGCCGACGGCCAGCTCGGCGGCATCATGAAGGTCCACCGGGAATGGCGGATCAGCGGCGACACGGGATGGCTGCGCAGGCTGTGGCCCCTGGTCCGGACGAGCCTAGACTATTGCATCGCCACCTGGGACCCGGACCGAAAGGGACTGCCCGTGGAGCCGCAGCACAACACCTACGACATCGAGTTCTGGGGGCCCGGCGGGATGATCTCCAGCTTCTACGTCGGCGCCCTGAGGGCCGCGGTCGACATGGGGGGGGCCCTCGGGGACGACGTGGCGGCCTACGCGGCACTGCACGCGGCGGCGGCGGCGAGGATCGGCTCCGAGCTCTACAATGGGGAGTATTATTTCCAGCGCGTCGAGTGGAAGGGCCTGCGGGCGACGGCCGGCGAGAATTCGAAATCCTACGGGGGCAGCTACTCCGCGGAGGCGAACGAGCTCCTGGAAAGGGAGGGCCCGAAGTACCAGTACGGGACCGGCTGCCTCTCGGATGGCGTCCTGGGATCCTGGATGGCCCTTGTCTGCGGCGTCGGCCAGGTGCTCGAGGCCGAGAAGGTGCGCAGCCATCTGAAGGCGGTCCACCGCCACAACTTCAAGGCGGACCTTTCGGAGCACGCCAATCCCCAGCGACCCACCTATGCCAATGGGAGCGAAGGCGGCCTGCTCCTCTGCTCGTGGCCCCGGGGCGGGATGCCGGCGCTGCCCTTCGTGTACTCCAACGAGGTCTGGACCGGCATCGAGTACCAGGCGGCCTCGCACATGATCATGATGGGGCTTCCCGTCGAGGGCCTCGAGATCGTCCGCGCCTGCCGTTCGCGCTACGACGGCAAGTCGCGTAATCCCTTCGACGAGTACGAATGGGGACACTGGTACGCGCGGGCGATGGCGTCCTACGCCCTGCTCCAGGCGCTGAGCGGCGCGCGCTATGACGCCGTGGACGGCGTCCTCCACCTGGAGCCGTCCCTGCGGGGCGACTTCCGGTGCTTCCTGTCGACGGCGACGGGCTACGGCACGGTCGGGGTCACCGACGGAAAGCCCTTCGTGCAGGCCGTGTCCGGCACGATCGAGGTCAAGGAGATCCGCTA
>Ga0302324_100021990_pt1 | contig 12418 bp, 10 predicted proteins | sample Palsa_T0_1_FD_201949 | JGI IMG/M metagenome (GOLD analysis project Ga0302324, IMG submission 201949) | Peat permafrost microbial communities from Stordalen Mire near Abisko, Sweden - Palsa_T0_1 | ecosystem: Environmental > Terrestrial > Soil > Palsa > Peat permafrost | place: Sweden: Abisko...
GGAAGCGCCAGCCCATGCGCTTTTTGAAGGCTTCGATTTCCGGCAAAGGCGCTCGCGAAATCGTGACCAACGACACGTCGTGGTGCTCCAGGTGGGCGAGCGCGCCATCGACATGATCGGAGCGGAAGGAGCAGCCCACGCAGCCCTCTTTCCAACCCGGAGCGAACATGAAATGCGAGATGATGAGCTGGCTTCGCCCTGCGAAGAGCTCGGCCAGGGTTTGTTGTCCCTCCGGGCCGTCGAAGAGGTAGCTCTTCTCGACCCTGACCCAGGGCAACTCGCGGCGTTGCCGATCGATCTCGTCGCTTTGCCGGGTCAGCTGCTTTTCCTTGATCAATAATTGCTTGCGGGCGGCGAGCCATTCGGCTGGCGAGACGATTTCAGGGCGCTCAATCTGGTTCGTGATCATGACGGATTGTCTCCTTGGATTCAAATTGTTGTGTTCTTGCTCCCCTCGCAATACCGGCCAGCCTTGGGGCTAAGAGTGTGCCTGCCGCCCCGGTCAAGGTTGCGCCTACGGCCGCCAGGGCCATCGATGCGATGGACGAAATACATACTGGACACATCGGCCTTCTCCGCTCGAATTATTTGTCGGGCCTGCTGCGGGTCAATTCTTTGACCGGTCGCACTTCGATCCCGCCGAGGCGGATTGCCGGGGTCTTCGAGGCCAACTGAATGGCCTCGTTCAGATCCTGGGCCTCGATCAGAAGGAAGCCGCCAATCTGCTCATTGGTTTCGGCAAAAGGTCCATCGGTGACCGACACCTTGCCATTTCGCAGCCGAACGGTGGTTGCCGTCTGGACCGATTCCAGCGCCTGGGCGGCTACCAGCTGGCCGCGCTTCCGGAGCACGTCGTCATGGGCCAGACTCTCGTCATCCAGCGCCTGCAAGTCGCTCTCCGACAGCGCGTTCAGGTTCTTTTCGTCATAGAAAACCAGGCAAAGGTATTTCATGTTGTTTCCTCTCCAACGGTGCATTTCTCCCGGTTACGTAAGATAGTCGTTCGGAAGCGCCCAAAATGGACAATCGATCTCAAGATTCAATCAGCACTCCTTTGGACTGCAATTCAGGACCCCATGGGATCTTCGAGTTTCGTGTCGGTCTCATGGCTCGCGCCGGGTAAGCGTCCTGGCTGGCGATATTTGAGTAAGATTTTGAAGTAGGACACACGGGTGGCGTATGAAGCTCGTTTGCATGTTCTGGATTTTGATCCGGACAGCTTGCGCATTTGCCCCGTGCATTCAAAGGAGATCGATTTGACAGCGGAACCGGCGATCCTGCAGACAATGAAATCTTCGACCCAAGGCCTCCTGGATCCATCCTCGCTTCGCCCCAGCGAGCAGAGCCATTATCTGCGGATTTTCAAGTCTACTGTCTTTGTTCGCGACCATGATCGCAGCCTCGAGTTCTATGTCGACCTGCTTGGATTCAGCGTGGTCGCAGATGCGCGCTTTGAATTTGGGGGACGCTGGGTCGCCGTCGCCCCGCCCGATGGCAGTTCGATCCTGGCCCTGATCGCCCCGAAACGCGGCTCGGAGAACTACAAGCTCATCGGCCGCCCCACCCAGATCGCCTTCATTGCCGAAGATATCAACGCCACCTTCGAACTCTGGCGAAGCCGCGGCGTCCAATTTCGCCACCTCCCGCAAAAGACCCTCTTCGGCGGCACCTCGGCCACCTTGGTCGACATCGACGGCAATACCTTCGAACTGCTCGCCTCTGACGAGATGAGCCGCGAGATTGAGGCCCAGCGCCGCGCCGTCTCTGAAAAGCTTGAGGTCGAGCGCCGCGCCGCCCAGGAGCTCGAAATCGCCAAGCAGGTGCAGGCCAAGCTCTTCCCGCAGACGCTGCCCAGGCTTAAGACCCTCGACTATGCCGGGGTCTGCATCCAGGCCCGCCACGTGGGCGGGGACTATTACGACTTCCTTGATCTCGGCCGCGACCGCCTTGCGCTGGTGGTCGGCGACATCGCTGGAAAAGGCATCGCTGCCGCGCTGCTTATGGCCAATCTGCAGGCCAATCTCCGCAGCCAGGTCGCCATCGCGCTCAAAGCACCCAAGCGGTTCCTCGCCTCGGTCAACCGCATGCTCTTTGAGAACACCACTCCCAGCGCCTACGCCACCCTCTTCTTCGCCGAATATGACGACCGTTCGCGGCACCTCCGCTACGCCAACTGCGGACATCTCTGCGCGCTCATCCTCCACCCCAACGGCAGCCTCGACCGCCTCGATTCCACCTGCGCCGTCATGGGCCTCTTCGACGACTGGGAATGCTCCATCGGCAAGTGCCAGCTCGCGCCCGGAGACATCCTCGCCCTCTACACCGACGGAGTCACCGAGTCGTTCGACGAAAACGAAGAGGAGTTCGGTGAAGAGCGCCTCATTGAAGCCCTCAGACGCCATAACAAACTTCCAGCTCACGAAATGGTCAACGCGGTCGTCGCCGAGGTGCAGACGTTCACCTGTCCGGAGCGGGGCCAGTACGACGACATCACCGTAATCGTCGCCAAATGCACGACGGATAGCTAGAGCCTGTTAGTTAGAAAAGTGGCCCAGATATGCCGGACCCGTCAGATTCTCGCTGGGACTTCGGCCCGGGAGCGCGGACCTATTCGTAGCGCAGCGCGACAATGGGGTCAACCCGCATGGCTCGCCGAGCAGGTATCGAACCCGCAGCTAAGGTCACCAGCACCAGCAGGATGCCGACGCAGGCAAACGTGGCCGGGTCGTAGGGCCGAACGTTATAAAGCATAGAGGCCAGCAGCCGCGTGACTGCCATGGCTACGCCGAATCCGATGACCGCGCCGGCAAGCGCCAGCAGAAGTCCGCGGCGCACCACCAGCCGCATCAGTTCGCGCCTTTGTGCACCGAGGGCCATGCGAATACCCAGCTCGCGGGTACGCCGCGCCACTTCGTAGGAGAGCAATCCCTACATGCCGATGCACGCCAGTATCAGGGCCAGGAACGCAAACAAGCTCGACAGGCGGGAGACCAGCCGCTCCTGAAAGAGCGTCTGCTCAATCTGCTGGGTCTGGGTGCGCGCGGCGAAAAGGGGCAGGTTGTTGTCGGCCTCCGAGACGGTGGCGCGCACCTGTTTCATCAGGGCGATGGGGTCTCCGGAGGTACGCAGCTCAAAGTGGGCGCGGCGCGCCACCAGGGGCAAGAACATGGTGGGTACAATTTCGTGGCGCAACGCGTCATACTTGGTGTCGGCGACCATACCCAGGATGAGATATCCGGGCTGGGGACCGGTGGGCGGCTCGTCTTGCTGTGAATCGCCCATGTGCTTGCCGATTGGATTTTGATCGGGGAAGAATTTTCGTGCGAAGGACTGGTTGACAAGAACCGGCACGGGCGCCGGTTGCTGCGTCGACTGCATCTTGGGGGTTTTGTTGCCCGGAGTCGCCGCGAGGCTGGCGAAATCGCCGGGCTTCTTGCCTACCGCGTCCGTCGCCGCGGTTATCACTGCATGGGTGGCCTCCGCCGAATCGAAATCGGAGGGGGTGAATGCGTGGCCGGCAAGGATGGGAATGCGCATGGCCGCAAAGAAGTCCGGGCCAACGGATAAGGTAGCGGTATTTATATTCGACTTGGGCGAGGCACCGTCCAGATGCACGTCGTTGCCTGACCAGTTTTGGCTCAGCAGCGCGGACTCGGAATAGCTGGCCGAAAGTACGCCGGGAAGCGCGGCGAAACGCTGCTGCAACTGCCGGTAAAGCTGCGCAGTTTGTGGTTCTTTATATCCTGCCAGATCGGGACTGATGCCAAAGAGCAAGATATTTTGGGGGTCGAAGCCGGGATTCAGGGTTTGCAGTTTATGCAGCGTGCGCACCAACAATCCTGCGCCGACGAGCACGACGATGGAGAGCGCGACCTGGGCAACAACCAGTGCCTCTCCGGAGCGGAAGCGCCGGCGGCCGGGGGGGCCGCCCCCCGGACCCGAGGATGTATTTTCACGGAGCGATGGCGTCAGGTCGATGCGCGCACCACGGAAGCTAGGCGCAAGACCGCAGAGGATTCCCGTGGCCAGCGCGATGGTGGTGGTAAACCCAAGCACCCGCCAGTCTGCAGAGATGACAAAAGGAAAGGGCTGATCGAGGCCGTTGGAGATGAACCTGGTGAGAGCGTGCACGCCCCAGACGGCAATCAGAATGCCGAGCGCGCCGCCCGCGACCGAAAGCAATACGCTCTCAGTCAAGAGTTGGCGTGCGATCCGCGCGCGTCCGGCGCCAAGCGCCTGGCGAACAGCCAGCTCCCTCTGCCGATTGGCTGAGCGCGCCAGGATAAGCCCGGCAACGTTGGCGCAGGCAATCACCAGGATAAAACCCACCGCGGTCATGAGGAGATCGAGCATGGGCGCAATCTGGCTGCTTTCGCCGTTCAACACTTCTCTGGCGGGTGCCAGGCGGATGGCAGGCCCGTCGGCTTCGGCGAAGATGGGCTTGGCTCCGTGCAGCACTTCCGCGCGAAAGAGAGTGTTGGTCTCAGCCTGCGCCTGAGCAATCAAGACTCCCGGCTTGAGCCTGCCGGCGACCAGAACCCACCAGGTCGCGGGATCGGAGAGCCTGTCCTCAGTACCCCACCATTCGCTTCCCACACGTTTTGTGAGCGAGAAAGGCATGAAGAAGTCCTGGCTCTTCCCGGGCGTGAGGCTGGTGAAGCCACGGTCAGCAACGCCCACGATGGCAGCGTCCACGTTGTTGACGCGAACGATGCGGCCTACCGCGGACGGGTCGGCGCCGAAAGCCCGCTGCCAAAAGCCGTAGTCCAGGACAACCACCGGCGATGCCGATGGCGAGTCGTCTGCCGGACCGAGCGGCCGGCCCAATACTGTTTTCACCCCGAGGGTGGAGAAGTAATCGCCGGAAACATACTCGCCTTGCGCAATATTTGCCGGGCCGTTGCCGCGGAAGTCCACTTCGAGGGGACCGGCGACCGCAGCTATGCCGGAAAATGTGCTCGTGAGGCTGCGCAGAGTGTCGAAAAACGGAACTGAAAACACGCAGTCGGTTTTGTCGTCCCGATCGCCCAGATCGCAATCGCCGTAGCTGCTGCGTCCACGCAATTTTGGCCCATGATCGGCGGTCCAGCTGAAGATCACCAGATGCCTTGGTCTTCGACGGGCAGCGAGCGGAACATGACCGCGTCGATGACGCTGAAGATTGCAGTATTGGCGCCGATGCCGAGCGCCAGAGTGAGGATCGCAACGGCGGCAAATCCCGGCGATTTTGCCAGCATCCGCAGGGCATAACGCAGGTCCTGTATTGTCTGTTCGACCCACAACAGAGATCGCTCGTCGCGGTGCGCCTGCTTTGCCTGCTCTACACCGCCGTAGGCGCGCTTGGCGGCCACCCGGGCATCTTCAGGAGACATGCCGCGGCGTTCAAAATCATCGGCCAGCAGGATAAGATGCGCCGCTATCTCGCGCGCCAGTTCTTCTTCCACACGACGGTTGCGGAAAAGATTACGGAACCGGGACAGAACTCGCCTGGATTGCGACATTGCTATTGCTCCTCGGCCAACCACTTTTCAACCATGCCGGACATCTGACCCCAGCCCGCGGCCTCTTCTTTAAGGGCCTTCAATCGCGCCATCGTGATGGCATAGAACTCTGCTTCATGGTTGTGCTCCGTCTTGCTCGATATGGCGCGCGTCCAGCCGCGCTGCTCCCGCCTGACAAATGCCGGAAAGATGGTTGCCCCGGTTGAGATTCAGGCAATCGTCGGAAACCTTGCTCGATCCGGGTGGAAATGCCATACCCACGCTGCGGCCCCATCGTGGCCAGAGTGGGGTGGACCATGAGATCGAGCCTGCCCTGCAAAATATTGGCGTATATATTCTTTACTTGATGATCAAGTGAACATGGTCTTCACTTGGTTGTCAAGTGGAAATACTAGGATCATTTTCGCGCCGGCCGAGGCCTTTCGGTGCATTCATCCGCCAGCCCCAATGCCGCCCAGGACTGGGGCTTCAATTCGGCCCCCAAGAGGGTTGCTCAAATCTCAGGATCATAAGGTGCTCGTCAATATACTCCGAACCGAGCTTCAACGCTTTCGGTTCGGTGCCGTAGACTTCGAAGCCGAATTTCCGGTAGGTCCGAATAGCCGGCGCGTTATCGGTTGCGACGCCAAGTAGGATCTGCTCCAGCGAAGCGTCTTCCCGCGCTCGGCTAAGGAGGGTGGCAATCAGCCTGCTACCTAGCCCAGTGCCTCGTTGCCGGGGAGAAACGTAGAAGCCGTAGATATGCCCTTTGTGCCCTTCTTTTTGCCCCGTCTGCCGATAGAACCTGGCGACGGCGACCAGAGAGCCTTGCTCGAAAGCGCCAAGATAGAAGCTGTTTCCAGGCAGGTTGCGTATGTGCGCGGCGGCCTCGGCCACGGTGGTTTCCGCATATTCCTCTGCCGCCATTCCAAAGGCCCGCGGTTCCGTCTGCAAGGCCTCGAGTCTCAAGCTCCAGTAATTCGCGGCATCGTTTTCGCCCAGCGTCCGAATTTCCATTCTTCCAGTTTGGATTAATTTTCGCGCCGGGGGCATAAGACCGCCGCAGAACGGCATTCTTGCATCCTCTCGACCATTCCGGTGGTGATCAACTCGTCCTCGCTCGACGGTTGACAAGATACTATGCATTGCATAGTATCTTGTGGTGACAGCAAACGTGCCAGCGACGTCAGACAGCGCGGAGAAGTGGGAGGTCCAACTGCGCAAGGGATCACTGGAGCTCGCGATTCTGGCTGCCCTGTGGGAAGGCCGTCTCTATGGGCTTGAAATCCTACGCCACCTCGAAAGCAATTCTGACTTGATCGTTGTCGAAGGCACCGTTTACCCGCTGCTGAACCGGCTGCGGGTGCTCGGATTGGTCGAATCCGAGTGGGTTGAGTCCGAGTTCGGACATCCTCGTAAGTACTACCGGCTCACCACCGGTGGCCGGCAACGCGCGTTGGAGATGACTCGCATCTGGGACCGGTTCTCCGCCAGTATGAGCAATCTTCTCGCACCATTGGGCAAAGAATTGAAGCAGGAAATCAAAATGAGGCAGGAAAAACCATGATCTTCTCGGACGAATCGCAAAAGACCATCGATGCTTACTTGGGGGCCCTGCGCAGGGAACTTCGCGGTCCTGTGGAGGATGATGTCGAAGACATTGTCGAGGAAATCCGCGCCCACATCCTCGACAAAACATCCGGCGTCGCCGCGACAGGTACGCTGGCAGCGACGCTGGCATCGCTCGGTACGCCCAAGGAACTGGCAAGCCGATACCACGCCGATGACTTGCTTCTGCGCGCGCAGGTGACCCGCTCCCCGTTCGTGAGCCTGCGCAGCCTCTTTCGCTGGGCCACTCTCAGCTTTGTCGGTCTGGCCGTCTTCCTTGTTTCGGTTGTCGGCTATAGCCTCGGTGGGGGGTTGGTTGTCATTGCCGGGCTCAAGTTAGTCTGGCCTCATGCGACGGGGTTATGGATGGAGTTTTACCCGGACGGCAGTCCTAAGTCCGCCAGCGCCGGCTTTGGCTCAGGATACTCATACCAGCCGCCACCGGGCCGTGAGGTTCTCGGCTGGTGGCTCGTTCCGGCGGGCCTGGTCCTGGGCGCGGCGCTATTGTTCCTGACCTTTCGCTTTGGAACCTGGTGCATTCGCAAATTCTGGCGCCCGCGGGTATGGAGTAGAGGAGCAGTAGCCGTTCCGGAACTCTGAGCATTCGGTAAAGCGCGGCGGCCCGGCCCCCCGAAAGCAACCTTTTTGCTCACTGCGGTGCTAGTCCTCGGTCAGTCGCTGGAAGTCATTCAAGCTTCTGATGCTCAAGATGCTCTTGACGCTGCGAATACCATGCTTCGCGGGTAAGCGGCAACCCGGTCCTTCCTCGATCCAGGGGGCTGAGCAGGAGTTGATAAATGGCCCGATCGCCCCGGCGAAAAGCGTCCGCCGAACCCGCCATATACAACAACCACGTTCGATAGGTTACTTTCGAAACCAATTTCAGGACGGTGTCGGCGTTACTCTCGAACTCCTGGACCCAACGGCGCAGGGTGAGTTCAGGCCAGCAAGCCTTCCAGACTGCAGGTTGAGTAGAATCCCAAACATGCGGCAGATAGTAGATCTGTACGACAGTGCCTATGACAATTATGCGACCGAAGCCTATCGGCAGGTGCGCATCGAGACCTACGGAGAGGATCTTGGGCAAACCAGCTGGGTCACCACCGAGGAGTCCCGGGAAATCCCCCAGCTGCTCGACCTCGGGCCCCACTCCTATGTACTCGAAATAGGCTGTGGCTCGGGCGGATACGCAGTGCACCTCGTCGAAAAGGTGGGCGGTCGTCTCCTCGGCCTAGACCTCAATGCCCCCGGAGTCCACAACGCAAACCAGCTCGCCCAGAGCCGTGGCCTCGCTTCTCAGGCACGCTTCAGGCAGTGCGACGCCGCGCAGCCTCTCCCGTTTGACGAGCGCACCTTCGACGCCGTCTTCGCCAATGATGTCCTCTGCCACCTTCCCGGCCGCCCCCAGGTGCTGGCGGAGATCTTTCGTGTTCTCAAGCCCGGCGGGCGGATGCTCTTCAGCGACGCTCTGGTCGTCGGCGGCCTGCTCACCCACGAAGAGGTCGCCACCCGCAGCTCGATCGGCTATTACGTCTACAGCCCGCCCGGGGAGAACGAACGCCTCCTCGAGCGCGCCGGCTTTGGCCACATCCGCGCAACCGACACCACCCTGAGCGCGACCGTCATCGCCAAGCACTGGCGCAACGCCCGCGAGAGAAGGAAAGCAGAACTCCTTGCTGTCGAGGGCAACCCCAACTTCGAGGGGTTGCAACGCTTCCTCTCCTGCGTCCACAACCTGACCAGCGAGAGGCGACTTCTCAGGTATCTGTACGTTGCGAGTAAAGAGATGTAAGACAGCCTTGCCGGGCGGCGACGCAAACTTCATTCACTCTGGAGAAATGGGAGGTAGCGGGTCAGTTTCAAGTTTCATCGGTGTCTAGGCTTTTGGATTTCACAGAATGTGATGCACGAGAAAGAGCCTGGATGCTTGCTGTACTCGCTGCTCAAGTCTCGTATAAATCCCCCGGTCTTATATTGTTCAAGAGCAATATCGTGACCAAGCCGCGCTGGACACGCGTCAATCGTCTCCGCATGGAAAGACTTATTTCCCGAAAATGCGCGCCATTATAGATATCACGGTCGAGTATTTTGATGGGATTGTTGCCTAACTTTCAAAATTTCAAACTGACCCACGAACCAAATGGGCCAAATGCCAAATGGGTCAAATGGGATCAAGAATTCAAAGACAACGTGGTTTGTGCTACTCTTGCGCGCAAATGCAGAGCACTGAGGAGCAGGAAGCCGTCAGCGGCGCGGTTGTCACGCTTGACCCGTTCACCGTGGGCGCGCTTGGGATTCTCGCCTATGTGCTGGGGAATGTCTTACACGAAGGCGCGGGCCACGGCGGCGCTTGCCTTCTGGTTGGAGGCAAGCCCCTTGCGCTTTCGTCAGTCTACTTCGAGTGCAGCGCGGATAACCGCTTTGTCATGGCCGCGGGAACACTGATGAATCTGTTTGCCGGAATCGGGTTCTTTGCACTCGGGCGTCTCACTGGCCGCAGCTATCCGCGATTGAAGTATTTCTTCTGGATCGCAATGACCGTGAATCTGTTCACCGGCACCGGATATTTCCTTTTCTCCGGTATCGGCGGAATTGGGGATTGGGGAGCATTCATTCACGGGCTCGGCCCCCAGTGGCCCTGGCGAATCGGCCTGACGGTCCTGGGCGCTTGCAGCTATCTACTCGCGGCGCGTCTCAGTCTGCTTGAAGTGCGCCCGCTGATCGGCAGCGATATGGAGCAGCGCCGCCAGCGCGCGGTTCGCCTGTCGACCGTCCCATACTTTGCCGGGGGAATCCTGATGTGCGTAGCCGGTGCGCTCAATCCCCGGGGAATGATCCTCATTCTGATCTCCGCCGCCGCATCGACCTTCGGCGGCACATCAGGATTGATGTGGACCACCGATTGGCTGAGGCGCGGAACGCTGATTCCGTGCGGGCCGCCAGCCGACCCGATGCCGATTGAGAGGAGCTGGCGGCTAATCTTGGCGGCCGGCGCCGTGGCGCTCGCATTTATCGCCATCCTGGGCCCTAGCATCCAGTTTGCGACATAAGATAGCGGATCGCGCCGACTTTAGGATCAGGCCGGGTCGCAAGGATGCCTAGCCGATCCCCCGTTTTTCGAAAAGCTGTTCATTTCTGGACATATCATTTCAGTTCTGGACAAACGCGACTCGCAGGGCGAAGTTAACCCTTTTCTTTCTCATACTTTGGCCTGGGGGCGATGGCCAGAGGAATGCAACGATACTCGCCTAGAGGTATTGCAACGTCGCCATACTTCGCCGAGGGATCAGGATGCTCAAGGATCTAAAATTCGCAATCCGGCAGTTGCGCAAGTCGCCGGGCTTCACCTTCACCGCGGTATTGACGCTGGCGCTGGGAATCGGAGCGAACACGGCGATCTTCTCGCTGGTGGACTCGATCATGCTGCGGCCATTGCCGTTCCCTCAACAAGACCGGCTGGTGCAGATTGCAGACAATGATGGCAGCCTCTTTCCCAAGGGGTGGTTGCGCGCTTTGGGAGAACGCGCGAACTCCTTCGCGTCAATCAGCGGATTCGGGGTGGACGCCGAATCCAATGTGACCCAGACCGACACCACGGACCGAGCGTTTGGAGCACAGGTGATGACGAACGCCTTCGACACTCTGGGGATCCATCCCGCCGTGGGCAGCTTCTTCAACCACGACGACGGAGTCGCGGGCCGGGACTTCGTCGTAGTCCTGAGCTACGGTTATTGGCAGGAACGTTTTGGCCGGGATCCGCAAGTGCTCGGACGGACGATCCGCATCGATGGTGTTTCGCGCCGGATCGTTGGCGTCATGCCGCCGGAAGTGCGCTTTCCTTATGCTGACACTCAGTTCGTGATTCCGGTAGCCTTCAAAGGCGGCGATGCGATCGACCCGTGGAGAGACTTCGACCTGCGGGCATTCGGGCGTTTGCAGGATGGAGTCACCTCGGCAAAGGCGCGAGCGGAATTGCAAACACTGCACACCAGCATGCTGCCTCTGTTTCCGTGGCGAATGCCGGACAGCTGGGCATCGAGCATGACGGTGGTGCCGCTGCTCGAGTCCGAGATTGGAGCGACCCGTCCGCGCCTGCTGTTGCTGTTTGGAGCGGTGGGGCTGATCCTGCTGATTGCCTGCGCCAATGTGGCCAATCTTATGCTGGCGCGCGCCGCCGGCCGGGAGCGCGAAATGGCGGTCCGCGGAGCGCTGGGAGCGACCATGGGCAGATTGATTCGGCAGCTATTGCTGGAGAGCGTGGTGGTGGCTGTCTTGGCCGGATCCGCAGGGCTGGCGGCGGCCGCGCTTAGTCTCCAGGGATTCGTGCGGCTGCTGCCGCCCGATACTCCGCGTCTGAACGACATATCGCTGCACTGGACGGTGTTTCTCTTTGCCGCAGCCGCATCGGTGGTCACCGGATTCCTGTTTGGTCTCATCCCGGCGCTGAAGATGGCCTCTCCCAACCTGCAGGAGACGTTGCGGTCGGGTCGAAGCGTGGCTGGCAAGGGGTCCAATTTCCGGCTGTCGATGGCGCTGGTGATGGGGCAGATCGCGCTGTCGGTGGTGGTGATTACCGGCGCCGGGCTGCTGCTGCATAGCCTGTATAGCCTGTCGAAAGCGGATCCCGGATTTCGCACCGATCGAGTAGTGACGGCCGAGGTGTCGCTCGATGCTTTAGCCTGCAAAGAGAATGGGAGATGCAGCGCTTTCTTTACAACCCTGATCGACGATGCGCGCAGCATCCCAGGAACAGAGAGCGTAGCCCTGACCGATTCGCTGCCGTTAAGCGGCCGTGACGATAACTACACCTATGATGCCGAAGGGCATCCGAGGGAGGCGCGGCAGATTGCGTTTAAGGCGACCGAACGCACTGTATCCGCCGATTATTTCTCCACACTGGGAATGCAATTGTTGCGGGGCCGGCTGCTGACCGAACAAGACTCGTCCGGAACCAGCCACGCAGCGGTCATTAACCAGAGCACGGCGGAAAGGCTGTGGCCACATCAGGATCCGCTGGGAAGACACATCATGTATGTCAAAGATGAGCCAACTCCGACGGTGTGGGACATGAATGCCGCGTCGGTGGTTGTCGGGGTGGTGGGAAATACCCACGATAGCAGCCTGGCGGGCGGATACGGCGATGAAGTGTATCTGCCCATGACCAGCGCTCACGAGCAACCGGTGATGTATGTCCTGATGCGGACCCGGGGCAGCGCTCCTGAAGCCGCGGCCGGGCTGCGCCGGGTGGTAGCCGGAATCGATGCGCAGGCACCGGTAACTCGGGTCCGCAGTTTGAACGAAGTGGTTGCGGCCTCGGTATCGGCTCCGCG
>Ga0302324_100021994_pt1 | contig 12418 bp, 12 predicted proteins | sample Palsa_T0_1_FD_201949 | JGI IMG/M metagenome (GOLD analysis project Ga0302324, IMG submission 201949) | Peat permafrost microbial communities from Stordalen Mire near Abisko, Sweden - Palsa_T0_1 | ecosystem: Environmental > Terrestrial > Soil > Palsa > Peat permafrost | place: Sweden: Abisko...
AACGGCCGTATACCGACGACTACATTCGCCTGTTGTTCGAAAACTTCAGCGAGATTCATGGCGACCGCAACTTCGGTGATGATCCGTCTCTCTTGACGGGCATGGCGTGGTTTCAGAGCAAGCCAGTGATGATCGTCGGCAGCCAAAAGGGTCGCGACACGAAGCAGCGCGTGGCTCGCAACTTCGGCCAAGCCAAGCCTGAGGGCTACCGCAAAGCCCTGCGCGCGATGCAACTGGCCGCAAAGTTTCGCCGCCCTGTCGTGGTGTTTGTGGATACGCCGGGCGCCTATCCTGGCATCGACGCCGAGGAGCGCGGCCAGGCGGAGGCCATTGCCTACAACCTGCGAGAAATGTCGCGGCTGCCGGTGCCCATCATAACGACGATTACCGGCGAAGGCGGTTCCGGCGGAGCGCTGGCAATTGCGGTCGGCGACCGGGTCTTCATGCTTGAAAATTCGGTTTATTCCGTGATTTCGCCGGAAGGGTGCGCGTCAATCATGTGGCGGGATTCAACGAAGGCCGAAGTCGCCGCCGAGGCGTTGAAAATTACGGCTACGGATCTGCTGGGCATGCATCTCATCAATGGAATCGTTCCGGAACCCGAAGGCGGGGCGCACATGGACCACGCCGCTACGGCTCGTCTCCTGGCTCCGTTTTTATCCCGATCGCTCGAAGAGCTCTCCGCACTTTCGCCTGAAGAGATGATCGCAAAGCGCTACGACCGGTTCCGGCACATGGGTCAGTTTTTTGTCTGACGGGCGTCTGACACGATCGGCGCGCGGCCATTTTGAACTTCGGTTTCGCGCAAAATTTCCTCGCCATTGGAGCATTGAACACGGTCTTTTGTCGTTTCCATTGCCCGTAGACGCCCACTGACATAGCTTGTGCCTAGGGGGCTCCTATCTAATGGCAGAAACCGAAATGCCGCTCATGGCGGATGTGTTTCGACCGTATGAAAAACTTGTGGAAATCACCGTCCTGGGCAAGACCTTTCTCGTGCCGGAAAGGAATTCCTTGCTCCGCGCTTTTCAGTTCATCAGTCCGGAAACGATTCCGTACGGGCGTTTCTGCTGGAATCAGGATTGCCAATACTGTCGAGTGGACTGCCAGCTTTCCGACGATGACAAAGCCCGCCCGATCCTGAGCTGCAAATTCCTCGTTTCTGAAGGAATGGATATTCAGCAACTTGCTCCCGAATTGATGGGCTGCTTGCGTGCCAAGCTTGGCCCAGTGTCGAATCCGGCCGTTGCAGGCGCCCTCAAGACCACGACCGGGTAGGCCGCATGCCTGAAGCACCGTCACAACTCCCGATACGTTCCGTTAGTGCACTTTCGTCCGAGAAGCCGAACTCGGCCTCCGCGATTTCGGACGAGCTTGCGCCGCAGCGGACAGCTGAGGCATCCGAGTCGTCACGGGATGCTTTTAAGGTGCTTGTCGCCGACGATTCGGCTGTTTACCGCAAACTTCTGCAACAGACCCTTTCCAGCGATTATTCGATATTGATGGCCCGTAGCGCCGAGGAGGCGCTGAAGCTCTTCGAGAGCGAGCATCCCTCGCTGGTGATCACCGATTGGGTGATGCCCGACATGACAGGCATCGAGTTGTGCCAGCGGATTCGCTCGAACGGGCGCGCGCCGTATACGTACATCATCTTCCTCACCACCATCGCGGAAAAAGAAAACATCGTGAGGGGCCTCTCCGCCGGGGCCGACGACTATCTGACCAAGCCGTTCCATCAGGAAGAGCTGTTGGCCCGCGTTCGCGTGGGATGCCGGCTCATGGAGTTACACCGGCAGCTGGAAGCCAAGAACAGGCTGCTGGAGGAGTTGGCGCTCACCGATCCTCTGACCAAGTTGCCGAACCGCCGGGCCATTGAAGACTGGGCCCGCCGTCAGCTCAGTGGGGCCGCCCGCCACGGCTTTCCATTTTGGGTGGTGCTGGTAGACCTCGACCACTTTAAGCGAGTGAATGACATGTACGGGCACGATGCCGGCGATCTGGTCTTGCAAAGATTTTCGGAGGTTCTGAAACTAAACACGCGTCTGTCGGATATCTGCGGGCGCATAGGCGGCGAGGAATTCCTGCAGGTACTTACCTACGCCGATGAGCCGAGTATCCGAATGGTTGTCGAGCGGGTGCGCAAACAATTTGCCGCCGAGCCATTTTCCTTCTCCGGCGAAAGCATCAAAGTCACCGCCAGCTTTGGCGTGGCTGGATTTCAGGGGCGCACCCCTCCGCCCTTCAGCGAACTGGTTACACAGGCGGACGCCGCGCTCTACCGCGCCAAGAACGCGGGGCGAAACTGCGCGGAAATCGTTTCGTCGCGGCAACTCTGACCCAACCCTCCCGGGGCCAGATCTTTCGGTACGTGCAGGTTACGCGCTGCCATTGTGTTAAAATTCAGTCAACCCGTCGGTCGAGGGGGAACTGCATGAAAGCTCAGCGCAAATTTGTGATCGGCTCCGCGATCATTCTCGCGACGCTCGTGTCGCTCGCTTACGTCGGCTATACCGAGAGCAAGACCTACTACCACACAATTTCCGAGCTCGTGACCTTGCAGGGCTCCGCCTCGCACCAGCGGATGCGGGTTTCTGGAAATGTGCGGGCTGGGTCCATTGCGCACCGCGTGGGCCGCGTCGATTTCGTCCTCGAAGAACAGGGCAAGGCCTTGCCGGTAAGTTATACGGGAACCGATCCGCTGCCTGACACGTTCAAGGACGGAGCGCAGGCTCTGGTCGAAGGCCGACTGATGCCTGACGGACAGTTTACGGCCGAACAGGTGCAGGCCAAATGCGCGTCAAAATACGAAGCAGCGCCCGGAGGCACTGCCGCTCCGGCCCCCAACAGCGCCCAGCCGGGCCAGACAATGAATCCCTCTGCGGCGCCTTTGGGCGCCGGGAAGAGCTAGACAGCCGAAAGAAGGTCCCTTGGATATAGTTGGCTCGTTTGCACTTCTGCTTGCCTTCCTGGCAGCGGTTTATGCCTTCGCCGGTGGCATAGCCGCAGTCATTACTCGCAAACCGCTGCTCATCAAGAGCGCACGCAATGCAGGCATGGCCGTCTTTGGATTAATCACTCTCGCTGTTGCCTGCCTCGAATATTTATTCTTCACCGACAATTTTTCGATGGCCTATGTAGTCGCGCACAGCAACCGCGCGCTGCCGCCGTTTTACAAATTTGCCGCGCTCTGGGCCGGGCAGGAAGGCTCGCTGCTTTTCTGGAGCTGGCTGCTCTCCATCTATGCATTCTGGGCGCTGTTCCTGAACCGCAAGAAGCATCCCGAACTTATGCCCTACGTTGGGGCAACACTTGCGGGCGTGCAAATCTTCTTCCTGACGCTGAATAATTTCGTCGCCACCCCTTTCAAGGTCCTCGCCGGCGCTGATTCCAACGGGCTGGTGCACGTCGCCAGGCTTTCCGAGGGAAGCGGTCTGAATCCCCTGCTGCAGTATTACGAGATGGTGATTCATCCGCCGATGCTTTATCTCGGCTATACGGGATTCACCGTTCCGTTCGCGTTCGCTCTGGCGGCGCTGCTTGGCCGCTATCCCGGGGAAAAGTGGATTCACATCACGCGCCGCTGGACCATGGTCGCCTGGGGTTTTCAGACCGTGGGAATCCTTCTCGGCGCGCACTGGGCCTACGCCGTGCTCGGTTGGGGCGGCTACTGGGCATGGGACCCCGTGGAAAACGCTTCCCTGCTCCCTTGGATCACCGGGACCGCTTTCTTGCATTCGGTGATGATGCAGGAAAAGCGCGGCATGATGAAGGTGTGGAACGTCTGGCTGGTTTTCGTCACCTTCATGCTTTGTATTCTCGGAACCATGCTGACGCGCTCGGGCGTGGTCAGTTCCGTGCACGCCTTTGCCGAGTCTTCCATCGGCGGATGGTTCGTGGGTTTTCTGGCCATCATTTTCCTGGTCTGTCTGGCTGCGTGGTACAAGAACCGCGACTACCTGCGCAGCGACAATCAACTCGACTCTCTGGTTTCTCGCGAATCGAGCTTCCTGTTCAATAACCTCGTGCTTCTCGCGGCCTGCTTCGCGGTTCTGTGGGGCACGCTGTTTCCGGTTCTTTCCGAATGGGTCACGCACAGCAAGATCAGCGTCGGGCCGCCATTTTTCAACAAGGTGAACATACCCATCGCCCTGTTCCTGCTGTTTCTGACGGGCGTTGGTCCTCTGCTAGCCTGGCGGAAGACATCGTTCGACTCTTTGCGCCGCAACTTCGCGTGGCCGCTTGCCGTTGCCGTCCTGGCCGGCGCGGTTGCATTCGCTTTCGGCTTCCGCGAAGTCTACGCCCTGGTTTGCTTGATCCTTTCCGTGTTCGTGACGCTCACCATCTTTTTCGAATTCTTCCGCGGCGCGCGAGTAATCGCATCGCGCGACGGATCGAATCTGCTTTCGGCCGTGGGCGAGCTGACCATGCGCAACACGCGACGCTATGGCGGCTACATCGTTCACTTCGGCATGGTGCTGATTTTCATTGGCATCGCGGGGCAGGCGTTCAATAAAGACGTCCAGAAGGACATGGGCCTCGGCGACACGCTATCGATCGGGCCGTTTACGATTCTCTGCCAGAACTTCGATGATGTCGCCAACGCCAATTACGAATCCGAGCGCGCGACTTTAGAGGTTTTTCGCAACGGCCACTCTGAAATGATGCTGTACCCGGAGCATCGCCTGTATCTCGCGAGCCAGGTTCCGGAAACGATGGTGGCGATCGAATCCTCACCCCTGCGCGATCTCTACGTGGTTTATGAAGGACGGAGCCCGGACACCGGCAAGCCATCCATTCACGCGCACTTGAATCCCCTGGTGAAGTGGATCTGGTTCGGCGGAATTGTGGTCGTGCTCGGCACCGGGTTGGCGCTTATGCCCAACCGCCGCACGGCCCTGGTTCTTCGCCCGGTCGAACAAAGGTCCTGGGGCGATGCCATTGCGCCGGAATCGCCCGCTGCTGTCAGGGCGCCCATCCGAAGAACGGATTCACATGAGTGATTCGGACAGGCCCTTTCTGCCCGAAACCGAGGGTTGCATGATTCGGGTGTTTGGCCGGTTATTGGGCGGAGCGGCGCTCTGTGTGCTGCTCGGCGCGATGTCGGTAGCGCTCACTCGTCCGGCGCATGCGCAGTCAACCGATCGCGCGAAACACCTCAGCCAGGAGCTATTTTGCGCCTGCGGCTGCACTGAACTTCTAGGGGCCTGCAACCACGTGGGCTGCACCTATTCCCACGCCATGCTCCAGAAGATCGATGAACGCATCGCGCGCGGCGACTCCGATGACGTGATCCTGCAATCCTTCGTTCAGGAGTATGGCGAGAAGGTGCTTGCCGAGCCTCCCAACAAGGGTTTCAACCGCATCGCCGTGATCGCTCCCATTCTCGCGCCCATCGTCGCGCTGTTCATACTTTGGGAAGTCGTGCGCAGGTGGCGGCACCGCGCGGCCGTGGCCGGCGCGGGCGGGGCGCCGGTTTCACCCGAGCTTCTGGCTCGCGCGCGCAACGAATCAGGCAAAGGCTCCGATGAGTAGCGTCGACATCGCGGTTGCGTGCGTACTGCTCGCCGCGGCAACTTTGGTTTTCATATTCAATATCCACTCCGACGCTTCCGATTCTCCGGCGCACCGCACCGAGCTTGACCGGCTTATCGATCGCCGGGAAGCAATCTACGAGAATCTTCGCGATCTCCGCTTCGAGCATCGCGCCGGGAAATTCTCTGAGAAGGACTACGAGGAGACCAAACAATTGCTCGAAATCGAAGCCGCGCGAGTGCTTGCTGATATGGATCGACTGACCGGCGCAGCGCCCACCCCAGCCACCCGGCAGGCCGCCGCCGAGAAGGGCCGCAATTCGTGAACGCGCGGATGGCGAGAGTGTCTTTCCGGTTTTTGCTTGCCTCTTTGCTTCTTTGCCTCTTTGCCTCTGTATCCTTCGCCGGCGTCGTTACCGGGACGATTCGCAATGGCACCACCGGAAAACCGGCGGTAGGTGTCGACGTTATCCTGTTCCGGCTTCAGGGCGGGATGCAGCAGGCGGCAACCACCAAGACGGACGCGAGTGGCCACTACAAGCTCGAAGATCCCACGCTCGGCACCGCGCCCATGCTCTTGCGCGCCATCTATCGAGGCGTGAACTACCACGAGCCGGTCACGCCGGACAAAACCAATATCGATATCCAGGTTTTCGAGCCGACCGACAAACCGGGATCTTTTTCCGTCACCGCTCACGCCATCGTTTTTCAGCCCAATGGAACCGATCTCACCGTGGGAGAGGAATTCAACATCCAGAATTCCACTTCGCCTCCTATGGCTTTTTACCGCGCGGATGGTTCGTTCGTCTTTTCGCTGCCCGATGGCGCGCAGTTGAATGACGTCTCCGCAGTTGGCGGGTCGGGTATGCCGGTGGTGCAGAATCCGGTGGACAAAGGCAATGCTCAGCGCGCCATCGCGTTTCCGTTCCGTCCCGGAACGAGCGGCGTGCGCATCGCTTATCACGTGCCCTACGCCGATAATCAGGCCACGATCCACTTCACATCGCCCTATAACACCGACCGTCTCGCGGTCTTCGCGCCGCCTACCATGAAGGTTTCCGCCGACGGATTTGCTCCCGCAGGCCAGGATCAGGGCTTTAGCGTGTTCATGCGCGAATCGGTGGCAGCGGGTACGCCGATCACCGTCACTGTTTCCGGCACCGCGCCGCCGCCCGCGCCTGACGCTGGCGCTGGCGCGAATGCCGCGCCCAGCGGCGGTGACGATTCGCAGAATCCGGCGGTTAACTCTCGCGCCGACTCAGGCGTGCAAGCTCCCGTGGCAAGCGTCACGACGTTGCCCGCGCGCCTGGATAGCTTGCAGTGGATTCTCGTCGGGGGATTCGTCGCGCTCTTCGTGCTCGGGCTGATTTTCCTCTGGCGCCAGCCGGTTGCGGCGCTAGATACGGCATCCGCGAATGCGCTGCCCGTCGCTGCGGTCGAGATGCGGTCATCGCCTCGGACCGACCCGAGGACTGAAGAGCCCGCGCGGCCTGCCTCGCGACTTGCCTCGGAGGCGGGCGCCGCAACAGCCGCAAATCTTGACCAGCAGGTTCGCGGCAGCCTGGATGAATTGAAGGATGCTCTTTTCCGGCTGGAGCTTCGCCGCGAAGCGGGCACCATCACCGAAGAGGACTACACTCGCGAGCGCGACCGCGTCCAGAAAGTGTTGCGCGATCTGGTGAAAGGCTAAGGCTTGCCCGTTTCGTCCACCGCGCCTTCGTCCGGCACCAAGCCGGGCGCCGGGATGGGCGTCAGTTTCAATTCCGTTCAGAAGCGCTTCGGCTCGCTTACCGCGTTGCGAGACGTATCCGCTGAAATTCTTCCTGGCGAGTTCGTCGCCCTGCTCGGACCCAATGGCTCGGGGAAGACCACTCTTCTTCGTGTCGCTGCTGGTCTCGCCGATCCCACCAGCGGCACAGTGCAATTGGACGGGGATTCCGTGGACGCCGCGAAGGCGCGCTTGGGGATGGTCGGCCACAGCACCTTGCTCTACGACGATCTTACCGCCGTGGAGAATCTTTCTTTCTTCGCGCAACTTTACGGCCTGCGCGACATTCGACCGCGCGTGGCCGCGGCTCTCGAAGCCTGCGGGCTTTCGTCGCGCGCGGGGAGCCAGGTGCGCACTTTCTCTCGCGGCATGCGCCAGCGGCTTTCGATCGCTCGCGCGCTGCTGCACGCACCGGGTTTGCTGCTTCTCGATGAACCGGCGGCGGGCCTAGACCGACAGGGCCTCGCGTGGTTCGCGGAGACTCTGGCGCGGCTTCGCGCTTCCGGCGCTACCGTGGTGATGAGCACGCATGCGCGCAATGAGTCACTCGACCTGGCAACGCGCGCGATTGCGCTCGATCGCGGTCGCGTCGATCGCGACAGCGGTCCGGGCGGCGATCCGGGGCCGCTACTGGCTGCGCTGCGCGCCGAGGCATGAAATGACCACCACGCGCGCCGCTGCCATTCTGCTGACCAAAGAACTCCGGCTGGAATTCCGCACTCGCGAGTTGCTCTCGACTACGGTCGTTTTCGCGGTCGTGGTCGTGGTGCTCTTCAGCTTCGCCTTCGACCCAACGTCCGCCGAATCGCGCCGCTACGGCCCCGGCTTGCTGTGGATCGCGTTCCTGTTTTCCGGCTCGCTGATGCTGAATCCGTCGTTTTCGCGCGAGCACTCGAACCAAACGCTCGACGCTTTGCGCATGGCTCCCGTTTCGCCGTTCGCGATTCTGCTGGGTAAGATGATCGCGAATTTCATTTTTCTCTCCATTGCGGAAGCCGTTCTGCTGCCTGTATTCGGCGTGCTTTACAACGTTTCGCTCGCCGCCATCGCCGGAAGGCTGGTCTTCGTTGTGATGCTTGGTTCGATTGGGCTCGCGGTTACTGGGACCGTGTTTTCGGCCATAGCCGCGCACGCGCGGCTGCGCGAACTGCTGCTGCCGCTGCTGCTGCTTCCCGTTCTGGCGCCGCTGCTGATTGCCGCCGTCGCCGCCACAGCGTCGCTCTTTGCCGAAGACCCGGCTCTAGACCGAGCCTGGGTCGCATTTCTGGCTGGATTTGATATTGTGTTCCTAACCGCTTCCTGGCTTTTGTCGGACTTCTTGTTCGAGGAATGAACGAAATGGGTTCGTTGCGATGAAACTTAGGCTGCTGGCAACGGCATTCGCCGCCGCGCTAATCGTGTTCGCGGGGTATGCCGCATTATTCATTGCGCCTGAGGAACTCTCGCAAATTGCGGTCAGCCCGGTTCAACGCATTTTTTACTTCCATCTTTCGGCGTGGATCGTCACATTCACCGCTTTCTTCATCTCCTTCGTCGCCAACATCGCCTATCTCTCGAAGCGCGCCCACCGCTGGGATGCGCTCGGCGTTGCGGGGGTCGAAGTCGGAGTGATGGCCTGTACCATCGGCTTGGTGACTGGCCCTCTATGGGGCAAGCCGGTGTGGGGAATCTGGTGGACCTGGGATGCGCGGCTCACGACAACGTTCATCATGTGGCTGCTCTATATTTCATATCTTTTGCTGCGCGGGTTGATCGAAGAGCCCGCCCGGCGCGCGACTCTATCCGCCGTGTTCGGGATATTTGCGTTTCTCGACGTGCCGCTCGTATACGCCTCAAACCGCCTGTGGCGCACGCAGCACCCTCAGCCCGTAATCTTTGGCGGGGAAGGTTCCGGCCTCGACGCGACCATAGCTAAGGTGCTGCTGCTCTGCGTGATTTCTTTGCTTGTGGTAATGATTCCCGTGCTGATCGACCGATACCGGCTGGAACTCTTGCGGCATGACCTCGGAGAGTTGCGCTTCCGCGCCGATACGCGCGTGGCCGACACCGAGGCGGCCTCCTCGGCAAAGGTGCAACGATGAACATGAAGAACTTCGAATTTCTATTTACCGCGTGGATCGCCGTCTGGGCGATTTTCTTTCTCTACGAGGTTTCCGTGGCGCGGCGGCTGGCCCATATGCGCGAGGAGCTCGACCGCCTCAAGCAGCAGTTCCCCGAAGCCTAGCCGCGCTTCTTGCAAACGGCGTTCGGCTCCCGGTACAGGCAAACCTGCCACCATCCCAGGCCGTCCCGCACGGACTCCGTCATCGTCCATCCTTCTGTGAAGAGAGCGTCCAGCCTCGCCGGGAAGCGGTTCAGATAATCGTCGCTGCCGCGACTGTTAAATCTTGCGAACTTGTATTCGCAAACCGTCATTTCCGATCACGTCCCATCACCAAAGGAGCTTTAGCGCGAACTGCACCTGGCGCGCCGTGGTTGAAGTACTGGTGATTTGTCCGGCGGCGGGATTCGGGATGGCCGCGGTGCCGGCGGCGGGCAACACGGCAACAATCACGTTCGGCGTGTTGAAGTTCGCGCGATCGAGCAGATTGAAAATCTCGGCGCGGAACTGCAGGTTGAGGCGCTCGTGGATGGTGGTGTTTTTCATCACCGAGAAGTCCCACGTCGCCAGGCCCGGCCCGATCAAAGTGTCCCTTCCCGCGTTGCCGTAGAAGCCGCTGTTGTTCGCCTGAGCGACGAACGCCGCTGGGTTGTACCATTCGCTCGGAGTTCCCAGCACCACTGGCCCCGTGAAATCCGGATTGATGAAGGGCCGCACTGGATTCTTCGTGTCGCCGTTGCGCGACGGGTTGTAACTCAGCTGCGGCGTGAATGGAAAACCGGATTGCAGGGTGATGATGCTGGTCACTGCCCACCCCCCCACAACCTTTTCTTCCCATCCGGTAGCGTCGCCCATGAAGGCCTTTCCGTGCCCGACGGGCAATTCGTAGATTCCGTTGATTACGCCGACGTTCGTTGCATTAAACGTCGCGAGACCCCTGTCCGCCCGCAGATTGAAGGGATTGGACACGAGGCCCGGAGCGTTATTTGTCGTCGTGCCGTTCAGCGAGTCGCCGTCATCGATTGCCTTCGACCATGTGTAGACGCCTCGCACCGAGAAGCCGTGGCCGAACCGGCGGTTCAGATCTATTTCGAGGGCGTTGTAATTGCTGTTGCCGATGCCGAAATACGTCCAGGTGCCGGCCAAGGCAGCGTTGCAGGTGGGATTTCCCGCCGCGCAGGTGGCGGGAGTGTAATACGTCCCCGCCGGCACGGGTGCACCGTTCAACGCTCCGAAGCCGGTTGCCGGGAAGTTTGTCGGGCACGGCGATGCCGGGCAAATCACCGGAGCCGGCTCGTTGCCGTCCACCCCGATAACTTCGTGGTATCCGTGCGAGCCGATGTAGCCCACGGTCAGAGATGTATTAGGCGAAAGTTCCTGCTGCACGCGCAGCGAATAGGAAATCAGCGTAGGCGTTCTGAGATCTGGCTGAACGCCGCCGGGCGCCAGCTTTGAGACGATGCCGGCGGGCGGAAATGCGGCTCGTGGAAGCGGGGCCGGAAAATCAGCTACCGGCAGGCTGGTGACGGCAAATGTGGGATTGAAAGGCGCGTTCTGATCCATGCGATATCCGAGCGCGTCCTGCAGATCGTTGTAGATACCGAAACCGGCGCGGATGACGGTCCTGTTGCCGAAGGGGCTCCAGGCCACGCCGATACGCGGCTGCGCCAGGAACGTGGCGTTATTGGAGCTAAACGCGGAGTTCCCGACGGTAGGGCTGGTATTGATCACGCCATCCGTATATCGATAGTTCGACGCACGACCGTGCAACTCATTCCATCCGGTCGAAGTCTCCTCGCGGAATCCCAACGAGACCGTGAGCTTTTGAGTGAGGCGAATTGTGTCTTCCGCATAGACGGCGGCAAAGAGCGAGCGCCAGTTCATTTGGGTCGGCGCGGGATCGTAGGTGAAAGTGCTGCTAACACCGCCCAGGAAAGCGTTGATGCTGCCAAACGAAGCCTGTCCAAACTGGCTGAGCGCAATTTTTTCGTTGGACTGGAACTGCTGAAGCCAAACGCCGAAGGTGAGCTGATGTTTGCCGTGGGTTAGCCCGACCTGGTCTTCGTACGTGTAGATGTTGCGGAAGACGTTCAGGTTCGATCCGTTGTTGCTCCCGGCCAGACCGACCTGCGTCGCGGGATTCGAGGCGGTGCTGCCTCCGATCACGACCGCACCCGTCGGCAAGTTGCCGACAAAGCTAATCAGCCCAGACGCGGGTGTGTCCGGCGTAGGCTCGCCCAGGAAATAGTACGCCGCGCGCGAATAGCCGAAACGCGCCGTATTCACAAGCGTTGGCGAGAATAGATGCGTCTCATCGATGCTCAGCACCTGCTCGCGCAGGCGCGCCAAGTCGGTACTATAGGGATCGAGCGGCGTGGCAGTGTTGTCGTAGCCGTCATCGATGGTGTAGACCGCCGAGAGTGAGTCCTTGGGCGAAAAGATGTGATCCACGCGCGCGGTACCGAAGTCCTCTCGAATTGTTTGCAACGGGCTGCTGTACAGAGGAGCGATTCCGCTGGGAACACCACCCGGCAAGGTCAGCTCCGTTCCGTTGGGCGCGGGCCAGAGATTTAACAGCTGTTGGACGACTGACGCGCAAGCAGGACGTTGGGCGACGGGACACTGTGAACCCCACGGTGCGGCGGCAAAGGTGTTATTGCGCGCGTCATCAGCCGGCACAAACGTCACTGAGGTCTGATGAAGGCTCTGCCGCAAACCGTCATAGTTCGCGAATACGAACGTTTTGTCCTTCTGGATTGGGCCTCCGCCCGAGGCGCCGAACTGGTTTCTCTGGAATCCCGGCGGCCCACCTGGATTCGGCGGATCGTTGGGATTGATATCGAAAAAGTTGCGCGCATCCAGATCGTTGTTGCGTAGAAATTCGTATACCGAGCCGTGGAATTGGTTCGTGCCCGAGGTGGTGACGATGGAAACCTGTGCCCCTGGACGCTTGCCGTACTCAGCACCGTAGGAATCACGAAGGATATTGAATTCCTGAACCGCCTCGACGCCGAGCAA
>Ga0302324_100021999_pt1 | contig 12417 bp, 9 predicted proteins | sample Palsa_T0_1_FD_201949 | JGI IMG/M metagenome (GOLD analysis project Ga0302324, IMG submission 201949) | Peat permafrost microbial communities from Stordalen Mire near Abisko, Sweden - Palsa_T0_1 | ecosystem: Environmental > Terrestrial > Soil > Palsa > Peat permafrost | place: Sweden: Abisko...
AATACCGCGCCATTGCCAGTACAGGCGCAGCGCCGCGATCGGATTCCAGCTGAATCCGAATACGGGTCGCGAAGGCAGGATCTCCTGTGACTGTGACAGCACATCCTCGACCGCCTTCGATCGCCAGGTCATCTTCTTGGGCAGCGGCTCGAGCGTACCCATGATCCACAGCACATGATCCCCTTTTGAGACCTTCCACATGCTCGGCCCGGGCCGCTCGCCGGTGACTTCGATCTCGACGACCGCGGGCGTCACGTCGGCCGCAGGCGCAGCGCCGCCCGGTGCGGCGCGTGCGGTTGCGCTGCAGAGGAGGGCACAGGCGAAGGCGGTCAGCAGAACCTTGCGCTGGGACATCATCATCACACTTCGTGGGTACCACGCGCGGCGCGATCCTGCAACCACCGGGGTCGCGAATCCGCTGCGCGCAACGCCGCGGCCTCACCGGGAGTTTCCGTAGCGCAGGCTCTGCCAGCGACTTATGCTTGGCGCAACACTCGTGCCGACGCGCGCCGATCTTCTCGACATGGCCTCCAAGCCCACTGCACCTTCCAGCGTCAACGCGCCGGCGCGCGGCCTCGGCTCCGGCATCCATCTGGGAAATTTGGATCCGCGCGTGCGCCCGCAGGATGACTTCTACGGCTACGTCAACGGCACCTGGCTGCAGGCGACGGAGATTCCGGCGGACAAATATGAGGTCAGCGCATTCTCCATGCTCGATGATGCCCTGCAGGAAGCGCTGCGGGCGCTGGTGGAGGATGCGGCGCGCGCGGCGGCGCAGCCCCGCGACGCGGACGTGCGCCAGATCGGGGATCTCTTCAGCGGTTTCATGGATGAGACCGAGCGCGAGCGGCAGGAATTGCAGCCGCTCAGCGCCGAGCTGACGCGTATCGAGAGCCTTGAGAACAACGCCGCAATTCCGGCACTCGTTGCGCACTTCAACCGGCTCGGCATCAGGACCGTGTACGACACGCGCGTGGGCCAGGACGCGCGCGATTCGACCCGCTACGCCGTCGCCGTCGAGCAAAGCGGGCTGGGCCTGCCCGACCGCGACTACTATCTGCAGGACGATGCCAGGCTCGCCGAGATACGCAGCCGCTACTGCGAGCATATGCAGAAGATGTTCGTCCTCGCCGGCGTTGCCAGCGCCGCGGCCGACGCGCAGGCGGTGCTGCTCCTCGAGACGCGCATCGCGCACGCCCAGTGGACGAAAGTCGCGAACCGCGATCCGGTCAGGACCTACAACAAAGTCGAAGTCGGCGCGCTTGAATTATTGACGCCCGGCTTTGACTGGCACTCCTATCTCGTGGCCGCGGATCTCGACGGCCGCATCGACTATGTGATCGTCAGCCAGCCCGGCTATCTTGCGGCCCTCGACAGCATCGTGCGTGAAACGCCGCTCGGCACCTGGCAGGCCTACTTCCGCTATCACTTGCTCGCCGCCTATGCGCCGTACCTCAATCGCGCCTGGGTTGAGGAGCATTTCGCATTCTACGGTACGGTCCTGAGCGGCATCCCGCGCAATCGGCCGCGCTGGAAGCGCGGCGTCGCGCTCGTCAATCGCTGCCTCGGCGAGAGGCTGGGCCAGCTCTACGTGCAAAGCCATTTTCCGCCCGCCAACAGGGCGCGCATGCTGGCGCTCGTCAATAATCTGCTCGCGGCCTACGGCGCCGGCATTACGGCGCTCGACTGGATGAGCTCGGCGACGAAGCGTGAGGCGCAGGCGAAGCTCGCCCGGCTCGTCACCAAGATCGGCTATCCCAGCAAATGGCGCGACTACTCGAGGCTCAAGATCCTGCGCACTGATCTCGTCGGTAACGTGATGCGCGCTGCCGCGCTGGATTACGCGTATGCGCTCGCGAAACTCGGTCAGCCGATTGATCGCGACGAGTGGGAGATGACCCCGCAGACGATCAATGCCTATTATGACCCGCAGAAGAACGAGATCGTGTTTCCGGCGGCCATCCTGCAGCCGCCGTTCTTTGATGCGCGCGCTGACGACGCGGTCAACTACGGCAGTATCGGCGCCGTCATCGGTCACGAGATCAGTCATGGCTTCGATGACCAGGGCAGCCAGTTCGACGCGCAAGGCAACCTGCGCGACTGGTTCACCCGCGAGGATCACGAAAAGTTCGGCGCCAAAACCGCTGCGATAGCGCGTCAGTACGGCGCCTACGAACCCGTGCCCGGGTACCACATCAACAGCGCCCTCACGCTGGGGGAGGATATTGCCGACAACTCGGGGCTCGCCGTCGCCTATCGGGCCTACCGGTGCGCGCTCGGCAGCGAGGCTGCGCCCGTCATCGACGGCTTCACGGGTGAGCAGCGTTTCTACATGGGCTGGGCGCAGGCATGGCAGGCAAAGGTGCGCGAGAACACCGCGATTTTGCGCATCAAGGCCGATCCGCACTCACCGCCGCGCTTCAGGATTCTAGGGACGGTCGTGAACCAGCCCGGGTTCTACGCAGCTTTCGCCGTGCAGCCGGGTGATCCGATGTATCGGCCGCCGCATGAACGCGTCACCATCTGGTGAAGCGCGCGTATGCCACAGCCGTGTGCTTTCAGCCGGCGCCGAGCTGACGCAGCTGCAGTTCGAGACTTTCGGTGGATTGCAGCCACGCGCTTTCTGCTTTTTCGGTCTCGCGGACGAGGCGCGCCTGCTGCGCTAGCAGCTTGCCGAGGCGCGCGGCGGCAGCCGGCTCGTAGACGTCGGGCGCTTCAAGGGCGGCCTGCACCCGGGCGCGCTCGCGCCCGAGACGTTCCAGTTCAGCTTCACACTGCGCGATCGCCGCGCGCAGCGGACTTAAGCTGTTGCGGCGCTCGGCTTCCGCGCGTTTGCGCTGGCGACGCAACTCGGTCGTCTCGGGCTTGCGTGCGGCAGGTCCCGCAGCCGCACTGTCCGCGTCGTTCAGCCACTTCGCATAGTCCTCGAGATCGCCGTCAAAGGCGGTGGCGCGTCCCTGATGCACGATGTAGAACTCGTCGGCCACGGTCCGCAACAAGTGCCGGTCGTGCGACACGAGAACGACTGCGCCTGCATAGTCCTGCAAGGCGACGGCGAGCGCCTGGCGCATTTCAAGGTCGAGATGGTTGGTGGGCTCGTCGAGCAGCAGCAGGTTCGGCCGCAGATAGGTGACGAGCGCCAGCACCAGGCGCGCCTTCTCGCCGCCGGAGAATGGGGCGACGGGCTCAAAGACCCGGTCGCCGCGGAAGCCAAAGCCCGCGAGGAAGTCGCGCAGCTCCTGCTCGGTGGCGCGCGCGGCAAGCGCCGCGCCGACGCGGCGCAGATTCTCGAGCGGCGACTCGCGCGCGGCGAGCTGCTCGAGCTGGTGCTGGGCGAAGTAGCCGATGCGCAGGTCGCGCGCTTCGGTACGCGTACCGGCAAGCGCGGCGAGCTCGCCGGCGAGGAGCTTCATATAGGTTGACTTGCCGGCACCGTTGCGGCCGAGGAGCGCGATGCGATCACCGGGCGAGAGCGTCAGTTTGATCTGCTCGAGAACCACGCGCTCACCGTAGCCTGCGGACTGGTTCTCGAGCGCCACGAGTGGACGCGGCAGTTTGTGCGGCGTCGCAAACTCAAACTCGAACGGAGAGTCCACGTGCGCCGGCGCGATGCGCTGCATGCGCTCGAGCGCCTTCAGGCGGCTTTGCGCCTGACGCGCCTTGCTGGCCTTCGCGCGAAAGCGTTCGACGAAGGATTCCATGTGCTTGATCTCGCGCTGCTGGCGCGAGAAGAGCGCGGACTGCTCGGCGAGCTCGGAAGCGCGCTGCTCCTCGAAGGCGGAGTAGTTGCCGCGATACGCGTGCGCCATGCCATGCTCGAGATTGACGACGCGGTTGGCCACCCGATCGAGAAACTCGCGATCGTGTGCGATCAAGAGGAGCGTGCCCGCATACTCGCGCAGCCAGGTCTCGAGCCACAGGATGGCGTCGAGGTCGAGGTGATTCGTCGGCTCGTCGAGCAGCAGCAGATCCGAGCGGCACATGAGCGCCTGCGCGACATTGAGACGTACGCGCCAGCCGCCGGAGAACTCCCGCACCGCGCGCGTTTCATCACTCGACGTGAATCCGAGTCCGTGCAGAAGGCGTCCGGCCCGGCTGCGTGCGTCATAGCCTCCGGCCGCCGCATAGCGCGCATAAAGCTCCCCCAGGCGGATGCCGTCGTCGTGCGTCTGCGTCGCCGAAGTCGCGCTTTCGATTTCGCCTTCGATGGCGCGCAGCTCCGAATCGCCGTCGAGCACAAACTCGATCGCCTGCCGCTCGGTGGCGAGGAGCTCCTGCGAGACGTGCGCAATCATCAGCTGCGAAGGCATCTCGAAGGTTCCGGCATCCGGCTGCAGCTCGCCGCGCACGAGGCACAGCAGACTCGACTTGCCGCTGCCGTTCTCGCCGGTGATGGCGACCTTCTCGCCGCGAAACAGGCTGAAGGTGGCGCCGGAGAAGAGCAGCCGCGGGCCGCGGCGGATGGCGACGTCGGTGAAGTTGAGCATGCTAGAGCGTGCGGGCCAATGCGCCAACGCCGGTCGTCACGGCCATGGCGAGCGCACCCCAGAAGGTGACGCGCAGCGCAGCCACGGTAACGCGGGCGCCGCCGGCGCGCGCGGCGAGCGTGCCGAGGAGCGCGAGAAACACGAGCGACGCGCCCGCGACCCAGATGATGAGCTGCTGTTGCGGAGCCCACAACGTAATGACGAGCGGAAACGCCGCGCCGATCGAGAAACTCGCGGCCGACGCGCCGGCGGCCTGCAGTGGACGCGCACGGCTGAGCTGCGAGATGCCGAGTTCATCGCGTACGTGGGCGCCGAGCGCATCATGGGCCATGAGCTGATTGGCAACCTGCGCTGCGAGCGCCGCATCGAGACCGCGACCGACGTAGATCGCCGTCAACTCCTTGCGCTCACCCGCGTCGTCCGCCTTGAGCTCCTTGCGCTCACGCTCGATGTCCGCCTGTTCCGTGTCGGCCTGTGAGTGCACGGAGACGTACTCGCCGGCCGCCATCGACATCGCTCCGGCCGCCAGCCCGGAAATCCCGGCGAGCAGGACGTAATTGCGGGTCGCGTGTGCCGCGGCCACCCCCAGAATGAGGCTGGCCGTGGAGACCACGCCATCATTCGCGCCCAATACGGCGGCGCGCAGCCAGCCGATACGCGCACTGCGGTGTCTTTCTCGATGGCGTACAAACATTCTCTCGGCTTCCTTAGGACAGCCTGCAAAGCTGAGCGGCAGTTCAAATATTGACAGGCCAGATGGCGCGGGCCACGCGCTGCGGCGACCCACGGTGGATCGTTGGGATGCGAACCCCCCGGCGCCTGCCCAGGCGTCGGCAAGGCGCTGCGGGCTTAGTGCCCCGTCGTGATGGCGGGATCCAGCATTCGCAAGTCCCCGCCTGCCGTGACCTTGCCGGTGCGATCGAGCTCTTCTTTCGAATAGCTGCGACCCGGCGACGCCGTCGCCGCGCAGTCCTTCGACTTCAGCCGCGAGCCCGTGTCTTTCAGGCAGGAAGCACGCGCAGCATCCTTAGCGGGCGGGGAGACGGGCTGCGAGTCGTCCGCACTCGAGATCTGGGCGGCACCGAGCGCCGCTGCCAGCACGAACGCCGAAAATACCGATGACTTCACCATGGAACACCTCCTGACTGCGTCGATTCTAGCCCTCCGCCCGGGCGTCTGGGAGGCATTTATATCCCATTCCAATCAGGTACTTAGACGCCGCGCCAGTGTTTACGCCGCACGGCGGCCGTGCTAGCGGCCCTTCTGGGGCTTTTCCTTTTCGAGTTTGCGCAGAAGATCCGCGTCGCGTTTGTCCTGACCGCCACCCTTGGCATGCTTGAGCGCCGCTTCTTCGGCCGGGCTCAGCTTATCGGTCGCCTGCGACGCGGAGCCCTTCAGGCTCTCGCCCGCTTTGGCCTTGTCCTTGACGAACTTCGCCGTCTCCTCGTTGTAGCGTCGCGCGGACTCGTAGTCGCCTTCGCCCTGAACTTTATTCGCCATGGTCGTATCCTTAAGGTTGGCTGTCTTGCGGTGAGAACCAGCAAGGAATATTCCTGTGCTCGGATGCCGTGAGTCTACGGCAGCAGCCCGTAGACACCGACGCTATTCTGCGTTCCGAGAAAAACCTTGCCGTCGGCGATGGTGGGCGCGATGAACTTGTTGCCGGCTCCGGCATTGTCGCGCCCGTTCGCCGCTTGCGTGCTGTTGTACAGCTCATGCGCGAGATTCGTCGCGTCATAGGCGTGCAGCACCGCGGGGCTCGTGTTTTCCGACGCCCAGACGATCGCGTTCGCGGTCCCGTTGGCGGATACCGTGGGGCATGCCCCCGGGAAGGCGAATGCAGTGGTGGTTTGCGAGGTGGGGGCGGCCGAGAGCTTGGCGCTCACGATGCCGAAGGCCTTCAGGCTGCCGCCCACGTCGGCGTAATAGATGGTGTTGTTGAAATACGCAGGGGTCGACCAGATGCCGCCCGGCAGCACGCCGTCGAGCTCCTGCCAGATGAGATTCTTGGCCGGGTTGAATTTGCCCATCGCGTCGCGGCTCACGACGTAGAGATTGGTGTCTTTGCCCGCACCGATCATCAGATGTTGCACAGCGTGGGTATCGTCGGTGAGATCGGGCAACAGCAGCTGCCCGCCCGAGCCCAAGTCGATGTCGCTGTAGGACTCGGCGACTTCATTTGACATGGCAAAATAGTCCGCGACCGTGAGCGTGCCACCGGTCGTGGCAAGCTTGAGAAACGAGTTGCCGTAATCCTGCATATTGGGAAAGCCCTGCGCGTCAGCCGTCGTCTCAAATACGCCGTTCGCGCTCAGCAGGTAGACGTTGCCGGCGGAATCGGCGGACGGTCCGCCGCCTGCCATCCAGATCGCAGGACCCTTGCCGCCGCTGTTCGGCGCGATGTTGAGAACGCTCTTCTGCGCAAGCGTCGTTTCGTCGTAGGCGATGATCCAGCCGCTATAGGGTGCGTTGTCGCAGTGCGACGTCCAGCTGGTGTAGATCACTCCCTGACTCAGCAACAGCGCCGCGCGCTCCTCGTACTGGCTCGGGTCAAAGGTCGTAGTCGTACCGCCGGCAATCGGGAAGGTCGCGGCAATGTCCTTGGGTCCTGCGAACAGTTCCGCGCCGGTCGTCACGTCGAGCGCGTGCAGGCGCTGGTGATACGCCGACGAGCTGTCCTTCGACATGGCGACGACATAGATGACGCCATGTGGGCCGGCAACGCGATCAATCACCGGGGTCGCAGTGACGCCGATTAGCGGGCTCACCTGGCCGCAGTTGCGCGTATCGCTCGCGACCTCTCCGGCGGCGAGCGTGGAGCTGTGCCACAGAGTGGCGCCACTGTCGGCATCGATGGCGTACACCGAGTCGTTCTCGGTCGCTATGAAGACCACGTTGTGTGCGCTCGAACCGACGCTGAGCTGCGCCAGGTACAGCGGCTGCGCGTCAACCCTGCCGTCGACCGACAGGGTGCGCAGCAGCCCGAAGGTATTCGCATTGACGTTGGCGGTCGTCAGGACCGACTCGGTCAGATTCTGGCCGGTGCGCCCGAGATCATTCTTTGACGTCACGACATCGGTGCCGGCGGGCGTCGGGGCGTTGCTCACCGACAGCGTCGCCGGGTTACTCGTCACGCTACCCGCTGAATTGCTGACAGCGACGACAAATATGGCCCCGGACGTGATCGTCGCGGGCGTCGTGTAGCTGGCGGCCGTCGCACCCGCAATCGCCGCGCCGTTCATTTGCCATTGATAACTGAGCGGCGCCGTGCCAGTGGCGGTCACGGTAAATGTCGCCGTCTGTCCTTTAACAATAGTCTGGGACATCGGTTGCGCGGTGATGGCGGGTGGCGTGGCAGAGGTGTCCGCCGCGCCGCTGCCACCGCCGCCGCATGCGAAGAGCGCAAGGCCGAGCGGCAGGAGGAGTCCCATCAATAACAGTCTTGGCCAGTGTCTCATAGGCGCCGGACGATGACAGATTCCAGGAATGCAGGCCAACGTCTACAAAATGCGACAGACGGCGAAGTCTCCGGCGCGGGCGTACGCCGCTGCGCGCTTGTGTGCGGCTGACGCCGTCCTAAAGCATGTCGAGGGGCCGCGCGCGCGACGGGCCGGGAAAGATTTTCTCGAGCTCAGCGAGCTGCGCCGGCGTCAGTGGCTGCTCGAGGGCCGCAAGATTTTCCTTCAGCCGCGCGCGGCTTGCGGTCTTGGGAATGACGATGACGTCCTCGTGGGCGAGGAGCCAGCCGAGCGCGGCCTGCGCGGGCGTCATGCGGTGGCGCTGCGCGAAGGCTACGAGTTTGGCCTGGCGCAGAAGTTTGCCCTGTTCGATGGGCGAATAAGCCATGACCGGGATATGCCGCTCGCGCAGCCACGGCACGAGATCCCATTCGATGCCGCGCCGCGCCAGGTTATAGAGCAGCTGATTGCTCGCAACGCCGCGTCCGCCGCTGACGCTCCATAACTCCTGCATGTCGGACAGATCGAAGTTGCTGATGCCAAAATGGCGGATCTTGCCGGCGGTTTGCAGGGCAAGAAAGGCGCCCAGCGTTTCCGCGAGCGGCACCTGCCCGCGCCCGTGCAGCAGATACAGGTCGATGCGGTCGGTCGCCAGGCGCTTCAGGCTGCGTTCGCACGCGGCGATGCAGTCCTCGCGCGCGGCGTTGTGCGGATAGACCTTGGTAACGAGAAACACCTGGTCGCGACGGCCGCGGATCGCCTCGGCGATGAGCTGCTCGCTGCGGCCTTCGCCGTACATCTCTGCGGTGTCGATCAGGGTCGCGCCGAGATCGAGTCCGAGCCGCAAGGTTGCGATCTCCTCCGCGCGCGTCTTGGGATCATCGCCGATCTGCCAGGTGCCGAGGCCAAAGGCGCTCACACGTTCGCCTGAGGGTAAGAGAACGGACTGCATCGCTTGCCTCCTTCACCGGATCCGTCACGGCATCATATGCAAGCGCGCGCGTCGCGTACGACTTTGCCTCGGGCAGCGCGGAAGATTACCCTTTGTCATTCACTTCATGACGGATCTTTCGCCATGCGATTTTCTCTCCGAGCGCTCGCCCATCTGGCCGCGCTAGTTCTCGTCGCGGGCCGGGCGCTGGCCATTGACTATCCGCCCGCAACGCGCGGCGACCAGATTGATCAGTATCACGGAATCTCGGTTCCTGACCCGTATCGCTGGATGGAGGAGATCGATTCGCCGCAGACGCACGCGTGGGTCGCGGCCCAGGCCAAGATCAGCAGTGCTTATCTCGCCGCACTTCCGCACCGCGATGAGATCGCGCGGCGCCTGAAGCAGATCTGGAACTTCGAGCGCTGGGACGCGCCCGAGCGCTCCGGGGCGAACTGGTTCTATACCCATAACGATGGATTGCAGAACCAGGCGGTGCTGTACGTCACCGCCAATCCCGCCGCGAAGGGCCGGGTACTGCTCGATCCAAACACGCTCTCTGCCGACGGCACCATTTCGCTGCGGGACATGGCGGTGAGCGACGACGGCCGGCTCCTCGCCTACGCGCTCTCCGATGGCGGCTCGGACTGGCAGATCTGGCACGTGCGCGACGTCGCTTCGGGCAAGGATCTGCCCGACACGCTGCACTGGTCGAAGGCGGGTGGCTGCAGCTGGCTGAAGGATGGCAGCGGCTTTTATTACACACTCTACGATGCGCCGCGCGCGGCGGAAGTGCTGAAAGCGGCCAATCAATACGAGAAGCTCTACCTGCACCGGCTGGGCACGCCGCAATCGCAGGATGTGCTCACCTATACGCGCAGTGATGACCCCGGCTGGTTCGTCGCCGGGACGGTGAGCGACGATGGGCACTATCTCGTCATCCAGGCCAATCACGGCGATGAGGTCCAGAACACGCTCTTGGTGCAGGACCTGACGATCAAAGCGGCGCCCATTACAGCAGTCATTCCCAAGCCTACGGCCGTCTACACGGTCATCGGCAATATTGGCCCGACGTTTTACGTCGTCACCGATGACGGCGCGCCGCGCTATCGGCTGATTGCCATTGACCTTGCGCATCCGGGGCGCGAGCACTGGCGCAGCGTCGTGCCCGAGGGCAAAGCCACGCTCGATGCGGCGAGTCTCGTCGGCGGCCAGCTCATCACGCAGTACCTGCAGGACGCCCACAGTGTCGTGCTGCGCTACACGCCCGCGGGCAAGCTCCTCGGCAGCGTGCAATTGCCGGGGCTCGGAACGGCGCAGGGGTTTGCCGGGCACTTCGAGGACCCAGACACCTACTACAGCTACAGCAGCTATACGACGCCGGCCACCATCCAGCGGCTGGATCTGGCAAGCGGCGCAAGCTCGCTGTGGCGCGCGCCGCAGCTGCAGGGGTTCCAGCCGGCCGACTACGAGACCGTGCAGGTGTTTTATACCAGCGCGGACGGCACTCGCGTACCGATGTTCATCACCGCGCGCCGCGGTGTGAAGCGCAACGGCAACCTGCCAACCATCCTGTACGGCTACGGCGGCTTCAACATTTCCATCGAGCCCGCATTCTCGCCCGCGGTCGCGGCGTGGCTCGAGCGCGGCGGCGTCTACGCGGTCGCGAGCCTGCGCGGCGGCGGGGAGTACGGGCGCGCCTGGCATGAAGCGGGGATGAAGACTCACAAGCAGCACGTGTTCGACGACTGCATCGCCGCCGCCGAGTATCTCATCGCGCAGCAGTGGACCAATCCCAAACGGCTCGCGCTGCGCGGCGCGTCGAACGGCGGTCTGCTCGTGGCCGCGGTCGAAGAGCAGCGTCCCGAGCTTTTTGCCGCCGCCATACCGCAGGTGGGAGTGCTCGACATGCTGCGCTTTCGCGACTTCACCGTCGGCAAAGGCTGGGAGTCCGACTACGGCTCGGTCGACGACGCCGCCGAGTTCAAGGCGCTGTTCGCGTACTCGCCCTATCAAAACGTCAAGGCCGACATCGATTATCCGGCGACGCTCATCCTCACCGGCGATCACGACGATCGCGTGTTTCCCGCGCACAGCTTCAAATTTGCAGCGGCCATGCAGCACGCGCATCCCGACGGCAAGCCCATCCTGATTCGCATCGAGACGCGCGCCGGCCATGGGCAGGGCAAGCCGACGACGCAGCAGATCGAGGAGACCGCGGATGTGTACGCATTCATTCTGAATGCGATGGGGTTAGGCTCGACTTAGCAGACTCAGTCGGCCTTCCGCGGAGTCGCGATCAGGAGCACCATCAAAGCGCCCGCGACGAACAGCAGCGCGCTGTAACCGAACGCGGTCGCCGTTCCGAGGCTCGTCCACAGCAGTCCGAGAACGATGCTCGAGACGAAGTCACCGACGCCATTGACCGTGGCGAGCGTGCCGAACGCCACGCCGTGCTGCGCGCGCGCGACGAGCTCCGCGCAGAAGGAATCCTCGAGAGTCTCCTCCATGCCGAGATAGACGCCGCCGACGGCAAACACGCCGGCCAGCGTCGCGAGGTTGAGGGGCAGCAAGACCACGGCGAGCGCCATGAGCGCACCGGTGGCATAGCCCGCGGCGAGCAGATATTTCTTCTCCATGCGGTCAGCGAGCGATCCGGCGAGCATCGATGTCCCCGCGTAGACCGCGTTGTGCAGCACGTACAGTGCCGCCGCGAGGCTCGCCGCCTTCGCGATTCCCAATGACGGCGCGAGCTTCTGCATGGCGAGCAGGATGAGAAGACTGTGCGCGAAATCGCCGGCGCCGAAGACCAGTACCGCGAGCAGGAATTGGCGAAAGCGCGCCGGCAGCGCGCGCAGGCTCGCGCCAAAGCTCACGTGCGCCACGGCGACGCGCGCCTCTTCCTTGACCACGAAGGCCATCGTCCCCGCGGCCAGCAGGCCAGGAATGAGCGTGAGCGCGAACAGCAGCGCGTAGCGATGATTGAGCAGCTGCAGCAGGAAGAATGCGCACAGCGGACCTACGATGGCGCCCGCGGTGTCCATCATCCGCTCGAAGCCGAACGCACGACCGTAGGCTTCCTGAGTCACGGAGCCGGCGAGCAGCGCCTTGCGCACCGGCGTGCGCACCCCGCGTCCGAGCCATGCCGCGGCGCGCGCCACGAGGACATGCCATGGACTCGAAGCGAAACCCATGGCCGCAGTGCCGAGCGCCGTAACGATATAGCCTGCGACCGCGATGGGTTTGCGCCGCCGCAGCCGGTCGGTGTAGTACCCGGACGCCATCTTGGCGACACTCGAGAGTCCGTCGGAGACGCCTTCAATGAGTCCGAGCCATGCGGCCGCCGCGCCGAGGGTGCCGAGAAAGGTGGGCAGCAGGGTGGTCGCCGTCTCGTGCGACAGATCGCTCAACAGCGAGGTGAGTCCGACACCGACGACGGTGCGGTTCAGCCAGCGCGCGCGATGTGCATGGGAGCGCGCCTTCATGAGTTCCCGATGTTGACGCGCTTCGGCATCTGCAGATGAGCCCCGTGGGTTCGTCG
>Ga0302324_100022001_pt1 | contig 12416 bp, 5 predicted proteins | sample Palsa_T0_1_FD_201949 | JGI IMG/M metagenome (GOLD analysis project Ga0302324, IMG submission 201949) | Peat permafrost microbial communities from Stordalen Mire near Abisko, Sweden - Palsa_T0_1 | ecosystem: Environmental > Terrestrial > Soil > Palsa > Peat permafrost | place: Sweden: Abisko...
AGGTCGCAGTTTACGCAGTCACGACGATCGGCTCGGAGGGTGGAATCTGGATGGCGGGACAGGCTCCTGCCGTCGATAGCGCAGGCAACCTCTACGTTTCGACAGGCAATGGAAGCTCCGGCACGACCCCGAACGGTCTGTACCAAGCCGGAGAAAGCATTATCAAGTTATCGCCCAGTCTGGAGCTTCTTGATTACTTCACTCCCTACAACGCCGCTTCGTTGAGTTCGGGCGATATGGATTTGGCTTCGGCTGGAGTCATCCTGGTTCCGAATACCAACTACGTGCTGGGAGGTGGCAAGCAAGGCGTTCTCTACCTTCTCAACACCGGTGACATGGGAGAGTTCCACTCCTCGTACGACAATGTGAAACAGGAGTTTCAGGCTATCTATGGCCAGGGAACCAGCCATATCCACGGCACGGCAACGTACTTCGATAGCGATGCGCATGGCCCGACCCTCTATATCTGGGGCGAGAACGACGTACTGCGCTCTTTCCTTTATAACTCCACCACGGGAACCATCAATACTACGCCCTGGGCCACCAGTACGATGACGGCGCCGGTCACCAACAACGATGGCGCCATGCCCGGGGGGTTTACCTCGATCTCGGCAAACGGAAACAGCAACGGTATTCTATGGGCATCCACCCCGTATAACGGCAATGCTGCGGGCAACTCCAACCCATCGTACCCGGGCGATGGGCTGGTTCAGGGAGTTCTGTACGCCTTCGACGCGAATACGCTGAACCTGCTGTGGTCGGACAAGGACAACGACCAGCGGGACGAAATCGGCCTCTTTGGGAAGTTCACCCCACCTATGGTGGCCAACGGAAAAATGTACGTGCCCAACTTTGGACCCGTGGGCACGACCAATGGTTCGGGAGCTCTGGTTGTCTACGGCTTGTTTAATCCGCCGTCAACAAAACCGGTGCTGACGGTGACGGCCAACAACGCGACCCGTGTCTATGGCGCGGCCAACCCAACATTTAGCGGATCGGTGACCGGCGCACAGAACGGCGATACGTTCACGGAAAGCTTTACCACGACCGCGACCACCTCCAGCCCTGTGGGCAGCTATCAGATTGTTCCTTCGGTGAGCGGTGCAAACCTGAACAATTACACCGTCACCATTGTCGACGGCACGTTGACCGTGACCGGTGCGCCGACCACGACAACTTTGAGTGCGCCGGCGAGCTCTACTTATGGGACTAGCGTGACCCTGACGGCGACAGTGGCCTCCACCGGGGGCACGCCTGGCGGAAGCGTGAACTTCTACAGTGGTACAACCGAACTGGGCACGGGCACGTTGAACTCGAGCGGCGTGGCCACACTGAGCACCACCACGATCCCCGGCGGCACGGATAGCTTGACGGCAACTTATCCGGCGACGGGCAACTTTGGCACCAGCAGCTCAGGGGCAAGCAGCATCACCATCAGCCAGGCAACGCAGACCATTACATTTGCCCCTATCGCATCGCGCCCCTATGGCAGTGCACCCTTCGCGGTGACGGCGAGTTCCAGTGCCGGCAGCAATTATCCAGTGACCATCACTGTGCAATCGGGCCCCGCCATGATCGGCGGCGGTACCGTAACCCTTACGGGCGCAGGAACTGTGGTGTTGCAAGCCACGCAAGCCGGGGATGCGAACTATTCCGCAGCCACGCCGGTAGTGCAGAGCTTCCAGGTGACACCTGCGCCGCTTACAGTGACAGCCAACAACGCGACTCGTGCCTTTGGTGTGGCGAATCCGACCTTTAGCGGAACCGTGACCGGCGCAGTGAACGGCGATAGCTTTACGGAAAGCTTTACCACGACAGCGACCACCACCAGCGCTGTGGGCAGCTATCCAATTGTGCCCGCGGCGACTGGGGCAAATCTAGCCAGCTATACCGTCACCATCGTCAATGGGACGCTCACGGTGAGTGGCGCCTCGACCACAACCACTTTGAGTGCGCCGGGCAGCGCCGCCTATGGCGCCAGCGTAGCCTTGACGGCGACGGTGGCCTCGACTGCAGGCACGCCAGGTGGGATCGTCACCTTCTATAGTGGATCCACGGCTGTGGGTACGGCCCCACTGAACGGAAGCGGTGTGGCTGCGCTGACTACCACCACGCTCCCGGTGGGAACAGATTCACTCACCGCTGCCTATGCAGCAACAGGCAACTTTGGCGCCAGCACGTCGGCGGCAAGCAGCATCACGATCAGCACGGCAACGCAGACTATCACCTTTGCTCCCATCGCATCGCGGCCCTACGGTAGTGCGCCCTTTGCGGTAACGGCGAGTTCCAGCGCAGGCAGCAGCTATCCGGTCACCATCACGGTGCAGTCTGGTCCCGCTGTAATTAATGGAGGAATCGTAACCGTCACGGGTGCGGGCACCGTCGTGCTGCTGGCCACGCAAGCGGGAAATACCGACTACAACCCGGCCACGGCGACGCAGAGCTTCCAAGTGACGCCGGCACAGCTGACCGTCACGGCCAATAACGTAACTCGTGCGTTCGGCACAGCCAACCCGGCCTTTAGCGGAACAATCGCCGGCGCGGTGGGCAGCGACAGCTTCAGCGAAAGCTTCACCACGACGGCAACGGCCAGCAGCAACGTTGGCAGCTATCCGATCGTGCCCGCTGTTACCGGCGCACAACTGGCCAACTACACGGTCAGCATAGTGAACGGCACGCTTACTGTGACTGGAGTATCGCAGACCATCACGTTCCCGGCCATTGCGTCGCGGGTGTACGGCAGCGCACCCTTCGCGGTGACGGCTACCTCGAGCCTGGGCAGCAGTTATCCGGTCACTATTAGCGTGGTGTCCGGCCCGGCAACGATCAGCGGCGGCACCGTGACCATCACTGGTGCGGGCACGGTATCGTTGCAAGCCACCCAAGCCGGTGGTGGTAACTACGCTCCGGCCACCGCGACGCAGAGCTTCCAGGTGACTCCCGCGCCGACCACGACCAGCCTAAGCGCACCGGCCAATGCGGCACTCGGCGCCAGCGTAACGTTGACCGCCACGGTGACGTCCACCGCGGGCACGCCTGGCGGAAGCGTGACCTTTTACAACGGTTCTACTTCCCTGGGTGTGGGGACGGTGAACAGTAGCGGTGTGGCCACGCTGAACACCACCGCGCTCCCCGCCGGAACGGATACCGCCACCGCTACTTATGCGGCCGCGGGAAACTTTGCCGGCAGCACCTCTTCAGCAGCGACGCTCACCATCACCGCCACGCCAGTGAAACCGGCAGGCGACTATACGCTGGCCGCGAACCCCAGCTCGCTGACCATTGCGGCAGGGGGATCAGGAAAGACAACTCTCACCTTCACGCCTAGTGGCGGGTATAGTGGGACGATCTCATTGAGTTGTTTGAATCTGCCCGCCAATGCGAGTTGCGCGTTTGCACAGAGTCAGGTCACCCTGGCTGGTGACAATCAGAGCGTAACCAGCGGGCTCACGATCAACACGACGATGCAGGCAGCAGGCAATCACGTACCGTCTCACGCGCCGCAAAGCCCATTCAGCCCGGCCTGGTTTGCATTGGTATTCTGGTGCCCGGGAGGCCTGACCGGCTTGGTGGTCCTGGCTCGCAGACGGAAGTTGCTCAAGACGCGTCGCCTTTGGCATCTTTGCCTGCTGCTCGCAGGCGCATGGGCCCTTGCCGCCGGTCTGTCAGGTTGCGGCATGAGCGGGTATGTCGCAAACGTTACACCCGGCACCTCGCAAGTAACTGTCGTGGCTACTGGAACTTCTGGATCTGTTGTCACAACCCAGACGGTAACGCTTACCATAAATATGACTACTGTGACGCAGTAGGAGGACGCGCCGGCCAGGAAGCAGCGGCCGGCTTGCACCTCCGGTGTCAAGAGCGGAGTCTTTTTTTGTGAAAGCGGCCACGGTTTTCCCTAGGGTTTTCCCGGTTCCTCGGCGGAAGGTGCAACAAAGCCTGGGACGAATAATGTTTTTGGTCCTTCTCGCAGGGATATCACCCGTCTTAGCGCCGTTGACTTTGGCCCAGGAGGCCCTTCCACACTACACAGTTGTGGATCGTGGCCCATCCCTGGTGCGCACGCTTACCGACACGCCGGGGCTGAACAATCATGGCGATATGGCTATCTGGCATGCGGAAACCGCGAGCCTGATGCCGGGCCTGGTTTTTCACGGCAAGGACACGATCTCTATCGAGGGAGAAAAGAATTTCACCCTCGTCTACCCGTCCGACATCAACGACCGGCTCACGGTAGTAGGTAATCTTCAGGAGCCACAGGATCTGCGCTTCACGCACGCGTTCAAGTGGTCTGACCATAAGCTGGAAATCCTGGAGTCCCTTGGAGGCGCTTATTCCTCTGCCTCGGCTGTCAATGCAGCGGGAGATGTGGTGGGGAGTGCGGAAACCAGGAGCGGCGAGAAACACGCAGTCTTGTGGCGGACGAAACAGCCCCGCGATCTCGGACTCCTTGCCCAGGGAAACTACAGCAGCGCCCGCGACATAAACGATAAAAACGACATCGTCGGGGAGGCGAATCTTGTTCCGAATGGTAAGCCCCAGGCTTTTTTTTGGCATGCGGGCAAGATGCAGCACTTGCCAGACCTGCCAGGCGGCACACTCTGCAGTGCTCAGGCCATCAACAATAATGGTGCGATCATTGGATCCTGCGACCTGCTCAACAGCAGCACGCAACACGGAGTGATCTGGAGAAATGGTTCTATCGAGGATCTGGGCACGCTGGGTGATGAGTACGCGCCGACCACAGCACTGGACATAAATAACCTGGGGCAGGTGGTCGGCAATTCATCGGATGATGACAAGCTGAGGGCGTTCCTCTGGGAGAACGGCAAGATCATCAATCTGAACAAGCTCATCGCGCCCGATTCCGGCTGGACGCTGCTGGTGGCCTCGCGCATCAACGACAAGGGCGAAATCATAGGTCGAGGATACTTTCACCGCACCATTCACGCATTTATGCTTCAGCCGGATCAAGCGGTCAATAAAAAGTGAAACCTCGTTCAAGGTTCGTCACTAACCGCCGGTAGCGACATGAGCAGCGCCCCCAGGTCCCTCTTGAGATACGAGATCCTGGCCCGAACATCCCGGAGCATGGCCCCGCGATCTTCGAAGTCGTCGATGCTGAGTTTCAGGCTTTCGGACGGCTGGCTGGTCAGATGATCGATCTTCTCCGTACTCGACAGTGAGTCAATTCGCTTGACCTGAACCCAGGTCCGCAGCAATTCCTGTTTGCGGGTGATACCGGCCTGCCCGGTGGGGCTGGGTTCATTCAAGAAGGTCCATATGGTCGCTGGATACTGGCTATTGGGCAGAGTGGGCCGGTCGAAAAACTCAGCCAGCATATTGGATTCGAAATCGAATCGACTGCTCTGCCCTTTCTCCTCGCGAATTCCAGCCAAGGCAAGGCCGGCAGAGAGAGTACCAGCGGCGATGCCGACACCGGCCGCCGGCTTGGTGAGGCTCGATGAAAGCTGAAGGCCGGAACTGGTCGCGCCGACAGTTCCGCCCACGAGCACGCTGAGCAGGTTTGCCCGGCTTACAGCGCGGTCGCGGCGGTCAGCCAGGAATCCGCGCACTTCATTGGAGATCGCAATCTCGTTGTCAATTTGAGCTATCGTGGCATCGACCTGGAGCGACGCCGCCATCACTCGTTCGAAAATGCGCTGATGCAGCCAAAGGATTTGCCAGCGATCCGCCGGAACAGGACTGGTTGAGAGCTTTTGCAACTGACTTACTTCAGAGGAGACCCCTATCAGTTGAGCCGTCTTCTCTGAGACCAACGGCTGCGGTGATCTGGATTCGACCGTCTGTGCTGAGGTGGCCGCGGCGACGGCTGCCAACGCCACCAGGTGCAGGCTGCGAGCAAGGCTCATGCCGATTATGATGACACGCCTATGCTGCTCGGGTTGGGCGCTACTGCCAGTTCACGCAAGGCAATCTTCATGGTCGCAGAGTCACAATGGAGCAGCCAATGGGTGGGCCCGCCGGCTGCGGAACGGGCTTGTCAGCAAGCACGGCACGGATGGCTTCTTCGAGGTCATGATGCATCGCTTGCGGCCGCTCGTTGCCCAGGGCTATATAGCGGTCGTCAATCCGTCCCCGGTATACCTCGTGCAGGCTTGTTCCCTGGGGAACAAAAACCGCAGCCTCCGGGGTGACGGTTACCTGCGCCATCCGGGTGAGAGTCTGCCTCCTGTCTAAAGCGGTGTTAGCCGTAATTGCAAACTCGAGATCGTGGGCACGAACAACCTTCGCATCATCTCCTGGATTGGGATACACAAACCATACCCGAACGCCCAGCGGTTCAAACTGCTTTGCCACGCGCTGAAGGTCGGGAATGTATCGATTGGAAATAGGGCAATCCGACGCTGCGAAGAAGAGGACAACGGCCCGTGCTCCCGCCGGCGCGAGATCCGTGACGGGATGTCCGTTGAGGTCGGTAGCTCCGGTGAGGCCGACGCCCATCGCCAGCGCAAGCAATGATGCACGGATGAGCATGGTCATCAGTCACTAGCTCCGGACCAGTAGGTATGGCCCGAGAGCAGTTTACGCTATCGGGCCAGGAAGGTTTAGAACTTCACAGCGGTGGCGACTGAAGCTGCCTGTGTAGTAAGGATGTCCTTGCCCTGATCTCGCAAGCTCAGCCTGGCAGTCAAGGTGCTTGGATGGAAACACGCCCCCCAGTGTACCGGACTACTTTATCAATCCTGGATTCGATCGTTTCGCCTATTCCATGATTCTGAGATACCCACACGATGTTAAATACGTGGCCAGCCGGCATCCCAGGATAGTCTCCTTTACGGTCTTCGATCGACAGCGTCCTGGCAGCCTCATCCCAGCGGATGGGAATGACCGAATAGGCGCCTTTCTCGTAGTTGTAGTTGTCGCCTTCATCTTCATAGAGATCAAAGGCGCCATCGGCGCCACGGTAGATGCGCAGTTCGATCGGATCGGCCGGCTTTTGGTCCGCGTACTCGATCTCCGGCCCGAGCGGTAGAATCGATCCCGCACGAACGTATAACGGAATGCGATCGAGGGGCGCATTGGCGTCGATCTCGCTGCCGCCTCCGCTTACTGCGCCGGACCAGAAGTCATACCAAGCCGGTGAAGCCGGCAGGTAAACCGCGCGGTGAGTTGCGTTCGGTTTAACCACCGGGCTGACGAGAATGGAAGGTCCAAACATAAACTCGTCGCCAATGTTCCAGGTAGTTTGGTCTTTCCGCCAATCCATGACCAGGGGCCGTTGGATGGTGTCATCCTGGCTTGTGACCCGCCACGCCAGCGAGTAGATGTAGGGCATCATGCGGTAGCGGAGTTTGTCATAGAGCAAGAGGGTGGACTCGACCTTGTCGTAGGTCCACAGCTCATTGTGAACGCGATGGCCGTGGGTGCGGAAGATAGGGCAAAAGACGCTGAACTCAAACCATCGCGTATAAAGCTCCTGGTACGCGGGATCATTCGGAGGACGATCAAACGGCTGCCAATAGCCGCCCGAATCGGTCGTCCAATAAGGATTTCCCGAAAGGGCAAAGTTCAGGCCGGCAGCAACCTGATGCTGCAGACCCCAGTACGTGCTGTAAACATCGCCTGACCAGACGGTGGCGCCATTTCGTTGCTGTCCTAGAAAGGCGGAGCGAGTGAGAAGGAAGACTCGCTTCTGATCAGTGGTCTGCTTCCAGTGTTCCTGAACACCCCTTGTGTGCAACAGCGGGAAGATATTGGTGTAACGAGCTCCATTGCCAATGAAGAGCTGCTTGTTGAAAAGGATGGCGTCGCCGACGTGCGGCCAGTATTCTTCCGGCTCCGCACTGTCCAGCCAGAAAGCATCCCACCCTTGCGCGAAAAGCTTGCCGGCAAGGTTGTTCCAGTAAAACTCGCGCGCTGCGGGATTAGTGGCGTCATATACGTGAGCATTGGGAACATCGAAATGATGCGCCACCATGGTTGCAAAGTTTTTAGCTGCCGGATCAAAAAGTCCCCAAACAGATAGCATCGCGTGGACGTGCTCGTCGTGCAGAGTCCTTAGTTCTCCGGGCACATCCGGGAAGTTTGCGTTGAATATTGGATCGCCTTCATGCAACCACCAGAACCAATCCTGGACAATCACGTCCATGGGGATATGCTCGGAGCGATAGCGATGGGCGATATCGAGCACCTCCTTCTGCGAGATATACCGATCCCTGGACTGGATGAATCCGTAAGCCCACTTTGCAAACATAGGCGCGTGGCCGGTCATGGTCCGGTATTCGTGGATGATCTGATCGATCTCCGGCCCATAGATCAAGTAGTAGTCAACCGCATCGCCCGCCAGGGAGGTGAACTTGAATCGGAGCGGAAAGCGATTGTCAACATAAGTAAACGCCGCTGTATTCCACTGCAATGCATAGCCTTTGCTGGAGATCAGGAGCGGGATAGCAACATCTGTATTGTTCTGGGCGAGCTCAACTGTGCTGCCACGGTAATTGAACATTCCGCTCTGGTGCTGACCGAGACCATAGAAGCCTTCGGTGGCATCGGCTGAGAAGCGATCGGTGACCTGGAAAGTTTTCTCTCCATTTACCGCGGTTGGTTCATAGGTGCGAGGTATGGCGTCGCCTTCGCGCAGCAGCATATCTCCCCGAGCGTTGGTGTAGGTCAGATTTCCCTCTGCCAGAGAGAACGTAACTTTCAATGTGCGCGTGGCCAGCGTGGCTTCGTCACTGCTCCGGGTGAATTGAAATGGCGCGCCCGGACACGCCTGCCGGCGATCGAGCATCCACGGCTGATCGTGAACCACCTGGGATAGGGGCTTGAGGCCGGCCATCACATGGATAACGGATTCCCCACACACTGCGACGTGAAGAGTCTCGCTGCCGATGGTTGCTGTCATGCCATCGTCTGTTTGAGTTACGGTGATTGGAGGCTGCGTTGGTATGGCGGCCCGGGGAATTTGCGCCGCCGATCGAGGAGAGTTCACACTCCACAGGATGAGGAGAATCAGGATCATTGCCCACACACCGGCACGAGCCGGCAAGACAGTTTTCGTCGACATTCCCATTAGCCTTGTCTAAATGGATTCTTGAATCTGTATGAGGCGCGGATCAGGAACCAAAGGTTGACGGGTTGAGCACGGTGGCGCCCCACCCTTTGCAAAAAACGCAACGGATGGGGCACCCGGCTTGTATTGATTCGCTCATCTATCATTTACCGACCTTATTGGGCACAAAAAAAACCGCCGCATAACGGCATTGCGCGGTTTTGTGAGAGCGCTTAAGCGCAGTCGACGGCGACGGCGAAATTCCAGCGGGTGCCCTGGAAATCGCCCCGCCTTCTAACTCCGTTTGTGCATCTCCTGCTCCTCTCTCTTCTCGCGGCAACCAGAGCCGGATCAGAAGATCAGAGTCACAGAGAATTCCAGTTGACGCGGCGACGCTCCAATTGCCATCCCGGTAATGATCCCGGCGCCCGTGCAATCAATGCAACTGCTTCCTGGATTTGACGGATTGATATGGTTGAAGACATTGAACGCATCCAAACGGAACTGGGCGTTGATGTTCTCGCGGATCGGAGTGTTCTTCAACGCGGCGAGATCGGTATTGAAGTACGTCGGGCCAGTGTAGCTGTTGCGTTGAGCATCGCCGAAGGTATCGAGGTAGGGCCGGGAGAACGGTCCAGTAGTCGAACCGTTGGGGCCAAAAGCAGGGTAGGGCACGAAGTACGTCCGCGAGTGGGATGTATCGTTGAAAGAAGTGAGACTCGTGGGCATCGTACCGATCGCCTTGTTGGGCTGGCAGGGTCCGTTCGGTATGTCAGATCCGCACTCGCCATAGCTCGGACTGAAGGGGAGACCGCTCGACCAGTTCAAAGACGGGCTAAGTTGGTATCCGCTGACCAAGAGATTCGCCCAGGTTGGAACGCCGCTCAAAAATTGCTGGTTGCGGCCGAAAGGCAGATTGTAGTTCCCATAAAGCTGGAACTCCTGCTCACGCAGATCGTCGTTCCTTCCGTACATGACCTTCCTGTTGATCTCGTCGTAATCGTTGTTTCCGTAGTTGAACGCCCTCTGCCACGAATACCTTGCAGTGAACTGCAAACCCTGGGCGAAGCGCTTATCCAATGTCGCCTGCATTGCGTTGTAATGACTGTCGAATCCGTCGTGGTAGTACGTCAGGTCCTGGGTCCAGCCGTACTGGGCATAGTAGTGGCGGAGATAGTTGGTGTTGCTGGTCAGGGTTTGCCCAGCCGTAGGGAGCGTGGAAGGAGCAGCTGGATCCCAGCAAAGCGCTTGACCGTTCACGCTTTGGCTCGCCGGTATGCAGGCGGCGGGGCCATTGAGATTAACCGTCTGCCCGTCGCCGGCAAACGTATGGCTACCCTTGTTGCCGACGTAGGCAAGTGTCGCGGACACGGAGCTGGTCAGTTGCCGCTCGACGCTTAAGTTCCATGCGTCCACGGTAGGCAAAAGCTGCGGGTTCCCGCGGACTTTGGCACTCAGGCCATTCGGGATTGGGATTTGACCGTTGGAGGGAACAGAGGGAAAGACGAAGGGCGCAGGACCCGTGGAGAGATTGAACGCGGCGGTGTTCGCGCCCGCGTTGGTCAGGTTCTGATTGGCAAGCACGGGGAGGTTCTGGGTGACCACGTGACCGAAGTTCGTTCCGAAGACGCCAATATCGAAGCTTCTTCCATAGCCCATGCGAAGCACCGTTCTGGGATCGAGTTGGTAGGTGACGCCAACACGCGGAGCAATATTCTTGAAGTCCTTATCAACATTCATGGCAGTGTTGAATGGCCCGGCCCCGGCCACGCGAATTGAGCCGGTCGAGAGGTCGGCGAAGCCGCCCTGCCCTGCGCCGTTGACCGTCTCAGGGAAATAGATCTCCCAACGGACTCCCAGGTTGAGTGTCAAACGGGGCGTGACACGCCAGTTGTCCTGAACATAAGTGAAGGCAATCTTCTGCGATTCCTTTGCGTTCACCGAAGTGCTCACATAGCGGGCGAAATTGGTGACATCGCCCAGCAGAAAGCTCGCCAGGCCCAGCCCTCCAGGAATGCTCTGCGACGTATTTTCGGTGTCGGTGGCGCTGAACGTTATCTCGCCGGCTCGATTGCTATCGCTTGGGACGCGCAGGTTCCGGGCATAGCGCAGGTCCGCGCCGAACCTGATGTTGTGATTGCCCATAATCTTCGTCCAGTTATTCACCACCTGATACTGATCTTCCGTCTCGAGCAGATGGCAGTTGCATGCATTTACCTGCAGACTGGAACCGAAGCTTGACAATCCATCGCCACTCCCTCCGCTGGTATTGTTCATGAAGAAACCAGGGGCACCGGCGGTGAAGGTGGTACCTAAATTCAGTCCCGGGATGCCTGCCATGGTGGCCAGGTCCTGGGTGCCGTCGTACTTTTCCGTGGAGACGTGATAGCGCAGGTAGCCCAAACGGAAGTCGGTGAGCAACTTGGGGTTCAACCCGATATCCATGCCTGTGACCGCGCTCTGGTTGCGCCCGGCCGCGGAACCTCCAAAGTTGTTCGTGCTCGACGAAAATCCCGAGCCGCCCGCTGCTCCAAATATGGTACTGGCCGAGTTTTTGTTGTTGAAATAGCTGTAGCGGCCAAAGGTGTGCACCGATTGGCGAAGCTCGTAGTCAACCCGCACATCGAACTGGTCCTGGTTGGTAGCCCCGGTGCCGCCTGAATTGTAGTTATTGGCGGTCCCATCTTGCGTACCCGGCGAATTGGGCAGCGGAATGAGTTTGAGGAGGTAAAGCGCCTGCGGAGAGAGATACTGGTTGGGGATGAAGTTGTTCACAAAAGGTGCTGCTCCAGCACGGGGGTTATAGATCTGCCCCTGCGCAGCCCCGCGGCCGGTAAGAAACTCGCTGAGATCGCATCCATTGCCGGAGAGACATGAGTTGTGGGCGAGCGCCGTCGGAACGGTTTCCTGAGCGGAGGCTCCATTCCGTTGCCGGAGGCCCTGGTAGTCGCCGAAGAAGAATGCTTTGTTCTTCAGAATCGGCCCCCCCAGCGACCCTCCAAATTGGCTGTAGAGAGCCGGCGGAGCCAAGCGAGGCGACAACGCGGAATAGGGCGCGAACTGATTGAAAGGGTTTCTTGCCAGCTGGGCCCCGCTTCGCCGGTAATCAAATACGTCGCCATGGAAGTTGTTGGTTCCCGACTTGGTTTGGGCGCTCACCACCGCGGCGACCGACTGCCCGAACTCCGCGTCGTAGCTTTGCGTGGAGATTTTAGCCTCCCCAATTGCGTCCAACGGCGGATTGATGACGATCTGGCCCAAAATTGGATCCTGGTTCGAGGCGCCATCGAGCAGATAACCCACACCGGCGAAGAACTGCCCCTGGATGTTAACGGTCGGGCTGCCCTGCGAGTCCTCGGCGTTGTTTTGCGTCCATCCCATCGCCTGGGCTCCCGGAATC
>Ga0302324_100022003_pt1 | contig 12415 bp, 9 predicted proteins | sample Palsa_T0_1_FD_201949 | JGI IMG/M metagenome (GOLD analysis project Ga0302324, IMG submission 201949) | Peat permafrost microbial communities from Stordalen Mire near Abisko, Sweden - Palsa_T0_1 | ecosystem: Environmental > Terrestrial > Soil > Palsa > Peat permafrost | place: Sweden: Abisko...
GGCCGGGTGACTGCGGGGAATTCGCCAGCGCGCGCAGGTGATTCCTCGCCTGGTGCAGCTAGCGGGCAGCCACCTCACATGTCCAATAAGCTATCAATTTCTCGGACCACCTCCTTCCCTGTGTACGGCCGACCGTACTCGCTCACGGTCACGCCGACAACCGAATTCAGCGGTCGCTGACGATGGCGGCGTCGACCAGCTCAGCGAACTCCGCCACCATCGGCGCTCGTGGCAACGTCCGGCCGTCGAGGGTGTGCACGCGCGCAGCCAGGGTCATGCTCGACACCAGCCAAATTCCCTGTGCGGCAAATAGATCCGCGACGCGCAGGGCGCGGTAGTCGCAGTCGTACCCTTTGGCACGGGCAACCCCGAAGAGTGCCTGCTGGGTGGTGCCGCGCAGGATCGGATACCACGGTGGCGGCGTCAACAGACACACGCTGCCGGCGGCTCCCTCACCGGCGGTGGCGATCACCACGGTCGAGCGTGGGCCTTCCAGGACGTAGCCGTCTGAGCTGACGAAGATGACATCGCCGGCGCCGCGGCGGTCGGCGTGCCGCAGAGCGGCCATGTTGATCGCGTACGACAACGTCTTGGCGCCAGCCAGTAACCACGGCATCGCCTCGACACCCGCCGACGGCAGCGCGCGAGGCAAGGTCACGGCGGCCAGTCCGTCGCGTCGGGTGGCGGCGACCCGCTCGGCGACCGGATTCACCATGACGAAGGCGGTTGGCGCCGAACCACGTTCCCGGCCGCGGCTGTAGACCAGCCGCATCGCACCTTCGGCGGCGGTGTCGCTCACCCACTGCTGGGTCGCCACCTCGATCGCGTGCCGCCAGGCCGCCAGGTCCGGCTCCGGCAGGTCGAGCAGTTTCGCCGAGTGGCCCATCCGGCTCACATGCGCATCGACCAGGCAGGCGCGGCCGTCGCGGACCAACAGTGTTTCGAAGACGCCGTCGCCTCGCACCGCGGCGAGGTCGTCGGCAAACAGCAGCGGTGTTCCGGGCGGGTGGACCTCGCCGTCGAGCGTCACGATCACGCCCGGGTGGCCAGTCATGGGTCAGAAGCCTAGTGGCGATCGCAAGAGCGGCGAAGCCGGTCGCAGCGGGTCGCCACCGGAAAATACCGTGCGATCGCAAGAGCGGCGAAGCCGGTCGCAGCGGGTCGCCACCGGAAAACACCGTGCGATCGCAAGAGCGGCGAAGCCGGTCGCAGCGGGTCGCAGCGGGTCGCGACCAAAATACCAAGGCGGTGGACCCGTAGAGTTGGTGTGTGTCCGCAGCTCCCGCCCCCGAAACCGGCCCCGACGTCGGCGCCATCTGGCACTACGGCGACCCGCTGGGCGAGCAGCGCGCCGCCGAAACCGGTGCCGTCCTGGTCGATCGGTCACATCGCGGCGTGCTGACCCTGACCGGCGACGACCGGCAGACCTGGCTGCACAGCATCTCGACGCAATACATCAGCGAACTTCCGGACGGCGCGAGCACGCAGAACCTCAGCCTCGACGGGCAAGGGCGAGTCGAGGACCACTGGGTCCAGACCGAGCTCGGCGGCGTCACCTATCTGGACACCGAGCCGTGGCGCGGCGAGCCGTTGCTGGACTACCTGCGCAAAATGGTGTTCTGGTCGAAGGTCACGCCGGAGCCGGCCGACCTGGCAGTGCTCTCACTGCTGGGACCGCAGCTGAGCGAGCGAGCGGTGCTCGACGCGCTCGGGCTTGACGCGTTGCCCGAAGCGATGACGGCCGCGCCGATGACCGGCGGCGGCTTCGTGCGCCGGATGTCTGAGGCGCGCCCGGGCCAGATCGAGTTGGACGTGCTCGTCGACCGTGGCGAATCCGCCGAGCTGCAGCGGCGGTTGACCAGTGCCGGAGTGCGCCCGGCTGGAGTCTGGGCCTACGAGGCCCACCGGGTGGCGGCGGTGCGCCCACGGCTTGGCGTCGACACCGACGAGCGAACCATCCCGCACGAAGTGGGCTGGATCGGCGGTCCGGGGCTAGGGGCCGTCCACCTGGACAAGGGTTGCTATCGCGGTCAGGAAACCGTTGCCCGGGTGCATAACCTGGGCAAACCACCGCGCATGCTGGCGTTGTTGCACCTCGACGGGTCGGTGGACCGGCCGGACACCGGTGATGCAGTGCTGGCCGGCGGACGCACCGTCGGCCGGCTTGGAACCGTGGTCGACCACGTCGATCTCGGCCCGGTGGCCCTGGCGTTGCTGAAGCGGGCGATACCTGCCGATACCGCCTTGAGCACAGGCGGCGGCGGTGAAGTGGCAGCGATGATCGACACCGCGTCGCTACCGGCAGTCGACGGGCCCGGCGCCGGTCGGGTAGCCGTCGAGCGGTTGCGGGGAACAGCCCGATGACAGTCCAGACAGGGTGCGGGGCGCAACAGCACGCAGCCACCGGGCACGGTAGACTCTCGACAGGACAATAAAGACAAGAGATCGGAGCCGCCTACATGTTGGGCCGCTCCGTTATTGCGTGAGGGGGTTCCCCCATGGGCCGTGGCCGGGCTAAGGCGAAGCAGACCAAGGTTGCTCGAGACCTTAAGTACAGCTCACCGCAGACCGATTTCGATCGGCTTCGGCAGGAGCTGTCCGGGTCGGGCGATCGGGACGCTGATCAGTCGGAGGGCGACGACCCTTGGCTTGACGAGCACCGCTAGGACTGCCCGCGGCTCGCGGTATTGCCGGGCCGAAATCTAGAACCTTGGGTGCTGCCCGACGAGTTTTGCTCGCGGACCGCCTTTTCCACCCTTGTTGATCGTGCCCAACACCCAGCAATCCAAATGCCGGGCGGTCAAGATCGCCAGCGCGCGGTCGGTGTCCTCGGGCGCGACGACGGCGATCATCCCGACTCCCATGTTGAAGGTCTTTTCCATCTCGGCACGCGAGACCCGGCCGCGCTGGGCGATCATCGCGAACACCGGTGCCGGCGTCCAAGTGCCGCGATCCACGTCGGCCACCAGCCCATTCGGGATGACGCGTTCCAGGTTTCCGGCCAGCCCGCCGCCAGTCACGTGGCAGAACGTCCGGACTTGGGTTTCGGCGGCCAGCGCCAGGCAGTCCTTGGCGTAGATGATCGTCGGCTCGAGCAGTTCTTCGCCCAGGGTGCGGCCGAACTCCTCAACGTAGCCCGCCAGGTTGCCCCGGTCGATCTCCAGTAAGACCTTGCGGGCCAGCGAGTATCCGTTGGAGTGCAGGCCCGAGGATCCCATCGCGATGATGACGTCGCCAGGTTTGACCCGCTCGGGCCCGAGTAGGTCGTCGGCTTCGACCACGCCGACACCGGTTGCCGAGATGTCGTAGTGGTCCGGCTCGATCAGGCCGGGGTGCTCGGCGGTCTCACCGCCGAGCAACGCACAGCCCGCTCGTATGCATCCTTCGGCGATACCGCCGACGATCGCGTTGAGCCGCTCCGGCACGATGCGGCCAAGAGCGATGTAGTCCAGCAGAAACAGTGGCTCGGCTCCGCAGACCACCAGATCGTCGACCACCATCGCGACTAGGTCCAGGCCGACGGTGTCGTGCTTGTCCATCGCCTGCGCGACCGCCAGCTTGGTACCCACCCCGTCGCTGGACGCCGCCAGCAAAGGTTCGCGATAGTCGTTGCGCAGCGCGAAGAGTCCGGCGAATCCGCCCAGCCCGCTGAGCACCTCGGGTCTGGTGGCTTTCGACGCGAGCGGCTTGAACAGTTCGACGGCGCGGTCCCCGGCTTCGATATCGACTCCGGCCGATGCATATGTCACGCCCGGGGCAGCCGGGTCTTTTCCGCGGGCGGTCATCGCGATAAAGGCTACCGGTCGATGCCCGGCGCGGGTATCTCCCACTCGCGCAAAGACAACGTAAGGCTAGGGATGCTGTAGCACCGCGGCCTGCTCGGCCTCCGGCGACAGCTCGAGGTCCGCGATGTCTGTGCGCGCGGCATTAGCGAGCATCTGCTCGATGACGTTCTTGCCGAGCGCGGTCTCTTTGGGAAGTTCGATCGGGTACCGGCCGTCGAAGCAGGCGGAGCAGAGCCGCGACGTGGGTTGCTCGGTGGCGGCGATCAGACTCCGCAGCGAGATGTATCCCAGCGTGTCGGCGTTGATGGCATGCCTTACCGCTTCGAGCATTTCGTCTTCGTCTTCGACGGCGTTGGCGATCAGCTCGGCCGGCGAAGGGAAGTCGATGCCGTAGAAGCACGGCCACTTCACCGGTGGCGACGCGATCCGCACGTGCACTTCGACTGCGCCGGCCTCCCGCAGCATCCTGACCAGAGCACGCTGGGTGTTGCCCCGCACGATCGAGTCGTCGACGACGATGAGCCGCTTGCCGCGGATGACTTCCTTGAGCGGATTTAACTTCAACCGGATTCCGAGCTGGCGGATGGTCTGCGACGGCTGAATGAACGTGCGCCCGACGTAGGCGTTCTTCATCAGACCCTGCCCGTAGGGGATCCCGGATTCCTGCGCATAGCCGACGGCGGCGGTCGGGGATTCGCGGGCCAGTCGTCGGCCGATCTCCAGCCGGGCGCCGTGCACCGACCTTCCGGCGATCGTGCTGTCCGGCCGCGCCAGGTAAACGTATTCGAAGATGCAGCCCTTGGGCTCGGGGTTGGCGAAGCGGGTCGACCGGACGCCGTCGGCGTCGATCGCCAGCAGCTCGCCCGGTTCGATCTCGCGGACGAACGAGGCGCCGACGATGTCCAGCGCGGCGGTTTCCGAGGCCACCACCCAGCCGCGGTCCAACCGTCCCAGACACAGCGGCCGCACACCCCACGGGTCGCGCGCGGCGTACAAGGTGTTCTCGTCCATGAACGTCAGACAGAACGCGCCACGCACGGTCGGCAACAGTTGCAGCGCTGCCTGCTCCAAGCTGGAGTCGGCGGCGCCGTACGCCAGCAACGCGCCCAGCACGTCGGAGTCGGTGTTGGCCGCACCCGGTGCCCTGGAGTTGATCAGTCCGGCCTCACGGGCGCGGGTGACCAGTTCGGCGCTGTTGACCAGATTGCCGTTGTGCCCCAACGCCACTCCAGTGCCAGCCGCGGTGGTACGGAAGACCGGCTGGGCGTTCTCCCAGGTGGGCTGGCCGCTGGTGGAATACCGGCAGTGCCCAACCGCGACGTGGCCCTCCATTGCAGCCAGCGTCTGCTCCTCGAAGACCTGACTGACCAAGCCGAGATCCTTGAACACCAGCACCTGCGAACCGTCTGCGACCGCGATGCCGGCGGCTTCCTGGCCGCGGTGTTGCAGCGCGTAGAGGCCGAAGTAGGTCATCTTGGCGACTTCTTCGCCGGGGGCCCATACGCCGAATACACCGCATTCTTCGCCGGGTGGGTTCTCGTCGGGTACGGGCTCTTGGATGGTCACTGTGCGGCGGCTCCCTGGCGGGCGGATGGTGACTCAGTGAAGTCTACGGAAACAGCGAGCGTGTTAACGAATTGATCCGGCGTGTTGCACCATCTCACAGCCGATTTTCGCAGCTCAGGAGCCCCACAGCATGCCAGGTGTCGCATATGCCACAGCGGCCCCTATCGGGTTCAGCCGAGCACTTACCCCGCAGCCCGATCGTCGAGCGCCTGATACGCGGCGTTATATCCGGGAGTGAAGGTTATACCAGGGCCGCCGTGGCACCCGGCGCTTGCCAAATACAGCCCTTCAACCGGAATCGGCAGGTCGATGAAGCCCTTGGGTCCGGGGCGGTTCGGCCCCATCAGGTCCGGATGCAACAGGCCGTGGCAGAAATCGCCCAACGGGGCGCCGAACATCGTTTGCATGTGATACGGCGCGAACGTGATGTGCCGGATGACGATATTTCGGAAGTTGGGCGCATAGCGGGTGATCTTGTCGATAACCCGTTGCGCCATCTCATTTTTCAGACGCCCGTGCTGGTCTCGGCTGGCTTCGACGGGAAACGCATATGCATATGCGCTCGCGGCGTGCTTACCCGGCGGCGCCAGACCGGGGTCCATGCAGGACGGTATCTGCATCCCGAGCGACGGATTGTCAGGCACCTCGCCGCGGGTGCACATCTCCCACTGGCGCTGCTGCTCTTCGGGCGAACCGAAGATCCCGATGGATTGCTGCATACCGGGTTCGTTGAGCAGTTCGTAGGGCGGAGCGAACTCCGGCAGACCGTCGAGAGCGAAATGCATCTGGATAAATGCCGCGCGGTGGTCGCGACCGCTCAACCTGGCGATCAAGTCCGCAGGCAGGTACTCCGCGCCGACGAGATCGGTGAGAGTGAGGTCGGGCGCGATGTTGGAGACCACGACGGGTGCGCTGATCGTTGACCCGTCGCGGAGTCGCACGCCGGTGACGCGGTCGTTTTCCACGAGGATCTTCTCGACTTTGGACCGGAAGCGCATCTCGCCACCACGGGAGACGAATAGCTCGTTCAGGTGTTCGGTGAGCGCTCCGATGCCGCCGGCGAGCTTGGTCATCATGGCGGTGCTGTCGTCGGGCACGGCCAGCGCAAAGGCCAGGCAGGTCGCGCTGCCGGGGGTGTACGGACCGCGATAGGTGGAGTTGACGGCCAGGAAGGCGAGCATCCCGCGCATGATCGCGTGCTTTTCTCTGTCCGGCAGGTACCGGTCGATGGCGTCCATCGCCGAGCCGAACAGCATCTGATGAATGGCGGCACGTTCGGCTTCGTTGGCCGCACAGGCGTACATCTCGTCGAGCGTCTTCGGCGGTGTGCGCACTTCGAATCGGCCCAGCGCTTTCGCGGGCCCCTGACTCCAGGCGATCAACTCGGCCATGCCCATGATCGCGTCGGCGCCGTGTTTCTCGCCGAGATGCGTCATCAGCTGTATCGGATCGCGGTAGAAGACCATCGGCTCCTCACCGGACTCACCGATGTTGACCGACATCACCTCGGCGTCGACGGTCGGAAGGGCGTCCAGGCCAAGCTCTTTGGTGATCTGGGGGGCGGTGGGGAACTGCACCGAGCCCGCGATCTCGTAGCGGAATCCGTCGATGAGCTCGACCGTCGCGGCCATTCCACCGCTGTAGGTGTTGGCCTCCAGGCAGAGCGTGCGTAGGCCGGCACCCTGCAGGATCGCTGCGGCCGTGAGGCCATTGTGCCCAGCACCGACAACGATCGCGTCATAGTCAGTCATGGCTGGCAGAATATGTCAGTACTGACACAATAGGAAGATGTCAGTCCTGCCGCATTACGGAACTTCGAGATAGCATCTGGCGCGATGACAGAGCCGACCAATCTTCATGAGCTGCGTCGGCGATCGACGCATGCGGCGTTACGTCGGGTAGCGCTGGCGCAGTTCGCCAGCAAGGGGTTCGCCAATGTGACGGTGACGCAGCTGGCCACCGAAGCCGGCGTCACCGAGCGGACTTTCTTCCGACACTTCCCCAGCAAGGAAGCCGTTCTGTTCCAGGATTACGACACCCACCTGGAATGGCTGGCTGAGGCGTTGGCGCAACGACCCGCCTCGGAGTCGCTCTTCGATGCCGTGTTGGCGAGCGTGGCGAGTTTTCCGCACGACGTGGAGGTGGTTCGCCAGGCCGCGATGGCCCGTTCGACGTTGATATCCGCCGAACGCATCGCGGCGCATTTACGCGTCGTGCAGTCGTCCTTCGCCGAGGTGCTGACCGACTTCATCAAGACCCGCTACGCCGGCGTTCCCAACCTCGACCTCATCGCCGAGGTCGCGGGAGCCACTCTGGCAGCGGCTCTTGTGGTGGCCGTCCAAGAATGGGGCGACGACGGCTGTACCGGCGACCTGGGCGAAATCGTTGTTACGAGTGTCGATCTGGTGCGGTCTGGATTTTCGCCTCTGACCTAACCACTCAGCCTCATCAGCGGCAGCCAACCCGCGACCTCGCCGGCCCGCGATCCGGACAGGCGAAGCACCCCAGTGGCGCTGGCGTCTGCCACCCGCAGCAGTCCGGTGGCCAGCAGCAGCCAGGTGCGCGGATCGGCCTCGACGACGTTGGGTGGCGTGCCGCGGGTATGCCTCGGCCCGGAAATGCACTGCACCGCGACGAATGGCGGAATCCGGACCTCGACGCTGGCGCCGGGCGCCTCGGCGGCCAGCGCGCGTGCGGTGAGCCGGACCGCGGCCGCCAGCTCCGCCCGACTCGGCGACGGTTGCGTGTCATCGCGCAGCCAACCCTCGACGGCGCGGACCGCGTCGCGGGTTTTGGCCGGATCGGCGTTCTGACGTGGGGCCATAGCTCAGCTCTTCAGTGCGGCACGGATGCGCTCGGTGTCGGCCGCGGTCCAGCCATCCGGCGGGGCCACCGCCGCCCAACCGTCAAGGATGTCGTTGCTGTAGTTGTGTCCGTGCCCGCCGGGCACCCCCTCGGCGTTGGTCAGGTCAGCGCTGACCTGCCAAAACGTGACCACCGGGTTCCATTGCATCGCCGCACTGCGATCGCGGCCGCGCGGCTCGACGAGCCAACCGGGCCGACTGAACAACAGGCCGGGCGACCACCAGACCACCGGATCGGACGGGTGCTGCAGAAACAGCACACGGACGCCCGCCCACGGCGGACCCCCGACTCGGTCGACGTCGACGGGATCGATCGCTTCGGAGAACCGCACGGTTCGACCGCTGTCGTAGCGCGGCTGCACTTCGGTGGAGCCAGGATCGCGCCGCACGAGCAGCGCGTGCCACAGCGAGCTCTCCTGCGGCGGCCCGACCCAGAGCACCGCGTCGAAGCCCATCCGGCGAATGTCGGGCAGCCACCCGAACGCGGCCTGGCCGGCCATGGACCCCAGGCTCTCGCCGTAGAGCACCAACTTCGGCCGGTGGTCTGACGGCAGTTTCTCCCAGCGGTCGTGGACGGCGTTGATCAACATCCGGCCGGAGTCCGTCGACTTCTGCCGGTCGGCCAGGAACGAAATCCAGCTCGGCAGATAGGAGTACTGAAGACCGACGATCGCGGTGTCGCCGTCGTACATCATCTCCAGCGAATTCGCAGCCACCGGATCGATCCAGCCGGTGCCGGTGGTCGGCGCGATCACCAAGACCTTCCGGCGGAACGCGCCGGTGCGTTCGAGCTCATTGACAATGACGTCCAACCGGCCTTGGTCATCGGGGGCAGTGTGCAGCCCGGCGTACACCCGGATCGGCTCCTTGGCCGGCTTGCCGTTGAGCTTGCTCAGCTCGGCCGCGTGCGGGCCGGTGCCGACGAAAGTGCGGCCCTGGAATCCCAGGGTGTTCCATGGCGCCAATGATGTTGGGCTACCCGATTTCTCCGCTAGCTGTGGTTGTGACACACCCGCGGGGGTGGCGCTGTCCCGCGGCTGGAAGACCGCGTTGGCACCGGCGAAGAAGCCGCGTACCAGCACACCGTCGAACAACGTGATCAGCAGCGCCACAACGATTGCCGTGCCGATGAACAGCGCCACTTCGTCGTGCACATGCCAACGCCGGATCAGCATTCGCGCGAGCAGCTTCACGGCGTCGATGAGCACTCGGAACGCCGACACCAACAGCGCGCAGACAACGGCCGCGACGATCAGCGTGCGCAGGTAGCCCGGGCTCGTCGGCCCCTGGACACCCATTAGCGCGGACAATTGCCGTTGCCAGGACGCGGCCGGAATCAGCATCAGCACGCACGCCGTCGGCGCGATCACCACGACCGCAGCCTTCATCCAGAACAGCACCCGCGCCGAAGGCGGCCACCAGCGGGCACCTCGTAGCATGACGCGGTAGACGGCTTTGCCGAGCAATACACCTAGGCCGTAACCGAACGCGGCGGTCACACCACCAATCAGCCCTTGGAACAACCACTCTCGCGGTACCAGCGACGGCGTCAACGACAAACAGAAGAACAGCGCGCCGAACGCCACCCCGACGAATTTCAGCCGAAGCAGGCTCCACGCCCACACCAGTAGCGGGTGCCGTCCACGAGGCTCGGAGTCCGCACTCATCGCAGCAGCGCGGCCAGCACCCCTTCGGATGTGCTGCGCAACTCCGCCAGTGGCACGGTGAACAGACCCTGCACCTCCACCGCGTCCGAACCTTGGTCGACAACACCGATACGGGTGGCCGGCAGGCCTCGCGCCTCGCACATCGACGTGAAGCGGCTCTCCTCGGTACGCGGCACCGCCACCAGTACTCGGCCCGCAGATTCGGAGAACAACGTCACGAACGGGTCGGTGTCTTCAGGAAGCACGATGCGACAACCTGTTTCGCCGGCAAGCGCCGATTCGACGACGGCCTGCGCCAGACCGCCCTCGGACAAGTCGTGGGCCGCGGACACCAGCCCGTCGCGGGAGGCCGCACTCAGCACGGCGGCCAATAGCCTTTCCCGGGCCAGGTCTACCGCGGGGGGCAAGCCGCCAAGATGGTCGGCGGTCACCTGCGCCCAGATCGAGCCGTCGAATTCGTCGCGGGTGTCGCCGAGCAGGATCAGCGTCTCGCCGGGTTCAGTGCCCACGGCTGTCGGAATGCGGCGGGTGACGTCGTCGATCACACCCAGGACGCCGACGACCGGGGTGGGCATGATCGCCGTCGTTCCGGTCTGGTTGTAGAAGCTGACGTTGCCGCCGGTCACCGGAATGCCCAGTGCTGCACAGCCATCCGCCAAACCGCGGACCGCCTGAGAGAACTGCCACATCACTCCCGGATCCTCCGGGGAACCGAAATTGAGGCAGTTGGTCACCGCGACCGGGGTGGCACCGGTGACGGCGACGTTGCGGTACGCCTCGGCCAGTGCGAGCTGAGCGCCGACGTAGGGGTCGAGCAGCGTGTATCGGCCCGACGCGTCGGTCGACAGCGCGATACCGCGGCCAGTGGCCTCGTCGACGCGCAGCACGCCGCCGTCGGCGTGCTCGGCCAGCACGGTGTTGCCGCGCACGTAGCGGTCGTACTGCTCGGTGATGAACGCACGGCTGCACAGGTGCGGACTACCCACCAGCGCAAGCAAAGTCGCACGCAGTTCGTCGCCGGTGGCCGGTCGCTTCAGGCCGGCCGAGGTGTCGGCGTTGAGCGCATCCTGCGACTCCGGACGAGCGACGGGACGTTGGTACACCGGTCCCTCGTGGGCCACGGTGCGCGGCGGCACGTCGACGACCGTCTCACCGTGCCAAGTGATTTGCAGCCGGTCACCGTCGGTGACCTTGCCGATCGTGGTGGCCAGTACCTCCCATTTGTGGCACACCGCCATGAAGGCATCCACGTTCTCCGGCGCGACCACAGCACACATGCGCTCTTGCGACTCGCTGGACAGAATCTCGGCGGGCGTCATGTCCTTGGCCCGCAGCGGCACGGTGTCCAGCTCGATCGACATCCCGCCATCGCCCGCCGACGCGAGTTCCGAGGTGGCGCAGGATAATCCGGCTCCGCCGAGGTCCTGGATGCCGATCACCAGCCCCGCGGCATACAGCTCGAGGCAGCACTCGATGAGCACTTTCTCGGTGAATGGGTCGCCGACCTGCACTGAGGGTAGCTTCTTGCGGCCCGAACCCGACTCGTCGCCGCCGAAGGTTTCCGACGCCAGCACCGATACGCCACCGATGCCGTCCAGCCCGGTCCGCGCGCCGAACAGGATGATCTTGTTGCCGGCGCCGGAGGCGAAGGCAAGATGGAGATCTTCCTTACGCAGCACGCCGACGCACAGCGCATTCACCAAGGGGTTGCCGGCGTAGCACGCATCGAAGACGGTTTCGCCGCCGATGTTGGGCAAGCCCAGCGAGTTGCCGTAGCCACCGATGCCCCGCACCACGCCGTCGAGCACGCGGCGGGTGTCCGGGGCGTCGGCGGCGCCGAACCGCAACTGGTCCATCACCGCGACCGGCCGGGCGCCCATGGCCATGATGTCGCGGACGATGCCGCCGACACCGGTGGCCGCACCCTGGTAGGGCTCGACGTAGGACGGGTGGTTGTGCGACTCGACTTTGAAGGTGACGGCCCAGCCGTCGCCGATGTCGACGACGCCGGCGTTCTCGCCGATCCCAGCCAGCATGCCTGCCCGCATCTCGTCGGTGGTGGTCTCGCCGAAGTACCGCAGGTGCACCTTGGACGACTTGTAGGAGCAGTGTTCGCTCCACATCACCGAGTACATGGCCAGCTCGGCGTCGGTCGGGCGGCGTCCCAGGATGTCGCGGATCCGCTGGTATTCGTCGTCTTTGAGACCGAGTTCGCGGAATGGTTGCGGCTGGTCAGGGGTGGCCGCGGCCCGCTCGACGGTATCGATCGCGTGAGTGAGCCCAGACGTCACGGGAACAGTCTAGGTGGCGCGGCGGCTAGCCCGTGCCGGCGACGCAGAAGGCGTTGCCCGCGGGGTCGGCAAGCACCACCCAGCGGAAGTTGTCGCCGATGCTGTGTCGACCGACCTCGGTCGCTCCCGCCGAGGTGAGCCGGCTCACCTCGGCGTCGACGTCGGCGGCGCCGAAATCCAGGTGCACCCGGTTCTTGCCGGGCGTGGGATCGTCCACCTTCTGGAAGCCCAGCCGGGGGCCG
>Ga0302324_100022004_pt1 | contig 12415 bp, 12 predicted proteins | sample Palsa_T0_1_FD_201949 | JGI IMG/M metagenome (GOLD analysis project Ga0302324, IMG submission 201949) | Peat permafrost microbial communities from Stordalen Mire near Abisko, Sweden - Palsa_T0_1 | ecosystem: Environmental > Terrestrial > Soil > Palsa > Peat permafrost | place: Sweden: Abisko...
CATGCATGCCCTCAACGGCGTCCCGCTCGCAACCTACTGGCAAAGGCTTCTCGGCTACACCATCGACATCCTCATCGCCGTGATCGTCTGGGCCCCGGTAGAAGGCGCGTGGCGCTACTTCGTCCTTCACGAAGAGCACATCGAGCTCAATTGGGATTTCCACGAACCCGGCAACATCCTGATCGTCCTCCTCTATCTCGGCCTGGCCAACTACCTCGGCAACGGCCAGACTCCCGGCAAGTGGGTCGCCCGCACCCGCGCCGTCTCGCTCACCGGCGAACGCATGGGCCCCTGGCAATCCGCCGAACGCGCCCTCGGCTACGGAGCCGCCGTCCTCGAAGCCGGACTCGGCTTCCTCCAGGTCTTCTGGGACCGCAACCGCATGTGCGCCCAGGACCGCCTCGCCGAAACTATCGTCGTCGATGTGAGAAGGCAGGCGATGCCTGCTGAAGATGAGATACAGCCATTGGAAAGGGCAGGTGCAAGCTGACAGCTCCTGCCCTTTCCAATCAAATACTCACCGCCGGGTTAGTCCATATTCAACGTCCAGATAAGCAACGTCGAAGTATTGTCATCTACCGCCGCAAAGATCGACGTATCCCCGAAGGAGCGCACTGCCAGGCCAAACGATCCTCCCCCGCTCGGATCCACCGAGAGCTCCTTCACAAACGTCCCGTCGGTCGTAAACTCGACAATTTCACTCGGCTGGCTCGGATCGGCATTGACGCCATCGCTGTTCGAGACCAGCAGATGGCCATTCGGAGCAATCGCCAACCCCAGCGCGCCGTGCAGGTGAACGTTGTCCTGGTAGATGATAGTTCCCAAACCGTCGCTACTCTGCCGACTGGCCGCCTCCCCCACCGCGAACACCGCGTTATCCCCCGCGGAAGCAACGTACAGCACGTCGCGGCGCTGATCGTACACCAGTCCGGTGGGCGACACGAATAACGTCACCGGGTCGCCGTGATGAACGTATCCCGAGGCGACCCTCGTCTGGCTGAGCAGCGTCAGGCCCTTCGAGGTTACTGAAAAATTCAACCGCACGACCGTCCCGTCGAGCGCGTTGGAAAGAAATGCAATCGCCGAGTCGCCATTATCGACCAGCGCCATGTCCCACGGGCCCTGGATCGAATCGTTGACAAACCTCTGGATGAGCTTGCCCTGATTATTGATGACCAGCAGCGACCCGCGTCCCGCCGTAGCCGAGGTGCCATCCACCGTCGGAGAGTTGCCGACCACGATGAACCCGTACTGCAACGTGCCTAACGCGGTCGAGAGGCCTAGCGGCGCCGTGCCTTGGAAGAACAGCGATGTCTTCCCCGTCTTCGAGATTCGCACTATCGTCGTTCCAGTACCTTGCAAATTCGCACTATTGTTGTAGTTCGAGACCAGAATGTCCCCGTGAAGTAATGGCCCCGACCCGGTCTGAAAATTGTTTGGAACGAACGCGACGCCGTATGGATTGACGTCTCCATTTGTCGGCACAGTCGAAGTGCTAATGACCGGACTCGGCAGAAACGCATCATCGCTGCCGGGGCGTTGCGCGAGGCACACTCCAGTCGTACTTGCCAGTATGGCCATGGCGGTAAGAGTCATGCGCCAGCCACTGATAGTTCTCCGGCGAAGTATCGGTGCATCCATTTCCGATTGAATGATCGATTCGTAGATTCGCATATCGCATTTACTCCAATTGGGATTTCTGCCTGGGGATAGGGCACTGCAACACCTATACTTCACCGGCAGCTCGAAGCATAGTCCGCGGACATTGGCTTCGACCGGTCTAACTTGTCATTGCTTTGTCATTCAATTGTCACCTCATCGCGACATTCTCCCGACAAGTCCGCAGACTCACCCCGGAACTCTGTCAAGTCCGTTTCTCCCAGACCTAAATCGGGAAAGCCATCCACGAAATCCCAAAGCGGAACAGCCCACAAAGAAAATCCCCGCCAACCTATAGAGTCCCAACCCTATCTAGTTCACGATTTCTTAGAGGGAATTACTTATGAGCGGCTTCGAGCAGACACATACCAATCACACCGAAGTGGAAGTCGCTGGTCCGGAATCTGGCGCCAGCGTGGACAAGGTCCGGGACATCCTCTTCGGATCGCAAATCAAACAATTCGAGACCCGCTTCAACCGTCTCGAAGAAAACCTCAAGCGCGAGACCGGCGAACTCAAGGAAACCATGCGTCGCCGCTTCGAATCCGTCGAAGGCTTCTTCAAGAGCGAGACGGAAGCCCTGTCCACCCGCCTCCGCAGCGAACGCGAAGAGCGCACCGCCGCCTGCCACACCATCGACCAGGACCTCAAAGCCGCCCACGACGCCATCGGTCGTCAGATCCACGCGCTCGACGCTTCCACCGCCGAGGCCCAAAGCGGACTCCGCCTCGAGCTCATGGCCGAGTCGCGCAAACTCACAGACGAGATCGCCGAACGCCACGAAATCGTCCGCAGCCTGATCGAGCAACGCGTCGCCGAACTCCGCTATCTGAAGGCCGACCGCGCCCTGCTCTCCACGCTTCTCGCCGACCTCGGCGCGCAGTTAAGCGACGACAGCCAAATCGCCCCAGACCACCAAGTCGATGTTGTAAATGGTACGACGCCCGAGCCGGCTATCAACGGCTTTGCCTTAACGAATGGCCACGCAGGCGGTAACGGTCACGCAACCACATCGCCATCTCCGTCGCCAGCCAGAATCCAAGCCATCGCCACCCAGGCTGCTGCAACTCGCAACCTAGCCGCAGCCTCACTTCCACCCCACATCCTCGCGAAAATCAACTCTCGCAAGACCCCACGCCCAGTACCCGCCACCAAAGGCCGGTCCGCCAGCCGCCCAGCCGTTAACCAAGGCTAGCCGCGCCTTCACAAGTCGCAAAACCCATTGCGGCGGATCACGCACCATTCGATCCGCCGTGCGCGGAAGAATCAAGCCGCCGTACCCAGGAATGCAGGTTGGCGAAGGGAGCAGCACCGGCCATGAGCAGCCTATCCACCCAGCCGGAATATCCGGCGGAAGAATCCATCGACGACGCACGCCTCAACATCGACCCCAACCTGGATCAGCTCCGCTGGCTGCTCCTCGCCCCCGAGCAACAGCAAATCCAGGCCCTCCGTTATCGGCTCGACGACCCCCGGCAAAAGTCCCATGAGCTCAGCCAATGTATAGCCGAAGCCCTCGCCATCCGCGCCCAGCGAGACCGAAAACTTCAGGCCATCCTCCAGCCGCTCATCCAGGACGCCATCCGCGTCGCCGCCGCCCGCGATCCCCAAAGCCTCGCTGTTACCCTCGCGCCAGTTTTGATCCCAGCGCTTCTCAAGGCCGCCAAGAACTCGCTCCGCAGCCAATTGGCAGCGCTGAACAACTCCCTGGGTCGCGTCTTGCTTCTGGAAGGCCTGAGGTGGCGCCTCCTCGCCGCCCGCAGCGGAGACCCCGTCAACGCCGTCGCCCTCACCAATAGCCACAGCTACCGTGTCGAACATGCATACCTTATCCATCGCGATTCCGGGCTAGTACTAGGTCACGCCGGCATCGATCTCGAACCCGACTTCGAACTCATCTCAGCCATCGAAGCGCTCGGCCGGGAACCAGCCGGAGACGCCTTCCACCCAGCCGCGACCAACAAACCAAAGGCCCTCGAAGTCATGCGAATCGGCAACCGCAGGCTCTGGCTCCGTCACGGCCCTCTCGCCACGCTCGCGGTCGCCGTCGCGGGCTATCCGCCGCACGCACTCGGCCAGCAGCTCGAAATCGAAAGCGAAATCGTCCACGAAGTCTTCAGCACCGCGCTCCGCAGCTTCAACGGGGACCCGGAAACCGTCTCCGGCATCGCTAAGCATCTCCGCGGCTGCCTCATGCTCGGCCGCCGAAAGCCCGGCGCTCGAAACTCCTACAAAGCCCTATGGACAATGACTGCCATCCTCGCCGCCGCAATAGCGCTTTACCTCAAGCTTCGCTGACTTGTTCCTCAATGTCTTAACCGGCTCTTCAACATCTCCTGTCCATCGAACAACCGTCACCGCCGCAATTGCGTTCTCCCCAAATTCCGAACGGTACATCGGCTAGCATGAAGAGGTGAAAAAAAGCCCCGCCGACCATCGCCTCCTCGCCATAGCGGCGACACTCGGCGCGACGCTCGTCGTCTTCCTCATCGTCCCGCTCATCCGGCTCAGCTGGGTTTCCCCACTCGCCATTGCCAGGCTCTTTACCGTTCCCGAAGTCCGCCACGCCCTGACCCTCACGTTTGCATGCGCAGCTATCGCCGCCGCCCTCGGCCTTTTTCTAGCCGCCGCCCTAGGCTACTGGCTGGCCCACTACCCCGTCTGGCTTTCTCGCATGCTGCTCCCGCTCATCGACATCCCGCTGCTCATCCCCCATCCAGTCGCCGGCATCGCCCTCCTCCTTCTACTCGCAAGACCCGGCCTCCTCAATCGCCTACTCGAATCCCTGCATCTGAGCCCTGCCTCCGGTTCGCTCCTCGGCACTCCAACCGCCATCGTCGCCGCCATGCTCTTCGTCTCCGCGCCCTACCAGGTGCAGATTTGCCGCCAGGCCTTCGCCGGACTCGACCCCGCCTACGCCTTCCGCGCCCGCACCCTCGGCGCCGGTCCCTGGCGCACCCTCCTTCAGATCGAACTCCCCCTAGTCCGCCGTAGCCTCCTTGGCGGAGCGGCCCTCGCGCTCGCGCGCTCCGCCTCCGAATTCGGCGCGATCCTCGTCGTCGCCTATTTCCCCCAAACCCTCCCCGTCCTCATCTACCAAAAATTCAGCACCGAAGGCCTCGACGCCGTTCGCCCTCTCGCCGCGCTCATGATCGTCGCCGGACTTCTCCTCCAGGCCGTCCTCCACTACCTCCAACCAAACGAGTCGCTCGAACATGCCTAAAGCCCCGCCGCAAGCCCTGTCGCTTGGGGTATCCGAACTCGCCCTCACCCGCAGATCCACCGCACAAAAGGCAGTAACAAAGCTTGGTCCCCTAAGCTTCACCCTGCCGCACCCGGGCTGCTGGTGGCTCACCGGAATCAGCGGCTCCGGCAAATCGCTCCTCTTGGAATCCCTGGCTGGCTTCCACGCCGAAGCCCAAGGAAGCATACGCATCGCCGACCGCGAAGTCGCTGGCCTTGCCCCCGAGCACCGCAACATTGCCCTCATGCCTCAGCGCTGGAGACTTTTCCCCCACTGGACCGTCATTCGCAACCTCCAATTCGCCGCCAAACTCAGCGCAACCCCGTCAACCCAAATCACCGAACTTGCCCGACGCCTCCAAATCCACCCACTCTTGGAGCGTGCTACGCGCGCCCTCAGCGGAGGCGAAACCCAAAGGATCGCCCTGGCACAAACCCTTCTTTCTCCAGCAAAAGTAATACTCCTCGACGAACCCCTCTCCGCCATCGACGCCGCGCTGCAATCCATAGTCCTCGACCTGCTCATCGAGCAATCCACCCAGCCCCAACGCATCTGCCTTATCGCGGCCCACCAAGTGCCCCCCGGATATCCAATGCAAGGATCGCTCTCCCTCGAAAAAGGCCAGCTGCGTTCCCACTTGGAACTCTCATAAGCGGTTGGAACAGGATTTTGAGAAGAGACTGGACCAGAGGTGGTATAAACTTAAAATAGTTCAGCTCGGGAAGTGCGAACCCCGGCTGAATGCTGACTTCGACATGAAGGCGATCAGCGCGGCAATCCACGCCCTTACAGGCACATGGATTGCGAAGCTAAGCTGCAAAAGAAGGAACATGCAGTGTCACCACCCTCCGTACCAGAGTGACTGCAAAGGCCCCGCCATCAACGGGGTCTTTGTTGCTTTGGCAAGCAACACTTGTCCACCCCATTTGCCAGCTTGCCTCAGCGCACTTCGCACGATACGGAAACGTGCCATGATCTTACAGGTTGGATTCTGCTTTAATCCCTGCTTTAGTTCCTAGGCTTGAGCATTTGTTCATCGCCCGCGCATCAAAATGGGAATAGCATGCCGCTCACCGACAAACACGGCCGCAACATCACCGACCTCCGCGTCTCCATCACCGATCGGTGCAATTACCGCTGCGTCTACTGTCGCTCCGGTGAAGACCAAATTCCTTTCTCCGAACTCCCAATAGAAACCTACGTTCGCCTCATCCGCGTCTTCGTCTCGCTCGGCGTCGAAAAAGTCCGCATCACCGGCGGCGAACCTCTCCTCCGCAAAGAAATAATCCCCTTGGTCGAAGAACTTGCCGCTATGACTACCACCAATACCGCGAAGCCCCTCGACGTAGCCATCACCACCAATGGTCACCTCCTCGCCAAGCTCGCCCAACCCCTCAAGCACGCCGGACTCTCTCGCATCACCGTCAGCATGGACGCCGTTGACCGCAACAAATTCGCCCAAATCACCCGTGTCGCCAATGGCTATGACGCCGTCGTTGCCGGAATCCGCGCCGCCAAACACGCTGGCCTCGAGCCCGTCAAAGTCAATGCTGTCGTCCTCCGGGGCTTTAACGAAGACCAGATCGTCCCCTTCGCCCGCTTCGCCTGCGACGAAGGGGTCATCGTCCGCTTCATCGAATTCATGCCCCTCGAAGAAGACCGCATCTGGGCGCCGAACACGGTCGTAGGCTTCAACGAAATGCTCGACATCCTCAACAGCTTCCGCCCGCTCGTCCCGCTGCCCGCGACCACCCCGGGCGAAACCGCCATGCGCTACACTTTCGCCAGCATTTCGAGCGGCGACGGAGTGGGCGAAGTCGGCATCATCGCCCCCGTCTCCCGCGCTTTCTGCGGAGCCTGCAGCCGAGTCCGCCTCACTTCCGACGGGAAAATCCGCACTTGCCTCTTCTCCCAATCGGACCACGACTTATACGCAGTCCTCCAGCGCGGAGGCACTGACGCCGACCTCGCCAACTTCATCGAGAAGACGATCCAAAAGAAAGAAGCCCGTCATCACATCGGCGAACCCGGCTTTCTCAAACCCTCAAGAAGCATGGTTCACATCGGCGGCTAGGGCAAAGCAGAGTTGGGGTAAATGTGAACCACGGCGCTCGACAGGCTTTTCTCCTAAGAAAAGCCTACATCGTCAGTGCCGACACCTCACAGCAACCCTGCTTTTGCGTTAGACATCCGAAGCCTGACAACTGACAACCGGCAACTGAAGACTGGCAACGCTATGAAGGACTATGATTCCACCTCTATGGCATTCACCATCGAACAACTCGACCACCTCGTCCTCACCGTCGCCAACCTTGACGCCACCATCGACTTTTACACCGAAGTCCTAAGCATGGACGCCATCACCTTCGAGGGCCGCAAAGCCCTTCGCTTCGGCGATCAGAAGATCAACCTCCATCAGCGCGGCCACGAATTCAACCCCAAAGCCGCCCACCCCACCCCCGGCTCCGCCGACCTCTGCTTTATCACCCTGACGCCGATCGATGAAGTCATCGAATACCTCGCAGCCCTCCGCGTCCACATCGAAGAAGGGCCAGTCGAACGCACCGGCGCAGTCGGAAAAATCCGCTCCGTCTACATCCGCGACCCCGACCATAACTTGGTCGAAATATCGAACTATCTTTAGCCACGCGCTCTTCGCACGATTTGTGATCTCGACCGGAGCGCACGAAAAAGGCCGCCCTTACTCGGGGCGGCCTTCCGTAACAGCGCAGCAGACACCGACTACTGCGGCGGTGGAGGAGGAGCATCCCCCTCACCCGGAGGAGGGCCGGGACGATGCGCCTTCATCTCCGCAAACTGTGCCTTTTGCGTGTCGTTCAGCAGCGCCTCGATCTTGGTTTCGGTCTGCTCATGCAGCGCCTTGCTCTGCGCCATGAACTGCTGATGGGTGATGGACGTGTTCGCCTCCAGCGCCTTTTGCTCGGTCTGTTGGCTGGTCAGCAGAGCTTCAACCTGGGTCTGTTGCTCTGGTGTCAGGCCCAGCCGCTTGGCCAGATGAGCGGCCTGCATCGCCGGATTCATCGGCCCATGATGCCAGCCGCCCGGGGGCGGCGGCGGGGGAGTGGTCTCGCTCGATTGCGCCGAGGCCAGGTTCGCCGTAAGCGCCAGGAACGCGCCGAGCGCGATACCGCAAAGAAGTTTCCGCATTTGATAGTTCCTCCAGTTCGAGTGCGGGCCGCGAAGTTGAACGTCGCCAGCAACTCTGTCTAATTCATAAGACGAAACTTTCCCCGGAGGGCCGCACGTCAAGGCTCGGATTTCTCGGCCCCGCAGGCCAGACGCAACTCCGATTACCAACTAGACCCTATAGCTTTCCCCCTGCCGTCAGCCCAGACTGGAGTAGAATCGCGACCATTACATCGAGTCCGCGCGATCCGCGGCTAAAGCCAAAGCCCCCTTATATCTGTGCTGTACCGCCGTCCACGAACAACTCCACCCCATTCACAAAGCTCGAATCGCTCGACGCCAGGAACAACGCCACCGTCGCAATCTCTTCTGGCCGGCCCATTTCCCCGCGCGGAATCTGCGTCTTGAAGTACTCCTTCGCCTCCGGTCCCAAGGGATCCAGAATCGGTGTGTCGATCGTTCCTGGGCTCAGGATATTGACCCTAATCTTCCGCTCCTTCAAATCCACAAGCCAAGTCCGCGCAAACGATCGCACGGCGGCTTTGCTCGCGCTATAGACGCCAAATGCCGGAAAACCCTTGATGCTGGCAATCGACCCATTCAGGAAAATCGACCCGCCTGCGCTAAACAGCGGCAGCGCCTTCTGCACCGTAAACAGCGTGCCGCGCACATTCAGATCGAAGGTCGAGTCGAAGTGTTCTTCGGTAATTTCACCGATCTTGCCGAACTCGCCCCGCCCCGCGCTCGCGAAGAGCACATCGATCCTGCCCTTTTCACTCTTCACCGTCTCGTACAGCCGGTCCAGGTCGGCCAGGTTCGCCGCATCGCCCCGAACACCGGTCACATTCCGCCCAATCGCCTTGACCGCATCATCCAGCTTGTCCTGCCGCCGCCCGGTGATAAACACATAGGCGCCCTCTTCGACAAACAGTTTCGCTGTGGCCAACGCCATCCCGGACGTCGCCGCCGTAATCACAGCAACTTTACCTTCTAGCTTTCCCATTGGAATTCATCCCTTCGCATCGATGTATTCTCGACCAGATTACTGTAGCCACGAAACTGCACGCGCCGCAGTCGCTGGTCTGCTGATGGACAATCAGATGGAAGTTTCCACTGTCACGATTCATTAGTTCTGGACTTAAGAACAATTGAACAATCCCGTGAGTGCGAGTAACATTAGGGAGCGATGAGGCCCTTGTTCCATCCATCGGTTGACGCCGTCACCGTCGAAGCCATTCTTCACGCTCTCTCCGATCCCGTGCGCGTGGCCATCTTTGCCGAGATTGTCGGACAGGACTGTCCACAGAATTGCTCGAATTTTCTCACCGTCAGCGACAAGACTATTCCGAAATCGACCCTCTCCCAACACTTCAAAGCTCTCCGGGAAGCAGGCCTGATTCGCGGCGAACGTCGCGGTGTCGAAATGCACAACACCTCGCGCTGTACGGAAATCGACAAGCGCTTTCCCGGACTGATCGCCGCAATCGTCAACTCCCACAGCATCCAGTTGGCAGAAGAAGCTCGCGCCGGCCATAACGGTAAGCGCAACCCAGGAATCATCCCGTCGAAGAAGACCAAATGAAGAAGCACTCGTCGAGCTAACAACAATCGTTCAGGGTTTCACCCAAAGAAAGAAAGGCCCCAGATGACTACCGAAGAACTAATGACAACCACCGCCCTCAACTCCTGGGAGCTAGTAGTCAGCCGCTTTAACCAGAACCTCGCACAGCTAACCGACGAGCAGCTTCAACAACAGGTCGCGCCTGGCAAGAATCGACTACTCTACCTCGTGGGCCATCTGACCGCTGTCCACGATCGCATGTTCGCCACGCTCGGTCTCGGAGAACGCCTTCACCCCGAACTCGACGAGGTATACATCACCAGTCCGGATAAAACACATCCGGATCCGCTCTCCTCCACTGACCTCAAACAGGCGTGGACGGAGGTCAATACCAAGCTCACCGCCGCGTTCGAAAAGCTCAGCCCTCACGAGTGGCTCCAAAAGCACACCGCCGTCTCCGACGAAGATTTCGCCAAAGATCCTACCCGCAATCGCCTCGCGGTCCTCTTAAGTCGAACCGCCCATGCGGCCTTCCACGCCGGCCAAGCCGTCCTGTTGAAATAAATATGCCCAAATAAATAACGCTGTTGGCGGAGATTCCATTCCGTGTAAATTGGCGGAAGCGATGAAGCGAATACTCGTCACCGGTGCAACCGGCAAAGTAGGCAGCCACTTGATTCATCGGATGCTCGACGCCGATGAATCTCAGGATGTCATGGTCCGCGCGCTCTGCCACAATCGTCGACTGGAGACGCGCGAACGATTGGAGATGGTCACCGGAAACATCTCCGACCGCGATGTCGTGCGCGTCGCCATGGATGGGATCACCCACGTCGTCCATTGTGCAACCTGCAAAGAGACCGCAAACGATTGGATCGATGTCTCGGTAAAAGGCCTTTTCTGGCTCCTGGAAGAATGCCGCCAGAGCAGGTCCTTTCAACAGATCATCCTGATCGGAGGAGATGCCGCTCTCGGCCACTTTTTCTATCCACACCCAATTCCGGTGACAGAACGGCAAAAGCACAGCGCCTATCCCGGCTGCTACGCGCTCTCCAAGGTCCTCGAAGAGGCCATGCTGGAGCAGTATTTTATTCAGTACGACCTGCCAGGGTGCTGTCTGAGGGCTCCCTGGATCATGGAGAAGGACGACTTCAAATTCACGCTCTCGTTTGGCGAAGACGTATTCGGCGGCCCGCGATGGCGCGACCTCGTCGGCCCCCAACAAGCGGATGAATATCTCAAGAGGAACGCCGTGCCGCTCATGCTCGATCCACAGGGCAAGCCGGTCAAACGGAATTTCGTCCACGTCAGCGACTTGGTCGAGAGCATCATCCTGGCTTTGGACAACCCCAAGTCGAGACAGCAGACATTCAACATTTGTATGGACGAGCCGGTCGATTATCGCCAAGTCGCAGACTACCTGCATGAAACTCGCGGATTCCCTTCCGTCGATATCAACACACCTTATTGGTCGACTTGGCTCGATAACAGCAAGGCAAAGTTCCTCCTCGGCTGGAGACCCCGCTTCGACATGAAACGGGTGATCGACGAGGCTTGGACCTATCGGCGGAGCGACACGGATCTAAGAAAAGTCTGGTATCCGGGTTGAGCGACCATTCTGAGCGAGACAGTAGGCCCATTCGCCGCACTCCTCTGGTGTAAACCTAAAAAGCACGCTCGGCTGGCCTTTTCTGAGGGAAAAGGCCAATAGCGCCGTTGTTGGAAAGTTCATAGCAATTGCGAAATGGTCCATACTCACGGACCTTATTCCTTGCCAAAACAGAAAAGCCCCTCAAGTCTCCTTGAGGGGCTTTTCAATATCATTCCGGCGATCACCTAATCTCCCACACACCTGCGCGTGCAGTACCATCGGCCCAGCGAGGCTTAACTTCCGTGTTCGGGATGGGAACGGGTGGAACCCTCGCAGTATGGTCACCGGAAACTTGAGGCGTTTTGAAAGCGTGAGGCGTCTTGCGCCGGGAGCTTTCAGCCGAAATCCTGAGGCATTATGCCGAAGGATCTGGATCCGCCTTTGTAACTTGAGACGGCGCTTGGCGGGAAGTTCCCCGCAGCCATGATCCCGTTCCGGCTTGCGCTCTTCGGGTGGTTTCTCCCGGGCGAATACCGAACTAGGATGAGGCAAACTGGCGCCATTCAACCTGATTTTTCACAACGAAACCGATTGGGTTGGATCGTGACCACTTTCTCTCACGATCCTAAAGTCAATTACTTGGCTGTCAGTTGAATGACCCTAAGCGGCGGTGATTTGCTGCGCAGAGTTAATTCTATGGACAAGCCGAACGGGCGATTAGTACTGGTAAGCTACACGCATTGCTGCGCTTCAACCTCCAGCCTATCAACCAGGTGGTCTTCCTGGACCCTTCTTGACCCTTTTGGGTTGGGAGATCTCATCTTGGGGCGTGCTTCCCGCTTATATGCATTCAGCGGTTATCACAACCGAACTTCGCTACCCAGCCGTGCCTTTGGCAAGACAACTGGAACACAAGAGGTTCGTCCATCCCGGTCCTCTCGTACTAAGGACAGCCCCCCTCAAATCTCCTACGCCCACAGCAGATAGGGACCGAACTGTCTCGCGACGTTCTGAACCCAGCTCACGTACCGCTTTAATAGGCGAACAGCCTAACCCTTGGAACCTTCTACAGCTCCAGGATGCGATGAGCCGACATCGAGGTGCCAAACCATTGCGTCGATATGAACTCTTGGCAATGATCAGCCTGTTATCCCCGGCGTACCTTTTATCCGTTGAGCGATGGCCCTTCCATACAGAACCACCGGATCACTAA
>Ga0302324_100022007_pt1 | contig 12414 bp, 12 predicted proteins | sample Palsa_T0_1_FD_201949 | JGI IMG/M metagenome (GOLD analysis project Ga0302324, IMG submission 201949) | Peat permafrost microbial communities from Stordalen Mire near Abisko, Sweden - Palsa_T0_1 | ecosystem: Environmental > Terrestrial > Soil > Palsa > Peat permafrost | place: Sweden: Abisko...
ACGAGTACTGATTGTCCTTGTATAGGTTGATCAGGATAAATAACCGTCCCCGCGGCGCCATCACGCGAAAAAGCTCCATCAGCGCCCGGTCCTGGTCGGCATAGTAATAGAACGACTCCACCGACAACACTTTGTCAAAGAAGTTTTCTTCCCACGGAATCTGCTGTGCCGATCCCCACACGTAAAGCAGGTTGTCGAAATCTTTCGAGGCCGCGCGCGCCTCGCGAATCATCTCATCGGCCACATCGAGGCCCACCACCTGGCCGAATCCATCTGGTCCTTCGCCGACCAGCCGCGCCAGCAGTCGCGTTGCCCATCCCGAGCCACACCCCAAGTCGAGCACGCGCTCGCCAGGCCGCAGGTTCATCCGGCGAATCGCCTTGGCCGTAATGTCGAGATGATGGCTCTCCATCTTCGCGCCTTCGCCAGCCGCAGCCCAGCGGTTGAATTCCTGTTGCAGCTTCTCGTCGGGGGTCAGAGGTTGATTGGGCACGTTGATTTCTCTTTGTGAATTTCTTGCTTCTCTATGCTACAGTTTTTCCTCCTCATGGTGACACGCCCTCAGAATCCGGCGCCCGAACCCGACCCGGGATCGCTCTACTGCCCGAACTGCGCCGTAGAGGTAACCGATCCCCTGACCTGTGGGGACTGTTCGGCCGTCATCTGCCGACGCTGCGGCACGCCGCTCGAATCTCCCGACGAACTCGGAATCGGATAATGGACTCCGCCGAGCCAGCCACCGAAAAGCCCGCATCCGACTCGCAGCCCCAAACTACTCTAATCCGCGGACTCGGCCTGCTCGACTCCGTGCTGCTGCTGGTCAGCGGCATCATCGGCTCCTCGATCTTTCTCACCGCCAAAGATATTGCCGGCCCCTTGCCGCAGCCCATGCTGTTTCTGTTGGTATGGGTCATCGGCGGAGTGGTTTCGCTGTTCGGTTGCGCCGCCTTCGCCGAACTGGGATCCATTTTCCCCGAGTCCGGCGGTCAGTACATATATCTTCGCGAGGCCTACGGCGACCTGGTTGCGTTTCTCTACGGATGGATGCTGTTCGCAGTGGCCAACGGCGGCTCCATCGCAGCTCTCTCGGTCGCATCGGCCGCCTACACGGGACAAGTCTTCCCCATCGTCTCCGAGGACCACATCGTGCTCCAGTTAGCCGGGATCACCATCACCCGCGCGCACGTCTTCGGTCTGCTCTTAATCGCCATCCTCACGTATGTGAACGTCGTGGGCCTGCGCTGGGGCACGCTGCTGCAGAATCTTTCCACCTGGACCAAGTTCGCCGCCATGGCTGCTTTCGTGTTTCTCGGATTTGCCATCGGCAAAGGCGACTGGTCCCATTTCCATTCCCACGGCGTCAGCCTCACCATGGGACTCCATCCCACGCAACTGATCTCCGCTTTCGGCCTCGGATTGATCGCCGTGTACTGGGCCTACGACGGATGGGTTTACATCACCTGGGTCGCAGGCGAGGTCAAAAATCCGCGCCGCAATGTGCCGCTGGCCATGGTGCTCGGCGTGCTCGCCGTCGGCGCGATCTACATGGCGATGAACATAACCTATCTGTATGCCCTGCCGCTCAGCGAAATTGTCCAGCACGAAACCATCGCCCATGCCGCCGCAGCCGCGTTGTTTTCGCCTCGCGCCGCATTGTGGCTCTCGCTGATGATTGCCGTTTCCTGCTTTAGCGCAGCGGCCACTTGCACGCTCTCAGGCGCGCGGGTGTATCTCGCCATGGCGCAGGACGGTATCTTCTTCAAGCGCATGGCGGTCATCCATCCCAAATGGCGGACGCCCGCGTTTAGTTTGATCGGACAAGGCATCTGGGCCGCTGTGCTCACCCTCAGCGGCGGCTATAGCTGGCTTTACACTTACGTCATCTTCGGTATGGTGGTGTCCTACACGCTGACGGTAATGGGGATGTTCTTGCTGCGCTGGAATCGTCCCGAGATCCCTCGTCCCTACCGCTGCACGGGATATCCCTGGCTGCCCGCCATCTACGTCCTGATGGGCGCTGCCTGGATCTTGAATACCATCATCAAACGACCGGTAGAGGCTTTCTGGAGCAGCGCGATTGTGCTGGTCGGTGTGCCCTTCTATTTTTATTGGAAGCGAAGCAGCAAAAAGGCTCGGTCCCGGTCGTGAAACGAAGTCGTGAGAAGTGGGTTGTGAAAGGGCATGGCTTCAGCCGTACCGCTAGGCTTCTATACAGATATAAAGAGATAAAGAAAGAAAAGCGCTCTAGCCCCTGAGGCGGTGGAGACGAACGATGTTTGAACTGTGAACGGGGAATGCGCGGCGGGTCATTTTCTTCTTCTTCGCGCGTTACGAGGCCAGCCAGTACGGCTCGCCGGTGATCGACACGGAGCATCTGCTCCTCGACTTCTACGCGAGAATAAGTCCCTGGAGCGTTGGCTGTCGAAGGCGTCCCCCGAAACCATTCGCCAGCGCATCGGCAATCATTCATCGCCGCGGCCTCCGACCTCAACCAATCTCGATCTGCCCCTGAGCAGCGCTTTCAAGCGAATTCTGAAATACGCGGCGGAGGAAGCTGACGGCTATCGCAGAGACGAATCGGGATTGAGCACATCTTGCTTCGCATCCTCGATGAGAGAGCCGGTGCCGTCGTCGGGCCTCGCTCCGACTCGGCTAACGGCCGCGACTGGCTGTGCAGGGAGTGCTGGGCGAAATTCTGGGAGCGCCCGGATTTCTTTTCGTCCTCATACTGCGACATCACCTAGCCTCAGGATGCCGCGCTCTTCGTAGCGGGGACGGGCGGCCAGGTCCCACACGTTTCAACCTGAGAAACTTTTTACCCGGAGCGCAACTTATTACTAGCTTCCGGGTTACCACCTGTTCGAAGAACGATCCTTAGCAAAGATAAGGCCTTCGCGATCGCCTTGACGTTTCTTTACAAGCATCTGGTTCCAGTTGAATTTGTCCCTCGGCTGAAATTATGATGAGTCGTATACAACATTGTTGCATCCTAACGGTTTCGCGGAGGCATCTTACCGCTTTGCAACAAACTAATTAGGAGGTTTCTCTTGAGAAAGTTAGCGATCCTCGCACCCTTTTGTGCTTTCTTGTTCTTTTCCCAGTTGGCCTCGGCCCAGCAAGGGGACATTATGATCGGCGGTGGCACGCTTCTGTCGTCTACCAACAACGCGTCGTTTGCGCCGTCTGAGAAGGGCGGGGCTTATCTCAACATCGATGGTGACGTGGTCATGAAGCGCCGCTACGGCTTTCAAATCGGAACCGCCTGGAGGGCCAGTCAGAGCAGCTATGCTGGGCAAGACAGCATAAACTACCGTCCCATCCTGACGGACTTCAACGCACTCTTCCAGCCCCGTCTAGGAAAGAAGGTTGGTCTCGACCTCTTTGGCGGCATCGGCATTGCCAGCACCCGCTTCTATTACTCGCAAATCATCAGCTGCAGTTACTTCAACGGATGCGTCAACTACAACAGCACTGATCACTTCATGGAAGACCTAGGAGCCGGTATTCGCTATTACGTCTGGCATCACGTCTTTGTCCGCCCCGAGATTCAGTACTACCATATCCAAAATAACACTGACCAAACCAACCAGTACGGTTTCAGCTCCAACAATGTGGTTCGAGTCGGCGCCTCGATCGGTTTCACGATTGGCGGTGGTTCGGACTAGGTTTTGAGTACGCGAGGGATCGCGGGTTCTGGTATCCTAAACAGCCAATTCCGCACAGCCCGGAGGGTGCTGCGGGCCGCCATTCGCGGCCCGCTGAGCCGGGATGCCACCAATCTGGCGGGTGCATTCCACAAACCCAAAAGGACTGATAAAGGGGGCTGTATTGAGAAAAGTCGCGCTACTCGCATCCGCGTGCACGGTTGTTTTGTTTGCCAGCTTCGCCTCTGCCCAGCAGCAAGTGGATATCCTACTCGGCGGCGCCACCCTGAAATCGTATCCTCCGAGAAACGACTCGGTGAACTTCCAGCCGCTGACGGAAACGAACGGCACCTATGTCAGCATCGGCGGTGACTACATCGGCTTCAAGAAACGCCGTCTAGGCCTTAGCTTCGAAACCTCCTGGAGGTATCGGCAAGCGAGCTACTACGGCTACGAAAACTACCGCCCCATCCTGACCGATGGCAACGCCTTCTTTCAGCCCATACTGACCAAAAAACTTGGCCTCGACTTCATGGCTGGCGTCGGCGTTGCCAGCAACCGGTTCAACCTCTTCGGCTCCTGTAACATCCCCGGATGCGTCAACTACACCAGTAGCAATCACTTCATGGAAGACATCGGGTTCGGTGTTCGCTATCGCTTTTGGCACCGCTTGCCCCACGTCTTTGTCCGCCCCGAGGCTCACTACTACCACATCCAGAACAACGTGGGCTTTGCCACCGACAACGTGTTTCGCGTCGGCGCTTCGGTCGGCTACGTCTTCGGTCCCGACTAACTTACCCGGTTCAATACTGGCGGCCAGAATGAGCAAGGCGGCGTCCGCGGACGCCGCCTTGCCCTTCTTAGTCGCAAACTCTACGGTTCCCGCTCGCACTCCTCAGCTTGGTGGATTGCTTGATCGAGATGATCGATCGCTTTATGGCGATGGCCGTGGAAGTCACCCTCCGCACTCTCCAGATGGTGCTTGGCGGCACGCATCGCCTCCAAACCTTCGGTGATGTGGGGATGTGGCGGCATCGCTGCCGGAGCGGCCGGGGCCGGCGCCTTCGGACCAGCAGCTGCCGCCGTGAAGGCCAGGGTTAACAAGAGCATCGCCGTAATCAAGAGCGTCAAGAACCCGATATTCTTCATGCATTTCCTCCTCGTCCGAATTCCGGCGCGGACGCCACCGCTAAAATCAAGGGCCACCGATCCCTGTCACCAGGAGGCCCGCAGCACCCGCACAGTATAGCCGTGCCGTGGCACAATCCCTTGTGTATAACTTGATTCCTAAGGTGCTTTCCTTATTGCTGGTCCCAAATGGCACTGGGAGTCGGTGCCTAAGAAGCCTCCCGCCCGCTCCGCTTTCGCCACCACCACAACAACGCGGCCACCACAACTACAATCGCAACCAGTAAATCGAAGCGCTTGAGATCATGGGCAAGCCGGCCCACATGTCCGCCAAACAAGTATCCCGCGCCGCAAATTGCGGTCACCCAAACCGCCGCTCCGAGGAAGTTGAACAGGACGAACTTCCGCCACGGCATGTGGAGCGCTCCCGCCAGCAGAGAGGCCAGTACGCGCATGCCAAAGATGAATCGTGCAAGGAAAACGGTGGCCGACCCGTAGCGATCGAAAAGCTGCTCGCCCCGCGCTACACTCTCCGCGCGAATGGAGAAGACACGCCGGTAGCGTTCGATCAGCGGACGGCCGCCGTGACGCCCCAGAGCATAACCCAACTCTCCGCCCAATGTCGTAGCGACGGTCCCAACCACAATGACCGCGGGGAGCGTCAATTCGTGTTCGGAATAGGCCAGGAAGCTAGCCAGCAGCAGAATGCTCTCACCCGGCAGAGGCAAACCAGCGTTTTCCAACAACAACAGAGCAGCCACAGCCCAGTACCCGTAGTGCACCAGGCTGCCGTGCAGCAATTCTAGAATGTGGTGGTTCATAATGTAAGAATTGTCATCCTGAGAGCGCGTTCTTTGCGCGAACGAAAGCCTGGCCTGAGCGCAGCCGCAGGCGAGGCGGGCGAGCCGCCTGCCCGGAGAGAGCACAAGCGACCGAAGGAACCTGCCCTGCCTTGGCCTCGCTTCCTGATTGCGTCGCTCAGCCGGAAAGCTTCTCCCCAGTCAGAAACTCAATCAACCCGCGGTTGAACTCCTCCGGACATTCTTCGTAGGGCAAATGTCCAATGCCCGGAAAAATGATCAACCTGGAATTCGGGAAGTAGCTCGCCAGCGGCGCAGCCGATGAAGCATACACTGCGGGATCTTTGCTGCCCCACATCAAAAGCGTAGGAACGCTCGCCAACTTCGGCAAAGTCGTCTCCAGTTCGCGCAGATCTTCCCTCCATGTTCGCACGATGCTCAAAGCATGTTCGAATAACCCAGGCTTCGCCAGCGGCACCATGTAGCCCGGAAGAGCCTCCGGCGGAATACGGCTGCGGTCGCCATACATGCGTGCGTGCCAATAGGAATAAGAGAAACTCGCACCCGCAATCATCAGCCGGAACAAAGCCGTACCAAAATTGCTGCCAACGAATGGCGCCAGCCGCTTTCCATGCGCCGAATAGGGATTCACCGGGGCTACCAGAACCATCCCCCGCAGGTGCAGGCCCGTATTCCCGCTTAGACATTCCGCAGCCGCCATCATCGCGACCGCGCCGCCATGCGACGTCCCCAGCAGATCGAACGAAGAGATTCCCAGCCGCTCGATGAACCGGAGCAGGCGCTGTGCCGTGCCACGCATCGAGTGATCGAGCCCGGTCGGGCGGTCGGAAAACCCCGCACCCATCATGTCCAGCGCGTAGACCGTAGCGTAGGGCGCCAGAGCCGGCATGGTGTATCGCCAGGAAAAAGAATACCCAAGCAAGCCATGCACCAGAATCAGCGCCGGCCCCGAGCCCGCCCGCAGGTAACGCAGGCGCGCCCCATCCAGATCCATCCAGCACTCTTCCACGCCCGCGCCCAGCGGCGGAGCCAATGCTGTTGAAACTTCCCGTTTGGCTCCCACCATGGCCAAATCTTCTAACTTCCAGGACAACTCTTTACCCGGTACCAGATTCTATTTAAGTGAACAACGCCTCTGTTCGCTTCACTAGGGGAGCTTCGGCTCCCCGTTTTTTTAGGGCAGGCGCTGGGTCTTAGGTTCTTAGCACAAACTCATGCGCGACAGGTTTTGGGATTTTCCTAAGACCGAAGAGCTGGCGCCTACGACCGGCGACTATGACCCGCTCTTCTTCTTTTTCAACAACTTCTTCAACACTCGAATCCCCTTATCCACATGCTTCTCCTCCAGCAAGAACGGAGGCAAAAACCGCACCACCGTATCCTGCGTGCTGTTGAATAAAACGCCCTCCGCCAAAGCCGCATCCACAATCGGTCGCGCCGGAATCTCCAAATTGATCCCCTGAATAAATCCTCGCCCGCGCACTTCCTTAGCCGCGGCGCTCTTCTCGACCAGGACTTTCAACTCCTGCTGCAGATAAGCGCCAACCTTATTCACATTGTCCAGCAGCTTCTCGTCTTCCACAATCGCCAGAAATTCCAAAGCAACGCGGCACGCCAAAGGACCACCGCCGAAGGTCGTCCCATGCTGCCCCGGGGAAATCGCATTCGCAAATTCTTCCTTGGCCAGAAAAGCCCCCAAAGGCAGCCCCGCCGCAATCGGCTTGGCAATCGCCACAATATCCGGAGTCACGCCAAAACTCTGAAACGCAAACATAGTCCCAGTACGCCCCAGCCCGCACTGAATCTCATCAAAGATCAGCGCCGCTCGATGCCGGTCCGCCACCGCTCGGCACTCGCGCAGAAACTCGACCGAACACTCATAGATTCCGCCTTCGCCAAAAATAGGCTCCAGCACGATCGCGCAAGTGTTGTCGTTCACCGCCGCCCGCAAGCCTTCCACATCATTTTGCGCAACAAAAGTCACTTCTTCCAGCAGCGGCTCAAATCCCTTGCGATGCTTGTCCTGCCCCGTCAGCGACAGCGCCCCAAACGTCCGTCCGTGATACGACCCCTCGAGCGCCACCAGCCGGCACTTGGCCTCGCCCCCGGCGCGATGTCCCGCCAGCCGCGCCAGCTTGATCGATCCCTCAATGGCCTCGGTCCCGCTGTTTGAGAAAAACGCTCGGCTGAGGCCCGAGAGCGTACACAACTTCTCCGCCAGCGCCCCTTGATATTCGTGGTAATAAAGATTGGAGACATGAATCAGCTTTCCCGCCTGCTCCCGAATCGTCTTCACGATCCGCGGATGCGCATGCCCCAGCGCATTCACCCCCAGCCCCGAAACAAAATCGAGATACCGCCGGTCCTCCAGGTCGTAAAGAAAGACGCCCTTGCCCCGCGTCAACACAATGGGATACCGGTTATAGGTCCCGAGCAAATACCGCCGCTCCAACTCCGCGATCTGTTCGAAAGTTCTCATAGGAAGAATCTGATTCTACCGGAAGAGACGGGCATCGAGACGCGAAGGTGTACTTTTTGATAATCGGCGATTACAACTCGCGGGTGAACGTCCTGTGGGGAACGGGTCGATGGCATACTCGTACACGCGGCGCGAAGCTGACGAGCCGAGGCTGTTGAGTACTGCCCGCTCAAAACCCTTTTTAGGGATATACCTAATTCCAGGTGCATGCATAAACCCAGGCGTTCGGCCGTAGTTCCGAAGCTGCGGCATGAAGAGGCCGTCGCCATGGGCAAGCATATCGTCGCCGGTTGCTTCGACTGCCGGACTTGGATCATTGTAAGAGGCGTGCAAGAACCCAATTAAGTGCCAGAAAAGCCCCAGGCATCGTGATTCTTAAAATTTTGATTCCGAAATGGCGTCAGGTGCGGGCCACGTTGCTGTTCCGAGGATAGAAATCCATCCACACCAGACGAGTCCGGGTTCCCGACCCAACTCTTTCCCCGTGCGACGCCAGCTGGCGCGCACGGGGAAGTTCTCCATCACGAACCTGCATTTCGACACTCTATCCGAGTGTCACCAATCATTCTGAACGGCCAGGCCAGGATCTTGGAGAGTGGATGTCTGTCGGGATCGGGGCGGTCCCATCGGTAACCAAGTGCGCAATGATATCAGGTCCGGTCCAGGGACGCCCGTAGCTTGTCATTGCGAGGGCGCGGCCGACTGGAAGCCGCCGCGATAACTCATTCCCAAATAGGGAAGAGCGCCCGCTTATTTCAAGCAACTGTTCAATTTTGAACAATGCAGAAATATATCACGGTAGTAAATTGATGCAAAGAAATACCAGGTCCAAACAAATAGGAAGAATATGCAAGGCAGACCAATGAAGACGAGGGCAGAGATACTGCAGCTAGGCATCAGGCCGTGTTGCCGCGATCTCCCCCTCTCTAGCTTGGTGCTTTTCGTTCTTAACGTCACTCACGGAGTCTTCGCGCAAGGCCAGAGCTATCTCCCTGTGGGCTCAGGACCGAGCGTGCCAGCGCCCTCCACGCGCGATGGACCCACGAATACGGGAAGCGCAACCCCGACATTCAGCTGCGATCTCTCCCGGTAGGCACCATTGACATCCTCGCCGCCATAAATGGAGGCGATTCCTACGGCAACTCGCTTGCGCGAGATTGCTTCGGTGGGTTCCTCCCACAACCGGCTTACTTCACCGGAGGACAACGAAGAGGACTTTTGGCCTTGCCCGGCCATAGGTCGCTTGGACAGCGCAAATCTAGAACGGACGGAAGGAAAAAACAAGGGTCTTATATCAACGGTATCAACAGGGCCTTATATCCCCGACCTTGAAGGTCGAGGCTTTACGGCCTAAAAGCGGTAAAGAGATTCGCACGCAAGCTCGTGCGCAAGTTTCCTAGCAAAACAACAAGGAGTTCGCATGGGCCGGCGAAGATTCGTGCTGATTGTCGTGTATGTCTCCGCCTGTGCCGGTCAGATACAAGCCCAGGAATTCAAACTTTTCGACCGCACGGTTCAGGTGCATGGGTTCGTGTCGCAGGGATTCGTCTACACCGACGACAACAACTGGCTCACTATGAACACCAGTGATGGCAGTGCTGCCATGACCGATTTCGCGCTAAATATGTCCTCCCAGGTAACCGACAAGCTCCGGGTTGGCGCGCAGGGCTATGACCGCAATCTCGGGCAACTCGGCCAGTACCATCCCTCGCTCGACTGGGCCCTGGCGGATTACCGATTCAAAAGCTGGTTCGGGGTTCGCGGCGGCAAAGTGAAAACCACGTTGGGACTCTACACCGATACGCAGGATCTGGATTTCCTCCGCGTCTTTGCGCTGCTGCCGCAGAGCATCTATCCCACCGATCTCCGGGATGCAACCATCGCTCACCTGGGCGGCGACGTTTACGGCAACGTTACCCTCAGGCAGGGGTTGGGCAATCTTTCCTATACCGCCTACGCCGGACATCGCAGCGACAGCATCTACAGCGGCTACGCCTATTTCCTCCGACAATACGCAACCTACATCAAGAGCTATGGCGGCCTGCAGTATGGTGTGGACTTGCGCTGGCGCACGCCGCTTAGGGGACTCTTGGTGGGAGCTTCCCGGCTGGATGAGGACATCGCCGGAAAGGGCGTGGGGGTGAGCCCCTTCAACCCCGTGGCCGGCGTGCAACCGTACTACGAGTCTTCGAAAGCCGACTGGGAGAATCAAGTGTATGGGGAGTACGAGGCGGGCAAACTGCGGATCGACGCCGAGTATCGGCGTTACTGGCGCAACCAGCAGGTGTTCAACGGCACGTCCGAAGACCTGGCCGACGTGCGGGGATGGTATGTCTCCGCCTCCTACCGGGTTTCGAAGCGATTCCAGTTCGGTTCTTATTACTCCCACTATACAGTCACGAACGTGACCGGCGGTCTGCTCAGCACCCTCGCAATTCCGGCAACCGATACCGGCCTCCCGCAGAACCACGACTATGACAAGGTTGTTGCCGTCCGGGTTGACCTAAACCGGTGCTGGAATGTGAAGGTGGAAGGCCACTTCATGAATGGCTACGGCGACGCTCCGTATCCCAACGGATTCTACCCCCAGGTGAACCCGCAGGGGTTCAGCACAAACACGAACGCTCTGGTCGTCAAGACCGGCATTAATTTCTAGGCGCGGACGAAAGCCCGGACGAAAAGGGGGATACGATGCAATACGGAAGAGTACTTCTCATTGCTGCCGGATTGCTGAATTCCGCCCTCCCCAATGCCTTCGCTGGCGAGGTCAAGATCATCGCCAATTCCAGCGTCAAAAAGGACATCATTTCCGCAGCGGAACTCCAGAGTTTTTCTGGAGCAGAACAACTCGCTCGAGGATGGTTCCCACGTCGAACCGGTTGCGTTACAGAAACGCTAGAACTGCTGTATCGGATGCGCGTACTCCCATAACAGGGGCAGGTAGAGGTCCCGAGGTAAAGCCGACGCTGGCGTCGATGATCGACCGGAGCCGGGCGCCCGAAAGCCGAAGTCCGTCTCAATACAGCCCTTTCTCCCCCGGAGGTCGCGTCTTCCACCTCCGGTGCACCCAAAGCCACTGCTCCGGATACTTCCGCACGTAGTCTTCAATGATTAAATTGAATTTCTGCGTGTTAGCCTTGATGTCGGCCTCCAGGTCACCCGTGCGCACCAATTCGACCGCCGGATCAAACCGCAGCCGGTATTTTCCCAACGGCGCGTCCCAAATCGTGAACGTCGGTACCACGGCCGCATCGGTGCGCAGCGCAATTCGCGCCAGCCCGCTCGCCGTACACGCCGGGATGCCGAAAAAATCCACAAAGATCCCCTGCGGCGGAGTCATATTCGTATCCATCAGCATGCCCACCACCTCGCCCGCCGTCATCGCCGAGAGCAGCCCGCGCACAAAATCATCCTTGTCCACCGCTCGGTTGCCGTGCATCGTGCGATAGCGAAGGATGAGTTCGCCCAGGTACACGTTGTCCATGCCCCGCATGATCACATGCATCCAATGCCCACGCATCGATAAAACAAAAGATGAAAGCTCCCAACCTCCAAAGTGGCCAGCGAACAAGAGCACACCCTTGCCGCGAGCGCCAGCGCGCTCGTAGTTCTCGAATCCGTCAAACACCACAACTTGCTCGACGTTCTCCAGCGTGTACTTGGGAAAGCGGCAGACCTCGGCCAGTTGCCGGCCCAGAGAAGCAAACTCTCCGCGCAGAATCCGCGCCCGCTCCGCCTCACTTTTTTCGGGAAACGCCAGGGCAAGATTGCGCATCCCAACCTGCCGCAATCGCACGTGCAGAAGATAAACCACCCAAGCCAGCCCGATGCCGATGGCCCGAGCCACGGGACGCGGCAAAATACCCATGATTTTGATGAACGGCCAGGCTGCCGCGTACTCAAGTCGCTGCCGCATCGGGGAGGCGTGAGACTACCACCGTCAAGAATGTTTATGAAACCGACAGCGAAAGGGTGAAGTCTCAGGTTTACCCTGTGTTCCTCTATTGTTGAGAATTTGCCTCACCCAAGAGAAAGCCCTACTTGGCCGCTTCCTGCGCCCACTTCGCCAGCGTCGTCAAGAACCCATTCGCCGCCGGCGGCGGCTCAATCTCTCCTACGAGCGACGTCCGGAACGGCACCATGCGCCCGTAAAATTCCCGCGTACTGTCCTTGTCCTGCTTGATCACAGCCCCATTAAGGCTAACGCCCGCAAATAGGCCGCGGGCTCGCGAATAGGTCAGCACCTCCGCCCGCATCTTCCAGTCGGTATTTCCTTGGGCATGACGCCCCACAGGCCCGGCCGCCACGGAAGCGTCCGCCCCCAGTTCGAACTGGCTCGACA
>Ga0302324_100022008_pt1 | contig 12414 bp, 12 predicted proteins | sample Palsa_T0_1_FD_201949 | JGI IMG/M metagenome (GOLD analysis project Ga0302324, IMG submission 201949) | Peat permafrost microbial communities from Stordalen Mire near Abisko, Sweden - Palsa_T0_1 | ecosystem: Environmental > Terrestrial > Soil > Palsa > Peat permafrost | place: Sweden: Abisko...
GCGCGCTTGGCGATTCCGCGACAGTACTGGTGCGTCAGCGCTTCTCCGCTAAAACTGATAGTCTGGTGGCTTAATACCCTTCACCCGCAAGTAGACTTCTCCCTGTGCTCGGTGATGCGCCGTGTGGGTGAAGTACCCAAACAGCCATTCGAAACCGGAACCAGTCAGATTGCGCGCCGCCGGGCCAACCACGGTATCCAATCGCTCGGGTGTCATTGCGGCCACCGCCTTATTGCAGAACTCGAATGACTCCTTGAGGAACGACATCGCAGTATCTTTTGAGACGTCCACTTTCTCAGTGTCCTTGCTCCACTCGACGATCTTCGGCGGCAGCGTGGGCCGCGGAAGGCCGCTGGCGACGGCGCAAGCGTACTCGTTGATGCCCGCGATGTGCGCCATCAATTGGCCGAAGCTCATCTCCTCGGGATTCGGACGAAAGTTGTAGCTCTCCGCCGGCATGGTGTTGGCCACGGCGATGGTGAAATCGGCGGACGTCTTCCAGTGTTTTGTCAAGGCGTCCTTGACGGTGCTCTGCGCCAGCAAGGGGGCCACCAGCACCAGCACGAGGGACAGGTTGGACTTCACGGTTTACCTCGTTTCCGAGCCTTTTGAACTTCCGCTTATAGGTTGTTAGTATACCTCTCATCGCCATCTTTGTGGAGGGACTCCTGAGAATTTGGGGTGAGGACTTTTGGTGGGCCGGGCGATTCTGCCCACAGCCCGCTTTGTACCAGAACTCGCCGCGCGGCTGGCCCTGGCCGCCGATTAGCGAGCCTCGCCAAAAACCGTTGCAGGCTTGACGCCTTCCCAAGGTGTCGACCCTGGGGCGGCTCAAATCGTGCTGGAGAACCTGCACGGCCAAGTCGCCCAAGGCCCACCCTGCCGGACATTCGTCGCCCCGGATAGCACCCGCGGAGTAACGGTCGCCTTATCAACACCACGACGTAAGTGACTTATCGGATTAACTTGAGTCACACGCCGCGCTCCGCCTCTTATGAGTTGAAAACAAACGCCCAACTCCAATCAGTCAGCCGAACTCTCGCCGCCGGTATGCTATCCTCAGTCCGGGGTAGGTTAGTTCACCGGCGTAGTGTCACGGAATGTTACACGAAAACCAGGAAAGTCCGGCCTTGTTACAATGCGCGTAAGCGTGTCGAAGCCAAATCGAAAAAACCGAACGAACCCAATCTGACTATTTGTTTTTAACAAACGCTCGAAACGAAACCCAAATTCCACGCCGGAAGCGGGGCGCACTCCCGCATCGCGAAAGCGACAAAAGTAGACGAAATGCAACCCCTTCCAGCTCTTTCAAAGCGCCACCCGCCGGTTGGCGTAGGGTTGCAAGGGGCTTGGGCAAAGAGGGTCAGGCCGGCGCCGCCCAGCGCCGTCAATCTAGGTGGGCCGGGCGATTCTGGCCACAGCCCGCTTTGTACCAGCGCTGCAGGCCAGTCGCCGAAGGCCCATCTGCCGGACATCCTCCAATCAGTCAGGCGAACTCTCGCCGCTAGAGTATGCTATGCTCTGTCAGGGGTAGGTTAGTTCACCGGCGTAATGTCACGGAATGTTACAAGAAAATCCAGAAAATCCGGTCCCGTTACAATCTGCGGGAGTGTGTCGAAGCCAAATCGATAAAACCGAACGGACCCAATCTGACCATTTGTTTTCAACAAACGCTCGAAACCGAACCCAAATCCAGGCATCGGAAGCGGGCCGCACGCCCGAATCGCGAACGCGACAAACGTCGACGAAATGCAACCCCTTCCGGCTTTTTCAAAGCGCCGCCCGTCGCCGGGGCGAACGAAACTCTGCCGTCGGATCGACGTCGGCGTAGGAGTTCTGTGCTCGCCATCCCGCCCCCGGAAAGAGATAGAATTGTCCTATGCAAAAGGTTGGCGTTCCGCTGCTTGCCGGTATCTGCCTGGTTGCGATGACCGGCGGCCCCGGCCGGTCGCAGGAGGCAGCTTCCCCCGCGCCTGGACCCACCATCAGGGTCACCACTACCGAGGTGGCGCTCGATCTTGTCGTGCGTAACAAGAAGGGCCGCCAGATGAAGAACCTCAAGCCCGGCGATGTCGAAATCTACGAGGACGGCGTGCGCCAGCAGGTGCTCAGCTTCCGCCTGGTGCCGGGCCGCGAAGAGCAGCGCCGCGAAGCCGAAAGCGCGCCGAAACCAGGATCGGCCGCCGGCGCATCCCGGCCCCTACGGGAAGTGAACACGGTCTGCATCGTTTTTCATAACATCGATCCGGTAATCCGGCCGCACGCCATCGAAGTGGTCAAGGATTTCATCAGGAGCGAGTTGCCGCCCGAAACTTACATCGGCATCTTCAATCTGAACGAGACGCTCGTTCCCGTTCACGAGTTCACCAACAACCGGGATGAGCTGCTGAAGTCTGCGTTCGACGGAAAGCCCCTGGATTTTGGCAGGGCCTCGGAAGCCCTTCTCACCGCCAGCCCGAACATCGTCACCGTCAACGCTACGGTAAACAGTGCAACGCACTCGGCCAGTGTTTCCGTTGACACCACCGGGGGCGAGGTCGCCGGCACCACCATTATGGGAGCGGATGTCTCCAACAGCACGGGCGCGAACCGCCTCAGGGGCGATCAGGTTCGCGAACGGAGCGATTTCGCCAATATTACAGGCATGCACGAGACCGATCGCATCATCGCCCTGATCAATCAACTGGGCACGCTGCCAGGACGGAAGACCGTTTTGCTGGTGAGCACCGGCTTGACCACCACCGGAGACCCCGACCGGTTCCAGAAGATTCTGAACAACGCCAACAGCCATGCCATCACGTTTTACGCGCTCGATACCACCGAGATGAGCGCCACCAACGATACCGCGCAGGCCGGCAAGCTGGCCGTCGCGCAAATGGCGTCTGTTAGCCAGCAACAGTCGAATTTAAGAGCCAGCGCCAGCGTGATGCGGCAGAACAGCAAGCAGGGAGACGACATGGTCTCCGCCGTGCGCACCTCGGATACGCAGTCTAGCCTGCGCCAGTTGTCGGAAGGCACGGGCGGCTTTCTGATCGCCAACACCAACGACTTCCGCAAGTCGTTCCAGCAGCTCGCCGAAGATCTCGACGCCCATTATGAAGCGGTATATCGTCCCACCTCGAATAAATACGACGGGCGCCTGCGGAAGATCGAGGTCAAGTTGGCGCGCAACGATTTGGAGGTGGACAGCCGCACCGGATACTTCGCCATGCCGGATCTGAAAGGCGCCGGCCCGCTGACGCCGGTCGAAACTACCGGTCTGGCGGTGTTGAACGCCGACCCTCGGCCGCACTCATTCGGTTTCCACGTCGCGGCTTACCATTTCCAGAGCGACGGCGCGAATTCGCGGGGAACCCTGGCTTTCGAATTGCCCGGCGCGAAGTTGGGCTCTACCGCCGATCCGGCGCGCAAGACCCACAAATTCGAAGTATCGTTGTTCGCGCTGGTCAGGGATGCGGACGGACAGGTGGTCGACAAGTACAGTCTCGACATGCCTTACTATATTGCGGACGCCAACCTTGCAGCGGTGCGCGCCACCCCTCTCACTTATACCCATCCGCTGGATCTTCCTCCGGGGCATTATACGGTAGAAACCTCGGTGGTGGACCGCGAAGGCAGCCAGGCGACGGCTGAAACTGCCCAGATCGATATTCCCCCGCTGTCCAAGGGCGTCGGCATCAGCAGTCTCGTGGTAGTGGACCACGTCGAGGCGGCCAACGCCCAGGCGGACGCCGCTGATCCGCTCGTTTTCAAGGGAAAGCACGTGATTCCGCTGGTCAGCGCAACCGTCGACCCCGCTAACAAGCGCTACGTCTACTTTGTCGTCTATCCGGATAAATCCAACACGGAGAAGCCCAAGATCCACGTCGAGTTCAAGACCGGCGGCCAGGTATTCGCGGAGTCGACGGCGGATCTCCCCGCGGCCGACCCTACCGGGACGATTCCCATGTTCGTCGCGGCCGCCACCCGGCCGGGCAATTGCGAACTGCAGATCACGGCGTTGCAGGGCAGGGAATCCGCCACCGAGCGTATTCAGTATGCCGTGGCTGCGAAGTAGCAAATGGGCAGACAATTTAGCCGCGGGGCAGGCCATCGTTGTTGGTGGCCTGCCGAGTTCGAGCACGGTATGCAGTCGAACCGCGGTAAAAGGCTACGATGAAAGGAAGGTAGCATGGCAAGTCATTCCCGGCAAGGTCAGCGGTGCCCCGCTGCTCAAAAACACCCGCTTACCCGTGGACGCCATCACCGGAAACTACGACGCTTTCCGCCGAGCATCAATTTCAGGCTGTGTGAATATCATCCTTCGAAAAACTCTGCCTCAAACGCATACAGAGTAAGTCACTTAGTAACTCTGCCTTTCAGTGGGGCAGGCTCGTAGCCTGCGGCGGCCTCGCAGGCCGCCCAACGCGCGCAGCGCGTCTTTTTCATACCATTGATTGCGGCGTGTTCATTCCACGTTTGAAACGCCCAACCGAATTAAGCCAAGGCCCGCCGCGCGGCTGCTCAAATCAAGACATCTTTGCGGCCTTCCAACGATTGCGGCCTTCGTCGTAGCTGAAAGCCTGTCCCACCTACTGCCCTGGAGCCTGCCGCAAAATCTCGTCGGCTACATCCGCCACCGCGCGCATCTCGCGCACATCGTGCACGCGCAGCAGGTGCGCCCCGCCCAGAATCGCCGCCGTCGCCGCGGCCGCCGTAGCGAACAGCGTCTCCCGTTCGGTGGCATGCGCCAGAAACGATTTGCGCGAAGGTCCCGTCAGGATGGGCAGATCCAGGCTGGCCAGCTCATACAAGCGCGCCAGGATCGCCGAGTTCTGTTCCTTCCGCTTGCCGAAGCCCAAGCCCGGGTCCACCACGATTCGCGAGCGGTCGATGCCGGTGTGCCGCGCGCGGCTCACCGTGGCCTCCAGGTCGCGCACGATGAACCCCATCACGTCGGGAAGGGGCGGCAGCTTGGCCCATGTCTCCGGCCGGCCGCGCATGTGATTCAGGATCAGCCCGGCGTCGTAGTTGGACACCACCCGCGCAAGCTGCGCCTCAAACGTCAGGCCAGTGGGATCGTTAATAATCTCGGCGCCATGCTCCAGGGCGCGCTCGGCCACCTCCGTCTTGTAAGTATCCACGGAGATCGGAATCGTCAACTGGCCGCGCAGGCGCTTCAACACCGGAATCAGGCGCCGCAATTCCTCCGCGGCGGAGATGCGCACCGAATCCGGCCGGGTGGACTCCGCGCCGATATCGATGATGTCGGCGCCCTGCTCTTCCATCTCCACCGCGCGCGCGAAGGCGCGATCCGGGTCCAGATACTTGCCGCCGTCGGAAAAGGAATCCGGCGTCACATTCAACACGCCGAGTATGGCCGTGCGCTCGCCCAGCTTGATCTCGCGGGCTTTGAGTTTCCAATAGAACAGCTTTCGCATGCGAAGTCTAATGTCTCACGTTTGCACTATCCGTATTCAAAACCGGCGATCGCGAACACCCGGGAATCGTCGTGATCGAGCGGCGCTGCACCCGCCGCGCCTCGCCGCACCATGCGCACCAGCCGGCGTTGGGGTTCGAACCCAAAGGCCCGCGCCAGCCGCACCGCTTCCGCATTATGCGGCAGTAGATCCCAGCAAACAGGCTCCCCTGGATGCCTTTCGAGAAACCACGCCACCAACTTCCGTGCGACTTCCGCCCTGCCACTCACGCATGGACCGAAGTATGCAGCCTCGGCGCCGGGACGCGCCATGGCATAGCCTCCGTCGGAGTCATCCGCAAGTCCGGCCGCCCCCAGCGGCGCCAGCATGGCGAGAAGCTGGGACCGGTCGGCCCCGAATGCCCGGCGGTCGAGCGCGGACCACCGGTCTTGCCAGCCCAGCACCGGCGTGCCCCGCACCGGTCCCGCCGTCGTTCGCCAACGTTCGACGCCGCACTCCGGTTCAAAGCCCAGTTGACCATAAAGCGGAGCGCCCATCTCGGTGGCATCCAGCTTGATCCATTCCACTTGGCGTTCGGCCAACGCGCCCAGGGCGTGCTCCATCAATTGGCGCGCAAAACCCCGGCGGCGGTGTGCGGGATCGGTAAGTACCATGCCGATCCATGCCAGCCTGCGTTCATAACAGATAGCCGTGGCGGTTGCCGCCAGCACGCCGTCGCACTCCACCCCGAAACACGTCTCGGGCGCCAGCCGCAGCAAATTCCGCCAATCGGTTTCAGTCTGGTTCCAGCCTGCGGCTTCCTTAATGCGCGTGGCCGCCGGGATATCCACCGGCGTGAGCGCGCGCACGAAGGCTGTCACCTGCGCGCCGGGATCCCGGCGCTCTCTTCCTGCGCGATCGCGGCGGCGTAGCTTGACAGTTCGTTCTGGCGCACCGTCACCAGGTCTTTCTCCAGGTCCTCGCCGCTCTCCACCATCCGCTTCAGGTGCAGCGCGGCCAGGCGCGAACACCACGCGTCGCTCATCTCGTGGCCCGTGCGGCGGCTCAACTCCAACAGGTCCACGTGCGGTATGGCTACTTGCTTCTGCACTTTCGTGGCGTCGCTCTGCAGCACAAACTTCACGTCGACGGTGTCGCTGTGGCGCAGCGAAATGGCCGTCTGCAACCACTTGAACTGGACCTGCCACTTGCGCCCGAACGGGTCCGGTCCCACTTCAAACTGGCGAAAATTCAGCATCAAGGTTATCTTAACTTCATTGGGGCCTTGCTCCCAACCAACTATGGACAACTTTCAAAAAGAACTCGAAACCGGCCTCGCCATCGCGCGCCAGGCCGGCGAAATCGCCTTGGGCTATTACCGCACGGGCATCGCTTTCGAAGCCAAATCCGACGATTCGCCTGTGACCCGCGCCGACCGCGAATGCGAACAGTTCATTGCCCGCGAGCTGGAACGCTCCTTCCCGGACGACGGCTTGCTCGGCGAGGAAGGTGCGCAGAAGCCGTCGCGCAGCGGCCGCCGCTGGATTATCGACCCTATTGACGGCACGCGCGATTTCGTGCGCGGCAATCCCGTTTGGGCCAACCTGATCGGTCTCGAAGCCGATGGCGAAGTGGTCGTTGGATTCGCCAATATGCCGGCGCTCGGTGAGTTGTTCGCCGCCTCCCGCGGCGGCGGCGCATTTGTCAACGGCGAGCGCATGCATGCCTCCGGCATCGCCGTCATCAGCCAGGCCGTGATGTGCTTCGACAGCTTGAACTCCGCCGCGCGCCAGCCGTTCGGCGGCCAATTGCTCGCCTGGATGGAGCCCTTCTGGGCCGTGCGCAGCATGGGCGGATGTCTCGACGCCATGATGGTCTCGCGCGGCCAGGCCGAAATCTGGATCGAAACCAGCGGCAAGCCTTGGGACTTTGCGCCGCTCAAGATCATCGCCGAAGAAGCCGGCGCGCGCTTCTTCAATTTCGATGGCAAGTCCACCATCTACGGCGGCAACTGCGTGGTCTGCGCGCCGGCGATGGAAGAAACCGTGCGGCTGTTCCTTAGCGAGCGGCCTGCGCGTCCCCGGTGAGCGCTTTCATCAGGTCCGCGCTCAACATCGATGGGCACCAGTGTCGCTCAATGTGCTCGACCACCAGCTCGGTCCCCTGATCGTGGCTCACGTAGGGACGGTCCTTGGGGTTATACATGCTGTCGGTGAGGTCGCGCACCAGCACGCAGCGGATCCCCCAGTTGGTCATTTGCTTGATGGCGAACGAGCGGTTCAACACGCACATGTTCACATGTACGCCCATCACCAGCAGGTTGCGTATGCCGCGCTCCCGCAGGAAGCTGTAGATCTGCCGGCCGTCGTCGGAAATCACATCCGCACCGTCCACGGGGACCGCCGCGTTTTCGCGCGTCCAGGCTTTGTAAAAAGTATCGTCGGTGTCACAGCCCCCGTCCCCATCGTCAATGGGCAAAGGCGGGTCGGTGAGTCCCAGCGCCGCCGGCGGCTCCGTTTTCGCAATGCCCAGCATGCGCTGCCGCTGCGGCCAATCCTGGTAGAACTCCATGGTCTCGGACGGCGCATGGATGATCTGAATGCCGCGTTTGCGGGCCGCTTCGATTACCGGCGCCATCCTCAGAGCCAGCGCCTGCACCCGCCCTGTGGCGCCCGAGCACCAGTGCTTGTCCCACATGTCGCAAATCAGGATGGCGGTTTGCGGGATGGGGAGCGTCTCGTCGAGCTGCACTTCCCGCCAAACCCCGCTGCCCTTGAAGGCCTCCACGCGCGACCGCAATGGAAGCCGCAAGTCGCCGGCGAAGGCCGCCGCCGTCAGGCACAGCGCGAGCGCCGGCAAATAATGTAGCCAGAAACGCATCTGGCCATCATACCGCCGCGACAGTCGCAGTGCAGCGCCGTAGCGGATCCCAAAACGGCACCAAAATTGCTCACGTGTTGCGGCGAGGTACAGAAAATGCACAACGTTTGCTGCTTTGCTGGCCAGCCGGCGCCCTGCCCGGGTTATTTTGCCAACGACGTTTTGCCTTGTATATGCGAAAGCAAGGAAAGCCTCTTGCTCGCGCTAAGCCAGGTTGCCATAGCGCACGTTCCACTGAAAGAGGTGCTACCCGAAGTGCACATTTTGCCGATGAGCGCCTGACCCACCTCGACCAACCCGCCTGGGTGAAACCACCCGCTTAAGCCTAAGTGTGTCCGTCTTAAGAAGCCGCCACCAGGCTGGTCTGCAATTCCGGAATCTCGATTTCGATCCGCGTGCCGTGACCCGGCTGGCTGTCGACGCTCATCTTATGGTCGTTGCCGAACAACACGTTCAGCCGCTCGCTCACGTTGCTCACGCCGATGCCTTGCTCCCGTAGCGTCGCTAGCTTGGATTCAGGTATGCCGACGCCATCGTCCTCCACCCACAACAACAGCCTGGAATCCACCCGTCGGCTGCGCAGCCGGATCGTGCCGCCTTCCACTTTGCTGCTCAGCCCGTGCTTCACACAATTCTCAATCAGGGGCTGCAGCAGCATACTCGGCACCAGCATGTCGAGCGTGTCGGCGGCCACGTCTTTTTCGAAGCGAAGTTTGTCGCCGAAACGCACTACTTCAATGGCCAGGTAATCGTCGATAAAGCTGATTTCCTCGCGCAGCGCGCTGAAGTTATCGTGCTTGCGCAGCAGCCGCCGCAGGATGTTCGACAACTTCAGCACCATGACACGCGCCTGGTTCGGATCTGTTCGGATCAGCGATGACACCGAGTTCAGCGTGTTGAACAGGAAGTGGGGATTGATTTGGCTTGTGAGCGCTTCCAGGCGGGCTTGAATCAAGTGCCGCTGCTGCTCCTCGATTTTGCCTTCGTTGCGCGTGTTGTTCCAGATCTTGATCGGCAGCGTGACGGAGAACAGCGTGGTCGCGTAAATCGCGGCGTACATCAGAAAATTGGGTTGCTCCGGATGCAGATAGAAGATCCGGCCCTTGGCACCGAAGGCCTGGCCCAGCGCCTGCCGCAGGAATTCGGCGAACAGAATCACGACGAAGAAAAGCAGGTTGAAAGCGTTGCGCCGGTCGAAGCGGCGCTGCTTGAAGAACCGCCACAGATTCAGGTCGAAGAACGGGCTGAAACGCCAGATGTCCTCCGGGTCGGCGGCGCAATCCCGCAACAGGCCGCCCAACACGCCTAGCCCCGCCAGCAGCGGCATGGTCAGATACTCGCGGTTGAGCATGGCTGGAATCGAGATCAGAATTCCCGAAGTCAAACCTGTCACGTAACCGCCCAGCAGGCCCGCGAGCAGGCTGCCTTCCAGGCCGAGATCGACCGCCCGGTAGCTGCCGGCCTGGTAGATGCCGCTAACTACCCGCGTGGCCACGCTCGCGCCGAACACGCCGGAGAACCACAGAGACAGTTTCATGCGCTGGGCCATGGTCCGGTTTTCGCGCATCAGCATGCGTTTGACGGCGCTCCAGCGCACCAGGATGCTGGCCAATGAGGCCACCACGCCCAGCTTCACCAGCAGCGTGACCAGAGAGGAATCCGCCATGGAAGCTCGCACATCATTATAATAGAAGCACTGCCACAGCCGGCTACGGCCGGCAGAAACTTATGCACACTCCTTCCGCGCTCCGGCTGCACAAGGCCGCCGAAGCGGATTTTCCAACCCGGTTTGGACACTTTCGAATCTATGGATTTGAAGGCCGTGGCGAAGACCGCCTGGAAGAGGCTGTAGTCCTGGAAATGGGCGACGTGGCGCACGGCGTGTTGTCGCCGCTGGTGCGCATTCACTCGCAGTGCCTGACGGGCGATGTCTTCCACAGCCTGCGCTGCGATTGCCGAGCGCAGCTAGAATTGGCGCTGCACATGATCGCCGAAGAGGGTCGCGGACTGCTGATCTACGAGCACCAGGAGGGGCGCGGCATAGGCCTGCTGAACAAGCTGCGCGCCTACGAATTGCAGGATGAAGGCGCCGACACGGTGGAGGCCAACGAGCGCCTGGGCTTCGAATCCGACCTGCGCCATTACGAGCTGCCCGGCGAGATTCTCCGGTATTTCGGATTGAAAAGTGTCCGTCTGCTATCCAACAATCCGGAGAAAGTCACCGCCGTGGAAGCCGCGGGCGTGCGGGTCGCGGAACGGGTGCCCTGCATCGTTCCGGCGATGCTTTCGACGGAAGCGTATTTGCGGACGAAGAAAGAGAAAATGGGACATTTGCTGGAGGGATTTTAGGGTCCTCAACGCGCTAACACCGCAGGGCCGCTTTCGGACAGGATGTAGATCACTTGTCCATTGGTCGAAAGCACAGCACTCTCGATCGCGACCGGCCAAGTCACAGCCGTGCTCACATCTCCAGTCTGGGTGTTCACGATGTCTACCTCCTGACCATTCACAACGTAAGCGTTGCCCGCCGAATCGATGGAGATTACACGGCCATTCAGGTTCGGGACGGTCTGAATCACCGAATCCGTGGCACTATCGACGGATACAAAAGCGTATGGACCGTTGCCGCAACTGGATACCGTGGCCACCGTGGGATCCCCCGGGTGACACGGCAATGGACGTACCGACGCAACCTGCAACCGAAATCGTCGCGCCGAGAGTCATGTTCGGAAGGTAGACGCCATTGACCGTGGTGTTCAGGAGCGCTATTTCAGTTCCTAAGACGTAAGCATATTTGCTGTCCTGAGTGATAGCAACGGCGGCGGGCAACTGAGCGGTACCAAGGCCAAGGCTTGTTCCCACCTGCAGGGAAGCTACGTCGATCGCCGTCAGCGTGCCCGAAGGGACGCTATCGGCAGGCGCGGCAGCGGGCTGGATGCCGGGGCGGGTTTCGCAACCGGGGCAAGTGGAATTGCTGTAGTGAACGCCGTAAACCGTGGCGCCGTTTGGCGCGGCGGCAATCTGCGCTACCAGGTCGTCGCCCATGGCAATGGCTGTCGACTCCTCCCCCGAAGCTATGTTTAAAACCTCGACATAGCCGTCGCAATTGAGGGTCGCGTTCGGATTGCAGGTGGCCACATAGATCTCGGACTGATTGGGCAGGATAGCCAGCGCGCCCGAGGGCGGGAATTTGGTCTTAAAAGCGCGGATCGATTTTCCTGTCGCACGATTGATCGCAGCTACATAATCTGAACCATTTGTACCCGACTCAACCGTGTAGAACGTCTTTCCATCTGGGGACAATATCATAGTGGTGCTGCCGCCGGCGGGGATCGGATCCCCGGCCTGAAAGGTCTTCGTGCTGACCGGGGTAATGGTTGAAGCGGCGGGAGCGCTTGGGATAGAGCCACGAGCGCGGCACAGAGGATTAGCGAAAAACGAACCATATATGTATCTCCTATAGTAGATCAACCCGGATAGTCGCCAAAAGTTTCGGCGCAGCGAAAATTTATTTGAATTAACGGCCGGACGATTCTGGCGTCAGCGTCAGCTGCAACTTGCGCAGGAGAATGAAGCCTTCGATGCGGGTAGTTCCAAGGGCCCGCCGATAGGTGAGTGTCAGCCGCGCAAGCCCGCTGCCGGCCGGGGTCCTGAAGGCGAGCCTATCATCGCGCTCGCTTTCCGACGCTAAGCTCCCACCTTCAGCCAGGATTTTAGCCCCGTTGAAATCCGTAACCCGCCACCGAAGGCCCGTCTCCGGCGCGATCCCGGAGGTACGATACAGAAACCGCAATTCATAGTTTGCGTTTTCCATAACCGGGAGGACCTGGGTGAGGACTTCGCAGTCCTCCGGCTGGCCGCCGGAGAACGAGATCCGCAGACCCGCAGGCCGGTCGTCGAGCAACGCAGCGACCCCGCCGACATCCGGCAACCGCCAGTCAAAGCCCTGCGCAATGGGGAACATCGCGAAGTCGCCATCAGTCAGAGACCTGCCCGATTCAGGCGCCAGAACTCCATAGGGAATTCTGTGCAGGTTGGAGAGCTGGTTCCAAATCCGGAGGGCGGGGCTCGAAAGGCCGTCCGCAATGAACCTGTCGCAAGCGGCAAGGAGGGCCGCTGAGTCGGTGGCCCGGTT
>Ga0302324_100022009_pt1 | contig 12414 bp, 8 predicted proteins | sample Palsa_T0_1_FD_201949 | JGI IMG/M metagenome (GOLD analysis project Ga0302324, IMG submission 201949) | Peat permafrost microbial communities from Stordalen Mire near Abisko, Sweden - Palsa_T0_1 | ecosystem: Environmental > Terrestrial > Soil > Palsa > Peat permafrost | place: Sweden: Abisko...
GCCACCACCGAAGCCACCGGCGACAAAACCACCTCCGCCGATCGCTACCCCTGCCGCGAAGGAAATACCGGCCGCGACAGCCACGGGCGGCGTATACGCCGGAACCACCAAGGGAGCACCGAAGACCACCGCGGGATTGTACTGGGGAACATAGACCACGTTGCTGGTGGCAGGCTCAATCACGATGGTTTGTGCACCCTGCTGAACTACCTTGATTTGCGAGGACGTCTGCAGGGTACCCGCGGCCTGCGCCCGGGCGCGCATAACCTGTACGGCGGCCATCACATCTGATTGCTGATTGGTGAACGCCTGGCCTAGATTCGATGTCCACGACAAATTCTTCGCCAGGTCGTGGAGCACGGAGGGAAACTGCGTCAGTGCCTTCACGCTCGGATCCCACGACTGTTGATCCACCGCCTGCGTAAGTGCCGTTCCCTGCAAATTCGAATTCTGGCTTAGCCAGTCATCTGCAAAGGCGACCTCGTCTGCATAGCAGGCGGCGGCAAGCACTTGGGCCACCAATGCGTCTGGATACAACGCTACCGGGGCAACCAAAGAGTCCAGTTGATCTGCGGTGAGGGGCGCTACAGTGGGTGCCGCAGCATTCGAAGAAGATTGAGGGCTGGTCTGGGCGATAACTCCCTGCACAAGCAGAATCGCGCACAGCGACATTGAAAGAACCTGGTGCGTTATCTTAGAAATCATGTCTCTCTCCGTGTTCAAAAGTGGCGATGTGAGCTTGGCGTGGTTCCCGAACTCATATCTGTGCCCTTCTTATTGCACGGCGGAGGCCAAAAGTAAGTGATTGAAAGAAAACGGTTTAAGGAGCGGAATTTTCACGGCCCGTTCGGGGATTCACGAAACTTCGTGATGACTCGTTACAAACTCACGGAGCGTTCGTCGGAGTAAACGCACAAAGGCCAATTCGGAACGTCGCGAACAAGGGCTTCAATCCATGAATGAAGGCCGACCGAAAAATGCCGACATCAAGAGTAGGTGATGCCTTGCCGGTAAGTTGTATGTGCAGGGCGCCAATCGAGGCCCACACTCTTCTGAGATTTCCAGCCAAGTATCCGATGGTGTCGATAACATGAAGATTCCTTTAGCTTTAGATGACTATACTGAGGTCCTCCCGGAGGACGAGATGGATCAGGACCTCAAAAAAGCACTGAAAGAGATGACCGATGCGATCTCGGGCTTGTCGCGCCACACCGTCGAGACACGGACAAACTCCGCAGGGGCATTCGAGGTAGAAAGATCCATCCAGGCAAAGCTCGAAATACTCGACGAACGCTCGAAGTGGCACCGGAACATAGGGTGGGGGATCGCTACTCTGTATGGCGCGGCATTGGTGGCAATCGTGACGTTCTGGATTCCACGAGAGATTGCTATCGCCCGTAGCGGTATAACAGACAGCGTCAAGATCGACACCGCCGCTCAACTGCTTCCTCTCCAGATTCAGCTTGCAAAGATCACCGGCCTTATGGAGCTAAGGCAATCGAAAGATGTAGCCCAGGCAATAGACCAGAGTGCAGACTTTGCGACACCCCGGCCCGCAATTGAAGCCATAAAAGCTATTGCTCAGCAAGCGAGAGCCGAAAAGTTGATAACATCTCCCTCGGTGCTGCGAGAAGTCAACGCCCAGATTCAAAACGCGGTTTCCAGTGATCCCAAGTTAAACAAAGATGCGTGGTCGGCACGGCTCGCACTCTTGGACTACCGTTCCGCGCTTCAACAGCCATTTCACGGGAATCCTGTGCTGACACCAAGCCCGGCCGCCCCTTCGCTCCCGTTGATGCAGGAATTCGTTTTCAGGGACGCAAGACAAAAGCTCGATGGCTTCTTTTGGAAGGACATCGTGTTTGAGAATACGCGGATCGAGTATGACGGAGGACCAATGGCATTACAGAATGTGCGGTTCATCAACTGCACGTTTACGATGAAGTACACACCCCGGGCTGACAAGTTCGCTGAATTGATTCTGGACCAAAACGACATCTCCGGTTCCCTAAGCTAAGCCCCATCTCACCCTCTACCGGCGAAACAATAAGGGGTGGCCCATATCTCGCGCTTTTTGCGAGATGTGGGTGGGATGTTCGTGGAGCAGCACGCGGCTCAGGTAAAACACTGACTTAGCCTGACCTACTCCTAAGCTGTCTGAAACGGCCGCTTATTGATTTTCAGTGACTTGATCTTTGAGTCTAGAGTAGATGCCGGCATACCAAGACGGGCGGCAGCTCCCGTAGGCCCCGAAATTCGGCCATTCGTTTGAGCCAGCGCGGCCTCGATGATTTCTTTTTCCTGGGTAGCGAGTTCCTCCGCCAAGCGGCTCGGTGTGGTAGAAAGCCAACTCTCATCGACGAAAAAATCCTCCGTATCGCACACGATGACCGACCGCTCAATAATATTTTGCAACTCCCGGATATTACCCGGCCAGGAGTAGTTCTGCAGACGGTCCAAACTCTTCTTATCGAGGCGCCGGATCTTCTTTCCCGTCTTGCTGGAGTAACGATCAATGAAATACTCCACCAGCAAACGTATATCGCTCTTTCGCTCGCGCAGCGGAGGAATATGGATCGGGAATACATTGATGCGATAAAACAAATCGCTGCGGAAGGTACCGGCTGCAATGGCCGCCGGCAAATCGCGGTTGGTCGCAGTCACCACGCGTACGTCGGTCCGGATAGGACGCCCGCCGCCCATGCGCTCAAACTCTCTCTCCTGCAGCACACGCAGCAGGGCCACCTGTGTCTCCGCCGGTAGCTCTCCCACTTCATCCAGGAAGAGCGTTCCCCCGTCCGCCAATTCGAACCGCCCCAGCCTGCGCTGCAGAGCGCCGGTAAACGCCCCCTTCTCGTGTCCGAACAGCTCCGACGCGATCAGGTCGCGCGGGATCGCAGCGCAATTCACGCTCACAAAAGCGCGCGCCGCTCGCGGCGAACGTTTGTGGATAGCGCGCGCGATAAGCTCTTTCCCGGTGCCGGTTTCGCCCGTGATCAGAACAGTCGCATCGGTGCCCGCAACCTTGGCCACCCGCGCCAAAACCTTCTGTATGGCCGGCGAGGTGCCCACGATCTCCTCAAACATCGAAACCTGTTCAATCTCTTCTCGCAGAACGAGGTTCTCTCGCAGAGCCCGGTCTTCGCCTCGTTTGCGGTCATCGATGTCGATCCGCGTACCGCACCAGCGAACGATTCGTTGCTGCTCATCCCGGAGCGGGTTGATGTGGTACATGAACCAACGATATTCGCCGTCGTGCCTCCGCATGCGCGTTTCCATGGCGAAGGGGGTCCCATCCGAAAGCGCCTCCGCTATGCCTACCTGCAGGTTTTCAAAATCATCGGGATGAGTGACCAGCGCGAGAAACTCCAAGGGAGGCATCGGTGGAATGGCCCCAAAGTAGGCCATGGATGCCTGGTTTCCATACGAAGCGCTGGCATCGGCCTCCCAGATAAACATCTGCAAAGGATTGAGATCGATCACCTGTCTAAGCTGCCGGGCGTGCTCTGCCAAAGCCTCTTCAGCGCGCTTGAGGTCGTCGATATCGGTATCCACGCCATACCAGCGAAAGATCTCGCCATCCGCATCGCGAAACGGCAAGGCTCGGGTCTGGAACCAACGATAGCGGCCGTCGGCCATCCGGAGGCGCTTTTCAACCTCATACATGCTGCCCGTTGCCAGCGCCGCCTCCCATTTCTGCGCGATGCGCGTCGCGTCATCTGGATGGAGGCCGCTTTTCCAGTTAAAGGACGCCCCTTCCTCTGCTGGTATACCTAAATATTCGATAACTTGCCGGTTGCAGAAATCGTTCTTTCCGGCCTTATTGTCGCTCCAAACCATCATAGGAATGGAATCGAGCACGAGTTGAAGCTGGTCTTCCCCCTTTTTCGCTTCGTCCAGAGCGCTTTCTAAAACCGATGCCGCATGGTTGCGCTCACTAACATCCTGGATGACTGCCTGGCGGCCCTCCGCCGACATCGCAGAAAGCAATATCTGTACCGGGACGATGCTCCCGTCTCTGCGCAAAAACCTGCGCTCTAAGCGGGATGCGCCGCCGCTCACTTTCTCCGCCGGAATCGCGTAGGAAGAGAGCTCCTCGGGCAGATATGTACTCACAATGTTGGTGCCCGCAATCTCCTGCGCGGACGCCTTGATGAGCTGCGCTCCCGCGGGATTTGTCGAGAGGAAGTTGCCCTCGCGGTCCAGAAGATAAATGGCAATTGGAAAAAGCTCAAAGAGCGACTTGCGCAACTCTTCCTCTGCGTGACCGATATTGTCGCTAAGGGGGCCCGTCATCCTTCACCCGCTTCCGATCTTCTTTTTTGTAATGAACATAACCCAAAACCGGCTCCCAAACCTAGCTCTTCCAGGGTTTCACGATTTTTCGCGAATTCCCGATCGAAGTCCTCCTGGGCGGTGAGGTTAAACCTTCTGTTTACAGATATTTAGGTTTGGCGCACAAGTTGCAATTCAAGATCGTACGGAGAAATTGCAATGTTGAACTTCGCGATGACACGGCAACTCATTGGCACCTTCGCGCTCAGCTGTGCCGTGAACGGAATCGGTACCGCCATGGTCAGCCTAACCATCCTGGCATGGAACGCGGCGCGAGCGTAGCCGGTGGAAGAAAGAGGAGTATCTATGTGGAAAGTGCAAAGAGCGGAGGACAGCGGGCTCGTCGTCCTACTGGTGAGTGGACGCATTGAGAGGGAGCACTTGACCCAACTGCATGAGGTCTTCGCTGCGGAGACGAACAATCAGAATTTCATTCTGGACATGAGCGAAGTCCGGCTGGTCGACCAAGCCTCGATCGCGTTTCTGTCACGCTATGAAGCGAACGGCGCCCAGTTGCGAAACTGCCCGCCCTACATCCGGGAGTGGATAGAGCGGGATCGCAGGACAGAAAGCGGCCACTGATGCCCTTTCGAAGGGACATTTTGTTGGCTTTGTCGCCGGCAGTGCCGCCGCTACCAAAGTAGCTTTACTCCGAATTGAACCTGACGGGCTGTTGTCGAAGTGCTGGAGATCGCTCCGGCGGTGCCGGAAACACCCGTAGGTGTGAATACGATCAAATTCGGCGTGTTGAAGTTAGCCCGGTCCAGTATGTTAAAGATCTCCGCTCTAAACTGCAGGCTCAGTCGCTCATGGAGGGCCGTGTCTTTGACTGCCGAGAAATCCCAAGTAGCGAGCCCGGGACCGGTCAGAGTATCTCGTCCCAGGTTGCCATAGAAGCCGCTGTTGGCCGGCGGTTGCAGAAAAGCACTGGGATTAAACCACTGGCTAGGCTTGCCGATGATGGCAGACCCGTGGAAGTTCGGGTTGATAAAGGGCCTGACCGGATTACGCGTGTCCCCGTTATTGGATGGGTTGTAACTTAATTGCGGTGTGAACGGAAATCCGGCTTGCAGTACCACAAGACTGTTCACCGACCAGCCACTCACCGCTCCATTGCCCCATCGACCCAGGCCGCCCGCAAACTGTTTACCACGCCCGAAGGGCAGGCCATAAACGACGCTGATCACGCCCAGGTTTCTCACGTCGTATGTGGCTGGACCCCAGTCGGCTTTCACGTTGTAGGGGTTTGACACCAGGCCCGGCGCATTACCCGATGTGGTTGCATTCAATGAATCGCCATCATCCAGCGCCTTTGACCAGGTGTAGACACCGCGCAGCGAAAGATCATGGCTAAAGCGATGGTTAAGATCAACCTGCAGCGAGTTGTAGCTGCTGTCCGCCACAGAAAACCAGGTCCAGGTATTGGCGATCAGAGGGTTAGCTCTCGCCTTCCCGGCCGGAATGTAATAGGAACCGGCAGGCACGGGCGCCCCCGCCAATGCTCCGGGAAACGTACTGGGATAAGTCGCGGGACAAGGCGAATCCGGACAGACGGTGGGCGCCGGCGTGTTGCCATCGACGCCGGTGATCTCATGGTACCCGTGTGATCCCACATACCCGATGGTCAAAGAGGTATTTGATGTAAGTGCTTGTTCGACGCGCAACGAATAAGAGATCAATGTTGGCATCTTCAAGTCAGGTTGCACTCCGCCGGGGACCAGCAACGCATTGCTCGGCGGCGCCGATTGGGTAGACAGAGGAAGCCTCGATACCGGCAACGCGGCAATGCTATAAGTGGGATTGAACGGCGCGTTCTGATCGGTGCGATATCCCAAAGCATCTTGTAGTTCGTAATACATTCCGAACCCGGCACGCACCACGGTCCTCTCTGAGTGGGGACTCCATGCGAAACCAATTCTCGGTTGCGGGAGAAACTTCGCATTGTTGGTGGTGAAAAGATTGCTGGAGACACGCGGTTGACTGGAGATCACGCCATTAGAAAACGTGTAGTTGGCCGCTCGCCCGTGAGCTTCATTCCATCCGGTCGAGAACTCGCCCCGGAACCCCAAGCTCAAAGTGAATTTAGGCCGCAAGCGAATTACGTCCTGGGCATAGACCGCTCCGAACAGCGACCGCCAGTTCATCTCCGTCGGCGAAGGGCTATACAAGAAACTGCTCGTCGTGCCGGTAAGAAAGGTCTGCAGGCTGGTGAAGGTTGCCTGACCGTACTGGCTCAGGTTGATCGTCTCATTCGATTGGAACTGTTGAAACCAGCCGCCGAAACTGAGCTGGTGGGCGCCGCGGGTGAGAGCCACTCGATCTTCGTAGGTGTACAAATTTCGGTCAACATTCAGGTTGCTTCCGTTATTACTTCCGGCCAAGCCAATTTGCGCTTGGGGGTTCGATGCCGCGCTTCCACCCACCACCACGGCGCCGACCAGTCGGCCGGTGAGAAAGCCGGGAACGTTGGCCGCGGGTGTACCAGGCGTTGGCTCGCCGGTGAAGAAGTAGCCCGCCCGTGAATACCCGAAACGGGCTGTGTTGAGCAGCCTCGACGAGATAACGTGGGTCTCCTCCAGGCTGGCAACTTGCTCACGAAGGTTCAATATATCGGTGCTATAGGGGTTGGCGGTGGTCGGTGTGAAATCTGAGCCATCGTCAACGGTATAGATCCCTGACAGATTGTCTTTGGGAGAGATTACCTGGTCCAACCGGGCGGTCCCGAAGTCCTCCCGAATGATCTGCAAAGGGCTGCTGGAAACCTGCGCGATTCCACTGAAGTCAGGATCGCTGGCGGTGGGAGTGAGCCAGAGATTCAAAAGCGGTTGGGCGCTTGGCACCGCCGCGGCGCGCGATTGCAAGTCGGGCACGAAGGCAACCGAAGTCTGATGCAGGTGCTGGCGCAGGCCCTCGTAATTCGCAAAGACAAATGTCTTATCCTTGCGCAGTGGTCCGCCGGAAGCCCCTCCGAACTGGTTGCGCCGAAACGGCGGCGCTGATCCTTGATCGAAGTAATTCCGCGCATCCAAAACGTTATTGCGCAGAAATTCATAAACGGACCCATGCCACTGATTGCTACCCGACTGGGTAACGATAATCACCTGTGCCCCCGGCCGCTTGCCATACTCCGCCCCATAGGAGTCGCGCAGCACATTGAACTCGCGCACCGCTTCCACACCCACCAAATTTTGACTCGCCCCACCCGGCTGCATGTTGTTCTCCGCGGCGCCGGTAAACTCTATGCCGTTAAGCAGGAACATATTCTGCTGCGGCCGATTGCCCGAAACTGCGAAATTGTTGCCCGTGGTCGAATTGGAAACTCCGATTCCCCCCGTCTTTTCCCAAGTGAAATTCACCACCCCAGGATTGATGGTGAGCAGCAAATCGTAGCTCCGTCCATTCAGGGGAAGTTCCTTCACTTCCTTCTCTCCTACCACGCCGGAGATATCCTGTGTCGTTGCATTCACCATAGGAGCATCCGCGACGACTTTGACCTGCTCACTCACGCTGCCAACCTTCAGAGTCAGATCCGCAGCGGCATCCTCACCCACGACGAGGAGGATGCCCGACCGAATCGCTCCCGCGAATCCGCTCTTCGACGCTTCCACCTCGTAGCGGCCAAGGGGAAGTGCGGGCAATTCGTACCTGCCTGCCGCATCCGTAAGCGTCACGCGAGAGATCCCCATATCCGTGTCTTTCGCGGTTACGGTCGCTCCGGACACAACAGCCCCGGTCTGATCAGTGATGCGTCCGGATAACGCTGCTGACACTTGCGCCATCCCGGGAAGAGAAAAAAGAAATAACAGCGACAGCAGTGCATTACAGAGACGACGACTAGACAACATCTTTCCCCCAAAAAATCAAACAGTGTGGCCGTGAGTTTGCTTCGGATCGTGTGGTCTTTAAGAGTCTGCGTGAGAACCGCCCTCTGAAAGTTAAGTCCCGGAGGGACGGCTGAAAATTCCTCAGGACGGAGTCCTGGGCGTTTTCACACGCACGCCTACTGCGGCGGGGCAAATGCGGGAGCTGCACCCGCTCAGGACCGATTTAAACGGATCAAAACGTTAAAGTCAAACGACTTTATCCCATTAACAGGATCCTGGCAGAGCTCGACTTGATCGGTGCTGCGACCATGTGACCCGGCCAGAGGCCCCGAGGTGGCTGGTTCGCAAGGAAGAAGGGTGGCCCATTTCCCCAATTTCCCGTGGATGTTTAGCCAGGTCATTCGGCTGGCCAGATTCGCACGTCGAGCCCTAAAAGGGTATGCTTATTCTTAGTAAGGCTCTTCCTTCCTCGCCTCCAGCTTTCTAAAGCTTCGCTCCAGACGAGCACCTCCCAAGGCAAGCAACAGGATGATCGGAGATTCCATGACCTTCTCTCAGAAGTCTGACGTGAAGAAGCATCTTGCGCACCCCTTGAAGAAGACCCACTACCTGACGTTGGTGGATCAAAGTACACCAGCGGAAAAGGCCGGTGAATCGTCCGCGGGCATTGGCGGTACTGCAACTCTACTCGATGATAGGGAACCGATTCTCGTGCTGAACGAGAAATAACCTCGCACGATTGGCATGATGTTCCTGTCGATCTTGTATTGGAGAGGGCGCACGGAATGAGCGTTTTAGAACTCAGTTGGACCGACCGCCTTCCGCGGCTTCTCATTTTTCGCCGAGTGTGCCCTCTTTGTAACTCGATAGAATTCAGCCCAGCCGAGTTGCGTCTTATGGACGGCTTGCTGCGTTGTCTTGGACTGAAGCCCGTTCGCTGCGTCAACTGCTGGCGGAGGTATTACTGTTTCGCCACAAAAAAACTAAGCCGTTGACGCTGCCCTCCCGGCTCCTCTCCTAGGTCACTGTAGGCGAGTAACGGCTCCAGTCTTATCATTCGCATCAAGCGCACCCACAGCGGAAGGAATCAGATGTTTTTCCTCGCAAGCCGAGGCTATCGCTGCATCGCGCACGACCGCAGAGGTCACGGCCGCTCCAGCCGGCCCTGGGGCGGTAATGACATGGACACTTATGCCGAAGATCTCGCCGAGTTGATGGACGTTCTCGATTTAAAGGACGCCGTGCTCGTTGGTCACTCCACTGGCGGCGCCGGTGACGGTCAGCAGTTTGGCGGTGACCATCCGATACGATCTACGATCTTTTTCTTGACTTAGCCCGCGAATTCCTTCACACTCTGGCGGTAATCGAAAGAACATGAAACCAAATTTTATGGTTGGTGGCTCCCCCATCTTTGTCCGCCCTGCAGGCTTCGGCCGCCTTTCGTCTGTCATGCTGCCGGCCCTGCTCCTCGTTTTCGCCTGCGGCATAGCCATTCCCGGCTTTGCCGTCGCGAACGGGCAGGAGAAGCTATTGGCCTCTACTCCTCCAATGGGCTGGAACGACTGGGCCCACTATCAGTGCGGGTTTACTGCACAGACCATTCTGGACAACGCCACGGCGTTAGTGAAGACCGGCCTCGCCGCGCACGGCTACAACACCGTGACCATCGACGATTGCTGGATGCTGAAGGATCGCGACGCGCAGGGCAACCTGCAGGTTGATCCGCAGCGATTTCCGCAAGGCATGAAACCGATTGCCGAGGCCATTCATGGCATGGGCCTGAAGTTTGGCATCTATGAGGACGCCGGCTACTTGACCTGCGGCCGCTACGCGGGTAGCGGCGAGCTAAATGGGGGCGGCAAAGACTATTTCCTTGAGGACACCCGGCTATTTGCCTCCTGGGGCGTGGATTATCTCAAGCTCGACGGCTGCAACGTATACGTGCCCGAGGGTGTTCCCAAGGCCGAAGCCTACCGCAAGGCATACGCAGCGCAGAGTGCAGCCTTGAAAGCCGCCGGCCGCCCCATCGTCTTCTCGGAATCGGCTCCGGCATATTTTCAGGAGACGCCGGATTGGTACGATGTACTGCGCTGGGTTAGCGACTACGGCGAGCTGTGGCGCGAAGGGACGGATATCGCCACCTTTCACACCAACAACCCTGATAACCCGCGCTTTTCCAGCGTGCTTTGGAACTACGCCTACAATCTCCCATTGGACCGGTTCCAGAAACCCGGCCACTGGAATGACGCCGACTTCATTATCGGCGGCGATAGTGGTATGACTGTGCCGGAAAGCCGCAGCCAGTTGGCCTTGTGGTCGATGATGTCCTCGCCACTGATCCTAAGCTCCGATCTGGGGAAGCTCAGTCCCGAGGTGATCGCCATTCTCAGCAACAAGTCGATCCTTGCCATCGACCAGGATCCTCTGGGCAAGACGGCGACCCTGGTGCGGCGTAGCCCGGTCATGGATGTTTTGTTCAAAAAACTTAGCGGCGGCGATTACGCAATTGCTGCGCTGAACCGCGGAACTTCTCCCATCCAGTTAAGCCTGAGTCCTGCCGATCTCGGCTTTTCCTCCAATCCGGGATGCCGTCTGGATGCGCAGAATCTGTGGGACGGGACGCATTCCCCCAACTTGCAGGCCGATATTGCGAGCCACGACACCGTGATCTGGCGCGTCCGCCCGGCATCCTCCTGCGGCACCCCGGCCCGCACCGGCGACATCGTCATGGTCGTGCCCAGAACCCGTCAGCCTGGGGAGCATGGGCCCAGAAAGCGTCCCGATATCAACGAGTACAGCCGTTGTCTGGCTGCTCCAGGAAGCGTCGGAGCTTGTGCGGGCACTGCCGCCGAGACCTGGACGGTCACCTCTGGAGGAGCCTTGAAGTCGGCGGCGGGCTGCCTTGCGGTTGCCAACGGCCAGCCGGTGATGCAGGCCTGTGCCGCCGGCCGCGTCCAGCAATGGAACTACAACCAGGTGGGCAACCTCGTAGATGCCGCCGGCGAATGTCTCACGGCCAGCGGTCAAGATAACCAATCGCGAACCCTCAGCGTGCAGGCCTGCGGACATAACCAGCCAGACCAACTATGGTCTTTGCCTAACTAAACCGCCAACCCTCTTCCGTTCTCTTCCGTTCGGCCGGGAAACTGGAGCCGGCGAAGCGATGCCAGGTGAGCTTGCTTACGAACTCTGGTCAAAACGGCCGTCAGCCGCCTGCCTTCTCACTTTTAATTTCGGATGACCAGCACCTTTTATCTGTTGGCTTGCGAAACATTTCTCTTGACAAAATTCGAAAGTAAATAAAAAATCGTTTAGTTTCTTTCGTTAGCGGATTCGCTTCATTCTCAGGCGCGATCGAATTCCCAACCGTATCAGCAAAAGTAGCTCATTTTCTTAAACAGGGCCTTCCTCATCCCCGGTCGCAGGACCGACAGTACTTACATCTTCAGACGAACGAAGGAGACTCACGATGTTTGCGCGTCTTTGTACCTTTCTCTCGGTAGCGTTGCTTTGCTGTTCATGCGGGCTTGCCCAGACCACGAACGCGACGCTGCGCGGAACGGTTACGGACACTTCTGGCGGGGCCATTGCGGGGGCGAAGGTCACCCTGCTGGAGCCAAAAACCGGCCAAACCGTGGGGCGCGCTGTCTCCACCGGCAGCGGTGACTTTGAATTTGTGGAGCTCAAGCCCGGCATCTATGAGCTGCATTGCAACGCGAGTAGCTTCAAGGAGTTTGTAGCCCAGGACATCGTCCTCGATAGCGGACAGGAACGGCGCCTGGACCCTCAGCTCGCGCTCGGCTCAACCGTGGAACAGGTTTTGGTTTCAGCGGGTGCGTCCGTCATCAATACCGAATCGCCTACAATCTCTGATGTTTTCACCGCCAAGGAGCACGATCAATCACCCCAGGTAACGATCTACCCCAGTACGTGGTATCAGCTCACCACGCTCGCCGGCGTGCAGGGCGGAACCTACCCGCCCATTGCCGACGGCGAGCGGGCATCGCAACAGACACAAACGTTCGATGGCATTCCCAATGACCTGCAAGGTATCCAGAACAATAACGCAAATTTTTATGAGCAGGTGTCGGTTGCTCTGTTCAATGCTCCGGCCGATAGCCCGGTACCTTTTCAACTTAACCAGGTCACCAAGCGCGGTACCAATAGTTTCCATGGCAAGGGCACTTACCGGATTTATGATTCGGTATTCGATGCCAACGGCTACTTCAATACCACGAAAACGCCTTACCTGCAG
>Ga0302324_100022010_pt1 | contig 12414 bp, 5 predicted proteins | sample Palsa_T0_1_FD_201949 | JGI IMG/M metagenome (GOLD analysis project Ga0302324, IMG submission 201949) | Peat permafrost microbial communities from Stordalen Mire near Abisko, Sweden - Palsa_T0_1 | ecosystem: Environmental > Terrestrial > Soil > Palsa > Peat permafrost | place: Sweden: Abisko...
GCCTACGTCTAGCGGAATCGCGAGCGATGAGTTGCTAGACACGGAACAGATGTACCGAGACCTGCGCGGCGCCGACCAGGCTGGGCTGCAGGTGGCGACCCATGCCATTGGCGACCGGGCAAACCGGACCATCCTGGATCTTTACGAAAGGCTCGAAAAGGAGGACGGCCCGCGGGATCGCCGCTTCCGCATCGAGCACGCGCAGCACCTGCAGGCTAGCGATATACCCCGCTTCGGGAAATTGAAGGTGATCGCGTCCGTGCAGCCTTATCACGCCATCGACGACGGGCGGTGGGCCGACCAACGTATCGGACACGAGCGCGTCAAAGGAACATATGCTTTTCGGTCGTTGCTGGACCAGGGCGCCACGCTGGCGTTCGGGTCCGACTGGTGGGTGGCTCCCATCAGCCCTCTGCTGGGTATTTATGCGGCGAGCACGCGGCGGACTCTGGACGGGAAACATCCGAACGGCTGGGTTCCGGAACAGAAGATCACAGTCGAGGAAGCCTTGCGCGCTTACACCACAGGCTCCGCCTTTGCATCCTTCGAAGAACACTTGAAGGGAACCATCGAGCCAGGAAAGCTGGCGGACCTGGCCGTGCTTTCGGCGGACATTCTGAACATCGATCCGGCTGAAATCGAGCATACGAAGGTGGCCCTGACGATTTTCGACGGAAAGGTTGTGTATGAAGCGAAAGACAACCCGAAGTAGATGACAAGCGTCTTATGAACAGCTCCCGGTCTGAGCGTTGGTTGCAGAACAAAAACAGAGAAAGGAAAACGATGAACAGACAACAAATAATCCCAATACTGCTCGCATTCACTTTGTCCTCGGCAGGCTTTGCGCAGACCGCGGGCAAGCTAATCGGGCAAATCAACGATTCCTCTGACGCCTCTGTCGCGGGGGCGACGATTACCGCGGAGAACGTCGCGACCGGGCAGCGCCGCACGGCAACCAGCGACTCGAAGGGAGCCTATTCCATTGCGGATCTTCCCATCGGAACCTATCGAGTGACGGCGGAGCATGAAGGCTTCAGCAAAACCGAGAAGCCGAATCTGGAAATTACGGTGGCACAGACCGCGACCCAGAATTTCACCCTCTCTCCTGGAGCGCTGACGCAGGTCGTGGAAGTGACTGCCCAGACCGAAGCGGTCGACGTGCAGCCGGGGGAAACGATGACCACGTCGCAGGTGGCGGATCTGCCCATCAACGGACGCGATTTTGCGCGCTTTGCGTTCCAAACACCGGGAGCGGTGGCCCGCAGCAATTACATCGCGGACATGTCGTTTAACGGGCAGCATACCGTGCACAACCAATTCGCCATCGACGGCGTGGACGCCAGCCGCGTAGATCAACCGTACATGTCCAACGGTTTCGAGCGCGGCGCTCGCCTGCTGACGGGAAGCCAGGAGACCATCTCCGAGTTTCGCGTGCAGACCTCGGACTACCAGGCGCAGTACGGCCGCGCCGCAGGATCGTTCGTGAATATCGCCTCCAAGAGCGGGACGAACGAGTTTCATGGTACGCTGTTCGATTATTTCCGCAACAACTTCCTGGACGCCCGGAACTTCTTCAACGACAAGCCGGACCCGCAGGCGCAATTCCGGTACAACGACTTTGGCGCGAACATCGGCGGCCCCATTTTCAAAGACAAGACGTTTTTCTTCGTCAACTATGAAGGGTCTCGCCAGTCCATTGGTGTCACAGGCTCGGGAACCACGTTGAGCGAATTGGCCCGCCAGGAAACGCTGTCGGCTTCTCCCGTGCTGGCGCCCATCGTGAATCTGTATCCGCTAGGCACCAGCCCCACTTCCGATCCCCTGGTGGACAACTACACCACGGTTCGCAGTCTGGCCGTACAGGAGAACACCGGAAGCTTCAAGATCGATCACAACTTCAGCTCCAGGGACATGCTTTTTTTCCGTTTCAATATGAACGAGGGAGACGTGAATGGACCTCTGTTCGGCGTGGACCCCAGCGCACTCGGCCTGACGGATCATCAGACGGTGCCGAGCCGGACCACCAATTTCGCGCTGCATGAAGAGCACATCTTCAATCCCCACTTCTTGAACGAAGTGTTGATCGGCATGCAACGTTTTGCCAGCACCATCGGGTCGGAAGAGGCTTATCCGGAGATCTTCAACAACGCCCTGACCATCGATCCCGGAAACCGCGGCATCTACGCCGAAATTAATTCCAGCTATCAGATCGGCGACAACATGAGTTACACCAGAGGCTCGCACAGTATGAAGTGGGGCTTCAATCTGTATCGCATCCAGATCGACAACCAATCCACCGATACCTCATCGCTGAATTACACCACCATGCAGGATTTCATCGACAATCAGGCTGTTAGCGCCAGCCTGTCCGTCGGCGATCCGGGCAGCGCCACCTGGGCGTACCAGGTCGGCCTATTCGCGCAGGATACGTGGCAAGTCCGGCCCGGTTTGACCGTCGACTACGGTCTGCGCTGGGACTACGAAACTCCGCCCTACGATCCGGGTGGCAAAGCCCAGACCTTCGACACTCGCACCAACACACTGGCTCCCCCCGGCGGCGCCTACTTCAAGCCGAACTACAACGACTGGCAACCTCGTCTGGCGATCGCCTGGCAGGTTAAGCCCAAGTTGGTATTGCGGACTGGATACGGGATCTTCTACCAGGCCTATCCAGTAGGGTTTGGCGCTTATAGCGTTCCTACCAACAACATTCCCGGAAACACCACGCTGCTGCAGGCGCAGATTCCGAATCTTGGTTTTCCTCTGACCCAATTCGTCGGTCAGGGCACTGCCCCGCTCCCGACCGTGTCGGGCTTCAATTGGACCAAGCCGGACATCTACGCGCAACAGTGGAATGTCACTCTGGCCTACCAGATTTTCAGCGACGCTGTGCTGCAGGTTGCCTATGTCGGAAATCACGGGTTGAACCTGCGTCGCGACGAAGACCTCAACTATTACGACCCGGCGATCGGCGCGCGTCCCAATCCGAATTTCGCGGACATCGACATTGAGACGGCGTCCGGCCAGAATATTTACCACAGCCTGCAAACAAGCTTTAACAAGCGCTTCGGGAGAGGTCTGCTGGTGAGCGCGAACTACACTTGGTCGCACGCCATCGACAGCGTCGACGATCAAGGTTTGTTCGACGGCCAACCGCAGAACATCAACGATTACAAGGCCGAGCGGGGCAACAGCTCGGGTGACGCCCGGCACAGTGGATCCTTCAATGCCGTCTACGATCTGCCAATGGGGCACGGCCATCGGTTCCTGGGCAGCGGAACGAATGGGGTGGATAAGTTCGTTGGAGGATGGCAGATTGCGGCGCTGGGGACGCTCCGCACCGGAATCGCGGAGACCGTTTATATTCCGATCAGCGCTACCGGGAACGGCGACTACACCAACCAACGTCCAAACGTTGTGTATGGGGTAAGCGTGGTTCCGGCCAATCAATCGATCACCAACTGGATCAACGCAGCCGCCTTCTCGCAGCCGGCTGCGGGGACGTTCGGCAATGCCGGCAGAGGCGTTGTCTTCGGCCCCGGTCTGGATAACATCGATCTCTCAGCGATCAAGAATACGAAGATCAACGACCGAGTCACCTTTCAACTTCGTGGGGAATTCTTCAACTTCATGAATCATCCGAATTTCGCTCAGCCGGCGTCGACGTTGGGAAGCTCCGGTTTCGGAGAGATCTTCAACACTCTCGGACGAACCATCGGCTTTGGCACGTCCCGGCAGATTCAGTTAAGCGCCCGGTTTAACTTCTAGACCGCTTCTTTCCGGTCGCGGCTCCGAACCGAGCCGCGACTGGAGGGAGTGGTACACAGATCCGATGCGAAAGATAGGTCTATTTCTCTTATGCGGCTCCCTGCTAGCCGCGCCTCAGGCGAAGCGAGTGAACCCCGTCTCGCCGGACGATATCGTCAATCTCCGGCAGGTCACCGATCCCCAGATCTCACCGGCCGGGGATGCGGTTGCCTACGTCGTGGAGACGCCGATCCGCGCAGGCGAGCATAAGGATGCACATATTTGGCTGGTCCCGAGCGATGGCAGCACTCAGGGGCGGCCGTTCATCGCGAGTGGACTCTCGGACACATCACCTCGCTGGTCGCCCGATGGAAGATCGATCGCGTTTCTTTCCGAGCGTCCGCGATCGCTATATGGCCAGAGCCATCCGTCTTTTCACTTCAAAGTGATACAAGCTGGCGATCGCAAAGATCTGGAAAGCAAGGACAGCGATCCGCCTGAACCGCAAATCTGGATGATTCCGGTTAACGGCGGCGAGGCCGTGCCGTTGACGGATATTCACGGCGGCGTTAAATCGTTCAAGTGGTCGAAGGACGGCAGCGCCATCGCCTTCGTTCGCAAAGATCAGGACACAAAAGAGGAAAGGGAGCGAAAAGAGAAAAAAGAAGATTGGACGGTGGTGGACCGCGACTATAAGTTCGATCGGCTGTGGATCTACAGAGTCTCGTCCCAGGAGGCTTGCCCTCTGACCCAGGACGCGCTGAATATCGACGACTTCGATTGGTCGCCTGATGGATCGAAGCTGGCCGCCCGAGTATCGCCGACTCCGGTGATCAACGACTACTGGTATGTGTCGAAGATCGTGATCCTGGATGCGCATACGGGCAAGATCGAGAAGACACTCAGCGATCGCGCGTTCTGGTTGGATACGCGCTGGTCGCCCTCGGGGGACAAGATCAGCTACTCCGAGCAGACCTCCAAGGGGATCGTGGGTGTTCCCATGGTCTACGACTCGCGAACGGGCGAAAAGAAGAAACTCGCGGCGTCCTTTGGCGGAAGCGCTTGGGCGATGGAGTGGAATCCGGATGGCAACAGCCTGACTGCGGAAGCGATCGCGGGAACACATGCGCTTTTCGCCAAACTGGATGTTTCGACGGGCGCGACTCAGAAAATGACGGATGTTTTGGCGGAAGGCGGCGGCTTCACACTCAGCCGCGACGGCCGGAAGATTGCTTACCTGGGACAGGCGTTGGACCACCCCACGGAAGTGTGGGCCGTCACGGATGGCACAAGCCGGGTGCTGACGAAAACCAACCCGCAGGTAGATACCTGGCAACTCGGCAAGGTTCAGGAAGTGAGCTGGACCAACGCCAAAGACAAGACGCCGGTCTACGGCGTTCTGGTCCTGCCTTGGAATTATGAGCCGGGTAAGCCGGTGAAGACCATCGTCCAGATTCATGGCGGTCCCTTGTGGTCGTGGTGGACCGGTTGGCTAGCGTCGTGGCACGAGTGGGCGCAAATGCTTGCTTCGCACGGCTACGCGGTCCTGCTGCCCAACCCGCGCGGCTCCGAGGGCCAGGGCCTTCAATTCAGCGAAGCTAATTATGAAGATTGGGGCGGCGGCGATTTTGAGGATGTCCTCGACGGTGTCGACATGCTGGTAAAGCAGAAGATCGCCGATCCCGAAAGACTGGGTATCGGGGGTTGGAGCTACGGCGGCTTCATGACGTCCTGGGCGATCACGCATACCGATCGATTCCGGGCGGCAGTGGTCGGGGCGCCGGTGACCGACTTGTTCAGCATGGGAACCACCACCGACATCGCACCCAGCTTTCTGACCGAATACTTTGGGAGCTTCGTGGGCAATCGCCAGCTCTATGACGAACACTCACCAATGCGCTACATCGACCGATGCCATACGCCGGCTTTGATCCTGCACGGCGACGCGGACACTCGCGTACCAACGTTCCAGGGGGATGAGTTCTATCACGGCCTCCGGTTCCTGGGACGGGAGACCGAACTGGTGCATTACCCGCGCGAACCTCATAACTTCGCCGAGCGCGACCATCAGCGCGACTTATTGCAAAGGGTGCTGGATTGGTATGACTCGCATATGGCGAAGTAGCATCCGCAAGGCTCTGTTCCAGGTTCACCTGTGGACCGGGGTCGCCATTGGAGCCTACGTCGTGGTGATGAGCCTGAGCGGCAGCGCGCTGGTGTTCGAGAAGGAGCTGACAGACGATGCACCCCCGCTACCGCCCGCCGCGGCGCCGGTCCATCCCTTTAACTATGGGCAGCTTCTGGATTGTGCCACAAAAAGTCATCCCAGCGACATGCTGGAGTCGATCGAAGTGCGCGAAGGCAGCCGTCGTATCGCCAGGATCGCTTTAACCAGCGGGGACCGGCATCGCATGGTCTACGTGGATTCGTTCCGGTGCGAAGTCGCGGCCGATGTGACGATGGAGCAGCGGCATCCCGTGATGCCGGTTCTGGAGCGTCTGCACAATGAACTTCTGGGCGGACGCACCGGCGCGCAAGTGAGTGGGATCGGCGCGGGACTGCTCACTTTAATGAGCCTGACCGGGATCGTCCTATGGTGGCCCGGAAGCAAAAACTGGGGGCGAGCGATTCAAGTGAACTGGACCGCTGGCTGGCGCAGGATCAATTACGACCTGCACAGCGCGGCCGGTTTCTGGGCTTTCGTTTTGGTCTTGATGTGGGGCGCGACAGGGACATACTTCCTCTTTCCCGACAGTTTTCAAAAGGCCCTCGGCCTGTTCCCATCGACCGTGAATGCGAAGCAGTCCACGTGGATTCCGGGCGGACGGATGCTGGGCATCGATCTATTCATCGCTAGAGCGCGGCAGATCTTTCCCCACTCGGAACTCTGCCTGTTGTATATGGATGTCTCCCGTCCGCACGGTCAGGTTTCGGTCTTCTTGTCGAATAATCCCGCCGTTCCCCTGATTCTTCTGGAAGATATTGTGCGTCTCGATCCCGCCACCGGCGAGGTTATCCGTTCCGAAAGCAGCGAGTGGTGGAGCCCCGGAGAGAGACTGGCGCTGGCGTCCTACTCGGTCCATTTCGGCGACTTCGGCGGCAACTGGTCCAAAGCTTTATGGGCCCTCCTGGGCCTGATTCCGGCGGTGTTGACCATCACCGGATACCTGATGTGGTGGAATCGCGTTCTCAGTAAGAAGTGGACTCAACTGACGCGCAAGCGTCTCCAACCGATTGAGGTTTTATGAAGATTACCGCATTGATGGCCGTGCTCCTGTGGGGGAGTGCGTCAGTTTTCGCCGAAGACTTGCCTCTGAAGGCGGCACGCAATTTTTCCCTGACTACCGATGAAGGCACCTGGATGTCGGTGGACGTCTCGCCGGACGGGAAGACCATTGTCTTCGATCTTCTGGGACATCTCTACACGATGCCCATCGAAGGCGGCCAGGCCAAGGCCCTTACGCAAGGTTTTAACTTCGACGCGCAGCCGCGTTATTCGCACGACGGTAAACGCATCGTTTTCGTCAGCGACCGGTCGGGCGACGACAACCTTTGGGTAATCGACGCGGACGGATCGAATGCGTTGCAAGTCACGCAGGAAGACATGGCGCTGTTCGTGTCTCCGGCCTGGGCCTGGGATGGCCACTCCGTCCTGGTCTCAAAGAAAAAGCCGCATTTCTATGGCGGCGCCTTCGAGCTGTGGCAATACGACTTGAATGGCGGCTCCGGCGTACAGATCGTGAAGAGCAAACCCAGCGCGGACAGTCCGCCGGAACGATGGCATAACGCCCTCGGCGTGACCGTGGCAGAGGGGTCGCACGAGCTCTATTACGCCACCAGGCCGGGCACTTGGGCGTCCGAGAAACTGCCTTCGTGGCAGATTGCCCGGCGTGATGCGCGCACCGGCGAGGAGACGGTGATCACTCATGCCCAAGGTAGCGCGTTTCGTCCGCAATTCTCACCTGACGGGTCGAAGCTGGTCTATGCCACCCGCTACGACGCGCAGACCGGACTGCGCATCCGCGATCTAACCACACTGGACGATCGCTGGTTGAAGTTTCCGGTGGAGCATGACGATCAGGAAGGTTCCAGTTCCACTCGCGATCTGCTTCCTGGCTATGCCTTCCTGCCCGGCGGCAAAGAAATCGTTATTTCCTATGGCGGCAAGTTCCACCGCTTCAATGTCGATAACGGCGAAGACCGCGCGATTCCGTTCTCGGCCGCAGTCAACCGGGAACTGGGGCCCAGTCTGCATTTCTCGCAACGCGTGGAGAGTGGTCCCGTTCGAGCCAGATTGATTCAAGGCGCGGTGGCTTCGCCCGATGGCAGGCGGATCGCATTTTCGGCTTTACGTCACCTTTACGTGATGGATTTGGGATCGGCGGCGGCGCCGCGTAGAGTGACCAAAGAAGGGTCCGGCGAGTTCCAGCCCGCTTGGTCGCCTGGTGGCGACTGGTTGGCCTACGTGACCTGGGACGATGCCCAGGGCGCCCTGTGGAAAGTTCGGAGCGACGGATCGGGCGCACCGCAACGGCTGACTCCTTATCCAGCGCGGTTCAGCCAGCCAGCGTGGTCGCCGGACGGATCGCTGATTGTAGCGCTGCGGACCTCCGATTACCAGACACAGACCCAATACGACCAGTGGGGACGCGACATGGATATCGCCGAGCTTGTGTCGATTCCCGCCGGAGGAAGTGCTCCCAAGGTACTCTGTTCCGCCGTCGGAGTCGGCGGACCTCATTTTGCAAACGACCCGGAACGTGTCTACTTCACCTTCAAGAAAGCGTCCGGACCGCTTGCGGCGGAGTATCTGCTCGATTCGATTCGTTTGGACGGGACCGACCGCCGAACTCTGTTTACTCTCAAGGGCAAGGATATCTGGGGCGCGGAGATCTCGCCGACGGTCCGGGTCTATTTGAATCCGGACCATCACAGCGCCGTCGCGCTGCTGCGCAGCCAGGTCTATTTGGTGGATACTCCCTTGCCCGGCGGCGAACCGATGACCATCGACCTCAGTGCTCCGCCGCTGGGAGTGGCCCGGTTGACGGACGTCGGCGCGGACGAGATTGGCTGGACGAATGGCGGAAAGACGATCACCTGGTCGTTAGGCTCAAGCTTCTTTGACCTTCCCGTTAGCGCTGCCGGATTGAATTCCCCAGGTTCTACGACTCCCGTGGAGCTTGCCAAGAAGAGCGACAGCACCGCATGGCCGAAGCAATTGCAGCCGCGCGAAACCAAGGTGACCGTCGAAGTACCACGATCGATGCCGCATGGCACGGTGATCCTGCGCGGCGCCCGGGTCATCACCATGCGGGGAGATGAAGTGCTAGATGCGGCCGACATCGTGGTAAAGGACAACCGCATTACGTTTGTCGGCCCCCATGCCGGCCCGCAGGATGCTGCTCAGGCGCGAGTAATCGACGTCCGTGGCAGCACGATCGTCCCGGGTTTCATCGATACGCACGCGCACTGGACGCATATCCGCCGCGGTCTGCTGGATCCGCAGAACTGGGACTTTCTGGCAACATTGGCTTACGGGATCACGGCGGGGCGCGATCCGCAGACGTTCACCAATGACATGTTCGCCTATCAGGATTTGGCGGACGCCGGCGATATTCTGGGTCCGCGAGCCTATACCACCGGGCCGGGCATCTTTTTTGTGAACGATTTCCAATCAGTGGATGAAGCCGTCGATGTTCTCTCGCGCTACAAGGATTACTACCATACGTGGCTGGTGAAAGCGTATGTGGCTGGCAATCGCCGCCAGAGGCAGTTCGTCATCGAAGCCGCCAATCGCTTGCACATGCTGCCCACCACCGAAGGGTTTGCCGACATGTCGCTGGATCTGACCCAGATCATCGATGGCTTCGGGCTGGAACATCAGTTCCCCATTTTCCCGATCTATAAGGATGTGGTCGATCTGGTAGCCCGATCCGGGATCTATTACACGCCCACGTACATCATCGAATACGGCGCACCCGGGTCGGAGAACTACTACTTCGAGACGACGGAGATCCACGACGATCCCAAGGTGCGCCGCTTCATCCCGCATGAATATCTCGATGCAGAGACCAGCAGGCGCATGTGGTACCGGAAGGGAGAGCAGACCTATCCGCAGTTGGCGTCGTCGGCTGCCGATATCGTCAAGGCTGGCGGCAAGGTCTGCGTGGGCGGCCATGGAGAATTGCAGGGGCTGAGCTTTCATTGGGAAATGTGGTCGTTACACGATGGGGGCATGAGCAACCTGGACGCGCTTCGCGCCGGTACGCTCCGAGGCGCCGAAGCGATCGGGCTCGCGGAGGATTTAGGAAGCATCGAAGTGGGAAAACTGGCGGATCTGGTGGTGCTGCGCAAGAATCCGCTTGACGACATCCGCAACAGCGCCGATGTGCAGTTGGTCATGAAGAACGGTGAATTGTATGACGGCGACACCCTGGATGAAATCTGGCCGGCGAAAAAACCGCTTGGTAAGTTCTGGTGGTCGAACGATCGTCCGTAGTATCTCCCGGGGTGCCGGACAGTTGGGAGCCTGGCGATGGAGATTGAGCGGTGGGTGCACAAAGGGCGCATGGTTGCGACACAATAGAAGACTATGTCGGTTGCTCGTCGTACTTTTATGACGGCCGCTGCCGCCGGGTTCGTCGACGCGATCCAGGCGCCGGCCGCATCGGCCGCGCCTTTGGATCCTAGACGCGACCCGCTTGGCGTACGTGCGGACTTTCCCGTAGTGGATCATCGGATCTACCTCAACTCCGCCTATATTGCTCCAGTCCATCTTGCGGTGATGGCGGCGAGCCAGGCGCACCTCGACGCCAAGAGCAAGGGTTCGCTCGACGTGGGTTCGCTGATGCGGACAAATAACGCAGTGCGTGCCCAGTTCGCTCGAATGATCAATGCAGCTCCCGAGGAGATTGGGCTCCTCTTTTCAACGGGCGACGGCGAGAATGTGATCGCCAATGGAGTGGACCTTAAGCCGGGCGACAACGTAGTTGTCGACGACCTTCATTACACCACCGAATTCGTGCTCTACCGCGCTCTTGAAGCGTCACGCGGTATTGAACTGCGGATTGTCAAGAATCGCGATGGAGCCGTGACCGCTGCCGATTTTGAACCCCATATTGACAAGCGAACTCGAATCGTATCCGTCGCCTGGGTGTCGAATCGGAACGGGTTTCGTCACGACATGCGTCCGATCGCGGACCTGGCCCACGCGCATGGAGCGCTGTTTTACGCGGACGCCGTGCAAGCAGCCGGAATGATCGACCTGGATGTTCGGTCGGCCGGCGTGGATGCGCTCTGCTCCGGTTCGTATAAGTGGTTGATGTCCGAATTTGGAGTCGCGCCGTTTTTCGTTAGCCGCGAAGCGGTGGACCGCATCCAGTCAGATCGTATCGGGGAATTTGCCGTCGCCCGCGATGAACCCGATCGTCATTACCAGTTGGTGAAAAATACGAGCAAGTTCGAGGGCACAAGCCGATCCTTCGGCGCCGTGGCGCAGTTACGAGCCAGCCTATCGTATCTTGAACGGGTGGGCGTACCGCGCATCGAGGATCACACGGTAGCACTCGCTCAACAACTCCATGCCGGCCTCGTAAAGCAGGGGTACCAAATGTTTACCCCTCCTGGGAACCGGTCTTCGATCGTGACGTTCTACATTACCAAGCCAGCGGATGCCTGGCGCGCTGCGCTAGACGCGGCAAAAATCGATGTGACCATTCGTAACGCTCAGATCCGCGTATCACCGGCGTTGTTCAATAACGCGGATGAAATCGACCAGCTATTGAGTATCGCGAAAAAGCTTTCGTAGCCCGTCGCGGCCAGGCTTACCTGAGTTGCAATCGCTGCGCCGCTTCCACGTACGCCTTCGTTTCCGGATTCGCCGCGTTCCATTCCGGCGCGCGGGCCTCGGACGCCAGCATCCAAAGGCCGAGGGCTGCCCCACGATCGAACTTCGCCATGTTCTCGTAGTCAATCTTCTGCCACTCGTCCTCAACCTTGTGATGATCGGGAAATAGCAAGCTCACGCCGAAAGTGTGCGCCGGAATTCCGGCGGCGGCGAGCGCGGCATTGTCGCTGTACAGAAAGAAAAAATCGCCGCGCTTGCGTGGATGCACATTTAAGCCCACCAGATCCCCGGCTTCCACCAGCGTTCTCGTCATGGTTGAGAAATCGAAACCGGTCACCGTGGCTTTGCCGATTTCCGGGCCTTCCAAGTCGTCGGTTCGGCCGACTTGCTCGATGTTCACATCGGCGATCGTCTTCGCCAGAGGCGCCAGCGGGTGCCTCGCGTAATAAGCCGATCCGAAGTTTCCGAGCTCTTCTCCGAAAAATGCGACGAAGACGATGCTCCGCTTCGGCCGCGGGTTCTGTTTCGCAATGGCCGCCGCGATCTCGATCACGGAAACAGTGCCGCTGCCGTCGTCATTTGCGCCATTGAAGATGATGTCTTCTCCCGGCTTGCCGGCGATACTTCGCATACCAAGGTGATCGTAATGCGCGGTCAGCATTACATACGTGTCGCGCAACACCGGATCCGACCCCGGCAAGATTCCCGCGACGTTGCGCGCCGTTGCCAAGCGTTCGATCCTTGGGCCGACGCGGAGTGTGGCTCGGGCTGTCCCTGAGTTCTTCAATAGATCGACTAACTCCGGCGATTCGACTGTATCG
>Ga0302324_100022011_pt1 | contig 12413 bp, 13 predicted proteins | sample Palsa_T0_1_FD_201949 | JGI IMG/M metagenome (GOLD analysis project Ga0302324, IMG submission 201949) | Peat permafrost microbial communities from Stordalen Mire near Abisko, Sweden - Palsa_T0_1 | ecosystem: Environmental > Terrestrial > Soil > Palsa > Peat permafrost | place: Sweden: Abisko...
CCAGTACGATCCCGTCACGCGCGTCGCCGTGCTGTCGAACCCGAATCCGGGGCAGACCTGGCTCACCGTCGGCCAGCCGTACGAAATCGTCTTTCCGGTAGCCACGACGGAGGCGGGCTCGCTCGGGCTACTCGCCATCGACGGGGCGAGCATGGACCCAGTCGCCCCCCTCGCGTTCGCGAGCACGCAAACTCTTGGGTTCAACGTCGCAGCCGCGCCCGGGAGCCCGCCGCCGTTGCCTCCGACCATCGACTTCTGCTCCGACGTCATGCCGATCTTCCGAGCGCCGACTGCAACCCTCATCGAGGGTGCGTGCGGCACGGCGTCTTGCCACGGCATCCCAAACAACACGCTGACGACTGCGCAGGGCCTCGTGCTCGATACGGAAGACGGCATTCGCCACACCGCCATCGGCGTCCTCGCCGAAGAGACCGCGACGAGCGCGCTCACGAGCCCGCTCGCGCCCCAGATCGCGTTTCCCACCGGAATGCCCATCATCGACCCAGGCAATCCGGGCAACAGCTACTTGATGTACAAGCTGCTCAAGTACGACGACGGCGTACCCGACGCGAGCGGCGCAACCGTCGTTTACAACGCGTGTAACCTGACCACGCCCCCGTTCGACTACGGCCCGTCGGGCTTCGCGTCGACCGCCGAAGCCACGCGTCTCTCGGACTTGATCCCAGGCAGACGAATGCCGTGGGGCCACACGCCGCTCACCATCGACGAGATGGAACGTATCCGCCTCTGGATCGCCGAAGGCGCCGAAGTGGACGACTGCACGACCTGCCCAGTTCAACCATAAGGGGGCTGCTCGCCCCCTCTGCCTTCGGCTAGTGCGTGTCGGCGTAGGCGCAGCCGTTCTCGGTCTCGTGGATGGCGTTTTGGGCTGCGCTCTGAGCGCGGCCGCGCCAGCCACCCTTGTCGTGCTCGGCACGGGCCAGAGCGTCGCGCGCTGCGTAAAGGCTGCGGGCGGCAGAGAGCATGTTGGGTTGGTTGTGGCAGTTGCCGATGTTGGACTGCTCGATGGTGCTGTGGGCGGAAGCGATTTGCACGCCGAGGGAAAGGGCGAGACCTGCGGTCGCGACGATGGCGATGGGTTTCCAGACGTTCATGGGTTCCTCCGTTTGGGTTAGAGACGGTGGCCCTGTACGAGGCATTCAAAAAAGAGTCAATGAGTCACTCGCAGATGCGGTTACGCCCGGTCGACTTCGCCCGGTAGAGGGCGGCATCTGCGCGAGCGTAGAGGTCCTTGGGCTCGTCCGCATCGACGGCGAGCTCGGCGACCCCGACGCTCACGGTGCAGGGCATCACGGACTCCTCGAACACAATCGGTGCCGCCGCCACAGCCTCGCGCACCTTCTCGGCCGTGACGAGCGCGCCTTCGCGCCCCACCTCGGGAAGGATGGCCGCGAACTCCTCGCCCCCAACGCGCGAGAGCACGTCCTCGCGCCTCAGGCGCGGTTTCACGATCAGCGCGAGCTGCCGCAAGAGCGCGTCGCCTGCGACGTGGCCGAACTGGTCATTGGTGAGCTTGAAATGGTCGACGTCGAAGATGAGGAGGGAAAGCGGCCGCGCATAGCGCTTGCAGCGGTTGATTTCCCGCTCGAGCGTCTCGTTGAAGAACCGCCGGTTGAAGAGCTGCGTGAGCCCGTCGACCGTCATGAGGCGGTAGATTTCCTCGTGGTAGCTCGCCTCGATGTTCGTGCCGAACATGAACTTGAAGATCGTGCGGCCGATCTTGACCTGGTCGCCGTCCGCGAGGACCTGCTCGCTGACGTGTGTGTCGTTGACGTACGTGCCGTTGGTCGACCCGAGGTCGGCGACGGTGTAATGGCCGTCGCGCGTGCGGGCGATGCGCGCGTGGTGACGGCTCACGCTGTCCTGGTCGATCGTGAGATCGCACTTCGAGGAGCGGCCGATCTCGAAGACCCCCCCGGTCAGCGGGATTCGACGGCCGAGCTCCTGGCCGTAAATCTCGACGAGGCAGCCTTCACCCCCACGGGAATTCGGCATCCGCGGCGGTGGCTCCGCGCGGATGGGTGTGATGGTGACGGTGTCTTCAGGATCGTCCGGCACCTCGGGAGTGTACCATGTAGGTGTTTAGACGTTGGCAGAACGAAACAGCGAGAGCACCGCACCCGTCGGATCTTGCACCACCGAGAACTTGCCGACCTTCGGAACGTCCATCGTCTCCATCAAGACCTTGCCGCCGAGGGTCTTCGCCTTGGCGGTAAGGCCCTCGACATCCGACACGGCTACGTAGGGGAGCCAGTGCGGAGGCACGTTCGGCTGCATCAGCGTCATCATTCCGCCGATGTCCTTGCCGTCGTTCATCCAGTGCCAGTACTTCATTGGATCGCCTTCGCCGACCTTGCCAGTCCAGCCGAAGAGCGCTCCGTAGAACTTTGCGGCGGCCGGTTGGTCGCTCGTATGGAGCTCGTCCCACACGAACTTGCCGGGATGCGGTGGTGTGTCGGGGGGCGCGTCAGCGCTCGCGCCCATGGGCTGAAGCATGCCGAACGCCGCACCCTGCGGATCGGTCGCCACGGCGAAGCGCAGCATGTCGGGCACTGTCGTCGGCGGCATCAGGAGCTTGCCACCGAGCTCCACCGCCTTCTTCGCGGAAGCATCCACGTCCTCCACACCGACGTACGTGAGCCAGTGCGAGGGAACGCTCGCGGGTACGCCGGGCGGCATCGCCATGGCTCCACCGACTTGCTTGTCGGAAGCGAGGAGCAGGCGATAGGTGCCCGCAGGACCCATCGGCATCTCCTTCACGCCCCAACCGAGGAGCGCGGCGTAGAACTTCAAAGCCTCGTCGATGTTGGTGCTCGACAGCTCGTGCCAGGTGAAACGACCCGCATACGGTTTTGCCATACGCGCAACGTACCACCGCGCGGCGTTGGATCAACGGGCGGCGAGCGCGTTGATGTCCCGGATTTCGAGCACCGGCTTCTCGTAACCGTTCGTCGCAGCGTTCACCATCGCCTGCGTCACCTCGCGCAGCGTGCTCGCATACCCCAGCGCTCGCGCGAGTGGGTAGAGCCAACCCACGAGCCAGTAGTAGCGGTTGACGCTCCGCTGCCCGGGCATCGGCTTCATGAAGCCCGGCCGGAAGTTGTACGCGGCCTTGAACGGCAAGCGCGTGAGCGCATTCTCGGCGCGCCCCTTCACCCGTGCCCACATGACCTTCCCCTTCTCGGTGCCGTCAGTCCCGGCGCCGGAGATGTGGACGAAGGTCATCTGCGGGCTCGCGCAAAGCTCTGCAAAATGCACCACCGTGTCGTACGTGATGGCCGTGTACTCGGCCTCGGTCTTGCCGACCGACGTCGTGCCGGCACAGTAGAAGCACGCGTCATGGCCCTTCGGGAGCTCGGTGAGCTCGAGGAAGCTCGGCGCGAGGAGCTCCTTCAGCTTGGGGTGCGTGCGGCCGCACGACTTCCGGCTCACGCTGAGCACCTCGCTGACCGCGGGGTGCTCGAGGCACGCGAGCAGGACGCCTTCGCCGACCATCCCGGTCGCACCCGTGAGGAGCACTCTCATGACGCGCATCTATACGCCAACTGCCCCCAAGTCTCTTGCGCTGAATTGATTGTGTAACTACAATCATTGTAGATGAACAATGAATCCGCGACAGCGCCGTCGCGCCGTCGTCTTGTCGTCCTCGGCACGTGCTGCCTCGCGCTCTTCCTCGTCACGATGGACGTGACGATCGTCAACGTCGCGCTGCCGTCGATCCGTCGCGATCTCCGGGCGAGCGTCGCGGGTCTGCAGTGGTGCATCGATGGCTACACCGTCGTCGTCGCGAGCCTCCTCCTATTATCGGGATCAATGGCCGATCGCTTCGGGCGCAAAAGGACGTTCCAGCTCGGCCTCGTCGTCTTCAGCGTTGGCTCGCTCCTCTGCAGCTTGGCCACCACCACGAGCGGGCTCGTGGGTTGCCGTATGCTCCAGGCCGTTGGCGGGTCGATGCTCAACCCGGTGGCGATGTCGATCATCGTCAACACCTTCACCGACCCGAAGGAGCGCGCACGCGCCATCGGGGTGTGGGGAGCTGTGTTCGGCGTGTCGATGGCGGCAGGGCCGCTCCTCGGCGGCGTTCTCGTCGAGAGGGTAGGGTGGCGATCGATCTTCTGGGTCAACGTCCCTATCGGTGCGCTCGCCCTCGCGCTCACGGTGCGCTTCATCCCCGAGTCCCGTGCGGACAAGCCGCGGCGCCTCGATCTCGTCGCGCAGGCCCTCGTCATCGTCGCGCTGCTCGCGCTCACCTCGGCGGTCATCAATGGGAGGCGCGCCTCCTGGACGTCGTGGCCGATCGTGGCGGGGTTCGCCGGGGCGGTCGCGTGTGTTGCGCTGCTGATTGCGTGGGAGTCACGCCGAAGGGAGCCGCTCCTCGATCTGCGCTTCTTCCGCAGCCTCCCGTTCTCGGCTGCGACGCTGCTCGCGGTGCTTGCGTTCGCCGCTTTCAGCGGGTTCCTGTTCCTCAACTCGCTGTACCTTCAAGAGGCGCGCGGGCTGCGCGCGTCCACCGCCGGGCTCATGACGCTGCCGATCGCGGTCGCGGTCGTCGTGTGCTCGCCACTGTCGGGTCGGCTCGTAGGAGCGGGGCGCGCACGGCTTGCCATCGTCGTCGCCGGCGTCGCCATGGCAGGAGGGGCGCTCGTGCTGACGCAGCTCGCGACAGACACTCCACTGCTCGTGCTCGGCGCGGCGTACGCGGTCTTCGGCGTTGGGCTTGGCAGCATCAACGCGCCCATCACGAACACCGCCGTGTCGGCGATGCCGCGATCGCAGGCAGGTCTCGCGTCAGCGGTCGCGACGACGAGCCGCCAAGTCGGTGCCTCCCTCGGTGTGGCCCTCGCCGGATCGCTCGCCGGCGGTGGCATCGAGGCCGCGCATCGCGCTGACTTCGCCGAGTCCACCCACATCGTCTTCTGGGTCATCGTTGCCTACGGCGCCGCCATCGTCGTTCTCGGGCTAGCGTCCACCGGGCGTCGTGCGCGCGCGAGCGCCGAACGCGTCGCATCGCTGCTGGGAGCGCAATGAAGAGCTCGAACGCCCGCAACCGCGCCTGGCAGCTTCTTGTGGCATTCGTCATGGACGGCCGGTGGGACTGGCGTCGGAAGATGGCCGAGGCCGCAGGCCTGCCTTTCTCGCGGGTTCGGGCGCTCGATCGACTGCGCCGTGGCTCGCTCTCGCTGCGCGCTCTGGCCGAAGTGGTCGGCACCGACCCTCCCGCCACGACGGTCATCGTCAACGATCTAGAGGCGCGAGGCCTCGTCGTGCGGGAGACGCACCCGGACGACAAGCGCACGAAGGTCGTATCGCTCACGGCGGAAGGGCGGCGCATCGCACGGGTGGCGCGCGCCGTCACCGAGAAGGCACCCACCACGTTCGATGCGCTGACGGACAAGGACGTGGCGGATCTGATGCGTATCGTCGAGCGGTTGTCTGTCGGTTAGAGCGATCGAGATGGGGCCCCCAAGGCCCCGAGAGGCTCCCCTCGAATCGCTACGCTGCGCTTCGCGATTCTCGATCAGTCGCAGGTTCCGTCCCCAGCGACGGTGTTGCAGTTGCAAGGCCCACCGCCACCGGAGTCGATATTGTTCGTGTGCGTGATGGTGGAGCCCATCGCGCGATACCAGGGAAAGTAGGCGCCCGAGTTGTCGAGGTAGTTCGAGTCGAACGACATGTTGGTCAGCGAGCCACCTTCCTGCTGGCCGTCGAAAACCGCCGCGGACGCGGTGTAAGCCGTGCCGTTCTGGGCGTTGCACGTCTTTTGGGGCCCCGGCAGGAAGATCACGTTGTGATCGTCGCTCGTCCCGGTGATGTCCACGTCGTCGGCTTGGACGGCTTGGGCCGAGGTGAGGTCGCTCACGCCGGTGTGGAAATGCAGAATGTACGTGTTGAACCGTAGCGTGAGCGATAGCCCGTTCGGTGCGCCGCCATACGTGTACTCCGATTCGCCGTGCGCGCACGGCGGCGTCTTGCACGAGCCAAAATCGGCGAAGAGGTTGTACTTCTCGGTGAGCGAGCCGGCGGGATTGGACCCGCTCATCTGAATCACCTTCGAATCGAAGTTGTGAAAGTAGTTGTAGAGGAGCGTGACGTTGCCCGTGCCTTGAATTGGGTCGTTGACCTGGAATGTGCTTCCGGCCGAGCCACCGATCGGCGCGAGGCCGTCGTATTCGTTTCGCTGGAAGAGGAACGCGCCGCCGGGACCGAGGCTCGCGAGGTTGGCGATGGGCTCGAGGGCGGTGGCGTTTGCGGAGAACTTACTGTTCTGAATCGTCGTCGTGCAGCCCGATGACGACACGTTCACCACGACGACGGTCGCGTGCAGCGTGAAGTCGAAGGAGTCGAGCGTGACGTTGCAACCGGTCACGGTGACCGTCGACCCCGCGAGCGTCGCGCCCGACGGGAGGTTCGAGGGCACGGAGGGGTCTTCGAGCTTCGTGCCGCTCGGCACGCCGACGCAGTAGTCGACGCCCGGCATGTTCCAACGCGTCGAGGCATTGTGCGGCGTCGCCAGATAGACACTCGCAGTGACGGTCGCGCCGCTTCCACCCGTGAGACCCGCCACGGTGATGGTTGGCCTGCTCGTATAGCCCGACCCCGAGCTCGAGATCGCATAGCCCTGGCTGCTCGCGCCGCCAAGCGCACCGCCGGCGACGGTGATGGTCCCCGTCGCAGCGGAGCCGCCGCCCCCGGTCGTCGTCCAGTTGTACGTTCCGTCCGCGTAGCCGCTGCCGGGAACGACGTTCAGCATGACGACCTTTTGAGTGTCGAGCAGCTGCGGAAGCTGTGGAGCGCACACGGGCGCGGCCGGGCAACCATCATCGAGCGCGCTGCCTTGTGGGCACGTCGGCGTGCCACTCTCTGCGCCATCCGCGTTCATCGCGTCAGCGAACACGTCGCCGTTCTCGGTGGTGTCGGTTGCCGCGTCCAGACCCGCGTCGGAGCTCGCCGCGGTCGAGGAGCAAGCCAGGCAAAGCACGACACCGACCGAAACGCTCCGCATCGTGCGCTACGATAGCATCTCGTTCGACGGCGGAGGTTCAACCGAGAGCGCGGCGGGCCTCAGAGATCTTCCGGCAGACGCGTCAGCGCGCACGCGAGCTCCCAGAAGCGCTTTGCTTGCGCCCGGTCGCGCGCTTCGTCCGAAGCCGCCACCTCCCTTTGCTCGCCGATGAACGCGCCTCCCTTTTTCTCGTACGCGGGATCGGTCGCGGCGAACACCGTGTTGTCGGCGGCTTCTTGGACGGTGTGGGCGCCCGGCATGTGCGTCATCACGTGTTTGAAGAGAAAGTATCGAACGCCCTTGGCGTGCTCCGCGAGCGTCTCGGGGACAAAGCCCGGGCACACCGCGTTCACGACGACGCCGCTGCCGGCGAGACGCCGGTCGAGCTCGTAGGTGAGCCACATGACCGCGAGCTTCGAGTTCTTGTAGACCGTCATTGGCTCGTACGATTTCTCGCCTTTCAGGTTCTCCCAGTCCCAGTGCACCTCGGCGCCGTACCCCGATTTCGGAAGGTGTGCGCGCGAGCCGACGTTGACGATGCGCGACGGCGCCGCCTTGCGCAGCTTCGGCAGGAGAAGGCGCGCGAGAAGGAAGGGGCCGAGCACGTTCGTCGCGAGCGTGGTCTCGACGCCGTCGTTCGTCAGCGTCACGCGCTTGTCGATCGACATGTTGCCCGCGTTGTTGACGAGGAGGTCGAGCGGGCCCTCGAACCCGGCCGCGAACGTGCGCACCGCGTCGAGCGCCGAGAGGTCAAGAGCCATGCCGATTGCGGTCGCTCCGGGCACTTCCGCGGCGATCTTCTTGGCGGCCTCGTCACACGTGCTTTGCGTCCGCCCAGTGATGACGACCCGCATGCCGCGTTGCGCGAGCTTCGTCGCCGTGACGAAGCCAATCCCCTTCGTGCCGCCCGTCACAAGCGCTGTCGTCATGCTCGCATTCTTCAGACGCTCCAGGCGGCGCGCAATAGCCCATTCGGGTAGTAGTGCTGGGTGACCTTGCCGCTCGCATTCGTGGTTCACAAGCACGCGGCGACGCAGCTGCATTACGACTTTCGTCTCGAGCTCGACGGAGTGCTCTTGAGTTGGGCGGTGCCCAAAGGTCCATCGCTCATACCGCGGCAGAAGAGGCTCGCCGTGCAAGTCGAGGACCATCTCCTCGCGTATCGAGATTTCGAGGGGAGGATCTCGAAGGGCAAATATGGAGGCGGCGCGGTGATGATTTGGGATCGCGGGACATGGGAGCCCGTACGCGACGCGCGCGCGGATTATCAGCGAGGGCGTCTGTCGTTCGTGCTGCACGGCGAGAAGCTCAAAGGGCGATGGCACCTCGTTCGCTCGAACGCGGGTGACCGCAAGTCGTGGTTGCTGTTCAAGGGTGCGGACGCGCAAGCGCGCCGGTCGGGATCGATCGTCGATGAGGCTCCGCGTAGCGTGGTGACGGGCCGCACGCTCGAAGAGATATCAATGGCACGTGCGTGAGCACGGAACGTGCAATGGACCCTCGAATGCAAACGCCCTTCCGACTCACGTTTCGCAACGTGGCGCATTCGGACGCCCTCGCCACCCATCTCGAGCAACGCGCCCAGAAGCTCGAGCACCTCTACCCCGGCATCATCTCGTGTCACGTCGTGGTCGAACTGCACGGTCACCATCAGCTCGGCCATGACGAGCGCTACCACTTCTCGATCAACCTTGGCCTTCCCGGCCGTGAGCTGGTCGTCAATCATCCACCCTCTTCGGACAAGGGCGTGCTCGAGAATGCCTATCGGAGAGCCGATGACGCTTTCGACGAGCTCGAGCGCCAGCTCGAGGACTGGGTGACGCGCCAGCGCCAGCACCGCCACGACGCCCTGGCGACTCAGCGCTGACCGCCGCAGCTCCACCAGCACACCTGTCACATCGTGTGGCGATCGTGCGTCCGGTGGTAGAGTCGCACGGGATGTCGACCGTCGTGATTCGGCCGTATGTCGACCAGCTTCGCATCCAGGGGTTCGGAAGCTTCGCCGACACGACCCTCGCGCTCACGCCCATTCACGCGATCATCGGTCCGTCCGACACCGGCAAGACCACGGTTCTCCGCGCGCTCCGAGCGATGTCGAAGTACGCGCAGATGCAAAACGTCCACGCCACGTCGACGGAGTTCGGCCTCTACGCGCACGAGACGGCGAGGCTCGAGGTGCGCGTCGCAGGCAAGGGATGTGCGATCGTTTCGCGTGACCGCAGCGGCTGGGGCGAGCATCACCTCGACGAGGAGGCGCGCGACGCGCTCGGCGGCCAGCACGTGCTTCGTCTCCAGCCCGACGCGCTTCGCGAAGCGAGCGCGCTCATCCCCGAGGGTACACCGCTCCGCTTCGTCGACGAACGGGGCCTCGGCCTCCCTGGGGTTTACGACGCGATCGCGTCGCGCGACGTCGCCACGTACATGGCGCTCAGCAACCGCCTCGCGAAGCTCTTTCCGTTCGTGAAGAGCGTCAGCCTCGTGAACGCGAGCCCGCAGACGAAGGCGCTCGGCGTGCTCCTCGAAGATGGCGTCTTCATTTCATCGGCGACCGCGAGCGATGGACTCCTCAGGTGGCTCGCGTTTGCCGCAGTCCCCTACCTCGCTCCCGCCGCGCTCATCCTCGTCGAGGAACCGGAGAACGGCCTCCACCCCGCCGCGGTGCGTGACGTGATGACGCTCCTGCGCGAGGTGTCCGCGAAGGTGCAGGTCGTCATCGCGACGCACAGCCCCGCGGTCGTCGGTGAGCTCGATCGGAGCGAGGTGACGGTGCTCCGTCGCGACGACCGCGGTGCCATCCACGCGATGCTGCTCTCGGATGCCCCACCCCTCGACGTGGGGCCGAGCGTTCCAGCGCTGGGCTAATGACGTGCGTGTCGAGTACACGACCCAGGGCGGTTCCGATCTCGGTGGCGGTCTGCGCGAGCGAGAGACCAGCTTGCGCATCGATCTGGCGAATGGCGTCGCCCTTGTCGAGCATTACCAGCCGTCCTCGGAGCAAGGCGGTGAGGCTTTGGGGACGTTCAAGGCGGGCGTCCCACCCGATCTTTGCGCAAACGTTCGTGAGGCGGTGGAGCGCAGCCATCTGAACGACATCCGAGCCGGTTCCCATGGGGGCTTGGGCACGACCATCCTTTGCATTCGAGCGATCGGCGGAGTCGATCGTCAGGAGACACGGTTTTCGAATCGTGACGTCCCAACGCTGACGGCACTCCAACCACTCATCCACCTGCTCGACGAGGTGCGGGGCATCGTCATCATGCAGCCCCTTCATGCCGTCACACTCGGCATCAAGGAGCGACGCGCATCCGCGGACATCGTCTACGACATCGCAATCAAGAACGTCGGGACGGAGGCAGTGGCACTTCCTGGGCTCCTCTCGCTGAGTGCCTCGGATCCGAATCTGGCGCATCCGCAGCGGTGGCTCGGTGCGCGAATCGCGGCGTACCCTCCCGAGCGACCTGGCTTCACGGCGCTACCTCTCGCGTGGTCGCACCTCGCGCTCGCCATGACCGGCGGCGAAGCATACGCCTCGATCATTCTCGAAAGCGGAGCAACGACGACGTGCCAGACGCGCCCATGGGTGGCGTCTGCGGCTGGGCGCCATCTCGTCCAAGCGACGTTCGCCTTCTACGCACCGCCCGCACCGCTTGGCCCTCCACTCATTCGCGGGTGTGCACTGTCCCCCGCGATAGAAGTTGAACCTTAGCGCAAAGAGAGCAGCCGCACCCGCGACGCGCACGACGCGCTCGCGCCCGAGATCCCGCCCGAATACGATCGCGGTCTCGTTCGTCGTCAGGGCGAGTGGTTCTTCATGCCCGTGACGCCGTCCGAGCGCAGAGAGCTCAACACGCTGTCACCGCGGCTGATTCGCGCCGGCGGTCTCGCCGAGATTGCGCGCATTCGCCGTCGTGGCAGGCAACACCTGGCGACCGAGGGATGCTTGCTCGATGGCGCGCGTCTCTACGCGCGCGGTCAGATCTGGCACCCTGATCATCGCCCGCTCGCGCTTCGCGGCTGGCACCGCGTGCTCATGAACCGCGAGCCGTTCGACCCGATCGTGGTCGGCCGTGGAAAGCGCACACGGACCGTGCGTTGGGTGGATTAGGAGAGGCGCCGCCTCCGGCGCACGACCAAGAGTCCGAGCGCCCCGGCTAGCCATGTGGCCGGGGCGTTCGTCTCGCTAGGCGCGGCGGGACACGAGCAGCCTCCCGAGGAGCCTGGGTTCTTGGGGCTACCGCCGTCGCCATTCATGGAGCCGCCGTCGCTCGTGACGCCGCCATCGCCCATGGGCGTAGTCGACGTCGTGTAACAATTCGCGGCGTCGAACGATCCCGTGTTGGTGGTGCCGTTCGACGTGCTGAGGTTGAAGCAGTTGAGCGCGGGGATCTTGTTGACGTGCCCCTTCGTGGTCGCTGCCGTGGTGTTCTCCCAGTCGGTGAAGTCTCCGCCCGTGACATCGGGTCCGATGGGCGGCCACGGTTCGCTGCCCCACCACGTGGGCTTGGCCGAAAGGTAGAAGCTCGCAGGGAGAGTCTGCGATCCGTTCTGCCACTGAAACATGCCCGTATTGCAGTCCATCACGCCCTGATAGAGCATCGTCGAGTCGGTGTAGTTCGGCGACGTGTACATCGAATTGACGTCCTCGTAGCCGACGAGGATGCACGCCGGATTACCGTTCGCAGCCTCCGGAGCCACGAACCTCGACGCGGCGGTCTCGGTGCTGACGAGATAGTCCGATCCGTCGATCACGCCGACCATGTTGTTGTACTGGCTGACGTTGCTGAACACGAACGCGTAGGCGTCGGCCGTCTCTTGCATCGGGCTGTTCGTTTGGATGGCCCCGCGTCCGTTCTCCGGGGGAAGGAACACGTTCGCGCCGGTCGAGTAGCTCCGGAAGATGGTGCTGTGGCTCGACGAGCCGTGCGTCTCGTCCATCTGCCAGTGCGTCGTGATGTTCCCCTCGAAGAGGTTCATCATCGGATGCGGGCCGTGGAACGCAAAGTCCTCGAGCTCCCAGTTCGTCCCCTCGTGGTTGTTCCCGGTCGAATAATTGTAGGCGATGACGTTCCCGGAAGCGCCGAACTCGATCATCAAGCTCGTGTGCTGCCGCCAGAAGATGTTGTTCTCGATGAGGTTGGCAGAGGTCTTGTAACCAAGCCGCAGCTCGTCGTCGGTCGTGCCCGGGCCGTGGTCGAAGCCGTCGTGAAAGAAGCTGTCACGTACCGTGTTGTGCATGCTGAAGTCGATCTGCATGTGGGAGCCTTCGGAAAAATCGCTCTCCACGTTCTTGACCCAGCTGTACGTGACTCCCGTCATGATGATGTTGATGTAGCCGTCGTTGCCCGTATTGACGACTTGGTTGCCCGACGCCGATATTTTCAAGTCTTCA
>Ga0302324_100022012_pt1 | contig 12413 bp, 6 predicted proteins | sample Palsa_T0_1_FD_201949 | JGI IMG/M metagenome (GOLD analysis project Ga0302324, IMG submission 201949) | Peat permafrost microbial communities from Stordalen Mire near Abisko, Sweden - Palsa_T0_1 | ecosystem: Environmental > Terrestrial > Soil > Palsa > Peat permafrost | place: Sweden: Abisko...
GTCGTAAATGGTCTCAGAAAGCGTGGGCCCAACGGACCAGAAGCGGCTGGATGCCTCGAGCAGTTTCCCGATGGCCGAGCTCTCGAACCCGCCGCTGCCGGAGATGCTGAGCGAGGGGTAATAGGCGGCGTAAGCAACGCCGATCTGGGCGTTCGCCGAAGCCATGGATCGCTCCGCGGCGGCAACGTCCGGACGCCGCTCCAGCAACTGCGAGGGCAGCCCGACCGGAATGGGCGGAGGTGCAGTGGTCTTCGCCACAACAGGAATGGAGAACCCCGAAGCCTGCTTGCCAATGAGCATGGCTATCGCGTGCTCATATTGGGCGCGCGCAATTTTGTTGTTGATTGCGGAAGATTCCGCCGCGGCCAGCGTGGTCTGCGCTTGAACCAGCGAAATCTGATCGTCGACGCCGGTGTCATAGCGGCCCTGCTCAGAGGCAAGCGATTTCTTGTCGGCATCCACGGCAGCGCCAAGGATTGTCTGCAATGCATCCTGCCCGCGAATCTCAAAGAAGTACTCGGCCAGGCTGGCTTGTTCCGTCAAGCGTTCATTGGCGAGGTCGGCCGCGCTCACCTGTGCCGTGTACTGAGCGGAGCGCACGGTGTTGCGAACTTTGTCCCACAGGTCGGGCACCCAGGAGACTTCGCCAGGCAGGGAAAAGACCTGCGTCTGCCGGCTGCCTGTTGTTGTACCGCCCCCGGCCGCCGCTGCCCCACCCGATGAGCCTTGCGCTCCGCCAACATTGGAAGAGGATTGTGACCGGCTATAGGACGGACCGACGCTCACCGTTGGGAAATACTGCGACCGCGCCTCGCGCACCAGGGCGCGCGCTTCCATGAAGTTCTCAAACGCCTCGCGGATGTTCTGGTTGTCGATATTGAGCTGTTCTTCCAGCGCATTCAGATCAGGCTCGTTGTACATCTCCCACCACTTGCCGCGCAGCGTTGCGTCCTGGGGCTGCGCCACGGTCCATTCTCCCTTTTCCTGGTCGCCGGTTTCCTTGAACTGTTCGGGAGATTCCTTGTAGGCCGGCGCCGTCGTCGTCGCCGGCGGCACGTATCTGGGACCAACGTTGCAGCCGGCCAGCGTTGCGCAAAGCGCAGCGGCGCTGAGCGCGGCGGACACCTTCAGGATTTGCGACCTCGAATATTTCATGACCAGCTCCATCGGCGACATATCTTAAGATGCCTCTGCGGTTCCGGGGCGAAGGCTCTCTGCCTGTTTGCCGCTCAACGCGAGGCGCGCCCAATCAAAGAGAATATAGACAACCGGCGTGGTGTAGAGGGTGAGAATCTGGCTCATGATCAGTCCGCCCACGATGGTGATGCCCAGCGGACGCCTGAGTTCGGAGCCGGTGCCCGTGCCAAAGGCCAGCGGCAGAGCGCCCATGATGGCAGCCATGGTGGTCATCAGAATCGGGCGGAAGCGAAGCTGGCAAGCCTGAAAGATGGCTTCGGTGGTGGTCTTGCCCTGTTCGCGCTCGGCTACCAGGGCAAAGTCGATCATCATGATGGCGTTCTTCTTCACAATGCCGATGAGCAGAATGATACCGATGATGGAAATCACATTGAGATCGATCTTGAAAGCCATCAGAGCCAGCATCGCGCCCACGCTGGCCGAGGGCAGCGTGGAGATGATGGTGAGCGGATGCACCAGGCTCTCATAAAGAATGCCGAGCACAATGTACACGGCGAGCACAGCCGTGATCACAAGAATAGGTTCGCTGGCCAGCGAGGTCTGATAAGCCGCGGCGGTGCCGGCAAAAAAGCCCCGCACCGTTTCCGGCATTCCCAGCCGCTGCTGCATCTGGGTCACCTCGCGTGTGGCGTCGCTCAGCGACACATTGGTTGCCAGGTTGAACGACACGGTGACGGACGGATACGAGCTGGTGTGATTAAGAACCAGGGGCGTTGTGCTGGCCTGCGCCTTGGTCACCGTGGACAGCGGAATCACGCCGCCGCCCGAAGAATTGAGGTAGATATCCTTCAGCCCTTCAGGAGATTGCCAATACTGCGGCGCCACTTCCAATACTACGTAGTATTGATTCAGCTGCGTGTAAATGATGGAGACTTCCGACTGTCCGAAGGCGCCGTAGAGAGCGCTGTCCAGAGACGCCGGCGTAATGCCCAGGCGCGCGGCCGTGGGCCGATTGTAGGTGAGCAGCTCTTCCAGTCCGTTGTTCTGCGCGTCGGAGTTCACATCTTGAAAGCCAGGCAGCTTCTTCATCTCGCCCAGCAGAAGGGGTCCCCATTTCGCCAGGTCAGCCACGTTGTCCGACTGGATGGTGTATTGATAAAGCGCCGCGCTTCCTCGTCCCCCGATGCGCAAATCCTGCGCCGCCTGCAGGAAGGCCTGAGCAACGGGGAGCCCGTTCAGCTTGGGGCGGAGGCGATTGATAATCTCCGGCGCTGAAGTCTGGCGCACATCGCACGCTGGGTGCGACTCCTTGCAGTTGTTTCCCAGAGGCTTGAGCGCGATGTAGATGAAGCCGCCATTTGACTGCCCCGTATAGGCATTCACATGGGCCACGGCCGGGTCAGCCTTGATCACCTTTACCAGCTGCCTCACCGAGTTGTCCATCACCGCAAAGGATGCGTCCTGCGGCCCCACCACCCCGCCGACCAGAGCCCCCGTATCCTGCTGCGGGAAAAACCCCTTGGGAATTACCGCAATGAGATAAAAGTTCAACCCGATGGTCAGCAGCAGAATGATGAAGACTGGCCAGGGGTGGTCCAGCACCATTCGCAGCGACCTGCTGTACCCGGAGAGCATCGCCGAGAATCCTCGCTCGCTCCAGAGATACAAGCGCCCATGCTTCGCCTTCCTCTCATCCTTCAGAATGTAGGCGCACATCATCGGCGTGGTGGTCAGCGAAACAAGCATCGACATCACGATGGCTGTTGAAAGCACGATGGCAAACTCGCGAAACAGGCGTCCTACAATCCCGGCCATGAGAAGAATGGGAATGAAGACGGCAATCAGCGACATGCTGATGGAGAAAATGGTGAACCCGATCTCCCGCGAGCCCTCGAAGGCAGCCTTCATCGGATTCATGCCCCCTTCCCGCAGGCGGGTAATGTTCTCCATCACCACGATCGCATCGTCGACAACAAACCCTGTCGAAATGGTCAGCGCCATGAGCGAGAGATTGTCGAGGCTGAAGTCGAGCATGTACATCACGGCGAATGTCCCAATCAGCGAAGCCGGAACGGCGACGGCGGGAATAAGGGTAGCGCGCCAATTGCGCAAAAACACGAACACCACCAGCACCACGAGGATGACGGACCCGATGAGCGAAACTTCAACATCGTTGACCGAGGCGCGAATGGTTGTGGTGCGGTCCAGCACAAGGGTGACCTTGATGCCTTGCGGGATGGATGCCTGAATGGACGGCAGCTCGGCCTTGATTCGATCGTTGGTCTCAATGATGTTGGCGCCGGGCTGGCGAAAGATGATCACGGTGATCGAGGGAACGCCGTCCAGGTATCCGGCTGCGCGAATATTCTGCGCGCCGTTGGAAACATCCGCCACATCGGACAGGTGCACCGCGGCCCCGTTGTGATAGCCAATCACAATGGGCTTGTAATCGTCGGCCTGGTGCATCTGGTCATTGGTAATAATGTCCGCGGTCCTGGTTCCATCCGCGATCTGTCCGGTTGCTTCGTGAGCGTTTTGCTGGCTGAGGACGGACTGGACCGACGACATCGTCAGTCCATAGCTGTTCAATTGGGTCGGGTTCACGTCTACGCGCACCGATGGACCCGCGCCTCCGCCGACCCCCACCTGCCCGACCCCCTGCAACTGCGAGAGCTTTTGCGCAATCACCGAAGAAGCATAGTCGTAGAGCTGGGGCTTGTCGTACTTATCCGAAGTGAGCCCGAGGATCATGATGGGAGCGTCCGCCGGGTTCACCTTGCGATAGGTCGGGTTGCCCGGCAGGTCCGCGGGAAGGTAGGTGCGGGCAGCGTTGATGGCCGCTTCCACATCGCGCGCCGCGCCGTCGATGTTGCGGCTCAGGTCGAACTGCAGCGTAATGGACGTGCTGCCGAGGGAGCTTGACGAGGTCATCTCCGTCACGCCGGCGATGTGGCTGAACTGGCGCTCGAGCGGCGTGGCGATCGACGAAGCCATGATGTCCGGGCTGCCGCCGGGCAGGCCCGCAGAGACAGAGATGGTTGGAAAATCCACCTGCGGCAAAGGAGAAACAGGCAAGACATTGAACGCGATGGCCCCGGCAAGCGTGATGCCCGCCGTCAGCAAGGTGGTGGCTACCGGACGCCGGATGAACGGGGCGGAGATGTTCATGAGCCCTCCGCCGGTTGCGGCTCGCCGCCATTCTCGATCGACTTGCTCGCGTTATTGGCGCGATGGCCTATGCGATCGAAAAAGATATAGATGACGGGGGTCGTGTAGAGCGTGAGGATCTGGCTCAGCAGCAAGCCGCCCACCATGGCAATTCCCAGTGGGCGGCGCAGTTCGGAACCCATCCCTGTTCCCACCGCCAGCGGAATACCCGCCAGCAGCGCCGCCATGGTGGTCATCATGATGGGACGGAAGCGCAGCAGGCAGGCCTCATAAATGGCGTCTGTCGAAGTCATGCCGCGTTCGCGCTCCCCCTCCAGGGCGAAGTCCACCATCATGATGCCGTTCTTCTTCACAATGCCGATGAGCAGGATGATGCCGATGATGGCCACCACGTTCAGATCCTGTTTGAAAACGATGAGGGCCAGCAATGCGCCCACGCCCGCCGAGGGCAGCGTGGAAAGAATGGTGATGGGATGAATGAAGCTCTCGTACAACACGCCGAGCACGATATACACCGCGGCCAGCGCGGCCAGAATCAACAAACCTTCATTGGAAAGCGAGCCCTCGAATGCGGCCGCGGTGCCCTGGAATCCATACTGCACGCTGGCCGGCATGTCGAGGTCTTTCTGCGCCTTGTTGATGGCCGTGATCGCGCCCCCCAGCGCAGCATCCGGCGCCAGGTTGAAGGACACGGTGACCGCCGGGAACTGGCCCTGGTGGTTGATGGAGAGCGCCTCGTTGACCCTCTCGATATGCGTGAAGGCAGCCAGGGGAACCGAACCCGACGGCGTCGAACTGGCCGCCGTGTTGGCGGAAGAAGACGAACTGCTGGTCGCGCCCACGCCGGAAGTCAGCGCATTTGCGGGCGCGGTGAGCACGCCCGAAGACGGCGTGTAAGCAGCCGCGGCCGTGGTCGCATTCGAACCGGCGGACGAAGATCCTGAAGCCGCGAAGGAGGAGGATGCGCCTGGACCCGAAGTGCCGGAAGATGCGTTGGTTTGGATATACAGGTCCTGCAGCCGGGCGGGGCTGGTCTGAATCGCCGGATCGGCTTCCAGGATCACGTGGTACTGGTTCAACTGCGTGTACATGGTGCTGATCTGGCGCTGCCCGAAGGCATCGTAGAGCGTGTTGTCCACGGTGTTGGGAGCAATGCCCAGCCGCGATGCGGTCACGCGATCGATCACCAACGACACCGCCAGGCCGCCGGTTTGTTGATCCGTGGCCACATCGGCAAGCTGCGGCAACTGCTTCATCTTGTCCACCAGCTTGCCGGTCCACAGGTTCAACTCGTTCACGTCCGGGTCTTCCAGCGTGTACTGATACTGGGTGCGGCTCACACGATCGTCCACGGTAATGTTCTGCACCGGGCTCATGTAGAGTTGAATGCCCTGCACGTTATTCAGCTTGGTCTGCAAGCGGCGAATCACGTCGGCCGCGCTCAGGTCCCGGTCGCCGATCGGCTTCAGGTTGATCGACATGCGTCCGCTGTTCAGCGTGGTGTTGGTGCCGTCTGCTCCGATGAACGAAGAGAGGCTTTGAACCGCCGGGTCCTGCAACACGATGCTTGCCAGTTGCTGCTGCTTCTCCTCCATGGCCGCAAACGAAATGCTCGCCGGCGCCTGCGAGATGCCCTGGATGACGCCCGTATCCTGGATGGGGAAAAAACCCTTGGGGATGACGATGTAGAGCACGATGGTCAGCGCCAGCGTGGCCAGCGCAACCAGCAGCGTGAAGCCCTGGAAGCGGAGCACAAACTTCAGCGTGCGCCCGTAAAACGAGATGATGTTCTCGAATACGCGTTCTGAAGCCTTGAAGAAGCGGCCTTGCTTCGCATCCGGCGTGTGGCGCAAAATGCGCGAGCACATCATGGGCGTCAGGGTGAGCGAAACCACCGCGGAGAGAATAATAGTGACGGCCAGGGTCACCGCGAATTCGCGGAACAGCCGCCCGATCACGCCGCCCATAAACAGCAGGGGGATCAGCACGGCGATCAGCGACACCGTCAAAGAAATAATGGTGAAGCCGATCTGCTCGGCGCCCTTGATGGCCGCCTGCATGGGCGTGTCTCCCGCTTCCAGGTAGCGGGAAATATTTTCGATCATCACAATCGCATCGTCGACCACGAATCCCGTCGAGATGGTCAGCGCCATCAGCGAAAGATTGTCCAGGCTGTAGCCAAGCGCGTACATGGCGCCGAACGTGCCGATCAGCGAAAGCGGCACGGCCACGCTGGGAATAATGGTCGCGTACACATTGCGCAGAAACAGGAAGATGACCAGGACAACCAGCCCAATGGTCAGCATCAGCTCAAACTCCACGTCGTCGACCGAAGCGTTGATGGCCGTGGTGAGATCGGTGAGCGGGGTTACCACGATGGAGGCGGGCAGGTTCACTTCCAACTGCGGAAGAACCGCCTTGATGGCCTTGACTACGCTGATGGTGTTGGCGCCCGGCTGGCGTTGAATGTTGAGAATCACCGCCGGAGTTTCATTCATCCAGGCAGCCTGGCTCTTGTTCTCAATGCCGTCCGTCACCGTGGCCACATCCGTCAGCATCACGGGCGCGCCGTTGCTGTAGGCAACCACCACTTTGCGATAATCGTCGCTGGTCACCAACTGGTCGTTGGCGTTGATCTGGTAGTCCTGGTGCGGCCCGTCGAAGTTGCCCTTGGCCTGATTCACGCTGGTGTCCACCAGCGCCGTGCGAAGGCTCTCGAGGTTGAGCCCGTAGGCCGCCAGCGCCGTCGGATTTGCTTGAATGCGCACCGCAGGTTTTTGCCCGCCGCTGATGCTTACCAGCCCCACGCCGCTCAACTGCGAAATCTTGGGCGCGAGGCGGGTATCTACCAGATCCTCAACCTGCGAGAGCGGCATGGAAGCCGAGGTGATGGCCAGGGTGAGAACCGGAGCATCGGCGGGATTGGTCTTGCTGTACACCGGTGGCGCGGGCAGGTCGGAGGGAAGAAAGCTCTGCGAGGCGTTGATGGCCGATTGCACTTCTTCTTCGGCGATGTCGATATTCAGGGTAAGCGCGAACTGCAGCACAATGACCGACGAGCCGCCGGAACTGGTCGACGTCATCTGGCTCAGGCCCTGCAACTGGCCAAACTGGCGCTCCAGGGGCGCCGTCACCGTGGTGGCCATTACGTCAGGATTTGCGCCGGGATAGAACGTCACCACCTGGATGGTGGGATAGTCGACCTCCGGCAGGGCAGAAACCGGCAGCTGGAAGTACGCTACGATACCCACCAGCAGGATTGCGGCCATCAGCAGCGAGGTTGCAACGGGACGCTGGATGAAGGGCCCGGATGGACTCACGGAGTATTGTCCTCCGATGGGTTGGCAGCGATGGGCTGCTTGGACACAACGATCTTGCTTCCGTCCTGTAATTTCTCGAAACTGCTGGTCGCCACTTGCACGCCGGGGTTGATTCCCGACACCGCAATCACGCCCGCATCGGAAACGCCCGACTTGACGTTTTGCACCTTGGCCGCGCCGTTCGCTATGACATATACGAACGCAACCTGGCCATTGTGTTGAACCGCCCCGGTGGGAATCAGCGTGACCCCGTCCTGGGTGTTCACCAGCAGCCGCGTATTCACAAACTGATTCGGAAACAGGGCGCTGTTTTTGTTATCGAATGTGGCGCGCAGCTTCACCGTTCCCGTGGTGGTGTCGATCTGGTTGTTGATGGTGAGCAGCTTGCCTGCGGCCAACTTGTTGGTCGAGTTGCGATCCCAGGCCTCCACCGGCAGCGTGCGCATTTTGCGCAAGCGCGTCTCCACCTGGCCCAGGCTGTCTTCGGCCAGCGTGAAGATCACCGTAGTCGGCTGCATTTGCGTAATCACCACCAGGGCGTCGGTGCTCCCCGCCTGCACCACGTTGCCGGGGTCCACCAGGCGAAGACCAACCTGGCCTGAAATGGGTGCGGTGATGTGGCAATACGCCAGTTGCACCTGATCGTAATCAACGGTGCCCTGATCGTTCTTCACCGTGCCCTGGTCCTGCAGCACAATTTTTTCCTGGTCGTCCAGCAACTGCTTGTTGATGCTGTTGCGCGCCCACGCGTCGCGATACCGTTCCACGTCCATCTGCGCCTGCGCCAGGATATTGGTATCCCGTTCCAGCGTGCCCTGCGCCTGCAGCAGCGTTGCCTGGTAGGGCCGCGGATCGATTTCGATCAGCGAATCCCCCTTGTGCACAAACTGCCCCTCGCGGTAATTCACTTGTGTAATTACGCCGCTGGCCTGCGCCGTGATGGTTGCGGTGTAAACCGGCGTCACCGTGCCGATTGCATCTTGGTAGACGCCGATGTTGCCCTTGCTGGCGGTAGCAACAGTCACCGGAACCGGCCCGGTCATGCCTCGCCTTCCTCCTGCTGCGCCGCCGGCGCTCTTGCTTGCCGCGGATTTGGCGGCGCTGCGGCTATGCAGGATGTAAAAGGCGACTACCGCAACAATCACCAGCAATGTGACCCAAAGTATCCAGGCGCTGCCGGATTTGTGGGGGGGCGGACTTAGCTGCCGCTCAGGGCCAATGTGCTGGCCATCTGGCTTGTCTTCGAATTCAGCCACTCGGGACTCCGCATTGAACACATTTGAGGACGTGCTCCTTCGCAGAATCGCCGCATGGCCTTGATATTGTCAAACCTGGAAGGCCACCCAAAAGCAAGGATTTCCTCATCCACTTTTAGACGCCTGTTTTCCCTTGCTGGTTACTTTCGATGATCCGCATATTTGATACGGACAGCGTGCGCATTTTCATGCTGTTGCCACTTCGGAAGGGCTGGAACGTGTTTGCAGCGCGTGGAATTCAAGGAAATATCCCCACGTGCCATCCGGCTCAGATCCTCGATAGGTTGACTCGGGAAAGATCGCCGCTTCCCACCGCTTCCAGATCGTCTCCGCTTACTTCCACGGCGATGCTTCGCTGAATGTGCTCAAGGGTCAGGATGACGCGAAAGCTGTTCTTCATCCGCATCACCACACCTTCCATTCCCGCCAAAGCGCCGGAGCGGATACGCGCCCGCTGCCCCACGGTCAGCAATGGATGCGGTTCGGCTTTCCGCAGATACAGCCCGGTCCGCAACGCCTCAATGGCGTCATCGGGCAGAGCGACCGGCTCTCCGCCTGTGCCGCCGACTACCGTCAGCGCCCCTGGGACATCGAGCACCCGCACGCGCTCATTCCGCCTGATGCGGACAAACAGGTAACCGGGAAACAAGGGAAGCTCGAGAGTGACGCGCGAACCATCGCTCCATTTCCGCAGCGAGCGATAGAGCGGCAGATAGAATTCAATCTCTCTCTGGGTTAAATGCTGGGCAACACGCTTTTCGTGGCGGGAGATGGTGTAAACAGCGAACCACTTCGGTTCGAATTGCAGGTTGGATGCGCAATCCGGCAAAAAGCTGCTTTCCGGTCGAATGCCTCTTTGCTCAAAGCTGCCCATGGTCGCCTCATCGTTGTTGGTGTGGGTTCCTACCGATACACATCGACCAAAGCAAAGAGACACATCAAATGAATTTCAGCTTGTCTGGATGAAAGCACATGCTTTCATGCATCTGTGATTTCTCTTCGCGCCCTCTCGGGCCCAGTAGCCTGAATATATCAAAAATGCTCGCCGTTCCAGCGATATTTTTTTAGCGCTAAGAGGGTTTTTATCACTGCCTTATGGTTGTTGACTGTGCAAGAAAGAACACTTCTTGCCGTGATTTTTCTCGACAGGAGAAACCCCTGTAATGAAGAATCTCCATGCAAGTAACAACCTTCTTTGCAATAATTTGCACTAAAGTAACCCTCGGCGGGTTGGGCAATTTGCTTCGCTTTTGAAGCGCCCGCCATGCCCGTCAGCGGCCATTCCGCGCAGAACAGCCGCAGGTTTCATCCGTTCAGCGCAGACGCCGAGCGTGAAATCCGAATTGCCCTTACAATCGAAGGCAAGGAGAACACTGCCCATGCGCCGAGTCTATATGGACGCCAATGCCACCACCCCTCTGCTGCCGGAGGTGATGGAGGCCATGCGCCCGTATTGGATGGAGCACTTCGGTAACGCCTCCTCGATTCACCGGCACGGCCAGCAGGCGCGCACTGCCGTGGACCAGGCCCGCGAGACCATGGCGCGCTTTTTCAACTGCCATGACGCCGAAGTGGTGTTCAACTCCGGCGGCACCGAGGGCGACAACACCGCGATCTTCGGCCTGTTGCATCCCGGCGACCACTTCATCACCACTTCCATCGAGCACTCGGCCATCCTCGAGGCGGCCAAGCGCCTGGCGCATAAGGGCGTGGAAACAACCTTTGTTGCGCCGCAGCCAAGCGGCCTGATCGACCCTACGGCCATCCTCCGCGCCATCCGTCCCGAGACACGGCTGATCAGCGTGATGCTGGCCAATAATGAGACCGGCGTCCTGCAGCCTGTCGAAGAAATCGGCAGAATCGCCAACGATACCGGCATTTTCTTCCACATTGACGCCGTGCAGGGCGCGGGCAAGATCGAATTCGACGTGCGCCGCATCGGCTGCCACCTGCTCTCCATCAGCGCCCACAAAATGCACGGCCCCAAAGGCATCGGCGCCATGTTTGTGCGCCGCGGAACGCCGATTGAGCCGCTCCTTGTGGGCGGAAGCCATGAGCGCCGCCAGCGCGCGGGAACGGAGAATGTGGCCGGAATTGTCGGCCTGGCCAAGGCCGCCGAACTGGCCATGCACTCGCTCGACGACGGAACCATTTACCGCCTCGCTCAGATGCGCGACCGCCTGGAAGCCGGAATTCTGGAACTGGCCGGTACCGGCGTCAACGGCGCCTCCACTTCACAGGGTTTGGGTGCCCCCGGTCCCTCGCCTTTGGGGACCGGGGAGCGCATCCCCCGCGCCGCCAACACCACCAATATCTGGTTCGATAACCTCGAAGGCGAAGCCCTGGTGATCGCGCTCGACTTGAAGGGCGTTTCGGTGAGCGGCGGTTCAGCCTGCCATTCCGGAGCCACCGAGCCCAGCCACGTGCTGATGGCTATGGGTCTGGACAAGAACCGTGCCCGCGCCAGCCTCCGCTTCAGCCTGCTGAAAACCGTCACCGACGCCGACGTGGACCATGTGCTGCAAGTCGTCCCCGCCGCCGTCGAACATTTGCGCGCGCTTTCGCCCGTGGCCGCCGGGACGCTCGGGTAACTATGCAGAAACAACCGAGACTGGATCCTCGTCATCTTCCCAAGAATCGAGGATTGCTCTCCGTAGTGGGCCGTTTGTTGGGATTCTCAACCGAGGCAAAATCGCGTGGGGGTATCACCGCCGAAGAACACGCGAAGCAACTTCAAGCTGATCCCGAGTTTATGCGCCGCAAAGCTGAACAAGAGAAGGCGCTTGCAGAGCGTAAGGCGATGCTACGCGTTGCTGAGGCCCCGCTTGTGGAGGATTTGGCTCGATTAGGATTCGAGGTCGAATCTGTATGGTTCCTGAAGAATAACAACCCCGAATTCCGGAAGGCCATACCGCTACTTTTGGATCATTTGAGAAGGCCCTATCCGGATATCATTCGGGCCGGGATTGCGCAACGCTTGGCTGTACGGGCGACGCGGAAGATCGGGTGGCGCATTCTTGTAGAGGAGTTCCGCAACACTGGGTACGACCACGAACATGTCAAGGACAGCCTGGGTGCAGCCCTTTCGGGTGCAGCAGACAATTCGGTAATTGGGGAGCTTATCGCTCTCGCGAAGGATAGGAGCTTAGGGAAAAGCAGGATTATGTTACTGAGAGGTATAAAACGTTCAAAGCTGCCCGAAGCGGGCCAAGCCATCGCCGAGTTGGCGGACGACCCGGAACTCTCAAAGGAAATCAAATCGTGGCGGAAGAGAAAGACGAGTAACCACAGCTGAAAGAAACGGAAAAGTATCATGACCGAGCACAAAACAATCGCCGTCGCCATGTCCGGAGGAGTCGACTCCTCGACGGTTGCGGCCATGCTCGCCCAAAGCGGAGACGAGGTCGTCGGCCTCACCCTCCAGCTCTGGGACCAGACGCGCCTCGCCGGCAAGCACGGCATCCCCGACGCGCCCAAGGCCGGCCGCTGCTGCTCGCTCGATGACGTCTACGACGCCCGCCGCGTCGCCGAG
>Ga0302324_100022014_pt1 | contig 12412 bp, 9 predicted proteins | sample Palsa_T0_1_FD_201949 | JGI IMG/M metagenome (GOLD analysis project Ga0302324, IMG submission 201949) | Peat permafrost microbial communities from Stordalen Mire near Abisko, Sweden - Palsa_T0_1 | ecosystem: Environmental > Terrestrial > Soil > Palsa > Peat permafrost | place: Sweden: Abisko...
CATCGAAAACTTCCGGCCCGGGACGCTCGAGCGCTGGCAACTCGGCCCTGACCGTCTGCTGGCGGCTGCGCCGCAGCTGATCGTGCTGCGCATGACGGCCTTCGGACAGGATGGCCCCTACCGCGACCGCGCCGGGTTCGGAACGCTCGCCGAAGCGATGACCGGGATCGCCGCGGTTTCGGGTTACGACGATCGCCCGCCGCTGCTGCCGGCCTTCCCGCTGGCCGATGTGATGGCCGGGCAGTCGGCGGCGGCCGCCGTGTGCGCCGCGTATGCGAACCGCTTGCGGCGCGGCGCAGGCGAGGTCATCGACTTCGCGATCTACGAGGCCGTCATGAAACTGGTCGAATCCCAGATTACCGAATACGCCGCCAACGGAACGCTGCACCAACGCCTCGGCAGCCGGCTGGAAGACACGGCACCTCGCGGAGCGTACCGTTGCGTCGACGGCGGCTACGTCGCGCTTTCGGGCAGCACGCAGGAGGTTGCGCAGCGCGTCTTGCGCACCGTCGGCGGCCCCGCATTGGCCGCCGACCCGCGCTTTCGCACCAACGCCGACCGGGTTGCGAACGGCGCTGCGCTGGACGAGCTCATCGGGGCCTTCTGCGCGACGCGCACGCGCGACGCCGCGATCGATGCCTTCACCCAAGCCGGCTGCGCGGTTGGACCGCTCGAGTCGATCGATTCGGTCGCTCGCAACCCGCAGGTGATCGCGCGTGGTTCGCTCGCGACGCTGCCCGACGACGATCTCGGTATGGTGACGATCTGCAACGCGTTCCCGCGCTTTGCGCGTGCCGGCTCACCGCCGCTCCAGACCGGGCGCTCGGTCGTCGGCGCCGACACGGCGGCAGTCTTGGCCGCCGAACTGGGTCTGGGGGACGCGGAATTGCGCGCACTGGCCGCACGCGGCGCGATCGCGGATATTTCCTTACCGGGACCCCAGAGGGTCGAGGACGTAAGCACCGTCTGAACGAGCCCACCCGTCCTCAAAGGAGCCTCCTATGTCCGTGACCCGACAAGGGTTTGTCGCCGGCGCCTCCGCGGCGTTCGCGTCGATCGGCATCATCACGCCGGCGCGCGCGGCTGATTTCGACCTGAAGTACGGGCACGATCTGCCGGCCGAGCACCCGGTCAATGTCCGCTCGGTCGAAGCGTTCGCGCGGATCAAAGCCGCGACCAAGGGTCAGGTTCAGATCAAATCGTTCCCGACCAGCCAGCTGGGCAGCGATCCCTCCATGCTGCAGCAGCTGCGCACCGGCGCGACGGAGATGCTCGCTTTCCCGGGTGCGTTCCTCAATTCGGTCGTGCCGCTGGCGTCGATCGAGAACCTGGCCTACGCGTTCAACGACCGCGACACGGTCTTCCGCGCCATGGACGGCGATCTCGGCCGCGTTATCCGCGACGAGATTCGCTCCCGCGGCATCGTCGTACTCGATAAGATTTGGGAGAACGGCTTTCGCGAGATCACGACCTCGAACCATCCGATCCGCAACGTCGCCGATCTGGCCGGTCTGCGAATCCGGGTTTCGCCGGGCAAGATCCGCGTCGACACCTTCCAGTCGCTCGGCGCGTCGCCGACGCCGATTGCGCTCAGCGAACTCTACACCTCGCTGCAGACGCACGTCGTTGACGCACAGGAGAACCCGCTGCTTTTGATCGACCAGCAGAAGTTCTTCGAGGTGCAGAAGTACGTTTCGATGTCGGACCACATCTGGTCGGGTTATTGGACCCTGGTGAACCAAGACGTCTGGAACAAGCTCCCGAAAGACTTCCAAGCGATCATCAGCCGCGAGCTGGACCGCTCGACGCTGCAGGCCCGCAATGACAACGTCAATCTGAACCGTGCGGTCCGCGACAAGCTGATCCGCCGCGGCATGATTTTCAACGAAGTCGACAAGGCGAGTTTCAAGAAGAAGCTTATCGACGCGAAGTACTACGAGCGCTGGAAGGCGGAGTTCGGCCCCACGGCCTGGACCGCACTCGAAAAATACGCGAACAAGCTCGGCTGACGCGAGCCACGCGATGATCGCCGGCGTCCCTACCGTCGAGAGCGCCCAAGAGGTGGTGCGCGCAAAATCGCACCACTACCGCCTCGGCTGGACGCGGGCGATCGATCGTGCCATCGGTGCGGTCGTCGAACCGCTGGCCGCCCTGCTGGTGCTGGTCGAGGTCGTCATCCTCGCCAGCGGCGTCTTCACGCGCTACGTGCTGCGGGCGCCGCTGGTGTGGACGGATGAGCTCGGGACGATCCTGTTTCTGTGGCTGGCCATGCTGGGGTCGGTGGTGGCCTACCGGCGCGACGAGCACATCCGGCTCTCGGTGCTCGTGCGCCGCGCCTCGCCGCGCGTCTCCGAGATCCTGACCGCCGTGTCATCGGTCGTCACCGCGATCTTCGTGATCGAACTGATGCCCGCCAGCATCAGCTTTTTCAAGCAGGAGCAGATCGACGTCACCCCGGCGCTGTCGATCCCGCAATCCTACGTCGTGCTCTCGATCATCGTCGGCTTGGCCCTGATTTTGGTGATCGCGCTGCTGCGGCTGGCCGAAACGAACCCGCGGGTGGTCGGCGGCGTCGTCGCCGTCACGCTGCTGATCAGCGCCGCGGCCTGGTTCGGACGCGGCGCGTTCGCCGGCTTCGGCAACTTCAACCTGGTGCTGTTCTTCGTGATCCTGGTCGGCGCATGCGTGGCGATCGGGATCCCGATCGCCTTCTCCTTCGGCGTCGGAACACTCAGTTATCTTGCGATTACGACCAACGTTCCGCTCAACACCGTCGTCGGACGGATGAACGAAGGCATCTCAAACTTGGTCTTGCTGGCCGTCCCGCTGTTCATCTTCCTGGGGCTGCTGATGGAGACGGCCGGCGTTGCGCGACGGCTGGTCGAGGCGCTCGCGAGCCTGGTCGGGCACTTTCGCGGCGGGCTATCGATCGTGCTGGTCGCCGCGATGTACCTCGTTTCCGGCATCTCCGGTTCGAAGATCGCCGATATGGCCGCGGTCGCGCCGGTGCTCTTTCCGGATATGGAGCGGCGCGGTCAGAAACGCACCGATATGATCGCGCTGCTGGCGACCTCCGGCGCGATGGCCGAGACGATTCCGCCCAGCCTCGTGCTTATCATCATCGGATCGGTCACCGGCGTCTCGATCGCCGCGCTATTCACGGCCGGGCTGCTGCCCGCGGTCGTGTGCTCCATCTTCCTGATCGCGCTCGCGCTGTGGAACGCGAAGCGCGAGAACCAGGCGGTTTCCGCGCGCGCGCCGCTTTCGACGGTCGCGAAGACGCTCTTCGTGGCCTTGCCGGGACTCTTGCTGCCGCTGCTGATTCGCTTCTTCGTGGTCAGCGGCATCGCGACAGCGACCGAAGTCAGCGTGGTCGGTATCATCTACACGCTGTTGATCGGCGTGCTGATCTATCGTGAATACGACTGGCACACGCTCTATCCGACGCTGGTGAACACCGTCGCGCTGGCGGGCGCGATCCTGCTGATCATCGCCACCGCGACCGCGATGGGGTGGGCGCTGACCCAGTCGGGCTTCGCCCAGCAGTTGGCCGATATTCTCGGTCACGCGCCGGGCGGCAAAGCCGGGATCATGCTGCTCTCGATCGTGCTGTTCATCGTGCTGGGTTCGGTGCTCGAAGGGATCCCGGCGATGGTCTTGTTCGGCCCGCTGCTCTTCCCGGTCGCGAAGGCCGCCGGCATCAACGAGGTGCACTACGCGATCGTCGCGGTGCTCGCGATGGGCGTCGGGCTGTTCTCTCCGCCGCTGGGGATCGGTTTCTTCAGCGCCTGCGCCATCGGGAAGGCGGAGCCGGAAGGCGCGGTCCTGCCAATCCTGCCGTACCTCGGCGTGCTGCTGGTCGGTCTCTTGGTCGTCGCGTACGTGCCGTGGATCTCGCTCGGATTCTTGCCTGCGAATCAGCGCTGAGCGCGTGATGGAACGGCCGCTGATCGGCATTGCGGTGGACTTGCCCGATGCGGCCCGCGCGCTCATCGCCGCGCACGCCGAGCTCGTCGACGTCAGCGCTCAGCCGCGCGCGGCCTGGGCCGCGGCGCTCCGGCCCGCCGTGGCGCTCGTCGTGAGTTCGGTCGTGCCCGTCGATGCGGCGCTGATCGCGGCCCTCCCGGAACTGCGGCTGGTGGCAACCGTTTCGGTGGGCTACGACAACATCGACCTCGCGGCGCTGCGCGCCCGCGGCATTGCCCTGACGAACACGCGCGGCTCGCTCGACGACGCGGTCGCCGACTTGACCTACGCGCTCACCGTTCTGGCCGTCCGCCGCCTCGGGCGGGCGCTGAATTGGGTCCGAGACGGGCGCTGGGAAACGGGTGACCCTCCCTTCGGACGCGATGTCGCGGGCGCCACGCTGGGCATCCTCGGTTTCGGCGGCATCGGCCCCAAACTGGCCCGCCGCGCGCAGGCCGGCGGCATGCACGTCATCTACTCCAATCGCCGGCCGCGCGATGACGACGCGCAAACGGGGGCGTCGTACCGGCCGTTTCGCGCGCTGCTCGCCGAGGCCGACTGCGTCGTGATCTTGGTGCCGCTCTCCGCCCAAACGCGCGGGCTCTTCGACGACGCTGCCTTTGCGGCGATGAAGAAGGATGCCGTTTTGGTCAACGCGGCGCGCGGGGCGATCGTCGACACTGCAGCCCTGGTGCGCGCGCTCGAGGCGGGCACGATCGCCGGTGCCGCCCTTGACGTGACCGATCCCGAGCCCCTGCCGCTAGGGCATCCGCTGCTGGGCCGCGACGACGTCCTCATCACCCCCCACGTCGGGAGCGCGACCCTCGAAACGCGGGCCCGCATGGCTCAGCGCGCCGCCGAGAACGTGGTCGCCTTCGTCCGCGGTGCCCCGCTGCCAACGGCGGTCAGCCTCGATGGGTCGTGAGGCCATGCGCCGCGCGCTCGGTGCCGCTGCAGCGATCGCCTTCGCGACGGGGCCGAATGGAAGCGCTCCCGCGAACGCCGAACCACCGTCGGTCCGAATGGCAGGCACGTTCTACACGGTCGAGACGACCGCCGCGCACTATAACGCCGGCAGCGGTGCATTCGCGACCCAGGCCCCGGTCCACATCAGCCGGCCGGGGCTCGACGCGTTCGCCGAACACGCCGAGGGCAACATGCGCCGCGGCGCTGCGGTCATGCGCGGCAACGTCCGCGTGCACGATGCCGGCGGCCCTTCGAGCCCACAGGGCGCCGGTGCCGCGCCCGCCACGCTGACCTGCGACGAGCTGGATGTGGACGCGAAGGCCGACGTCTACCGCGCCGTCGGGCATGCCCGCTATGAGACGGCGACCCGTTCGGCCGCGGCCGACACCATGATCCTGGACCGCAAGCATCACACGCTGCATCTGGCCGGCGCGGCCACCATCACCGACGGGGACACCACGGTACGGGCGGATGTGGTCGACGCCGACATGGCCCGCCACGATACCGTCGCGACCGGATCGCCGGTGGTCATCACGCGTCCGGCCCCGGCCCCGACGCCCTCGCTGGGAACTTCACCAGGTCCCGGGCGCGTTGGGACAGTAGCAACTCCGCTGCCATAAGGAAGTAATAATCTTTCTGGATTAGGCGGAGCTTCGGGTGCCCGAATCCAATGGACTTCTGTAGAGATCGTCGAGCCGTCCCGACGGCCTTTGTTCACGGCGGTCGAGCCATTCCACATCACCCCTAGAGGAGGGGACTCGCGTATGACTTCCCGCATGACCTCCGCGCCTTCCGCGGCGCTGGTCGGCAGAACGGTACGTACGTCGCTCGCCGTGCTCGCATTCGTGTGCGCTTCCACGGCCGCCACGTACGCGCAAACCGTGCCTGCCCCGCAGGCGCCGGAGAGCGCCACCCAAGCCTCGTCGACGACGAGCTCGGCCAATCCCTTCACCGTCGACCCATCCCTGACGACGTCGTCGGAACCGACGACGGTGGCGCAGGGTCCGGCTCCGGCTCGCGCCACAACGCCTGCCTTCGGTAATCTTCCGATCATCGACGTGGTCGTCGACTTCACGCAGCCGGGCGTGCCGTTCAACTCGACCTATCCCTGCACGCACGCATCGACGGCCTGCCAATACCATACCTTCGATCCGCTCGACGTCGGCGGAACGGTCCGCATCCCGATCACGAAGAACATCTACGCTGCCTTCGACCGCTTTATCGGCGGAACGCTCGATCAGGCGGTGGAACGCGTCATCAACGCCCGGACCGTCACCGCATTCGGCGTCACCGAAGGTGCCAAAGGTAACGTCTACCCCGGGTACACGCGCGACGTCGTACTCCAATATCGCCTCGACGAACTTCTCGGGAAGTACGTCTACGTCGAGGAAGGCCTGTATTTCCGCCACCGCCTGTATGCAAACGATGGATCGGGCGTCAGTTCGGTGCCGTTCGATTGCTCGGCGATCGGAACCCATACCTCCGGTTGCACCACGTCTTCGACGGAAGCTCACATGGGCTACCTCAAGCTGACGTACACCACACCCCCGATCGCAGCCCTCTTGAAGAGCAACTTCTCGTTCTTCATTCAGGGAGAAGGTCAGAACGTCGACCATCATGTCGGGACGGTCTGCAACGCGACTCAGGTGGCGCACGGGTACTTCGGCTGCACGATCGCCGAACAAGTCGGCTACATCGATGAGAACCCGTCGCAAAGCCGCGTCTACGAAACCACGCAAGGCGTGACCTGGTCGATTCCGATCAACAAGGGATTGTCGGTCAGCAGCCGCGAGCGGTGGGGCGCCCTGAACTGGTACGAAAATCAGCCCTTCCCGTTCCGCTGGTCGAGCGCCAACGATATCAGCCTCAACAAGCGGTTCAGCTCCGGTTTCACGCTGACGATGACCCACTCTGACTACCACTCCATCATGATGGGCACCATCGGCGTCAACGGCCTCGCGCCGTTCTCGACCTACCTGTCCCCGAACGTGATCCACGTCGCTTCGTGGGACGTCCTGGGGACGTTCCACCTCGACACCAACTCCTGGTTCCACTAGTCTCGAACGGACCGAGAAACGCCCGGGAACTTCGGTTCCCGGGCGTTTTCTTTTCTTAGGCGACCGGATGCGTTCGCCGCTCGCGGCCGTGCGGCGCCTGCAGGTCGAGCAGCGGACCGATCGGCACGATGCCGGTCGGATTGATCTCGTCGTGGGTCATATAGTAGTGCCGTTTGATGTGATCGAAGTCGACCGTGCCGGCGATGCCGGGGATCTGGTAGAGGTCGCGCAGATACCCCCACAGGTTCGGGTAGTCGACGATGCGGCGCAGATTGCATTTGAAATGGCCGACGTAGACGGCATCGAACCGGATCAGCGTGACGAACAGCCGCCAGTCCGTTTCGAGCGGGGCATCACCGAACAGATAACGGCGCTCAGCGAGCCGCGCTTCGAGGCAGTCGAGGGTCGCAAAAACCGCGCGTGACGCCGTTTCGTACGCAGCCTGGGCTGAGGCGAAGCCGGCCTGGTACACGCCGTCGTTGACGGTCTGGTAGATCTCCTCGTTGAGCGCGTCGATCTCGCGCCGATGCTTGGACGGGTAGAGATCGAGCTGCGGATGCTTGGCGAGGTCCCGGAACTCGGTCTCGAACATCCGCATGATGTCGTCATCGGAGTTGCTGACGATGCGCCCGGTGCGAGTATCCCACAGCACCGGGACGGTCACCCGGCCGTGATAGTGCGGATCGGTCGCGCGGTACGCTTCGGCCAGATAGGCGAACCCGTTGATGGGATCGAGCGACGCGCCGGGGACCGCGCGGAACGCCCAGCCGAGATCGTCGCGAATCGGATCGACGACGGTCATGCCGATGGCGTCCTCGAGGCCCAACAAGCGGCGCACGATGATCGTCCGGTGCGCCCACGGACAGGCCAGCGAGACGTAGAGATGATAACGCCCGGCCTGGGCCGGAAAGGCCGACGACGGATCGGCGCGCACCCAGTCGCGAAAGGCATCGCCCTGGCGCACGAACCGTCCGTCGCCGGATTGCTCGAGCGGAAATTGCGGCTGTACCGTCACGGTTCGTCCGGCCGGGCCCCAGCGATCAGAATTTGTAGCTGGGGTCGTTGCGGTCGAGCATGCGCAAGAGTCCGGCCCACGCGAGCTGCGCGACCTGGCCGATGCCGTACTTTGCTTGCTGCTGCACGACCGCTTGCACGGAGTCCGCCGGCCGGTGCAGCGCGGTGCCGCCGGCCAGGACGGCGATCTGCGTCGCGCAAGCGCGCTCGAAGAAGTACATCCCCAGGAACGCCTCGGGAATCGTCGGGCCGACGGTCAGGGTGCCGTGGTTGCGCAGCAGCATCGCCGATTTCGTACCGAGATCGGCAACCAGACGCGGCCGCTCGTCGAGCAGCAGCGCAACGCCCTCGTACTCGTGGTTGGCGATTTCACCGTTGAGGAGCATCGCGGTCTGATTGATCGGCAGCAGCCCGCTCTCTTGACACGAGACGGCGACGCCGGGAATCGTGTGCAGGTGCAGCACGCAGGCCACGTCTTCGCGCGCCGCGTGGATCGCGCTGTGGATCGTGAACCCGGCCGGATTGATGAAGAACGGCGTTTCGTCGACGATCTTGCCGTCGAGGTCGACCTTGACCAGCGACGAGGCGCTGATCTCGGTGAACAATTGGCCATAGGGGTTGATCAGAAAATGATGATCGCCCCCGGGGACGCGCGCCGAAATGTGGGTGAAGATTAGATCGTCCCAGCCGTAGTGGGCGACCAGCCGGTACGCAGCCGCGAGGTCGACTCGCGTTTGCCACTCTTGGGCGCTGACCCGGTCGCGCAGCGGCACAGAAGACGGTTGGGACGCGATGGCGCTCATGGGTGTACCTCCGTTAAGAGGGTTTCGTCGGCGCCGCCGGCCTCTCCGTTGCCCGGTCAGGTCATGGTCGGTATGGCCGCCAGCTCGCGCACGATTTGCGCGAAGTCGGAGAACGTGAGCGCCTGATCGGCGTCACACTTCGCCTCGGCTGGGTTGGGATGGACTTCGATGAGGAGGCCGTGCGCGCCGACCGCCTTGGCCGCCCGGCACAAGGGCCCGATCCAGCGGCGCACGCCGACGCCGTGCGAGGGATCGACCATGACCGGGAGGTGGGTGCGCTCGCGCAGCACGGGCACGGCGGAGAGATCGAGCGTGTTGCGGGTCGCCGTCTCGAAGGTACGGATGCCCCGCTCGCACAGGATCACGTTGGGGTTGCCCTCCGAGAGAATATACTCCGCGGCCGCCAGCAGCTCGTCGATCGAGGCCGCCATGCCGCGCTTGAGCAGAACCGGCCGGGCGGTCTTCCCGACCGCTTTGAGCAGATCGAAGTTCTGCATGTTGCGCGCGCCGATCTGCAGCAGATCGACCGAGGCCGCCATCCGCTCGACCTGATCGATGCTCATGACCTCGCTGACGGTCGGCAGGCCGGAGGCGCGGCTGGCTTCCGCCAGCAGCGCGACGCCTTCCCAGCCCAGGCCCTGGAACGCGTACGGCGACGTCCGCGGCTTGAACGCGCCGCCGCGCAGCATCACGCCGCCGGCTGCTGCCACCGCGTCGGCGGTCGCGAGGATCTGTTCGCGCGATTCGACGCTGCAGGGTCCGCCGATGATCACGAAGTTCCCGTCGCCGACGATGACGTTGCCGACCGCGACGCGACTGCGCGCGTGTTCACCGTGTCGTTGCGCACGCGGGAACGAGACCTTGGCCGGGGACGGGATCGCCGCCGGTGCCGTGTCGACCGTCACGCCGGGTTCGCGCCGCAAGCGCGGCGGAGCGGTCGCGGCGTCGTAGCTGCCGATCACGTGCAGCGCGACCGTCACCTCGCGCAACTCTTGCAGTGCGAGCGCGAAGCCTTCGTCGCGCACGTCGCCGTCGACGTCGGCGTAGAACGCGTACTGCGAGTCGGCGCCTAAGCGCGATTTCGAGTCGAGTTTCGAAACGTTCAAGCCATGGGCGCCGAACACCGAGAGCGCGCGGCCGAGCGCGCCGGGCAGGTCCGGGACCGCGAAGACGATCGAGGTCTTGCGGTCCGCGAACGCCTGAGCCGGCTCGAACTCGGCCGCCGGACCTTGTGCGTTGGGCGCGCGAAAGAGGATGAAGCGCGTGAAGTTGTCGGGATGATCGGCGATCGTCGCCGCCAACTCGATGAGGCCATAGCGCCGGCCCGCCTCGCTCGAGGCGATTGCGCCGCGGGCGGGATCGTTCGCCGCCGCGACATCGCGCGCGGCGACGCCGGTGTCGGGGACCGGAACGCGACGCACGTCGGGCAGCGTCGAGAGAAAGCGGCCGCATTCGGCCAGCACGATCGGATGCGAATCGATCTCGCGCAGGCCCTCGAGTGTGGAGGCGGGAGTACCCAGCAAGCGATGCTCCATGCGCATCGTGATCTCGGCCAGCAGGTCCAGTTCGTATTCGGCCAGGGTGTCGTAGCCCTCACGAATCGTTCCGGCGATCGCATTGTCGACCGGTAAGAGGCCGAGGTCGGCACGGCCGGACAGCACGGCGTGCGCGACGGCCCGATACGACGCGCATCCGAGCGGCGAGAATTCCACCCCGCGCCGCTGGGCATACGCGCCCAGGACGGCGTGCGAATACGAGCCCTCGATCCCTTCGAAGGCGGCAGTCATGGTCAGGGCGGCGGCCGTTGTGTCGGCGGCGGCGTTGGGGCTGGTCATCGGACTCCCATCAAGCGCAAGAGCCCCCCGCGTCGGCGAGGGGCTCTTGCAGTTCGGTCCCGGGACCGTTACGGCAAAGGCCTACCGCCGAAACGCTGCGCGTACGGCAAAAGTGCGGTAGGACCAGGCGAAAACGGTCACGACCGTCCGATGGTGCCATGCCGGGCGGTCGCTCGTCAACACGCACGACGTAATCCGCCTTGCCGACGCGGCCGTTGTTAAGGAGTACTATGGTGAAGACATGATCGCCCGAATTGCCGCCCTGTTCACATCCCTTGCCGTGCTGGGACTCGTTCCGGTCCCTGCGGCTGCCGCTCAACACGAGCGAGCCGTTCTCGCCGGCGGCTGCTTCTGGGGGATGGAAGCCGTCTTCGAGTCGCTGCGCGGCGTCACCAACGTCGTCTCGGGGTTTTCGGGCGGCAGCGCGACGACTGCCCACTACGAGGTCGTCAGCACCGGGATGACCGGCCACGCCGAAGCGGTCGAGATCACGTTCGATCCGGCGCAGATCTCCTACGCGCAGCTGCTGGCCGTCTATTTCACCGTTGCGCACGACCCGACCGAGCTGAACCGCCAAGGCCCCGACGACGGTACGCAGTACCGTTCCTCGATCTTCTACACCAGCGAGGCGCAGAAGCGGGTGGCCACGCAGACCATCGCGTCGCTGACCGCGGCGCACACGTTCTCGTCGCCGATCGTCACCACGGTCGTGCCGTTCGCTGCATTCTATCCGGCCGAAGCGTACCACCAGCACTTCGCCGCGCAGAACCCCGACTATCCGTATATCGTCTACAACGACATCCCCAAGCTCGCGCAATTGCGCCAGAAGTTTCCCCAGCTGGTCAAACCGCATTCCGTCGCCGTCATTTTGACGCGCTCCTAAGCGAGGGCCCGCGCCGCTTTAGAACAGGCGCGGCTGGTCGCCGCCGGCGATGATCTCGGCGCAGATGCCGCGCGCCTGTCCGACCGGCACCAGATCGCTGCGCACGAACAGTTTGCGCCAGTAGGCCTTGCCGGACAAGCGCGCGATCAAGTCGGACGCGACGCGGGCGTCGACGATGCGGCCCATCAGCCGCACCCGCACCGTCGGCGCGGAATCCCCGGTTCCCAGCGGCAGGCGATGGATCAGCTGCTCTTGCGAGTCGCTCCAAACGGCTTCGCCCCAGCGCTCGCGCAGCGCGCGCTCGCAGCGTTCGTACACGCTGAGGTCGCGCTCCGCGTTGAACTCGGCGGCTAGGCCATAGATCGTGTGACGCTCGCGCAACGCGCGCGCCCCTTCGTCATCGAGGTCGCGGATTGCGTCGAGCACGCGAAAGTCGTCCCAGGCCAAGAACTCGTCGATTCCCGCCAGCGCGTGCGGCTGGGGCCACAGAACGCGCAGCACGTCGTTGAGCACCCGCTCGAAGGCCCGCGTCGTATGGTGGAAATACACGCTCGCGAACATCATGTAGCGGGCCAGCACGAACGACTCGAGCGCCACCACGCCGCGCCCGTCGACGCCGAGCTGCGGCCGCCCGCCGCCTTCGAGGACGCGGAGCGACCCGATCAGTTGCGCGGCGTCGAACGTTCCGCCGGCGACGCCGGTGAAGTAGGCGTCGCGCAGCAGGTAGTCCATGCGGTCCGCGTCGAGGTTCGGTCCGCTCACCAGCTCGCGCAGCACGGGGTCGGCCTCGGCGGTGCCGGTGATCAGCCCCAGCACCGCGGCCGGCTCGACGTCGAGGGCCGCGATCGCGTCCTGCATTTCGGGCTGCGCGAGGATCGCCTCGGTACG
>Ga0302324_100022015_pt1 | contig 12411 bp, 8 predicted proteins | sample Palsa_T0_1_FD_201949 | JGI IMG/M metagenome (GOLD analysis project Ga0302324, IMG submission 201949) | Peat permafrost microbial communities from Stordalen Mire near Abisko, Sweden - Palsa_T0_1 | ecosystem: Environmental > Terrestrial > Soil > Palsa > Peat permafrost | place: Sweden: Abisko...
CGCTTGCCCTTTAGGCCGTCTTCGGCCGGTGCCGTGAGCAGTCCGCGAGCCTGCCGATCAGAAATTGCCGGCGTCTTGCCTATGCTGCCCGCAACCACTGGCCGCTTCACGCCCTTGCATGGATTGAGCGTTACTGCGTTCCGGTCGCAAAGATAGTTATAGAGGGCGGACAGCGCGGTGAGCCGATGACGGACGGTGGTCTTGTTTAGCTTGCCGCCCGTTCGGCTCTGCTTCTGCCGGAGGTGGTCCCGCCAGGCGATCACATGAGCGCGCGTTATCATCCGGAACTTTTCGGGCTGGTCTATGCCAGCAAAGAGCATGAAATCCTTGATCGCTCTTTCGTACTGGTCGTGGAAGTCTGTCCGTTCGAGACCGTGTTTACCGTGTAAGCGATGGCGGGGCTCGCGTGATCCGTCGGTGCAAGCTGAATGTTGACGACGCCGTTCGTGATCGGAAAGGCCCGCGCGCCGCGCGCGATTGGCACGCCTCCGACTGAGAAGGCCGCGTTGGTGACGATGATATTTCCGTCCATCAGCGAACCGTCGACGTTATAGAGAGTGTCTTGGATCGTGGTCAGCGTTGGCTGCGCCCGGCATAGCGGAGCGAAGAATAGCCAGAGCGCGGCGGTAGCCAGGAGGAAAAGGAGATTCCGCATAGATCGAATCCTTGTCGTAAAGAGACCGTAGGTGCCTTCACGCGGCTACCAAGACGCACCACCCTTTACCGGGCGCTTGCCTCGCCCGCGCGGTGAGCGTTAATGCAGTCAGCAGGAGATATAATCAGGGACCATGGCACTGTCGAGTTTAGAAATTGAGCGACTGGAAGCCGCCTGCCAAGAATTGCGAGTTCGAATGCACAATCTTCTGTGGCTCCCCACACTGGACGCATTTCGAACTTTTGCGGTCCAACCGACGCTGTGATTGAACCCGTGAAAGCGTGGTTCTTTCGGAAAGATCGGCAGTGAGCGCACGCGCGTGAAGATACTGGGCCCCTACTCTGGACACGTCTCGAAGTGTGGCTGCACAAGTGCGCGACGCTTTGGGCACTCGTGAGGTCCCTCGCTAGGGCATAATGGAGGTCTGATCAATGAATCAGGTACTTCAGCTCGGTGGCATACAGGTCGGCAGCCTGTGGCGAGATGAGTCCGGAGAGCGACGTCGACATCATGGTGGAGTTCGAGCCGGGGGTCCGCATTGGCCTGATCCGCTTCGAATCTCTTGTGGGTCGACCTGGTTACTAAGCGCGGACTGAAGCCCTGGATACGCTCAGAAGTTCTCAAAAGATGCCCGCGTCATCTATGCGGAGCATGAGCCGTCGCTCCTGAAGGACATTCTCTCGGCCTGCCGCAAGATCCAAGCGATCGCGGCAACCTCCGAAGACACATTCCTCAGAGACGAGGTGTTACCGGCTGCCGTCCTGCATCATTGTGTTCGGGATGAATGCCGTTCGGAATCATCCCGGATTCAGCATTCGGCCTCGCCGGAATCCTCACCGAGCGGCCCATCAAAGCAGTGGACCAGCGCGCCGTCAAAGAACACTACCGAATAGCCGGCGGCGCGCGCCTGACGAGACGGAACGCACATCCGAGAATGACCACGCCGAGCACCAACATCAACGATGAAGGTTCTGGCGTGGCGACAACAGACACATCGTCCAGGAGGAACTCGCCCAGATCGTTGCCCAACGTAATATTCAACACCGAAGACGCGTCTGAAACATCCACGGTGCCTATATACTCCGTATAGCCTTCGACGGGCACGTCGGTGTAGTCAAAGACCGTAATCCCGTCCAATGTGACGTCGAACTCATTGGCGCACGCCACCGCATTGCATGTCCCGGTAGCCGCCGTATCCTGCGCCAGAAACAAGGACACAGTGTACTGACCGCCCGGAATTGTGGTGATCGTCTGCGAAAACGTTGTGGCATTGTCGACAAGATCGGCAACGAACGCCTGATAATTTCCGCTGTGCGGAGCAATGCCATCGAAAGGATCAACACCTTCAACCCCAAATAGGTTATTCAGCCCCCCCGGTACATCGTTTCCGGAGACAGACCAAGCCGTGCCACTTTCGAAGCCGCAACTCGATACCAGATTATTGGCGATGGAATCACAGATACTGGTTGAGGCCCTTCCCTCGCGGGGGCTCAGAAGCAGCAAAAACGCTGCGCAAAGAAGTCCGGACATTGTTCTGATTTTCATTTAGTCCTCCGTTTATTTGCCGGTATCATGGCCAATTCATCACTAATTTATACACATTCACAGATCCTATACCAGTCGGAAAGTCCCAACCAGTACCAGTGCTATAGGCGGGCTGGTCGGTCGAATTTGAGGTGGAGAGTAATCCGTAGGTAATAGCAGGGGCCTCACTCGGCCTGTAGCAATTAGTGAGAGTGCCGCTTCCGTTGGCTTTACAAGCACCCACGTTATCGCCTTGCGTGATGTCGTAAAAGATACAAGAGTTGCCGGTCTTGGCCACCGTGTTTGAATTACAAGTCGCGCTGCCGGATGCCCCGTACTCAGCTTTGGCCAATGAATAATAGACTGTATTCGGGTTGCCCCATCTGCTGCCGGTGTGTTGATTCACCAGCGCCTGGATCCCCGCCATGATGGGGGACGACACCGACGTTCCGCCGACACCCGCCCACGTGCTCGGCGGTCCCGCGCATGTAAATCCACCTCCGATTTCTGTATCGGGATTTGACCAGCAAACTACATAGTAGGCATCCCATATCCCGTTCGATGCGAATAATGAGACGTCGGGGATGTCGCGTACACCGTCGGCCGGATTGCCGAACAGCCCGCTCTGGTAGGACGGCTTGGGGTAGCCGGCGCAAGTCCCGCTGACAACGCCGCGTGTTGATGCGGTGCCCGTGGCGCAACTACTGGGTCCGCCACTGCCGCCAGCCGCGTTGAGTAAGAAGTTGAGTGACGATGACGTGCTGGTAATTCCAGGGTTGTTGCAGAGGTCAAGTGGATCGGACGTAGCGGTAAGCCCGAGGTCGCCAAAGAAGTTCGCTATCAGGCTGCCTGCGCAGGAATAATTCCAGGGTATTTCCTGAATGTAGGACAAGGCGGAACTGTAAGTGTTTTTGTTGGTCGAGCTCCAGTACGTCGCGGGGTTAACGAAGTTCGCCGTGTAGCCGAAATCCAGGCCACCCACGGAGACGTTGTAAGGTGTCGAGGTGTATCCGCTAATGCCGATGCCGTGCGTCGAGACATTGCCGTTATCCGAGCTCGCGGCATCCTCATTACCTGACGCTACAAAGATCGAAACGCCTTCGGTAACCGCCTGCATGTAAGCGGAATTGTAAGCTGCGTTCGCCGTGGCGCCGTTGCTGGCCTCGGATTCGCCGTAGCTGATGCTGACGACCGAAGGCAGACCGCCCGCCGGACCGTTCAGCACGTTTTCCAGTGCGATCAGCCCCCCGAAGGTGGTTGTATCGGTGCATGCCGCAAGTATGATCGCGGCATTCGGCGCTGCCGCCGACGCCCATTCCACATCTATAACCGCCTCGCCATCGTCGCCATAACCGGGGTCGGTCGAGAGTCCTTGGAAGCCTGGATTCGTGCAGGTGACGGCGCCTGCCGGACTGATCTGGCTGAGAGTGCCGAAGGGATAGGGCCGGGACAGACCAAAGGTCTTTCTGAAGATCGTCCAATCGCTCGTCGAATAAAGGTAGGTGTCTTCGACGACCATGATTGACTGGCCCTTGCCAGTTATGCCTGCCGCGAACAGCGGACTTAAATTATAGATAGTAGCGATGTCCCCGGCCACGACTCCATGAGACTCGCCGTTCGCGTAGGTGTACTGCGGAGCCCTTTGCGCCAGTTGCGGTTGGGGGTGAAAGTTATGCAGCGAAACGATCCCGGAAACAACCGGCTGCAGCGCGGCGGGAATCTTCGGATCGCTCATATTCGCAAAATACTTCACGCCGTTCACTTCGAGGTTGTGAATCTCGGTGTGGTACGCGCTTCGCACCTGGCCGGCAGTGCCGCTGAAATCGATCATGAGCCCGCTTGGCTGCGCGCCGTTAACGGCGAACCCCTGGGACTTCAGCCAACCGGTCACCGTTTCGAGGTCGGCCTTTGCCACTCCGTAGTGCTCGGCGAACTGGTCCGGAGTGAGCCATTGGTGAAAGTTTGCGGATTTCGCATCGTGCAACTCGTCGATGTATTGCTTCAGCGCCGATTCCCGCTCCGGAGACCGCTTCAACTGAAGCAGCATGTGATCCAGCCTGAAATCATCGGGAACAATGCCGCGATCGTACGTCGCATTCGCTTCCGGGCGGGTGTTGCCTTCCAGCACCACCAGCTTGGTTTCATCGACAGCTTCGTTTATGACGGGCACGGGACGGCCCGTTACTTCAGCATAAATCCTAGGGGCAAAACTAAGTGTGCCGAGTGCGAAAATCAGCCATCCCAATCTCTGTAAACCCTTCATTAGGTCCACGACCTCCCCTTTGGTTTAGGAGCTTGTGGAAAAACCTAGTCTGGGCTCAGCGCCGAACGCAGAATCAATAACCTGCGGAGACACTAATGGCTCAACAAGCTCTCAGCCGGGTCCGTCTTAGCCTCCCGGCGTATGAAGTATACAGCAATGGTCTTCAGTGCGACCAACTTTTTGCTCCAACGGATAGCCAGAAAGTCATGGAGGTACTATGAAAAGCGACGTTTGCTCCTTTCTGGCAGGAGTCAACCGGAAACTTGGGCTGAAGGGGTCAGATTTATGGTTAGTGGGGTGGGCCTGGACGGCGTGATGCCGAAGGAAAGATACGGAGATCGGCGAGGGACATACACCAAACGGAATTTGGCTCCCCGGGTAGGACTCGAACCAGCCACAGGAGGCACTACAGATCTAGAACGGCGCGCTGCCTGGCAACCACCATGCTTGTGCCATGATTGACTGGAGGCGGCGGAGTGACGAGCGATCCATTTTTGCAGGCGGCGATCGAGCAGGCTAAGAAGAGCCTCTCCGAAGGCGGCATTCCGATTGGCTCGGTGTTGGTGCACCAGGGCAAGATCATCGGCCGGGGCCATAATTGCCGTGTTCAAGCCGGCAGCCCGATCGACCATGGCGAGATGAATTGCCTTCGCGCCGCCGGGCGTTTGCCCGCCAAAGTCTATCGGAACAGCACGCTCTATACGACGCTTTCGCCGTGCCCGATGTGCAGCGGCGCGATCGTGCTATACCGGATTCCGCGCCTGGTGATCGGCGAAAACCAAACGTTCCTGGGCGCGGAGGACTACCTGCGCAGCCAAGGCGTCGTGCTCGAAGTACTCCAGGACCAGGAATGCGTTCAGCTAATGACCGGCTTCATCCGATCGAATCCGGAATTGTGGAACGAGGATATCGGCGTATGAGCGCTACCGCTCATTGCCTCAATGCGAAAGCGAACAGCGCGTTGCCGGCGCACACCACTACATACTGCCGTCCACCCACGGAGTAAGTCATGGGACCCGAGGTCACGCGTCCGCCGACGGTGGTCTTCCAGAGTAAGTTTCCGTTGCGGGCGTCCAGTGCGAAGAAGTAGCCTTCCCGTCCGCCGCTGAAGAGCAAGTCCGACTCTGTGGTCAGGATGCCGGCATCGGTAACGTCGGCCATGCGGAACTCCCACTTCCGTTCCCCGGTCTTTGGATCGATGGCGCGGACGGCGCCGTATGGGTCGCCTTCCTTGCGGTAGTTAAACGATCCGGTAACCACCGGGGCTGTCGTATTGCGCGGACCTCCGCCGCCGAACAACTGGCCTTGCGTATAGTCAGCGTCCTGCTTGACGAACAGAGACGAATAGTCATCCCAGGTCGGAATGTAGAACAGTCCCGTGCGCGGGCTGTAGGAAGGGTTGTACCAATTCGTTGCGCCCTGGTTGCCCGGAAAAATCAGCGTTCCTTCGCGGCTGGACGCGGCGCTGGGGACCTTCATGGGCCGGCCGCGTTCGTCGAAACCGTTCATCCAGGTCACCTTGGCGAACGGCTTGCCGAGCAGGAACTGGCCGCTAGTGCGGTCGAGCACGTAGAAGAGGCCGTTGCGATTCGCCCACATCATGAGCTTACGCGGTTTTCCCTGCCACTCGGCGTCCACCAGCACCGGCACTTGCACGGAATCATAATCGAACTCATCGTGCGGCGAGAACTGGTAATACCATTTCAACTTGCCGGTATCCGCGTCCAAGGCCACTACGGAATCGCTGTAAAGATTGTCGCCGGCGCGCACGTCGCCGTTCCAATCCGGGCCGGCGTTGCCGATGCCCCAGTACGTCAGGTTGAGTTCGGGATCGTAGGAACCGGTGACCCAGATCGAAGCGCCGCCGTGCTGCCAGGAGTCGCCTTTCCAGGTTTCGTTACCGGGCTCGCCCGCTCCTGGAATGGTGTAGAAGCGCCAAGCCTCCTTGCCGGAGCGCACATCGTAGGCGGCGATGTAGCCGCGGATTCCGTATTCGCCTCCCGCCACGCCCACAATCACTTTGTCCTTGATAACCAGCGGAGCGTGCGTGATGGCATAACCCGCCGCGGGATCGCCCACCGAAATATTCCACAACGGCTTGCCGCTCTTCGCATCGAGGGCGATCAGACGGGCGTCGATGGTGCCGAGGAACAGCGTTTCGCCGAGGATGGCGACTCCGCGGCTCAAGCGCCCGCAGCAGGGCCGCGCGTCTTTGTCGGGCGTGTAGGAATACATCCAGAAGACTCGGCCGGTGACGGCATCGAGCGCCACCACGTCGTCCGGATCCTGGATGGTGTACATCACTCCGTCCACCACTAACGGCGTGGCCTCGTACTTTTCGAGCGAGCGCGCCTGGAACATCCACTGCAGTTCCAGGTTTTTGACATTGTCGGGATTAATCTGAGTAAGTTTACTGTAGCGCTGGCTCTGCATAGTCCCGGAGTAAGTGAGCCAGTTTTGAGGCTCGTTGGCCGCGCCGAGCAGGCGATCGAAGGAGACTTGCGCCGGAAGCGCGCCGGCGGCGAAGAGCAGCAACAGGGCAGATCGTAGCATGGCGATTAGTGGCCTTTCAAACTAACTAAGTAAGTGACGAGGTCAGCCATTTCCTGGGAACTTAGTTTGTCCTTGTAAGATGGCATGGGCGATTTGTCGATGGCCGTGAATTCCCGCAGGCCGGTTTTCGAATAAGACAGGAGCCGCTGGCGGGAATCGATCAGTTCCACGGTGAAGGTGTCCTGATTGAGAATTCTTCCGGTGACAGTAGAGCCATCGCTCGCGACCACTTTGAAGAATCGATTCTGGGGGAGGATTTCGGCGTTCGGATTCGCGATGGATGTTTCGAGCTCCACCACGCGGCGGAGCGCGCCGATGTCGCTCAGGTCCGGTCCGAACCGTGAGCCGTTATCCTTCACGCGATGGCAGTTGAGGCAACCGCCTTTGCCTTCGAAGATGGCTTGGCCGCGAGCCCGATCGCCTCCAGCCGGCAGATCGCTCGAAGGCATCGCGGCGAGTGATCGCAGGTAGGCGACGATGGTCCGGATCTGGGGCTCCGGCATGGTTTGAGCGGGCATGCCGGTGCCTGGGATGCCGTCGCGGATGATTTGGACCAGGTCGTCGTCCGAAACCGCGCGCTTGAATTTGCCGCGGCTGAGATTGACGCCCTGGATCTGGTCGCCATCGGGGCCGTGACAATAAATGCAATTGGCGATATACACGCGTGCGCCGATCTCCGCATCGGTCTTGGTGTATTCATGCTGGGCGAACAGCGTCCCGGCGACCAAAAAAGAGAGAGAGATTTTAGCGAGCGACATGGCCATAAACGCGGCCATCATACCTCCGGGGGTGGGGAAAGATCAACCGGCGACGCTGCGGGCAGCTGGCGCTGTCGGAGGAGTCCGTCACCAGGATGCAGCTCCCGCGTTCCGATTGACGGGAGTCAGGGCTTTCCCCGCGCTGGTGTTACAATCGTCGCGAATCGCGTTCATGCTGCGCAGTGTAATCAGATTCGTTTTCTTTTCCGCGCTTGCGGCCAGCTTGACGGCGGCCGACCTGGAACAGCCGGTCGGGATTATGCTGTCGGCGGGAGGAAGCCGCGTGTTGCGAGCCGGGACTGAAACGCAGCTCGCGTCCAAGGCCGGCGATCTTTTGTTTGCGGGCGACGAATTGTGGGCCAAGGATGCTCCGGCGGCATTTCTTTTTTGCCCGGGGAAGGCCATCGAGACCGTGCCGCCGGGGGGCGACGTTCAACTGCTGAGCAAGCGGCTGCGTTTGGTGCAAGGCAAGACTTCCGAACAGCCGGCGCGCGCGTGCGAGTTGCCTCAAGTGCTGCGCCTAGCGGTGGCCAGCGAGCAGCATTATGGGGGCGCGATGATTCGCGGCACGCCCGGGGATTTTCCGCCGATTCCTCACGACCAACTGCCTCCCGATGTCATCGCGGAACTGGCGCCGATTGAGGCGGCTCTACAAATCGATGCGAACGACCCCGCCGCCCTCATTGCCGCCGCGAATGTTTTCGATCGCAAAAAGATCTATGCCAACGAGTTGGCCGAGTATTACCGAATGCGCCGGCAATGGCCCGACGCCGCATGGGTTAAGGCCAAGATTTTCAAACTGGAGACGACGCTTACGGATCAGTACGCCGCCGCCGGCCGTAAGGCAACTGCCGGTGGAAAGACGTACGCCCTCCTGGTGGGTATCTCCAAATACGCGAAACCGGAACTGAATTTGCAGTTTGCGCATGCGGATGCGGTCGATTTCGGCAAACTCCTGCGAACGCCGAGGGCCGGGCAAATTCCCGGGGACGACATTCTGCTGCTTACCGACGACAAAGCGACCACCGCCGCCATTCGCAACGGGTTCGAGGATTTTCTAAGAGGCAAAGCGGGCAAAGCGGATACGGTAATTATTCTGGTGGCGGGGCATGGAACGGTGGAGACGCAAGGCGACAAAGGAGCCTACATCGTCACTTACGATTCCGATCCCGAGGATTTAAAGGACACCGCGCTAGGGGTGCTGGAATTGCAAAAGCTGTTCGCGGAACAGCTGCAAAACGTGGGGCGCGTGATCATTTTCGTCGACGTTTGCAATGCCGGCGCGGTGGGCGTCATCAAAGGAAAAAACTCCATCAATCAGCAAATCGAGCAACAACTTGGCGAAGCGGAAGGATCGCTGACCGGGCTGCTGGCGGCGGGCCCCAAGGAATCGTCTTTCGAGAGCCCCGAATACGGCGGCGGCCACGGAGCGTTTACTTATTTCGTGCTGAAGGGACTGAGCGGCGAAGCGGACGCGGCGGGGAATCGAGATGGCGTGGTGGATGCGCGCGAGCTTTACGACTATGTCTATCGCCAGGTAGAGGCGGCCACGAATGACAAGCAGCACCCGCGCGAATTTGGTTCCTTCGAGAACAAACTGCCACTTGCGGACTTGGGAAAGCCGGGCGAGCCGGTAACGCTTTGGCGGAAGCTGCGCGATTTTCGAGACGAGGATACCTTGTATTTGGCCGCGGGCGGGCAAGCGCCTTTAAGCAGCGATACCGAACGAGATGTCGAGAAGTTCAACGCCGCGATCCGGGACGAAAAGTTGCTCGCCGATACTCCGGGGAACGCGACGGACGCGTTGGAGCGCTTACGAAGCCGGCTGGCCCCAGAGATTTTTTCCGGTTACCAGAATACGCTGCGGGTAGCGTTGGAAAATCAAGCTCAGAAAATTATTCTTCGCTATCTGGCCGGCGATCAAAACGCTCAAACCAGGGCCGATTTCGATCTGGGATCGAAGTACTTGACGGCGGCGCGCCGGCTCACGCATGGATCGCTCGATCTGGAAAGCCGGGAATCCTTCTTCGAGGGACGTACGTTGTTATTCGATAAGAATTTTCCAGTGGCCATCAACCTACTGGAGGACGCGGTCCGAACCGCTCCCGCGTCGGCATACTCGTACAATGCCCTGGGCATCGGGTATTTGGAGCAGGCGGACTACACCGATGCGATCCACGCCTTTCGGGATGCGTCGCGGAATGCGCCCTATTGGGCCTATCCACTGCACAACGTGGCGCTGACTTACACGCAGACCGGCGACTACGCGGCGGCGATTCAGGCGTATCGACGCGCCATGGAATTAGCGCCCCGCTATTCCTATTTGCCGTACAATCTAGGTCTGCTGTACCAGCGCATCAACAAGCAGAAAGAAGCGGAAGCCGCGTTCCACAAGGCGATGGAGCTAGATCCGGGACTCGCCGACGCGTACAATGCCTTGGGATTTTTGCGCGAGTCGCAGGGCCATGCCGGCGAGGCGGAGCAATTGTATACAAAGGCGCTCCAAATAGATCCCGATTCACTGGCCGCGCGCCAGAATCTTGCGGTTCTGATTTCCGGCCAGCGCGACCGAATGAACGAGGCGCTCGCCCTCTGGCGCAGGAATCTGGCAAGCCAGCCCGACTATCTGGCATCGCGGCTGAGCTTAGCCAAAGCGCTCGCGGCGTCGGGGCAAGCGGATGCGGCGATCGACGAATACAAATCGGCCGAACGCGCGCGCCCGGATTACATTGCGGTGCGGCTGGCTCTATCCGACCTCTACGAACAAAAGCGAGACTTCGACAATGCCTCCAAGGAACTGAGCGAGTCGCTGGCGCTGCAACCGGCGAATCCAGTGCTGCTGGAACGTTTGGGTGATTTGGAAGGGCAGCGCGGTCGAACAACCGAGGCGAAGAATGCCTACGGCCGAGTGCTGTCGGGAAAGATCGATCGTGAAACGCGCAAGCGCGTGCGATCGAAGATGAGTAAACTTAGAACCTAGGTGAACCAAGAATGTGCTATCCAAGACCCTCCGCTCATGCGATTCTACTGCCTCTTGCGATCCTGTCGTTGGCGTTGCTGATCGCGGCCTCTTGCTTCGGACAGGACGACCCGGCCTTCACGATTACATCTCACGTCTCGGGATCTACTACGACTGTCGGCGCGGGTATCTTGATCCAAACGGTTACGGCTACGAACATCGGTGGGAGCGGGTCCTTCATTGCTTCCGCGGGACCCGCCGGGTTTTCGATCCAGCCGTCCGGCGGCAACGTTGGCGCGGGCGCGGTAATGACTCTAACGATTATGTTCAACGCGGCGGGGCTGCCTCCGGGAACCTACAGTGGGTCGTACTCCGTTTCCGCCGCCGACGGTTCCGGCGGTGCTGGCGGGACGGCCAGCGAGACGGTGAACGGCGTGTTGTTGGCCAGCCCAACGTCTCTGACGATCAAACTTACTGGTTCGCAGGCACAAAATCAAACCGTGACAGTATTGGAGGCGGCCGGATTCTCCATTCCGGTTAACGCGAGTTACTCGGGGCAAAGCGGGCCGATGGTGACGGTCAACTCGACTTCGAACACGCCTGACATGGTGAACGTCGAAGTCGCAATGGGAACTTTGGCCGCAGGCGGGAGTGCGAATGGAGCTTTGACCTTGACCTGTACGTCGAGCGCTCCGTGTTCCGATACGCCGCTGGATATTCCTGTCGTTATTAACGCAGCAGCGCCGACGTCGACCACGAAATCGCTGCCGCACTTCGCGGTGGGACAAGGGTTCGTGAGCGATTTCTACGTGGCCAACAGCGGCACTAGCACGGCGAATTTCTCGATCGCCTTCTACGACAGCAACGGCAACCCTATTGCGCTGCCGTTCGCATCCGGCAGCGTCTCCACGCTCTCAGGCTCGATCGATGCCGGCGGGGCAGGCTACTACGAAGCGGCGGGCACTCAGGGGACTCTATTGTCTGGATCGGCGCTAATTACTTCGGACCCAGGCATCACGATTCAAGCGCTGTTCCGCCGGCTCGGTTCGGACGGCAGCTATTACGAAGCAGCGGTTCCGGAGGCCACGGGCAGCAATGAGATCCAGGTGCCATTCGACGATACGACGTTCAGTGGAAACGGCTCTCAGATCTACACAGGCCTTGCAATCGCCAACCTGGATAGTTCCAATGCCGCCGATCTCTCGTGCACGGCCAAGGATTCGGACGGTAATCCGATCCCCAATGCGATCTCCGCGCCGACGCTGAACCCGTTGGGACATTGGGCTAACTATCTGTTCCAACCCCTGGTCGGTCAACGAGGAACCATCGACTGCAAGTCGAACACGCAGATCGGCGCGATTGGCATTCGCGCCCTGGGAGCCAACGCACTCTCTTCGCTGCCCATCATCACATTTCCACTCAGCACCACCGGTGGCGCCAGCGTGCTCCCGCACTTCGCGGTCGGCGAATCGTTCGCGAGCGATTTCTACGTAACGAACAGCAGTAGCGACACCGGGAATTTTTCGATTGCTTTCCACGACAGCAACGGCAACCCCATTGCACTGCCGTTCGCTTCCGGCAGCGTCTCCACTCTTTCGGGATCGATCGCGGCGGGCGGATCGGGATTTTACGAAGCGGCGGGCACGCAAGGGACGTTGTTGTCGGGATCGGGGTTGATCACCTCCGACCCTGGCATTAC
>Ga0302324_100022021_pt1 | contig 12409 bp, 8 predicted proteins | sample Palsa_T0_1_FD_201949 | JGI IMG/M metagenome (GOLD analysis project Ga0302324, IMG submission 201949) | Peat permafrost microbial communities from Stordalen Mire near Abisko, Sweden - Palsa_T0_1 | ecosystem: Environmental > Terrestrial > Soil > Palsa > Peat permafrost | place: Sweden: Abisko...
CATCGGGATGTTGGGTGGCGAGGTGAAAGAGAATGCGCCAAGATGCCAAGAGCGCCAAGAGAAAAACCAAGTGTTCAAACCCAACTCGGCGCATTGGGCAATAAGTTCGCCCGGCACGTTTTTCCTGTTTTCCCTTGGCGGTCTTGGCGTCTTGGCGACCTTGGCGCGAATCTTCCGTCCATGCGCCCGGAGATGCCGCAGCACACACGTTCACCATTGGATTCAGCCCAGGAAAATCGGTGCGGCTTTGGAACAAAATACGCGTTTCAGCATGGCACGCGTTCGCGCACCCCAATTTGCTCTCACGATCGCGCTGCTCGCCATCGGCATCATGCCCGCCGCGTTCGCTTCCGATCCGACCACCGCCCCCGCCGCCAGCGGCGAAATCAAATGGCTGACATCGCTGGATGCGGCCTATCTCCAGGCGCAGCGCACGCAGCAGCCGATGCTGCTGTTTATCGAATCGCGGGGCGATCCGGCGTGCGCGCAAGCGTTTGTACAATTGCAAATGTGCGTCGCAGCCAATCCCGATCGATGGGTGCTGGCTCGGCTTGATGCGGTGGAATCACGTGATGCGCTGGCTGATCTGGGTGTCTCCGCCATCCCTTCGATTTGTTTGTTGACGCCAAACGGGCGGGTGACGGCATCGCTGGACGAACCCAACACCACCGAATCCATTTCCCGATGGATCGAGGCGAATCGTCCCGCCGTCGAATCCGCACCGGCAGATGCGCCGACGCGCCAGGATCTTCTGGCGCAGCTTTCCGGACCTGACGCCGCGGCGCGGGAGATGGCGATCCGTCGCCTGATGCAGGACCGCGGCGCTGCGGGCGATGTGGTTGAGATATTGTTCAGAGGAAAGATGTCCGCGCAGTTGGCATCGCTGGACCTGCTGGAACAATGGGGAGCGCCGGTTGGATCGATCGATCCGTGGGATCGCTCAACATTGACTGAAGATCGGCATAAGGCGCTTTCGACATGGGTGAAATCGCCGACAATTGCCCCGGCGCCAACGACTCAAGCGAGCGCTGCCTATCTCAATATCGAGCTCGATGAACTGATGTCCGCGCCCACGGCCTCGGAGGCGCGCGCGGTTCGCGAGCGGCTGGTGCGCTTCGGCCAGGCGGCGCTCCCGGCAGTCTATCGGCGGCTGCGCACCGCCTCGACCGATTCGGCGACGCAGCGGCTCATGGCGCTTCGCTACCGCCTCGTCGCCACCGATCGGCTCGCGGCCGATTGGCCGGGTGGATTTGATCGACTCGCATCCAGCGATCCGTTCGTGCGCCGAGCCGCCACCGACGAACTGGCGCAGCATGTCAACGGCGATGATTCGCGCCTGCTTGTCGAACTCTTTGGCGACAAAGACGAGTTTGTCCGCGAACGCAGCCTCCGCATGTTGCGCGCCGTGGGCGGTGACCAGACCAACAAGGCCCTGATGAAACTGCTGGATGATCCCGAGCCCAACGTCAGGGCGGCGGTGCTGAAGACGCTCGCGGAGAATCCCGATCCATCGCTCGAGCCCGATCTCGAGCGATACGCCTTGTCGGAAAAGGACGCCGATCTTGTCGTTCACGCCATTCACGTTCTTCAAGATATTCCCAATGATGAATCGACCAAGGGAATCGAGCGCTTGCTCACGCATCCCCAGTGGCGCGTGCGGGCCGAGGCATGCGGAGCCATCCATCAACAACTGATGCAGCGCCAAAGCACCATGTCGCCCCACGATACCGCGCTCCTGATCACAGCGCTGAGCAAGTGCCTGGATGACAAGGATGGTTTCGTGCGAAGCCAGGCGGCGATGGCGCTGGCGTTGTTCCATCTTTCGCCAGCGGATGATGCAATCGCGAAGGCATTGGACCTGCATCCGGAAATGGCGACGGATTTGTTGAACTCGGTCGAAAAGGATCGGGAAGCATCGATGAAGATTCTGCCAGCGATGCGAAAGCTGATCGTCAGTCGCAATCCGGAGTTCCGGACGGCGGCGATACGGGCGGTCTGCCGGTTTGATCCCAGGAACGCCGGCGCGGAGATCGCCGCAGGGCTGAAAGATCCAGATGCCACAGTATGTCAATCCGCCGCGCTGGGCATGGTTACGGTGTTGGAGCAGATTTCACCCCAGAATGGGACCCTCTACCTGGAGCCCGGCAACTATCAGACCGCGCAGCAAAATGTGGATGTGAAGCAATGGGTTTCGGCATTTATACAGGGCAGCGGTCGGCCGGGCTGGATGTCGGATCTCAAGCCCGATTTGGTGCGCTTGCTGAAAAGTGCGGATGGGCCGACGCGCGTGGCGGCGGCGGTGTCGATGTGCGCGATGGGCGGTGCGGATCAGGCGTGGCCGATCCTGCAGAGTTCCGCGTCTTCGGAAATCAGCGCCGCGACCGAGATCTCGGCGCTGCCGTTCCTCGATTGGGACCAGCGCAAGGCGCTCTTTGATAAACTCGTCACGATCACGCCCGACGGACAGATGAGCAGCGCGATTGAGAAGTTCGCCATGGTTCCCGATCGGCGCGCGGCTGCTGAATTGTGGAATCTTCTCCGCGACCCGCCCAGGGACGTGTTTCTCGATGCGGTGCACAGCGCGTTGATGGCCGTCTATGGGATCGCGGCATCGAATGGGAGTGTGGTGGACGGCGTTGATCCCGTGACGCTCGATATCAACAAGCCGGTTATTCAGGATGCCGCCGCCATGCTCGACAAAGGCGGCGAGTTGCAAAAGACCGAGGCGCTTTGTCTCATCTACGGAATCTCACCGGCCGCCACCACCAGGCCGGCGACGGAGGTTCTCGACAACAAATCCAACAGCCCGGCGCTCCGCCGCGATGCGCTGCAGGTGCTTCTGCTGTCGCTGCCGGAAGCCGATGGCCGGGCAGCGGCGGTGTCGGCGATCGGCGATCCGGAGATGCGGAAGGTGGCTGTCCCCTTTCTTGCGCTGGGTGCCCAGGCCGTCTCGAACATTCGCGGCGATATCTATCTCAACACCAGCTCCGAGGTGGTGACGGACTATGGCGGCGTCAATCAGAACGATCCGATCATTCACGTGAAGGTGCCGACGGGCCTGGATTTGCCGCCCCTGCTTGGGCTGTTAACCGATTCGGATTCTGACATGGCGGGGTACGCGGGCTATCTGGTGGCGCTGCTGGGCGATCATCGCGGACTTGATCCGCTGCTCAAGGCGGCCCGCGCGCACGGTTTTGATTCGGACGATTGGACGAAGATGGTTTACCGCGCGATTTCCAGACTGGATGATGATTCCCAGACGCCGGTCCTGGAAGAGATATACAAGGCGATCGGCAAGAACACCTGGCAAATTCACGAGTTCTACTGGACGATCCGCGCCATGCACGGGCCGAATATTTTGAAATTAAGAAAGAAGATCAGGGACGAAGTGGGAATGGCTCAACTTCAGTAAATTCGACGGCCGATGGGTCCGAAGGTGTAACTTGGATTATTCACCGCTGAGGCGCGGAGAACGCGGAGAAGAATGAATTGGCTTGCACTTAAGATCCGGGGCTGGCATCGGGAGTTCGCGCAGGTTGCGCAGATCACAAATTCAAATTCTGTGAGTTTTCTCCGCATCCTCCGCGTCTCTGCGGAGGAGTGCGAACTGTCCGGGCGAGTGTCATTTTTCCAAAGGCGGTCTGCAATGCTAACGAAGCACAACACAATATTGATTCTGATGACGACGCTGCTGATTGGCGCGACGGCCAGAGGCCAGGACAGAGCGCCGAGCGTTACCGTGATCGGCAACGCTACCGCGCCGGAGGCGCCTGAGACGCTTCGCTTGACACTGTTGATTTCAGCGCAGGGGAGCGACATTCGCGATGCGATTGCGAAACTGAAGCAGGAACGCGAGGATGTCAAAGGCAAGCTCCTCTCCGCCGGAGCGAAGGAAAGCAGCCCGAAATTCACCGATCCGGCGGAGGGAACACAGGGAAATCTAACGCCCCAGCAGCAGATGATGCAGCGCCTGGCATCGATGCAGCGCGTCGGCGGTAAAGCGCCCGCGAGCCAGCCCTCGGGGGCCACCGTCTCGACACAGTTAACCGCGGAATGGTCGCTGCCAACCGCATCGCCCGATGACGCGCTCATCGCGGCCAACGAACTGGAGGCAAAGATCAAAGGCGCGATCCCCAAAGCCGGCGAAGGCATCGCAAAGACGCCCGAGGAGGAAGAAATCGCCCAGGAGACCGCGGCTCAGAACGGAACGGATGCTTCCAAGCCTGACGAACCCAAATTCGCTTTCGTGCACAAGCTGACCGAGGACGATCGAGCAAAGGTTTTGGGCGAGGCGTTCTCGAATGCCCAGGCGCAGGCCAAACGGCTGGCCATCGCGGCGGGAAAACAGATCGGACCCGTCATCCGGATATCGATCAGCAAAGCAGAGGTCGAAAACCCGCAGAATGCATACATTCAGGCGATGGTGGATGCGCAGAGCGGAGAAACCACGACGTCATCGGATGATGAAGCGGTGGGCGATGCGATTGGGAGCGTTAATTACGCCGTGAGCATGGAGGTCGCGTTCGCGATGCAATAGGCGGGCAGGGCGCCGGCTTAGAAACGATTTCATTAACGCTGAGAACGCGTAGTCCGAGGTACCCTTCAAGGCCTGATCGTGCCGAAAATCCGGCTCTTTGGGGGTACCTCAGAGCCGGCGTCGGCGGAGGTCAACGAAGTTTTGAAATCGTCTCTTATCCGATTCGCCGCGGGCTTCGCCGAACGCTTGCCTATCCGATGCGATACACTTGATAGACGCCCAAAGACTGTGGCGCCCAGCGGAAAACACCTTTGCCGGGATCAAAAGGTGGAGAGAGCAGATTCTCCCTCGGAATCTCATTCGCGGAATCTGGGGGCGCATCATCGTCTGGAAGATCGAGCGGGATGTTGCACGGCTCGGTCCAGCCTGCCCGCTTCACCAGTCGCAGTTTTCCGGGAGACAGGATGCGCTCCATCGCCGTCCGTTGATTTACGGTTAGAATGGCGAAGACCGACCGCCCTGCGGTGAGCGCGCCGTCAATGAGCTGCCGTTCACGGGCGGCAAGCATGGTGGGGGTTTGGTCCCGTCGTACTTGCATCATGTGCTCGATACGCTCGGGCTGAACCAGTGCGGGCCCGTTAGCCGCGCTTCCACTTTGCATCAATCCGAGAAAGCCAAATCCGCCATACATTCGTGGCTCAAATGCGTCGGCGGCGTACCACGTTCCATCGATCATGAACTGTGCGTATTGGAGAAACTGCGGGAAGAGGCCTTCGTCAGCGAAGATAATTGGCTGGCTGGTTCGCCTGCCCGAGTTATCGATCGCGCGACTCGCGTTTTCGGCTGAAACCTCCAGGTTCACATTGCCCAGATACTGAACTGTCATAACGTGAAGCGAGCCGAGCAGCCCGACACAAGCCGCCGACGCCGTGAGAAATCCAGCCGACAGGGGTTCGGCGATGGCGCCGGGGCGACTGCCGCTCGAGCCCGAGCCGGCGGTTTTCAGCAACCACATCGCACCGACGATGAGCGGTGGGAACAGGGTGACGAAGAATCTCAGGAATGCGACGCCCGGCGCCTGTGCTCCCCAGTAATACGAGGTGTAGAGCAACGCTCCCGGCAAGAACCACATCGATAGAATTAGCGCGTCGCGGCGATGCCCGCGAAACATCAATCCCAATCCCGCCACTCCCAGCGGGGCAAAGAGAAAAAGGCCGTAGATATAGAGATGTTGCACCGAGAGGTCCCACTTTCGAACGAATTCCTCAGTCGTGAAACCACCGCTTTCATGGGTGGTGTCGTAACCTGTCAGGTGTCCGATCGAGAACCAGTTGAAGGCGAGGAGCGCACCCACCGGCAGTCCCCACGCGATCACCGGCACCGCCGCGCGAAAATATGATCCAACCTTTCGCCATCGCACGGTCGACAGCGACGCAATTCCCAGGGGCCCGATCGGCAGCACGCGGCAGGCCATGATGATGTGCCAAAAAACCGGGTGCGCGCTCTTCAAACCCGTGTCCGCCAGGACTTGGTCCAGTGGATAAAGCGGAAACAGAAGAAGCGCTTCGCTATAACGGCAGGTCACCGCAAATCCAAGCAGCAGTCCCGCGCCTGCTCCCCACCACGCAGAACCGCGCCGATAGAAGCGCATCAGCATCAGCATGCCCCAGACCGCTGCGCATAGCGCAGGCGCGTGGCTGTTGGGCATTTCAGAAAGCTGCAACACCGCCGGCGCAGTGATCAAAACGATCATCGCCAATAGCGAATAGAACTGGGACTGGGTGACCATTAAAGTCAGCAGACACATTCCCAGTGCCGCGAGCGTCGTGCAAATAGGACTGATCGCAAAGGCGGCCTTGCGCGCCGAGAAATCAGACGCATGCCCGGCAAGGTGAATTGCAATCGCATTGAGCAACGGCAAACCGATGGGATATTTCGGATAGAACCATCCAGGTTTGGTGTGCGCGGTGAGAAGCCGCTGCAGCGGCGACGGCAGCCAAATAGAAGGCTTCAAAGTCTGCGCGTCGGTGCCGACCCACATCGCGTCGATGTATTGGAAATCATCCGTTGCTTCAAATCCCGGCGAGCCCGTGAGAGCGATGTTTTTCCCGGCGACCAGATAGGCGTTCTCATCAATCCCGGGCCGGCCGGGCGCTGGCGCCCAGAACGATGCCAGAAAAAACGCCTGTCCACCGGCTATCGCGAGCGCCAGTACAACGAACGCAATCGTTCGCCAGCGAGCTGCCAAACGACTAGGCAACCTTCGCCATCGCATAGTGCTCAATTCTCCAGTTATCGTCGATGGCATGAGATTCATGGACGTGCGCTTTATCCAGCTCGACCACTTCCGCGGCCAGCGACAAAAATATTCACCCGAGATTCCCCATTGCCCAACTGCCTCGTCAGCGATATCGTGATTTTGTTCATGTTCAGGAACCAATCGAGGAGCTTCATTATGAATCGTTTCAATCGTTCAATCGTAACGGCGGCCGTCGCCGGCGGACTCTGCGGCGGAATCGGTCTCGTTCAGGCCGGGTCGTCAAATAATGTACCAGCTTTCCAGCGGCTCGACGACGAACACTGGAAGTATCCGCATATGCACCATGCGATGGCAAGCCTGCGCGACGCCCGGAAGGACCTGGATGTAGCCGAAGATATCTTCAAGGGCCATAAGCAGGATGCTATCGATCATGTAGAGGCGGCGATTAAGTCCATTCAGGTTGGATTAAAAGAGCAGCACGATGAAGAAGCCGCGCTTCCGTCGGTTGTCTCCTCGGCCCGCAATCTCGGGGACGACAGCTACCCACACATGCGTCATGCCCTGGACCGGCTCAAGGACGCCAAGACGGAATTGGAAGCCGCAGACCAGATCTTCGCCGGTCACCGGGACGAAGCGATCTCGCACGTGGATAAGGCCATCAGGCAGATTGAAGACGGCCTTCATGATGCGGAGAAATAAGCGGGAATAGGGGACATTCTGACTCTCTCAAAACCGCAGGGTCAACCCTCGCGGTTTTTTTGATCCAATGGTCCTGCGTCACCAATAAGCGCGTGCTGTTTCCATCGTCATAAAAACTACCGCTTCGTGCTTTTGAACATTCCAAAAGCGCGTTGCACATACATCAATCCGCTTACCACCGTAACGGCAACAGTGAGCCAGATGCACGTATCGCGCACCAGCGCCGCCCACCATTCGTAGCTGGGCGCCAGGTGCACGCCGTAGTTCACATAAGCGAGGATGACCAGGATCGTGACCGATTGGAAAACCATCTTCACTTTTCCGCTAAAGACCGCGCCGAAGTTTTGACCGGCACTTTCGGTCATCCCGCGAAACGTCGTGACCAGCAGTTCGCGCGCCAGCAATATCACCACGATGCCCGGCGCGACGCCCGTTAGCGTGTGGACCACAAATTTGGGATCGTGCGTCGGAACCGAATTGTCAGGAATGATAAAGTTCTTCCCCGCAAAAAAAATAAAGCTGCCCAGCACGAGAATTTTGTCGACGAATGGATCGACCAGCCGTCCGAACGCGCCTTCGACTTTCCAGGAAATCAGTAAAAAGGGCGATGAGATAGATGAAAAACGCGGTATTAAGAAACCACGGATCGCCGCGCCCCTGATATTGGTACCACGACAGCATGCTGAAGAAGACGACCGCCAGAACGAGCCGGCCTGCGGTGAGTGCGTTGGGGACGTGGCGAAACATTGGCGGTGAGGATTGTAGAGGATAACGCGACGATGTTCGAGCGGGGGCCGCGAGCGTGCCAATGGGCATGTTGGCCTAATGGCGAGCTGACCCACATCGCCGGCTCGCGGTGCGTGTTTTTATGTGGGCGGAGGGTACGATGACCGTGTGAACCAGAACCTGCTCATGCTGGCGGCTGTGGCATCATCGGTCTTAAGTTTACTTTGCGTTTATCAGTGGTACGTACCATATCCGAGCTTCGGGCAGCTTTATTCCTCCAATGACTCTCGCGGCTCCTTCTGGATGGCGTTCAATTCGGACGGACTCTTGCAGATCCTACACGAGCGAGTGGTCGACCGATTCCAGAAGCCCGTCGAGATTTCTGTTACTGGGGCCACATTTTTTGAGAGGACGGAGACGGTCAGCGGACCCGGTGGCGCGACAATTAGGGGACCGTTTGCGGGCTGCGAATTGCATATTTCATTGCTTTATTTGGCGATTGCGTTCGGATTGGCCGCAGTGGTGTCATTTCGGTTAGAACGCGCTCTGTCTCCCGCCTCGGGGCATTGCCGCAAGTGCGGATATGATCTTCGCGCAACGCCCGGCCGCTGTCCCGAGTGCGGAACTGTCCCGGAACCCCTCATAGGCCCATTGACCCATGCTCCCGCCTAATTTGCTTTTGAAAACGCGCTCCCGAGGCCGGCGCCGACTGTGGCACCTCGGCCCGCGCGCCGCTGTGTACTTGTCGATACACGGCGCGAAACTGCGCGATGAATCGAGTCTGCGAAAAGTATTCGTATGCTTCGGTGCGCGCCCTGTCGCAGATTGCCCACTGCAGATTCGGGTCTTCCCGGAGATCCAGCACGCGCCGGGCAATGGAGCGCGGGGAGGGCGTGCCTACCAGCATCGCGTTATGCCGATCTTCCAGCAATTCACTCACGGTTGAATTGACGACGGCAACGATGGGCAGCGCCGCGGCCATGCAGATGGCGATCGGCAAAGTCGCGACTGGGCCCAAGGCCGTAACCAAGCCTATATCTGCCGCGGGCAACAGTTGCTCGAACGCGATGGAAGGGCCGAGTTGCTGGGCGGCGATCCTGCACAAATCCGGCTGCTGAAGACGCCCGACGAACCGGGATATCTTTTGCGCCAGCGGTCCTCGCCCCCAAACGAGCAGGCGATTTCGCCGGTCCAGAACATGCAGCACAACCGCCGCCCACGTAGTGAGTTGATGGTCCGCCACTCGTGTCGATTCGCCGATCGCCAGAAGCACCAGATCATCATCTCCAAAGCCAAGCGCCGCTCGAAGTGCTGGATCACGGCGTCGATTGACGCGAGCAAAATCGACCCCCGGCCGAATCAGATGACATCGCTCGATCGGCACTCCGTGTTCGACAAATGCGCGCCGCATCGTGTCGGTGGGGCACACCACCTGCACGTCGCGATAGTCCATGATTGAGCGCAGCCACCGGATCGCGCGCCGGCGAGGAAACTCGGTCGGACTGTAAATGATGTGCTGATTCCCACCGAGCGCGCCGGCAAATAACGCCGTTTCTCCCCACGCATGGATCAAATCCGCCTCCGCGTCACCGCGGCGTAGGGCGATGACGCCGGCAAGCCCCGTCGCATAATCGCCGCCGTGTCCGATGGTGCGGATTTCAGTAGCGATCTCACTTTGATCTCCGCGGCAAAGCTGTGCGACCGCCGTCTCCGTCTGGTAATCGGCTGGCTTGGGAAGCAAATGCAGAATGCGTAGCATGAATGAGCGCTACGGTAATGAGCGAGGGTTCGAAGGTCGAGAGGGGAATCTAGGGATAGGCGGCCGCGGGTCGTGGATGGGGACTTAGTTCCTTCTTCCGACCTCCAACCTCCGACCCCCTATCCCCTCCGTCGATCATTCAATCCACCGGCCCATCGATGGCTTCCTGGACCGATCGCGGGGCGGTGACAATCAGGGAACCGTTGAAGATGCGGATAGAAGCCGGGCCGCCGTTGGTTGTCCAGATTTCCGGGCGGACAATCGAGGTGATCAAATCGATAAGCTGCTGGGCCTTTTCCGCGCGGGTGAGGGTGTTTGAATTATTCCCGTTCGCGCTGCCCGAACCACCAAGCAGGTTTCCCGAGGAGCCACCGCCCCCGCCCCCAGAACCGCCACCCGCCCCCGCGCTCGCGCCGCCGCCTCCCTGAGACAGAGTGAGATTGGGAGCTTTGAAATCCGGGACGTCCATCAGCAGATCGTCGACGGGATAAAGTTGGGTGACCATGACTTTGTCGGCAAGCTCGAGTGTCGTGACTTCGATCACGTTGTCGTCAACGTAGTAGGTGAGCACGGCATTGCCGGCCGCGGCTTCGGACAGGATCAAGTTCAACAATTTGCGAAGGGGCACACCGCGAAGATGGACGTCGACGACCGCATCCTTGGTCACGCCCGCCGCTTGCAACGCCGCCCAGTTGACATGCAGATTCGCGCCGGAAAGATCCTGGACAAAATCCAGCGCATCCTTCAGCGCAACGCTATCGAGCTTAACGGCGGGCGTGTCGCGGTCCAGCGCCTGTCGGGCGCTGCTTTCGCCCCTGGCAAAAAGCACGGGGCACAACAGGGCGGCGAGAAAAGATGCTGCCAGAAAAGATGCGCGTCGTCGCATTCTTCCTCCGTGGCGTTTTTTTAAACGCTGGTTGATTGATCGACGGGCTTTCCCGTGTACGGATCAAATTTGTAGCCGGGAGTGGTCGGAGCGGGCTGCGTGGGCTGATCGGGGAGACGAGTCTGCATCGGCGGCCGCGCGGGAGTGCTCTGCGCATCGATTTCCTCTTCGATACCCTTCAAGCCCTTCTTGAACTCGACGATTCCTCTGCCCAGATTCTTACCCACCTCCGGCAGCCGTTTGCCAAACAAGAGCAGACCCACGGCCATGATAATCAGCATTTCCGGAAAACTGGGCATGTGAAACATGATGGATCCTTTGTCTATCGGCTATCTCCAAGACGCGCGAGACAGCCTACTTATTTCATTATACGTCGGCTGGGGCGAAAGACAGCGTGCAGAAATAGACAAAAATGAGGGAAGTAGGGGGTCGGGGGTAGGAGGTAGGCGGTTGGGGGCGGAAAGCGGCGATAAGTTGCTGTTCCGATCGGCCGACCTCCTACCCCCCATTTCGAAGCACTTTCAAGACCTTTTGGAGGTCTGGCGGCAGGGGCGCCGACAAGGTCATGGGCTCCAGGGTCGTCGGGTGGACGAACGAGATCGACGCCGCATGCAGCGCCTGGCGCTCCAAGCGAATATGCTCCGATTGAAGAATTCGGCCTCCGTACATCGTGTCGCCAAGCATCGGGTGTCCGATCGCCATCAGATGCACCCGGAGTTGGTGTGTGCGCCCGGTCTTGGGGGTGAGCTTCAAGAACGCGAAGCGCCCCGGCGGCTGGGGGGACTTGCGATCGTTGGCGAAGTTACTGGCCTCCAACGTCATCCCCGCCGGCGCGTCAAACACCTCCTGGACCTCATACTTCGTGATCGCTTCCCGTCCACCGTTTTCAATCTTTCGGATCGCCTGCTTCTCGCGGACATAGCGGTCCTTGCCAATTGGCATATCGATCACATCGCCCAGCAGCTCGGGCACGCCATGCACGATGGCGAGATAAGTCTTCTGAATCGTTCGATTCTCAAACTGCCGTGCCAGTCGCCAGTGGGCCTCGTCGCTCTTGGCAACCAGCATGACGCCGGTGGTATTGCGATCCAGGCGATGCAAGATTCCTGGCCGCCAGTCACCGTTAAGCGTGCTCCATTTTTGTCCGTAATAAACCAGCCCGTTCACCAGCGTTCCGCTCCATCTCCCGCGCGCTGGATGCACAATCAGATCGGCCTGTTTATTCAGGGCAAGGAAATGCTCATCTTCATAAAGAATGTCCAGCGGAATTGGTTCGGGCGTGAGTTCATTGACAGGCTCGGGCGGGGCGACCATCTCCACTTCATCGCCATCACGCGGATGATAGCTGGCCTTGATGATCCGGCCGTTCACTTTCACCAGCCCCTCGCCGATGAGCCTCTGCACCCCGTTGCGCGAGAGGTATCCGACCCGATCGACCAGATACTGATCGATCCGGCGGGTCAGATTCTTGGTGACGCGCCAATGGAAATGCTCGACGTCCGCCTCGTCAGCAGTTTCGATTTCAGTTTCAGCGCTTGAATCGGCGGGTTGGGTCATGGGTTGGATTTCATTCTATGCCTTCCGTGTAGCCGGCGAGCATGC
>Ga0302324_100022022_pt1 | contig 12408 bp, 10 predicted proteins | sample Palsa_T0_1_FD_201949 | JGI IMG/M metagenome (GOLD analysis project Ga0302324, IMG submission 201949) | Peat permafrost microbial communities from Stordalen Mire near Abisko, Sweden - Palsa_T0_1 | ecosystem: Environmental > Terrestrial > Soil > Palsa > Peat permafrost | place: Sweden: Abisko...
CGAATAACCTCGGCTATGTTGAGCGCGGCGGACAATGCGACTGCAGGAGCGTCGCTGGTGTGAATGACTTCCGCAATCTTTAACTCGGTTGACGGCGTAACTGCGGGCATGTCGGTGGCATGGATGACCTCTGCAATGTTCAGAGCGGCTGAAGGCGTCAGCATCGGCGCATCAAGGGTGCGAATAACCTCGGCGATGTTGAGCGCGGCCGACAATGCGACCGCAGGTGCATCGCTGGTGTGAATGACTTCCGCAATCTGTAACTCGGCTGACGGCATTGTCGTGGGCATGTCAGTGGCATGGATGACCTCTGCAATGTTCAGAGCGGCGGAAGGGGTCAGCAGCGGCGCATCAAGGGTGCGAATGACCTCGGCGATGTTGAGCACGGCCGACAATGCGACTGCAGGAGCATCGCTGGTGTGGATGATTTCGGCAATGTCCAGAGCAGTTGAAGGCGTTAGCCCCGGCCCATCGACTGAATGAATTACCTCTGCTATGTTGAGCGTAGCGGCTAACCCGACCGCGGGCGCATCGCTGGTGTGAATGACATCGGCGATGTTCAGAGCCACGGACTCCGCCAGCGCCGGTACATCGGTCGTGTGGATATTCTCAATAACATTCATGACCGCCGACGCGGTCAACGCCGGTGCATCCCCAATATGAATCGCCTCAACAACATTCATTACCGCGGAAGTGGCTAACGCCGGTGCATCCCCAATGTGAATCGCTTCAACCACTTTCATGACCGCCGACGCGGTCAGCGCCGGTGCATCCCCAATATGAATTGCTTCAACCACGTTCATCACCGCCGACGCGGTCAGTGCCGGTGCATCTGCAATATGAATCGCCTCAACAACATTCATTACCGCTGAGGCGGCCAGCGCCGGTGCATCCGCAATATGAATTGCTTCAACCACATTCATGACCGCCGATGGGGCCAGCGACGGTGCATTCCCAATATGAATCGCCTCAACAACATTCATGACTGCCGACGCGGCCATCGACGGTGCGTCTGCAATCTGGATCGGCTCAACCACATTCATCACAGCAGGCAACTGCACACCCGTACCGGTCAACATTGCGCTCTGGGGCGATCCGTTGGCGTTATCGGCTACCGATACCGATGCGAAATAGGTGGTCGCTGCTTGCGGCGTGAAGATTACGTAGATGGAACAGTTCGACCCGACTGCCAGCGAGGTACCGCAGGCGTTTGCTCCCGGGATGAGATTAAAGTCGGAAGGGTCTGTGCCGCCAAGGCCGATGACAATGTCAGTCAAAGGCTGTTCCCCGGTGTTGGTGAGCGTCAGCACGGTTGCCGCGCTGGTATTGTTTACAGCCTGGTTGGCAAACGTAACGGAGGTGGGCGACAGCGCAGCGGCGGGGCCAGGGACAAAGCCCGAGAGCGCAACGGTTTCGGTCGAGCTTCGATTGTTCAATGAGTTGGTGTAAAACGTCACCGTACCGGACAGGTTGCCGGCCTGCGCAGGGGTCAAGTTAGCCGCAAGCTCGCACGCGCCCCCTGGTCCTATTTCAATGTCGTTTGTGCAATCCCTTCCGCCGGACGGTTGGATAGCAAAACCAAGGCTGGCGCCTGCCAGTTCCACGTCAGTCAGGATGAGCGGCTCATTGCCGCCGTTGTAGAGCTGAACAGTTTGCGCTGCGCTGGCTGTGCCAATGCTCTGCTGTCCGAAGGCGATCACGCCCTGCGAACGATCGACTTTATCAAGGTTAAAAGTGAAGGTGGTTCCGTCAAAATATCCCACGTAGAGCGCGCCATCGGGACCGAGAGCAAATGTCTGGGGCGAGACCGAGGGATCGAGCGTCGCCTGCACGATCTGGTAATCGGGGGCGGGCAGTTCGGCTACGAAGTTACCCACAGAGTCGGGAATGGCGTAAAGAGAACCGGCCGGGTCCACAGCCAGGGTGGTGCTCCCTCCACCCATTCCTGCAATGTCCAGACCGGATTGGCTGCCGCTGGCCAGCAACTCGTTCACTTGGTCCTCGGAACTGAAAAACACATCGTCAGCACTGTCTACCGCTATCGAGCTGGTCGTTCCATTCATCTCCGGATTAAAGGCGTTGTTCGTGTAAGTTCCGTTTGCACCGAGCTCGATCAATTGCTGGCAGTCGTTTTCCAGAACGAAGAGATTCGCCAGTGAATCGGCCGTAACCGCGTTCAGGTAATCCGGGTTTGGACAAGGAAACGGCGAGGGCGGCGAGATGACAAGCGAACCCTGAGTCTGCGTGACAGTATTCCAGGTGGTGAGTTCGCTGTTGAAGTTGCCGGCGTTGATGTAGAGTATCCCTGCGCCATCGATGGCAATCCCTGACGACGTATTGACGGCGACGGGCACAGTCGTCAGGGCTCCCGCCTGAGAAACGCTGTACACATTGCTGGTGCCCGCGCTGTTTTGAATGTCGAGGTAGACCGTGCCCTCTTCATCCACAGCGCGCGGGCGCAAGCTATAGGCCGAGCCGGAAACAAGCTGCGTCACAACGCCAGGCTGGATCATGGCCTGCGCCGAAAGGCCCACGCCGCCCAGGTAGACCGTGGCCAAAATCGTGGTGCCATCCATCAGGAAGAGTGAGTCTTCGCGAGCGCCCGGCAACGTCGGGATAAAGGTCAACTGCACGGTGCAGGTTTGCCCAATCGTTTCCAGGTTCGGGGTACAGGCCACGGGCCCGGCTGAAAAGTCGATTCCGTAATGTAGAGTCGCGGTGGTTGTATCCGGGCCGATCACGGCGAACGACGCCACCATTTGCGCTGCCGAGGCTGCGGGGACGCCCACCGGCGCTGGACTGAAGGACAAGTAGAACTGCGCTGAGGTTGCCGTATCCGGGGAGGCAAGCGCGGGTGTGCCTGCTGCTGCCACAGCAAGTGTCAGCGCCACCATACCCCTCCGTCCCGCGCGCAGACCCGAGGCGAGAATGGATGAGCGGATCGGCAAATTGCCTCTCAACCTGAATCTCATGGCAATTCCTTACGACTGCGCATGCGGCCGGACTGGCGCGGCGCGGCAACCGGCGAGGCCACTGCACAATGACGCGGCGCATCCGTCCGATCGCGCGTCTCCCGGTTGGAGATGCCGTCTTGCATTGCTTCGCTCCTTCGCCGTTTTCTTCGGGGAAGTGGGTGCATGCGACTTAGGAGAAGCTCAAGGTCACGCTGACGGTGATGATCTGCCCCGGCACCAGGTTGGTCAGTGGCGTCGGTGTACCGGTATTGTTGGCGATGGTAATAGCTGTGAGCGCGCCGTAAATGACCGCGATCGAGTTTGCGTCCGTGTTGCCTGCGCATGCTGTTGAGGCAATGCCCGATGACCGTCCCTGCAAGCTTCCGGTCAACACAGCCAATCCGTCCGGCAAAACAAATACGCCCGGCGTCGGTGGGTTTGTCGGTTGAGTTATACCGTTAATGACAAAGGGTTGGATAAGACATAAGGGAAGCAGGGTCTCCACGGCATTTATCGTGGTGTAGGAGCCCGAGGGCACGCTGTAGTTTCCTGAGAGCACCCAATTTACGTTGGGCGAGAAATTCACAGTGGTGACGAGGCCGGATACATTGGGTGTTGGCAGGCTGTCGTAGTACTGGCCATGAGGGGCCTGCGCTGTGGTCAACGGCGGCCAGCACGTCACGGTACTTCCCTGAACACAGCTCTGGCTGGCGTCAAATCCGGCTCCGTTGATTGAACCCTTGATAAATACAACCGCAGGGTCCCCCACAGTGGCGTTACCGGAGAGCAAGGCGGCCAGAATCTGGTCGCCTGACATAGCGGCGCCATTGGTCACAAGCGAATTTTCAAAATCCCTGTGCTGCACAACCTTGCCATCGGGGTTCCTGACGTCGATCACCCAGTGGCCATGAATCTTGATGCCGTCGTGTCCCGGCTTGTCCAGCTCACTCGGCTTCGCCGTCTCCCCCATTGGCCCATTCGATCCTGGCTCTGCCGTTGCCACGGTGTGCGAATCTGCGAGCAGCGGATTGATGATCGGCGGCCCCGGCGCGGCCCTCTGCGCTTGAGCGGACTGCGCGCCCCCCAGGATCAGCAACACGCTGCACGCTCCGGCCAGTGAGATCTGAAAATGCGATCTGTACCTTACTTCGAGTTTCATTCTGGTATGTCCTTCGTTAAATCTGGAGTTGGGATGGGGACTCTCATCGCGACTGCTTGCGCCGTTTCAATCGAGATCGCGGTTTGCCTCATCCCGTCTCGCTCTACAAGGCCTCCGACGCAGGCGCCAATGCATGGAGACTTGGCACCTGTGCAATGGCTGCTGGCATGGGCTGAATTCGCGGAACGAAGCATGTCGCGCCCACCTCACCGCGTCGATCAGGAGAAGCTGATAGTCACGGTGACCTGGACGAGTTGGCCAGAGGCGATAGGCATGGGTGTCGGAACCGAAGTTTGAGTGAAGGAATTCTGATACTGCGATGCGTCGGGAGTGCCTCCAAGGCAGCCACCCGGGCTGACGGTCGCAGAGCTGGTCGGTGGGAAAACGGGTTGGTTTACAACGAGGTTCTCGCAGACGTTGTAAAACGTACTTACCGTATTCAAGGTCCCTGAATAACTCGCTGTGAAGGAGCCTGCCAGCACAAAGGAAGCAGGCCCGGACTTTGGAATGTTAACGGAATAAGTAAGCGTGGGATAGCAAACGCCTGAAGCCCCACTCCCCGTGCAAAACAGAGCCCCAGGGTTTGTCGAGGTTGAGCGAACGATGTAGGAATTGATGAGCACCTCGTTCGTGGTTGTGCCCGAATTGCCGATAACCTCTACGGCATAATCGCCGGGGACAAAGTATCCGGAGATCAATCCAATCAGGAGCGAATCTCCTGCCTGTCCGGTGACAAGCGAGTTCTCAAATGCCCGATGCTCGGCCAGAGTGCCATCCGGGTTCAAGACGTCGATGACCCAGTGGCCATGCACTCTGATTCCCTCGCCGCCCGGCTTGGCGGAAGCCGCAGCGTGGCTCTCCTCATGCTCTTGCGCTGTGGCGGGCTGCAAGGCGGCTCGGTTCGCAGCGATGGTTGTTTTGGCGGACGAGGCTACGGCAGCGGGCTGTGGGACGGCGCCTTGTTGAGCAAAGCCCGGTTGGCCGGCGCAGAGCGCCAGCGTTACGCCGCACAGGCCGGCAAGCAGACTCTGCAACGGCGAATTGCGCTTGATCTTCGACGATTTCATTAAGTTTCTCTCCTGGGGTGAATTTCGTGTTGGAAGCAGAAAGGGCCGCGGCACGCATGGCGTCGCGCAGCCCTCAAGAGAAGCTGAAGGTCACAGTGATAGACAGCGACTGGCCCGCGGTCAGGATTTGGGTTTGATTGGTTCCGGTGAACTGGTAAATGCCTGCAATTCCGTTGCCGTTGGCGGGAGTGGGATTTTGAAAATTCGTTGTGTCGCAAGTAGCCGGGCTGAAATTCAAAAATCCGTTCCCGCTAGTCGAACACACGCCGGCAACGGTCCCCACAGCATTGATGGTCACAACCTGGGTTGTCGTGTTTACATAGCTGCCGCTAAGCACCAGCGTCACGGGGTTGGTGGGGCCATTGGGGAAAACGGGCGTCGCGGTAAGCCCCGCGACGCAACCTCCACCGCAGTTGGTAGTCCCGCTGAGGAAGGTTTCAATTAGGCCGTTCGGACTGGGAACCAGAACGGCAATGGGAACGCTATTGCCCCCAGGGCAATAGGTGGCGGGCGATCCAACGCCGGCAACCCAGTTGGTCCCGGCCGTAGGGCACAAGACCACCGCCCAGTCCACGACAACCGACTGGCCGATCAGAGCTGTGCCCAGAACAAAGTCTCCGGAGTTTGGCGTGAGCAGCGAGTTCTCGAATACCTTCGTACTCGCCAGCGTCCCGTCTGGGTTATGCACCTCAAACTTCCAGCGGCCATGAATCTTGATTCCGCCGCTGCCCTGACTGGCGGATGCAGGCGCTTCGTTCTCCTGCCGCTCCTGCGCAGCAGATGGCTGGGTGGCCACAGCATTCGACGGCGCTGCGAGTGTGGCTCCCGCCGTCTGCCTCACCGTGTCCTGTTGGCCAAAGCTGGGCTGGCCCGCGCACAGCATCAGCAGGACGCAGCTAATCAAGGTCAGCGAGTTCTGGAACTGCGAATTGCGCTTCATCATTCTGGGCTTCATTCTGGTTTTCTCCATCGTTGAATTTGGGCTGGGGTGCCCAGGGATGACCCCGGGCTCTCCACTGCGCAGTTCTCGTAGATTTCGACCAAGGTTCATAGCTTGCCCTCGCTGAGTTCGTTCCGCGTCACCAGCAACGCTGCGTCCTGATCCTTGCCTGGCGGATCAGCCCCGCCTTCCAAGGCTGTTGGATCCGCCGCGGACGCAACTGCTGGTGCTGTTGCCGTCCGGCGCATAAGCACCGAAACCGTCTCCCGCTCCACCGTCACCGTCGTCCGGCGAAGCACCTGGTTTTGCGGTCCGGCTTCTATTTCCGCTGTGGTATCTTCTTTGTGCGCGGCCTGTTCTGTCGGCGCCCCGCGACGGGGTTTAATATGCATGCGTGCTCCTGACCAAATGGACCAACTGGTGTCGTGGTCAACTGCCTGATCGCAACTAGAGCGCAACCGGAAATTGAATGTCTTGAATCCGTGTGAAAACATTTCGGAAAAATTGCGAAAATATATGAAAGTCGGATATGTCATTGAAAGAAGAAGACATTTATCGATTCGACGAGTTTGAGCTGGACCGTGCCGGCCGGACGTTTTCCCGCCATGGTGCGCAGATTCCGCTTTACCCCAAGGCATTTGAGGTCCTTGTGTACCTGGTGGCCAACCCCGGGCGGGTTGTTACCAAGGAAGAGATCTTCAAAGCTGTGTGGCCCGAGTCCTTTGTGGAAGAGGGCAACCTTGCCCGGCAAGTGTCTTCGCTGCGCAAGGCGCTTGGAGACCGTGCAAGTTGCATCGTGACCGTTCCCGGTCGGGGCTATCAGTTTGTTGCCAGGGTCGAGCAGACAATCTCGGCCAATGGATCAATCCAAAGCCAATCTGAGGAGATTCTGGTCCAGCGCGTCCATGAGCGCACCCAGGTGGTCATTGAGGAGTCGTTCCCCGCACCCATTGCCGAGCCCGCTGCAGCGCGCATTCTTCTTCATGGTCCTGTGTACCGCCGCCGCGTCGCCTGGTTGGTGGTGGTGTCGGTCCTGGCTGCCGCGGCCACAACTTATATATGGTTCCGTTTCTCCAAGCCGCCGGAATTGCGCAAAGTGATGGTTGCGGACTTTACCAACACCACCGGAGACACAACCTTCGATCGGACTCTCAAGCGCGCATTGGAGATTGAACTGGAGCAATCTCCATATATGGACGTGATGAGCGATGGCGAGGTGCTCAGCACACTCCATCTGATGGGTCGTAACGACGATGCGCCCATTACTCCGGCAATAGCCAGGGAGCTATGCGAGCGAACCAACCGGCAGGTGCTGCTGGCGGGAAGCATCGCCAAACTGGGCGGCGAGTATCTGTTGACGTTGGAGGCAACTGATTGCGCTTCAGGCAAGAGAGTGATCGGTGCGAAGGCCGAAACTGCGTCAAGGGAGAAAGTACTCGCTGCTCTGGATTCGGTAGTCAACCGCGTTCGATCGGGATTGGGCGAACCTGGCCGGTCGCTGTCGAACTACCAGGTGCCGATTCAGGATGCGACAACAACCTCCCTCGATGCGTTGAAATCCTTTTCCATGGGAGTAGATATGCAATTGCACGGAAAGGACGAAACCGAGACGCTGCCGTTCTTTCAGCGGGCGGTCGAACTGGATCCGAAGTTTGCCATGGCCTATGGGGCGATTGGGAGTGACTATTACAACCTGAACGAAACGAGTCTTGCTGCTCAATACTTCAAGAAGGCAGTCGATCTGAGCGGCCTGATCAGTGCAAAAGAGAAGCTGACGCTCAAGGCGCATTACTATGCCGAGGCGCGGAACGACTTGCCGCATGGCATCGAGACCTATCGGCAATGGGCGCAGATCTATCCCAACGAATGGATTCCGTGGGCGGATATGGCCAACGAGTATGTCGAGCTGGGACAGTACCCCCCTGCCATCGCAGACGGCGAACGGGCTTTGCAGCTCGAGCCGAATCAGGCCACCAACTACGGCGTTCTCGTTCGAGCCTACCGGCGCGCCAATCGCTTTGCGGAAGCCAAATCGATCGGCCTCAAAGCGGCACAACGACAGATGGATTCCGCAAACGTCCATGGGACTCTCTATCAGATCGCGATAGTCGAACACGACACCGACGCTCACGCCCGCGAAGAAAAATGGGCAATGGATCATGCTCATGGCTGGTACGGAGTCTTCTTTGCGGATGCTCAGGCAGAAGAGTACGCAAGCATGGGCAAGTATCGGGAGTCTGAGAAAGCCTTTCGCAATGCATGGGATATAGCTGAGCGCGAGAAAATGCCGGAAAGCGCGGACGATGTCCTGGCGGACCAGGCCTTCACCGAGTTCAGCTTTGGCCAGCCTGCCGCGGCTCGCGCCACGCTCGCCCGAGTGCGCAAGCTGGATCCCGATGCGCCGGACGCCCCCGTCCTGCAGGCACAATTGGGAAACAGCTCTTTGGCGGATGCCTTTGTGACAGCACACGGCGCGGAAACAGATCCCGGCACGCTCATGAATTTTGTCTATCTGCCTCGCGTGCGCGCGGCACTGGCCTTGCAGCGCGGAAAACCGCTCGAAGGAATCGATGCGCTGGAGCGCGCAGGCCCCTACGAACTGGCCGACTATAACGTTCCCTTTGAGAGAGCGACAGTCTCCTTGCTAGCCAAGCGGCCGGATCTGGCGGTTCCCGAATTCCAGAAGATACTCTCCAACCCCGGCATCGATCCCGTGTCTATTCTCTATCCGCTTGCCCACCTCGGCGTGGCCCGCGCCTATGCATTGCAGGGCAACAAGGCAGCGAGCAAGCGCGAATACCAGACCTTTCTTGACCTATGGAAAGATGCGGACTCCGATGTCCCGGTGCTGCAACAGGCCCGCCGGGAATACGCCCTGATCCAATAACACGCAGAATCCGCGACTCCCTCAATTCATAGGAATTCAAGCTGTTTCGATTCGACGAAGTTCTTTATCCATCAAGCGGCAGCCGCTCAGGCTTCCGCCTCCTGAATAAGGTGGTTGAGCATTCCTGGATGATGGGACATTATAAGTATTTGCTGAACGGTCGAATTCTCATCCAGAATTGCACCGTTTGCTTCACAGGTCCCACGCCCTCACCCCGGCGGCCATTCAGCAGCCTTGTTGGGAGGGAGGTTGCGCGTCCATTCAAGACAGCGCGGAAGGGTGCATGTCATCCCATTCAGCACGCAAGGCGCAGCAACGCCCGAGGGAATGCCGCGTGCGGAAGGCGAGACGCCGACTTTCACGGACACGCATTCGACGTATTGTGGCGGGCCGGTGATCTCGAATCCGCAGGTTGTCCCGGTGTTCCGGAGGGAGTATGTCAACGCGTCGCTTACCGCGCCTGCGAATGGGGCGGCTCAATTTCTGAGCGCCGTAAGCAACAGCAGGTTCGTGGGCGAGGCGGGGAGTACTGGACGCTTGGGGTGAGCCCCCAGGGCGGTGGCTCGAGCACGGACCTGAAGATCGGGAGCGGAAGTGCAGCAAAGGCTTACTCGCTCGTTCCCTCCCTGCGCGGAACCACATCCAAATGCTCCGTCACCGACGCGGAGCTTCAAACCGAGCCGACTGAATAAATCAACCCCGGGCAACTTCACCGGCATGCAAGAGGTCAATCTCTGCATTCCTCGAAACGACTTCAAGCCGGCTAACGTGATTACCCACGATAACGTCCTTATCATGCGTGAAAATTAAGATTGAGAGACGGCTATGGAGATGATCGTCCGGGCTTCGCCCACTTCCCTTCCCTCCCACTTCACGGGCCGCCCCGAGGTCCGCAAGCGGATGCGCGACTTCTTCAGCTCCCAAATCCGCAATGCCAACACCCGGCGCGCTTATCTCGAAGCGGTCCGCCAGTTCTCCGCCTTCTGCGCCCAGCACGGCGTCGCGGATCTCGCCCTGGTGAAGCCAGTCCACGTCGCCGCCTTTGTCGAAGTCCAGTTCCGGCAGTGTTCCAAGCCCACGGTGAAACAGCGGCTTGCCGCGCTGCGAAGGCTTTTCGATTGGATGGTGGTTGGCCAGGTCCTCTCCACGAATCCCACCCACGCCGTGCGCGGACCGAAGCACACGCAGAAAAATTGCAAGACGCCGGTCCTCACTGTGAACGAGGCGCGCGCCTTGATCCACGCGATCGACACCACCTCCCTTCCCGGCCTGCGCGATCGCGCGTTGATCGCTCTGATGATCTACACCTTCGCACGGGTGGGCGCCGCGGTATCTATGCGCGTCGAAGATTTCTTCGTGCAGGGGCGGCAGAGCTGGGTGCGGCTCCATGAGAAGGGCGGCAAGGAACATGAGATGCCGACGCACCACAACCTGCGCGACTATCTGGAGGAGTACATCGCTACCGCCGGCATCGGCCACGACCTCAAGGGTCTGCTCTTCCGCACAAGCAAGGGTCCCGGCGGCGAACTGGCCGACCGTCCCCTGCTGCAATCGGATGTGTGGAGAATGATTCGGAGGCGGGCTACGGCTGTCGGCATGAAGACCGAAATCGGCTGCCATACCTTCCGGGCGACCGGAATAACTGCCTACTTCCTGAACGGCGGCAAGCTGGAAATCGCCCAGCAAATGGCTAACCACTAGAGCTCGCGCACGACGGGCCTTTACGGTCGGCGCAGCGATGAAGTTTCTCTCGACGAGGTGGAAAGAATCGGTATCTGAAAATGCGGCTTCTTCAACAGCTTCTGTTTTTCTCTGATTTGGCTTATGCTTCCGCAATGATTCTTGAGCATTGGAAGACAACTCTAGAAATCGTTCAACATGCGGTAGAGTCCGTGGCAGTACTGCTGGGTGGTGCTTGGGCTCTTTGGCGCTTTGTGTTGCAAAGAGACCTCTACTCGCGGATAGAGTTCTCTCTAGATGCCACACTATTGGGTAGATTTGGCGACGAGGTGATGGTAGAGCTAGCAGCCATCGTTACAAATCGAGGAGCGGTTCGGCACAGATTACCCGCAGCAACATTTACTTTTAGCCTCCATGTCCTCCCTGAGGGTGCGGTGTTGCAACTCGCGACTGAAAAGAAGCTAAATGGTATGGTCTTGTTCCCTCCAGCTCTAATTGAGAAGAGGACCTGGATTCCAGTGAGTTGGGAGTATGGCCTTGTAGCTGCCGGAGCCTCTCAACGATTCACCCACGTGACGAAGCTTCCCTCCACGACTGCATGTATTCTTTTGTTCTCTCGCTTTCGTTACAGCGATCGCAGTTCCGAATTCCATACTTGCCAGAAAGTGTTTTCTATCAGCGACGCTCTCCGGGCGCATTGCCAGGATTCATTCTCAAAACCGGCGTTGCTCAGAGAAGAGAAAAAGTAGCGGGCTCGTGAGTCTAAATGCATGGCTATCCACAGGCTAGGGCGATGACGAGAGCAACCCTTGTTGCCCTTTTCCGAGGAGCCCACTTATAGCCCAAGATTGTCGTTCACGGCGATGACGATTTCCTGCTCAGAGCCCAGATAACGTTCCGTCGTCTGGATCGAGGAGTGGCCGAGGAGAAATTTGATTTGCTCCAGGTCGCCGCCATTCTTTCGGCACAGCTTTGCGCAGGTCCTACGCAGATCGTGCGCCCCAAAGTGTTCGATCCCGATTACTTTTGCGGAGGCCTCGACGACACTCCAGATTGCCCAGTCGCCCAACTCTTCGCCCAGGATGCGTCCGCTTTTCGAAAGCGGACGCAGGAGCCGGCCGTCTTCGATCTCTGCCGCCGTCTGCCAGGCGTTGATCGCGTTTTTCACCCACACCGGAATTCCCACCGTCCGCACCCGGCCGCCTTTGCCAACCAAGTCCACGATGACCCACCGGCCCTCGCGAAGCTGAATGTCATCGAGGGTTAGCGTGGACAGCTCTTTTCGGCGCAGAGCACAGCCAACCAAGAGAGCGAGGATACAGTAGTCGCGCTTGCCCTTGATGGTTGATCGATTCGGAACGGCAAGCAGTTCTTTCGCCTGGTCGCGCGTCAGCCAGTTCCCCAACCGCGTCCCCTGCTGGCGCAGGTTCGGAACGTCGGTCATCTTCGCGGCTTGCTCCGCATCAAGGATGCCGTTCCGTTGTGCTTCCCCGACCAACTTGCGAATCGCAGAAAGGCGAACGTTCACCGTCGAGGCGCTCAACTTCTTCTCCAGCATGGCTGCACGATATTCCATCAGGAGCGCACGGGAGAGAGGTCGGCTGGCACAGAACGTAAACAGATCATCGACGGCTTTGGCATAGTTTCGTTTGGAATGCTCGGAGGCAACCGAGTTCAGCACCATCTCCCGCAGCTCCCGGAGTGCAACATTGCGGTTGAGA
>Ga0302324_100022023_pt1 | contig 12407 bp, 10 predicted proteins | sample Palsa_T0_1_FD_201949 | JGI IMG/M metagenome (GOLD analysis project Ga0302324, IMG submission 201949) | Peat permafrost microbial communities from Stordalen Mire near Abisko, Sweden - Palsa_T0_1 | ecosystem: Environmental > Terrestrial > Soil > Palsa > Peat permafrost | place: Sweden: Abisko...
GCAGCACCGCGGCCCCGCGCAGCCGCAGCGGGACCAGGCTGAACCACAGCGCCAGCCCGAGCGCGAGCGCAACCAGCGCGCCGCGGGAGTAGGCCAGCATCAGCGTCACCAGCATCAGCCCGGTCGCCGGATAGGCGAGCGCGCTCAGGAGCGCGTGCCCGGTCCTGCGCGCCCCCAGCCATAGGCAGCCGATCACGCCCATCGCCGCTGTCAGCCCCGTTGCGTTCCAGTAGTCATACGGCGCTCGCAGCCGTGCGTATACATCGTTGGCATCAAGCTGACGTGGAAACACCTTGGTCAGCAGCGCGTAGCCGCACACGACCGCCGCGGCCAGCGCTACGCCGCCCAGCACCGCAGGCCAGCGTGTCGGAAAGGCGCGGGCGAGCGCAACGGAGGCGCCGAACAGGCCGCTGTATGCCAGCATGCGCCCCGCGTCCCTGAAGCTCTCATCAGGCTGCACCGACCAGATAACCGACAGCGCCGTCAGGGCGGTGAAGGCGAACAGCAGCCCCACCGGCCACAGCCCGAACGAAGGCCCGCGCCGGGGAGCGAACACGATGATGGCCGCAACGACCACGGCCGAGCCGATCGTGAGCCCCATCTCGACCGCGGTCATTCCCGCGAGATGCAGGCCTCCGCCGGCGACGAAGGTGACGGCGCAGATGGCCCCCGCCGTGAGGATCGTCGCCCACCACAGGGCGCCGGCCCGCAGCAGTCCGCCCAGCGGCGCGCGCCCGCCGGCCGCAATGCCGCGCGGAGGTGAGCTTGCCGGCGGCTGAAGCGCCGGCTCAGCGGGAGCGGTGAGCGTGGACACGATTTCGGAGGGCTCTGCCCGCGAGCAGCAATGCGCAGGCGAAGAGGAAAGCCAGGACCGCGAGCAGCGAATCGGGCAGCGAGCTCAGGGCCGAGGCGATGTCGGCGTGTATGACACCGGGGCGAATGGTCTGGTTTCCGACCTGGACGGGCGCTGCGGCGAGCTTTGGCGCGCTGTTCAGCGCGCTGCGCTCAGCCGGCGTGACGGGTATCGGCGTCGCGCCGGCTGCGCCGGGAGATGGACCGCCGCCCACCCCCGCCGCCGCGGCGAGCTGGGCGCGCCGGATCTCGTTGGCACAGGGGGAATACTCTTCGACTTCGGTCGGCAGCTCCTGCAGCGCCTCCCTGTATGCCTGCTGGCTGAATCCGCTCAGCGACTGCCCATGCGTGCATCTTTCGATGATCGTCTGACCCACGTCGGCGCCGGCCGGGGCGGTGATCGCCAGAAGTGCGGCGAACGGCGCGATCAGCAGGGCGAGTCGGCTCGCAGGGACGGTGAGCCGGCGCGTTGGGGAGGCGATTCGCATGACTGAACCAGCAAACGCTACCAACGCCCGCGGGAGAGTCCGACGGTTGCCAGGGCTTCGGAAAAGCCCCTCGCCCAGGCCTCGAAGGTGAAGGCGCGGACGTCTTCTGCGCCGGCTGCGCCGAGCCTCGCGCGCAGCTCTGCGTCGTCAGCCAGCCGCCTGAGGGCGCCGGCCAGCGCCGCGCTGTCGCCGGCTCCCACGACGAGGCCGTTGCGCCCGTCCCGCACCAGACCTCCCGCAGCGGCGCCGACTGCGTCGCTTGCGATCACCGGGAGGCCCCGGTTCATGGCCTCGTTCACCACGAGGCCCCACGGCTCGCGAAACGTGGGTGTCGGGATCGAGGGAAGCACAAGCGCATCGGAGGCGCCATACAGGTTGCGAAGCTCGACGGGCGCGACGGGGTCGAGCCCGACCACGCCGTCCGCCGGCTCGGCCGCGTGCTGCCCGGGGCGGGAACCGAAGCCGGACCCGACGCCGGCGAGGACGAGCGCGGCGGCGGGTGGGCGCAGGCCCGACGCGCGCCAGGCGTGCGTCAGCACGCCCAATCCCTTCTCCGCAGCGGGACGACCGACGAACAGGAACCTGGTTTGCGCCTCGGCGGGCCATGAGCGCTCGCTGGGCGGCGCCAGCGCCGGTGCACTCCAGAAGTCGTTGTCGACGGACTGGGGAGCGATGTGCACGTTGCGCGCCCCTCGCGCCCGCACGTAGGCGCTGACGTGCGGACCGTAGGTGACCACGGCGTCGGCGCTGCGATACAGGTGCCGCAGCGGCAGGTAACTGAACGCGTGAGCCGCGCTGCGCGGGTGCGCCCACAGCGACGCCCACAGGATCAGCGGCACGCGCGCACGGCGCGCGCCGGCCCACACGGCGAGCGGCGCCACACGACCGCCGGTGGGGCACACGACGGCGCGGTAGCGCCGGCTCGCCGCGAGCGCGGCCAGCTCGCGCTGGCGCACGTACCGGTGGGGAAACGGCAGCTCTCCCTCGAAGTCCGCTCCCCCGTGCCTGGATCGGCCTCCGAACAGCGCGACCTCTATGTGCTCGTGCTCGTGCAGGCACGCGAACGCCCCGACCCGGTAGGCGGGGGCATGTCCGGTGACGAACAGCAGGGGCCTCACCGCAGGACGTGCTGGTAGGCGGCGAGCGTCTCTGAGCCGCAGCGCTCCCAGGTGAAGGCGGCGGCGACGGTGGCGCGCGCTCGCTGCCCCACCTCGCGCAGCCTGTGGGGGTCGGACAGAAGCTCATCGATGCGCTGCGTCAGCCGCTCGATGTCACCGGGGGGCACGAGCACGAGGCCGTCGCCGGCCGCGGCGATCTCCTCGGGCCCGGGCTCCCCCCGGCAGCCGATCGCGGGCACCCCGCCCGCCATCGCCTCGATGTAGGCGACGCCGAACGCCTCATCGGTGGACGGCATCACGAACAGGGTGCACGCCTGCGCCTGCTCGATCGCCTGCGCGGGGTCCAGCTGGCCACGGAACTCGACCCGCTCCGCGATCCCCAGGCGCGTGGCGAGGCCTTCGAGCGCGACCCGCTCGGGGCCTTCGCCGATGATCACGTAGCGCAGCGTCGGGTGTCGCGCTCCGAGCACGGCCAGCGCGCGCAGGACATCGGCGTGACGCTTGCGCGCGTCCAGGTGCGCGACGGTGACCAGGCTTGGGGCGCTGCCGCGGCGGGGCGCACGGCGGGCGTCTCCGAGCTCGGCGCCGAGGTGCACCACGCGCGTCTCGCCCGCGCCATGGGCGCGCGACAGCTCGGCGATCCCCTGGCTGTTGGCGAGCACCAGGCCGGCGGCGCCGAGTCCGCGCGACACCGCCTCGGCGCCGACCCTGCCGCGGGCGGCCGTGTAGTACAGGTCGCCACCGTGCACCGAGACGATCAGCGGGACCTCGAGGGAGCGCAGATGGGCTCTGACGCGGCGCACCGCGTCGCCAGCGGGGACGGCGTTGTGGGCGTGAACGAGCTCGAACGGAAAGGAGCCGCGCAGGCGCTGCAGGGCGAGCCCCAGCGCGGGTGCGGCCCACGCTCCCCATGCCGCATAGGAGCGATCGCGTTCGGGCGAGATGTAGGGCACGTAGGCGACCTCGAGCCCGTCGTGGCTCTGCCTGCGCGGTTCGCGCACAACGCTCACGAGCTCACGCCCGGCGGTCGCGGGTCCCTGCGCCAGCGAGCGGCGCGGTGGCACCAGCCGGCGCAGCACGAGCACGCGAATGTCGGCGCCGGCGGCGTGCGTGGCGAGCGCCTGACGGTGGGCCCAGATCCCCAGCACGGGGTCGTGGCGGCTGGGGTAGTACTCCGCGACCACGACTACCTTCGGGCCCACGCTGGTCACCAGCGGCGGTGGGTAGCGAGCGTGCGTTGCGCCTCGGTGGCGGTCACATACGGACGCTCGGCGAGGAACGCGCGCGCCTCGGCGAGTGCGGCCTCGCGCGAGTATGCGTCCGCGGCCGGAGCGACGCGGTGGCGGATCGAGACGGCGTCGATCACGCCGCAGCGCCAGCCCTGCTCGCGCGCGATCGCCGCCCAGTGGACGTCCAGGCCCCAGCCCATGCGCAGTTCGGGAAACGGCAGAAGCGACGGGAAGGTGGCGCGCGCGAACGCCGTCACCGGGCCGATCTCCACGAAGCTCGTCTCGCGCACGACGCTGCCCGCCCGGCGGCGCGTCTGCGGCCAGCCGGCATGCGAGTCAAGGCGGTGGGCCGGCTGGGCCAGCTGCAGCGAGAAGCGCTCGCACAGGAACAGGAAGCGGTCGAGAAAGCCGCCGCCCAGCTCGACGTCGTCGTCGATGAGGAGCAGCCAGTCGTGATCCTCGGGCGGGTGCGCGGCGAGCAGCCGGTTGAGGTTCTCGAACTTCCCGCGGGCGCCGGGCGGGCAGGTGTGCAACTCGACGTCGTGGCGGGAGCTCAACAGCTCTGCGTGCATCGCCTCGGCAAGAGCTCCTCGCTGCGGGCGCACGACGCCCACCGCGAGCACCCGTCGCAGCGTTGGACGGTGCCGTGCGGCGAGCTCGAGACGCAGGCGTCTGCCGCTCGCCAGCTCCCAGGCGTTCACCGCCTCGTCTTCGACGCTGCGGCGCATGGCGTCGAGCCCGCCCACGGTCCCGCTCTGGCCGGACAGGAAGTCCTCACCGCCCCCGTTCAGCGCTGCGCCGCCGTCGGCGGGCGCCGATCGATTCGCGCCGGCGCTCTGAAGCCGCTGGCGCAGGCCTTCGCGAAGGCGCCCGGCGCTGTGCGCGACCATCGTCAGCGCGGCGGGGCAGCGTCGCCGGACGACGTGTCCCAGGCAGGCGGCGAGCGTCGCCAGCTCGCGCCCCAGCGCGGGCGCCTCACCGCGGCGGACGTCCAGGCGGCGCGCAGCACGCCCGCGCACGTATGCCGAGCGAGCGAGCGAGCCCAGCCGCGCATCGGCCCCCGCCCGCCGGTGGTCGACCGCCGCGTCGGCGACATACAGGGCGCCGCCCCCGCGGGCTTCAGAGGCCGGACCGGTGGCGCCGGCGCCCGCCGGGGCGGCGATCAGGCGGTCCTGCCACTCCTGCTCGTCGCCGCCATGCTCGAGCGTGATGTCGAACGGCCCAACGCGCTCCAGGGCGCTGCGGCGGATGGCCATGTTGGCGCCCCATGCGTATCGCGTCCACGTGTCCTTGGGCCCCAGGTCGAGCGAGGTGATCGGCGCCGCCTCGCGTCCGCATGTGCGTGGCCCCCGACCCTCGAGGCACGGCCTGATGGGACCGGTGAACACGTCCACGAGCGGGTGCTCGCGGGCCGCGCCGATGAGGGCTCGCAGCCATCCCGGGCTCGCCCGGATGTCGTCGTCGACGAACACCACGAGCTCGCCGCTCGAGCGCAGCACACCGGTGTTGCGGGCCGCGTTCAGCCCGAGCGGCGCCGGATGGGCCTCGTAGCGGGCTCCGAAGCGCTCGGCCAGCGTGCGCGCAGCCGCAGCGGGCCCGGCGTCGTCGATGACGAGCAGCTCCGCGCCGGCCTCACGGGCCTGCGCGGCAATCGAGGCGAGCGCGACCTCGAGATAGTCGAGGCGCTCACGTGTGGGAATGATGATCGACGCAGACCCCATGACCCGGACAGTCTAAGTTTGCGCGGGCCATGGTCATCCTGCTGTTGCACAATCGCTACCGCCAGCTGGGCGGGGAGGAGCGCTCGGTGGCCGAGCAGGCGGAGCTGCTGCGTGACCGGGGTCATCGCGTCGAGCTGCTCGAGCGCTCGAGCGACGGGCTTGACTCACCGCGCGGACGGGCGCGCGCCGCCCAGGCTCTGCTGCGGGGAGGGGAGGACGAGCAGGAGGTGGCTGCGCTGGTCCGCCGGCTCGGCGTGGAGGTCGTTCATGCACACAACCTGCATCCGCTGTTCGGCTTCAGGGCCCTGCAGGCGGCGCGCGCAGCGGGGGCTCGCACCGTGCTTCAGCTCCACAACTTCCGGCTCGTATGCGCGATCGCCGTGGCTTACCGAGACGGGGCCGTATGCCATCGCTGCAGCGGGCGGAACACGTTGCCGGGCCTGCGCCTGCGTTGCCGGGGAGGGCTCGCCGAGAGCGCCGTCTACGCCGCCGGGCTGGCTCGCCAGCAGCCGCGCATCCTCGCCGCGACCGATCGCTTCATCACGCTCAGCGAGGCGACCAGGACGGAGCTCGGGGCGCTCGGGCTGCCGCTCGAGCGCACCGACGTGATCTCCAACCCGCTGCCGCAGCGAGCCTTCAGGGGAGCGTCGCAGGCGCACCACGGGAGCTACGCGCTGTGCGTGGGGCGCCTCGTGCCCGAGAAGGGGTTCGACGTCGCGGTCCGAGCAGCTCGCGCAGCCGGTGTGCCGCTGAAGATCGCCGGGCGCGGCCCCGACGAGGCGCGCCTGCGCCGGCTGTCCGGGGACGCTGACGTCGAGCTGCTCGGCCAGGTCGACCGGGCCGAGCTGGAGCGCGTGCGCAGCGGCGCCGCCGTCCAGCTGGCGCCCTCGCGGTGCGAGGAGCAGAGCCCCTACGCGGTGCTCGAGGCGATGGCCGGCGGCGTGCCCGTGCTCGTCTCAACGCTGGGTGGCCTACCCGAGCTCGCGGGCGCCGAGGCGAGCCTGCCGCCCGCCGACAGCATGGCCTGGGCGCGCTCGCTCGGTGCGCTGTGGAGCGACCCGCAGGAGCGCCGCCGCCTGGGCGACTCCGCCAGGGCGCGGGCCTGGGCGCGAGCGGCGCCCGCGCAGGCCTACGCCGGCCTCATGCACTCCTACCGGCACGCCGGCGCGGAGCTCGACCCGCACGCCCCGACGACATAGGCTGCGGCTGTGTCAACGGCTCCTAGCGCCCTGATCACGGGACTGACCGGCCAGGATGGCTCGTTTCTGGCCGAGCTGCTGCTGGAGCGGGGCTACCGCGTCAGCGGCCTGATCAGGGGCGCTCTCGAGGAGCCGCTCGGAGCCTCTGAGCACCTGCGCGGGCAGCTTGAGCTCGTGCGCGGCGAGCTGCTCGAGCCCGACACCCTGAGGGCCGCTGTGGAGCAGGTGCGCCCCGCAGAGATCTACCATCTGGCCGCGCCGTCGTTCGTACCCGACTCCTGGCGGCGCCCGCAGCAGACGATGAGCGCGATCGCGGGCTCGACCGCCGTGATCCTCGAAGCGGTGCGCGGTCTTGACCCCCTGATGCGGGTCTACGTGCCGGCCTCGGGGTCGATCTTCGGCGACGCGCGCGAAAGCCCTCAGCGGGAGGACACGCCGTGCCGGCCGCAGACGCCATACGCGATCGCCAAGCTCGCCGCGCACCAGCTCGTCGGCGCCCTGCGCGCCGAGGACGGCCTGTACGCGTGCTCGGGCATCGTCTACAACCACGAGTCAGAGCGCCGGCCGGAGCGCTTCGTCACGCGCAGGATCACGAGGGGCGCTGCGGCGATCGCGCTGGGGCTGCAGCAGGAGCTGATGCTCGGCGACCTCGATGCGGTGCGCGACTGGTCGTTCGCCGGGGACATCATGCGCGGCGCCTGGATGATGCTCCAGCAGGCGGATCCTGAGGACTACATCCTTGCCAGCGGGGTGGCGCGCACGGTGGCCGAGCTCGCGCGGACGGCGTTCGCGTGCGTCGACCTCGACGCAGAGCGTTACCTGCGTGTCGACCCGGCGCTTGTTCGCTCCACCGAGACGACCGTGAGCGCGGGCGATCCCGGCAAGGCGCACGAGCGCCTGGGCTGGCGGCCGCAGGTCTCCTTCGCAGAGCTCGTGGAGCGCATGGTCCGAGCCGACCTGCGCTCGCTGGAGGCCATCGCGGCCGGCTCCTGAACGCCGCCCCGCGGGTTGGTCCTCCCACTCGCCGGCACGCGACGCCCTACACTGGCGAGACGGATGGCGACCGTCGGCATCATCGGACTGGGCTATGTCGGCCTGCCGCTCGCCGTCGCGTTTGCGCAGGAGGGCTGCGACGTCATAGGCGTTGACGTCGACCCCCGCAAGATCGAGGCGATCGAGGCGGGCGAGTCATACATCGAGGATGTCTCCTCACAGCTCCTCAGGGACGTGTCCTCGCGCATCCACGCCACCACCCGCTACGCGAGGCTGGCCAAGGCCGACGCGGTGGTGGTGTGCGTGCCCACTCCGCTCACGCGCAACCGCGAGCCCGACCTGGGCCCGCTGATCGAAGCGACGCGCGCGCTGGCGGAGGTGCTGCAGAGCGACCAGCTGGTCGTGCTCGAGTCCACCACCTATCCCGGCACCACGCGCGAGCGCGTGGCCCCGCTGCTCGAGGAGTCCGGTCTTGCCGCCGGCAGGGACTTCCATCTCGCGTTCTCGCCCGAGCGGGTCGACCCGGGGCGCTCGGACTTCACGCTGCGCAACACCCCGAAGGTCCTGGGCGGGCTGACCGAGGCGTGCGCCGAGCGCGCCGAAGCGCTGTACGGCCTGGTCTGCGACAACCTGGTGCGCGTGTCGAGCCCCGAGGCGGCGGAGCTGACGAAGCTCCTTGAGAACATCTTCCGCTCGGTCAACATCGCGCTCGTCAACGAGCTCGCGATGCTCACCGACCGCATGGGCATCGACATCTGGGAGGTCGTCGACGCGGCCGCCACCAAGCCGTACGGGTTCATGCGCTTTGAGCCGGGACCGGGCATGGGTGGGCACTGCCTTCCGGTCGATCCCTTCTATCTGAGCTGGCGCGCGCGCGAGTTCGACATGGCCACGGAGTTCATCGAGCTGGCGGGCAAGGTCAACCAGCAGATGCCCTACCACTGCGTGGCCAAGGCGCAGCGCGTTCTCAACGATGCGGGACTGTCGGTCAAAGGCGCGCGCATCCTGGTGCTGGGGGTCAGCTACAAGCCGGGGGTCGGCGACACGCGCGAGTCCCCTGCGCTGAAGATCATCTCGCTGCTCAGCGACCTCGGCGCGGAGGTCAGCTATCACGACCCGCATGTGCCGGTGCTGGCGGACTCCGGGCTCAGCAGCACGCCGCTTGACGAGGCCCTGGCGGACGCCGACCTCGCCCTGATCGTGACCGCCCATCCGGGCGTCGACCACGACCTCGTCGCCAGGCGCGCCCGCTTGGTCGTCGACCTGCGCGGCGTCACGCGCTCCTCGACGCTGAGCAGCGTCGTGCGGTTGTGAGCCAGCTCGAGCCGAGCCCGCGCGGAGCGGGCCTGCTTCTCGGCGAGGACGTTCAGATCGGAGAGGGCGTCTCCTTCGGCGCCTATGTAGTCGTGCACGACGGCACAAGGATCGGCGACGGCTGCACGATCGAGGATCACGTGGTCCTCGGCAAGCGCCCGCGGCTGGCGGGGCGCTCGGCCGCGCACGGACAGGCGGGCGTTCTGGAGCTGGGCGAGCGGGTCACGGTGTGCGCCGGCGCCGTCGTGTTGGCCGGCGCAGCGATCGCTGAAGGGACGATCCTGGGCGACCAGTCGTTCGTGCGCGAGCGCTCCTCCGTCGGCGCCGACTCGGTGATCGGGCGGGGCAGCGTCGTCGACAACGACGTCCGGGTCGGCGCGCGGGTGCGGGCGCAGACGGACGTCTATCTGACGGCCTTCACGGTGGTCGAGGACGACGTCTTCCTCGGCCCCGGTGCGATCACGACGAACGACGACACCATGGGCCGCCACCCGCCGGGAGCGAAGCTCAGCGGCGCGATCCTGCGGCGCGCGTGCCGCATCGGCGGCGGCGCGGTGCTGACCCCCGGCGTGGAGATCGGCGAGGAGGCGTTCGTGGCCGCCGGTGCGGTCGTGACCGCGGACGTCCCCCCGCGCGCGGTCGCGATCGGCGTACCGGCGCGGGTCGTGCGCGAGGTGCCCGGGGAGGATCTGCTCGAGCGCCGCCGTTAGGGGGCGGAGGACAGGACGCTGCTCGGGTCCGTTGCGGCGGCCACGACATCCGCGGCCTGCTCGGCCGTGAGCACGGGGCTCATCGGTATCGCCAGGTGCGTGCGGGCGGCCTGATCGGTGCAGGGCAGCTCGGCCCCGGCGCCCCACTGGAGCATCGGAGGCTGGCGGTGAACAGGCGTGCGGTAGTAGGCCTTGTGACCGACTTCACCGGCGCTCAGCAGGCCTTCCAGGCGCTCCACGTGCGGGTGGCTTACGACATACAGATGCCAGGCGGGCTCGGCCCCGTCGACCGGGCGCGGCAGCGTCACGAGCTCACCGAGCCCCGCGTTCTCGTAGTGGCGCCCGGCTTCCCGGCGTCCGCTCGCCCAGGTGTCGAGGTGCGGGAGCTGCGTGCGCAGGATCGCCGCCTGCAGCTCGTCCAGACGCGAGTTGTAGCCGACCAGCTCGTAGCTGACCTTGTCGCGCGAACCGTGGAAGCGCAGCGTGCGCACCCGTTCGGCGACCGCCTGATCCGAGGTGGTGATCATGCCGCCGTCGCCGAAGCACCCGAGGTTCTTGGAGGGGAAGAACGAGAACGTCGCTGCCGTGCCGAGCGCGCCCGGGCGACCGGCGGTGGCGGTCGAGCCGGCGGCCTGGGCCGCGTCCTCCAGCACCGGCACGCCCAGCGCCTCGATCTCCGCGACCGGAGCGACGTTGCCGAACAGGTGCACCGCGATCACCGCCTTCGTGCGCGGCGTCAGGGCGGCTGAAACGGTGTCGGCCGTCACGCAGTAGGTGTCGGGGTCGATATCGCAGAACACGGGCGTCGCGCCTGTCGGCGGGATCGCCTCGGCCGAGGCATAAAACGTGAACGAGGGCACCACCACCTCATCGCCCGGCCCCACGCCCATCGCCCGCAGCGCGATGGTGATCGCCTCGGTCCCGTTCGCCACCCCGATCGCGTGCTCTGAGCCGCAGTAGGCCGCGAACTCCTGCTCGAAGGCGCTCACCTCGGGACCGAGGATGTACTGCTCGGAGTCGAGCACCCTGGCGACCGCCGCGCGCAGCTGCTCGCGCAGGGGAAGCAGCGCGGTGGAGGTGTCGAACAGGGGTACCGCCATCGTCCTCAGCGGGCCCTCAGCAGCTCGAGGTCCGAGCGGGTCATCAGCCGTATCAGCTCCTCGAACGATGTATCGGGCTTCCAGCCGAGGTCGCGCTCGGCCTTGCCGGGGTTGCCGATCAGGTGGTCGACCTCGGCCGGGCGCACGAACGCCGCATCGATCGTCACGTACTGCTCGAAGTCGCCGAGCCCCGCCTCCTCGAAGGCGATCTCACAGCACTCTCTGACCGAGTGCGCCTCGCCCGTGGCGATCACGTAGTCCTCGGCGTCCTCGCGCTGGAGCATCAGCCACATCGCCTCGACATAGTCCTTAGCGTAGCCCCAGTCGCGCTCGGCTTCGAGGTTGCCGAGGCGCAGCTCCCTTGCGAGCCCGTGCCTGATGGCGGCTGCGTGCCAGGTGATCTTGCGGGTGACGAACTCCAAGCCACGGCGACTTGACTCGTGATTGAAAAGTATCCCCGAGGTCGCGTGCAGGTCATACGACTCCCTGTAGTTCACCGTGATGAAGTGCCCGTAGGCCTTGGCCACGCCGTAGGGCGAGCGCGGGTAGAAGGGGGTGGTCTCGGTCTGGGGGACCTCCAGCACCTTGCCGAACATCTCACTCGATGAGGCCTGGTAGAAGCGGGACTCGGGGCAGACTTCGCGCATCGCCTCGAGCATCCGCGTGACGCCCACACCGGTGAACTCAGCCGTGAGGGTGGGCTGGATCCAGGACACGGCCACGAACGACATCGCCGCGAGGTTGTAGATCTCCGCGGGCTGGGAGGCGCGCAGGGCGTCCACCAGCGAGCGCTGGTCGAGCAGGTCTCCCTGATGCAGGGTGATGCGGTCGCGAATGTGCTCGATCCGCTCGAACTTCTCGGTCGAGGCGCGGCGCACCATGCCGTGCACCTCATAGCCCTTGTCGAGCAGCAGCTCGGCCAGATAGGAGCCGTCCTGGCCGGTGACCCCGGTTATCAGTGCCGAGCGGCGGTCGGTCATTCGCGCCAGCCTATACAGGGCGCCCGACGCGGCATGCGCTCGCCCGGCGAGCGCTCATATCTTCCCGGACAGCGACAGCGCGGCTCCGATCTCGCGCTGGCGCAGCCACCGCACGGTCGCGGCGATGCCGTCCTCGACCTCGATGCGCGAGCGCCAGCCGAGCAGCTTGCGGGCCTTCTCGACCGAGGGCCAGCGCCGCTGGACGTCGACGGCGAAGGTGGGCAGGTGCTCGAGCGCAAACGCATCCGGGTCCTCGCCGCAGGCATCCCAGATGATGCGCGCGATCTCGGCGACGGTCAGCTCGCGCGAGGCCGAGATGTTGAAGTCCTCGTTCAACCCGGCCGGAGAGCTCATCGCTGTGACGATGCCGTCGGCGATGTCGTCCACGTGCGTGAGCGTCCTGGTCTGCTCCCCGGAGCCGAAGATCTCGAGCGGCCGCTGCCCGGACAGCACCTTGGCGATCAGGTCGGGCACCGCGTGGGCGATGCCCGGCTCCCGGTCGGGCAGCTCGCCGGGGCCGTAGGCGTTGAAGGGGCGGCAGATCGTGTAGGGGAGGCCGTGCTCGTCGTGGGCCGCCCGGCAGTAGACCTCGCCGGTGAGCTTTGAGAAGCCGTAGGCTGAGATCGGCACCGGGCATTGGGGCAGGTAGTCCTCCGGCGTGGGGAACAGCTCGGCCCGCTCGAACACCATCGAGGAGGACACG
>Ga0302324_100022024_pt1 | contig 12407 bp, 7 predicted proteins | sample Palsa_T0_1_FD_201949 | JGI IMG/M metagenome (GOLD analysis project Ga0302324, IMG submission 201949) | Peat permafrost microbial communities from Stordalen Mire near Abisko, Sweden - Palsa_T0_1 | ecosystem: Environmental > Terrestrial > Soil > Palsa > Peat permafrost | place: Sweden: Abisko...
ACTGGAGTCCAGTAAGGCTGGTAAAATCCGATACCGGGCAGGCAGTGTTGTCTGCTATAAACCCAAGAATGGGGAAGAAGAGCGAAATATCTTTGCCAATGGTAATGTCTCGCGTCTCCGTCGTTGTCCCGGGCGCGCCGTATAGGAACCTCACCCCGGGTTCGAAGTCGAAGCAAGTATCCGGATTGCCAACATAGGTAATGTTGTTTGTGTCCAGACTCATGTACCAATGCCACCATTTGGCTGACCACTCCTCGTAGCTCAACCCATAGGGCAATTGTGAAGGTGGAATCACGGTTTCGCCCGCCGAGGAGCGTAAGGCCACCCCTAGCAGCATCAAGCCCGCGAAAGCCGTTTTAAAGGCGAAGCGGGACATTCTCTGAGTCACTGTCAATTTATTTTTCATGTTTGTTCCTTTAATTTGGGCGCAAGCGCCCCATTTTTTTAGTGTTAATGAATTGGGAGCTAATATTCACGCAGCTTCCCATTTCGTTCTTCTTTCCCCATTGCTTTTATTTGCCACCTTCGCCAATTGGGGTTGCAACGAAGGCGTACCAAGTGCCGACATTTAAGCCCAAGTAATTAGGCCCCACGTACGTGCCGACAAAGTAGATGCCGCCAATCTGGCCGAGATTGTTGATGCAAAGGATTTCCGTTTCAGTGGCTCCGGGAACATTGACCGTGACAAAGCGGCCTGCCTGGCAAACGAATCCGTTGGCCGGTCCGAGAGTCCAATAAAAGCCAGCAACAGCGCCCAAGTCGTTCACCGCATAGGCTTGAGTTCCAGTAGCTCCAGGCACGTCGAACGTGTCCAGTCTCGGACCTTGTTTGAGAAAACCGTGAAGCGCTTCCTCTCTGTCTTGATACCACCCGACCACGTCGTCCCCGTCGTTAATGCCCGTCACGTAGAATCCAAACATGGATCCGGTCGAGGCTGGGACGGTAAAGAGCGAGTAATGGCACCCGTCCCAGATCCAACCGACCTGCTCCGTGAAGGTGTTGTTGTAGGCATCTCCGACTGCGTCTCCGAAGTTGTTGATGCCCTCCCCGTAACTCCATGGCATGCCGGCAATGTCCGGAAGCGGTTTCCATACCTGGTCATGCACCTTGTATATGCCAGCGTGGGACACGGTCTGATCGTCGTCATAATCGCCGATTGCCACGCCGACATCGCTGATTCCCCCAAACTGGTTCTCGACCCATCCAGGCGTATTCACAGTGACGATGTTGGCGGGAGAGGTGCCGGCTTCCCACAGGTAGGCGTGGGTATAGCCAGCGCCGTCAATATATTCGCCCGACGCCAGGCCCTCGTCGTTAATTCCATAGACAAACGCGAAGGAAGAATTGGTCGGGAATTCGAGAGTGGTGAACTTGTATTGTATGCAGTTTTCTGTAGGCGTATCTGTTCCTGCAGGCACCTCTGGATTGGCTTGGGCGATGGTGCGCGCTGGGTTCATAACGGCTAGGAGCGCAACGAAGGCTCCCATCATCTGAAGTTGTCGTTCGATTTTCATTTTTTTTGTGCCTTTCATTGGATGGGGAGGTTAATCAGTTGAAAGCTGGCGTTTCGCCGACTTCCCCATTCACTCTTCAATGCGGAATTTTCTCGGCGAAACTATCACCAGGCTGCGGGTTTATTCGTGAGGTCGTTTTAGTTTGACTTTCGCGCGCCGCTATGAAACCAATATTTTCCATACATAATGAACCGCTCTCCCAGAGGTCCCCTGCCCCAGCTACCGGTAGGTCGGGCCAAACCAAGGGAAGGCTGGAAATGAGCGACGCCACTCGCATTCTCCAAGCCATCGAAAAGGGCGAACCCGGCGCAGCCAACGAACTGCTCCCCCTGGTCTATGAGGAATTACGCAAACTGGCCGCGCAGCGCATGGCCATGGAAAACCCCGGCCAGACTTTGCAACCCACCGCGCTGGTGCATGAGGCGTGGCTGCGTTTGACTGGCAACGAGGACATCCGATGGGAGGGCCGTGCGCACTTTTTTGGCGCGGCCGCCGAGGCCATGCGCCGCATTCTCATTGACAACGCCCGGCGCAAGAGCGCCCAGCGCCACGGCGGCGATCAGCAACGGGTGGATTTCCAGGATTTCGACGCGGCTGCGCCCGATTCCGACGAAAGCCTGCTGGCGGTGAATGAGGCGCTGGAGAAATTTGCCGCCCACGATCCGGTCAAGGCGGAGTTGGTCAAATTGCGCTACTTTGCGGGCATGACGGTGGATGAAGCCGCGCGCGTTCTTCATATTTCCCCGCCGACGGCGCATCGCTATTGGGTTTTCGCCAAGGCCTGGTTGCACCGCGAAATCACCCGCCCCAAGTAGAGATTCTGACTCTTGGGCCAGGCCTAATGGGATCGCCGGGAAATTATTTTGACGGTATTTTGCCCGTAATTTCGCATTGTACAACAAATACAAATGAGTGATGAACCGACCAAGGGCCGGCCGCCTGATCCCGAAGAGGAAATTTTCGATGCGTGCCTGGCGCGTCCTAACGCAGAACGCGCCGCATACCTCGACCAGGCCTGCGCGGGTAATGCGGCGCTTCGCCGTAGGGTCGAAGAGTTGCTTCGTTCCCATAGCTTGGCCCAATCCTTTTTAGAGGAACCCCCCGTAGGCATCGTTGCGGGGCAGACGATCGAATTGGACGTACCGCTGGCTGAAAAACCAGGAGACCGTATCGGGCGTTACAAGTTGCTGCAACAAATTGGAGAGGGAGGTTGCGGAGTAGTTTACATGGCCGAGCAGGAGGAACCGGTCAAACGCCGCGTTGCCCTCAAGGTCATCAAGCTGGGGATGGATACCAAGAGCGTCATCGCGCGGTTCGAAGCGGAACGCCAGGCGCTCGCGCTCATGGATCATCCGAACATTGCCAAAGTTCTGGATGGAGGGGCTACGGCGACCGGACGCCCTTACTTCGTCATGGAATTGGTGCGAGGCATTAAGGTGACCGAGTTTTGCGATCGGGATCATTTATCAACAGAAGCGCGCCTCGATCTTTTTGTGCAAGTTTGCCGGGCTGTCCAGCATGCCCACCAAAAGGGAATTATCCACCGTGACCTAAAGCCCTCGAACATTTTGGTGACCACCAGCGACGGCGTTGCAGTCCCCAAAGTGATTGATTTCGGCATCGCCAAGGCCACACAAGGGAAGCTGACCGACAAGACACTCTTTACCGCGTTTGAACAATTCATCGGCACGCCGGCGTATATGAGTCCGGAGCAAGCGGAAATGACCGCGGCGGACATCGACACGCGCAGTGATATTTATAGTTTGGGCGTCTTGCTCTACGAATTGCTGACGGGCAAAACACCTTTTGACAATTTGACGCTAGTGCAGGCGGGCCTTGACGAACTGCGCCGCCAATTGCGCGAGAAAGAGCCGGCGCGCCCTTCCACGCGCTTGAAAACGATGCAGGCCGGCGACCTGACGACGGTCGCCGCGCATCGACAGGCAGCCGCGCCCAAGCTGGTGCAATTAGTGCGGGGCGATCTTGATTGGATCGTCATGAAGTGTCTGGAGAAAGACCGCGCCCGCCGTTATGAAACGGCCAATGGGTTGGCCGCCGATGTGCAACGGCATCTTAACCATGAACCTGTCATGGCCGCCGCCCCCAGCGCCGCCTACAAAGTTGGAAAATTCGTCCAGCGCCACCGGACGGGTGTCGTGGTGGGCGCGCTGCTGCTGTTGACCCTGCTGGCGGGCATCGTTGGAACGAGTTGGGGCTGGGCGGAAGCGGTGCGGCAAAAGCGTGAAGCAGCGCGGCAAAGCCGGGTGGCTCAACACACCACGGACTTCTTGACGGGGATGTTCGAGAGCATTGATCCCGCTGAGGCGAAATTGCGCGATATCACGGTGCGCGAAGTCTTGGATGAGGCCAGCGGAAAGATCGGAACCTCCTTCTCCAACGATCCCATGACCGAGTTGCCCATTCGCCGAACCATGGTCGATATCTACGGCAAAATTGGCAAACCCGACGCTGCGTTGCCGCATGCCGAGGCTGCCCTGCGGCTTATCCAAGCTGCGTACGGCGACAAGGATTCACCGGAGAAAGCACAAAGTTTGGAGGATTTGGGCGGCTGCCTGGATGCCCTCGGAAAATACGATCAGGTGCTCCCCATTCGACAGGCCACCCTGGCCATGGACGAAAGAATGTATAAGGGGGACAATACCAATAAAGCGGCCGCCATGGAGAACTTGGCCAATTGCCTTGAGTGGTCGGAACGCCCGGCCGAGGCTTTGCCAATAACGGAAGCGGCCTTGGCGATGTTCCGGCGCTTGCAAAAGGGAGATAGTTCAGAGGTGGCTCAGTCCCTTTCCAATTTGGGCGCTTGCCTGGATTACTTGCACCGGCCGGCGGACGCGCTGACGAACTTTCAGGAGGCATTGGCCATGCACCAGCGCCTCTATAAAGAAGATCGGGTCGAGATTGCACGTGATCTTGACATGCTCTCCTACTGCCTTTTCAGCATGGGCCGCGCCGCCGACGCCCTGCCCAACGCCGAAGCGGCCTTGGCCATGAATCGGCGTATCCACAGAGCCGACCATCCTGATGTGGCTCATTGTCTGGAAAGTTTCGCCGGATGCCTTTATTATCTGGGCCGCTCAGACGAGGCCCTGACCAACATTTTAGACTCTCTGGCGATGTATGAGCGCATTTTTCACGGGGTCGATCATCCCAAAACGGAAAACCTTTTAAACGACTGCGCCCTCGCCTTGGATTCCGCAGGCCGGACTGCGGAGGCCCTGCCCAAAGCGCGTGAAGGCCTGGAGATGTCCGAAAGACTCAATCCGGGAGATCGAGCCGAAACCGCCAGTGCCCTGAACAATACCGCCTTCTGCCTGGAACATTTGGGCCGCTGGTTTGAGGCCCTGACCAATTACCAGGCCGCCTTGACAATGTCGAAACTGCTTTACAAACAGGACGATCCGAACATCGCCCTTTTTAGCTTCCAAGTTGCTAATTGCTTGCGCGTGTTGGGGCGGACGGATGAAGCCCGGCAAAACTATGAAAATTCAGCGGCGATGTTTGAGCGATTGGCCGCCTCCCAACCGAAGGACAACAAAATCAGGGTAACTCTGGCTAAGGCGCACTATCTTTTGGGGTCCTTCTGGCTGGCCCAAGGCAAGAGCGCGGCGGCAGAAAAAGAACTTCGCGACGGGATGAATATCGTCGAATCCATTTTGGCGAATGACGCCGCGAACCCCTCGGCGGCCAAGCTGCGCGTTGCCTGTAGAATTAAACTTGGTTTGGACCATTCCAGGGTTGTCGTGCGCAAGATTTTCCCTGGGAGCCAGGCGGAAAATATTCATCTCCAAGCTGGCGACGTGTTGGACCGATACGACGGCAACCCCGTCCTCAGCACCTTGGATCTCCCATTCCTGACCGGCAGCATGACGGGTAGCGAGGCCGTTTTGGAAATCCACCGGAACGGTGCGCCTTTGCAGTTTTCTCTTAAACCCGGGCCGCTCGGTGTGGGTTGCGAGGATCAGATCCTTCCTGAAATCAAACCGCAATAAGAACTCGCTCCCGCTGGCCTCGAATTTGGCCAACAGACCTAACCGGACGGTCATCCGACCGCAAAAAAGGCTCCGCTAGCCATCCCTTCTTCCTGAGGGAGAAGGTTAGGATGAGGGCGAACCAACATCCTAACCTTAAATTTCCAGGAGTTCCTTAATGTCTTCCCAGTTGAGCGCTTCGCCCAAAGATTCCTCTCCGCCTAGCAATCCTTGCGTCAGCGCGCGTTTGCGGTTTTGCAGATTCAGGATTTTTTCCTCAACGGTCCCGCGCGTAATCAGTTTGTAGCTCGTGACGACTTTCTTCTGCCCGATCCGGTGAGCGCGATCGGTAGCCTGCGCCTCGACGGCCGGGTTCCACCACGGATCGAAATGGATGATCGTGTCGGCGCCGGTTAAATTCAACCCCACGCCGCCGGCTTTGAGACTAATGAGGAACACCGGCAAAGCGGCGTCGCGCTGAAATTGATCCACGACCCGCCCGCGATCCGTGGTCGAGCCGTCCAAATAGCAGAAGCCAATTTTTTGCGCGGACAGTTCCTCACGCAACAACACGAGCATGCTCGTGAATTGGCTGAAGACCAGCACGCGATGGCCACCGTCCAGGACTTCTTCCAGCAGTTCGTTGAATAATTCCACCTTCCCTGATGCGGCGGCTGTCTCAACGGTTTTGAGCAGGCGCACATCGCAGCAAATCTGGCGCAAGCGCAGCAGGGTGGTGAGCACGACCATTCGACTCTTGGCCAGCCCTTGCTCCGTCCCTCCGTCCAGAACTTCACGCCGGCCCGCTTCCAACACTTGTTGATAGATGGCGCGCTGCTCGGCATTGAGATCGCAAAAGCTCACTTGCTCGATGCGTTCCGGCAAATCGGCAGCCACCTCGCGCTTGCGGCGGCGCAAGACAAAAGGCCGAAGACGGCGGGCCAGCCGCTCCTGAGCCTGGGCGTTGCGGTCGCGCATGATGGGGATTTCGTAGCGCTCGCGAAAATCCTCCGCCGCGCCGAGATAGCCCGGCATGAGAAAATCGAAGAGCGACCACAAATCGAGCACGGAGTTTTCCACCGGCGTGCCAGTCAAGACTAACCTGTGATTCGCGCGCACCGCCTTGACCGCATGGGCGTTTTGCGTTTGACGATTTTTAATGTGCTGCGCTTCGTCCAAGGCCACGGTGTCAAATACCAAGCCGCGATAATGTTCCGCGTCTCGGCGCAGGAGCGCATAACTGGTAATGACGAGGTCGGAGTTTGGAATCTTGGCCACGAGCTCGCGTCGGTCAGGGCCGTGAACGGCAAGCACGCTTAACTCCGGCGTGAATTTCCGAGCCTCGGCTTCCCAATTGAAAACCAGCGAAGACGGGCAGACGATCAACGAAGGAGCCATTGGACTCGCGCTACTTTGCTTGAGCGCGCGCAAATGAGCCAGGACTTGCGCCGTTTTTCCAAGGCCCATTTCGTCCGCCAGGATTCCGCCAAAGCCGTGGCGACGCAGAAATAATAACCAGCCTGCGCCCTCTTTTTGATACGGGCGCAAGACGGTCTCCAAATTCCCCAAGGGCAATGGTTCCAGCTTGATGTCCCCTTGCATCCAGCCGGCCGGAGACTGGATGTTCCAGCCCGGTTGTTGACGAAGGGTGTCCTGCAGAAATCCCGCCTGCACGTTGTCAAGACGATAACCAGCCGCGTGCTGTCGTGGCGCGCAATCCACGAGCACCTGCTGCAACTCCTCGACCGCGCCGGTATCAAGCAGCGCGAATTTGCCGTTTTTTAGCCGCGTATGGCTCTGACCTGAAAGCAGCAAACGTTGAATCTCGGACGCATCCAGCGGCTGCCCGCCCGGCGTATCGTAGGTGATATGCAGATCGAACCACTGCTCGCCGGAAGTGATCTGGCAACGCGGTTGGACGCGTTCCAGTTTTTCGGTGCTTCGTTCCAATCTTTCCTCCAGCGTCACTTGCCATTCCTTCTCGAGATGCGGGTAATCGCGCGCGAAGAAGTTCAGCACGGGGTTCTGGCCTTTTAGATGATAAAGGCCTTTCGCATCCGGCCCGAGAAAACCGGCCCGCAGCAATCTCGCGGTCGCTGCTTTTTCGGCTTGGAAGTTGCGCATGCCATAGCGCATGGGAGATCGCGGGTCGGGCAACCACGGTGATGCGGAAGTCAACGAGGCCGCAGAAACGCTTCCATAGAAGCAGTCCAGCTTCGCTTCCAGAACAGCCAAACCGCCCGCCAGGTGCAACTTGAATTCCGGCGCGGCTGGTTCCAATTCGAAATCGTCCAAGGCGAAATCGGCCTCCACGTTGCCGGCCAGTTTCGGCCAATCAAGATTCAGGAAGGCCGGTATGCTCTGGCGTGAAATCCGCAAAGGGCCGCGAAGCAACTCGCCCAATTCGCCGGACAGCCCAAGTGGTTGCAATATGTTTCTTTTGAAAACCCATGGCACTTCCCCGGCGATGATGCCATCCGGCTTCGGCCCGACCAGGAAAAGAACAATTTCGCCATTCGATTCCAAGTGTGCCTTGACCGAAAGCCCCAGCGGGTCCTTAACGATTTCGATGGGTTGCGTTTTGCCCAATGTGACGCGAGGATGTCCAACCAAGCGGGGCAACACTTCCGTGAGTTGTTGAGATTCCAGCAAAAGCATCGTGGGCTTGCCGCCGTGATTGATTTCCTCCACCCCATCCAGCAGCGCGGCGTCATGGACATCTAGCGCGAAAGCAGTGTCTAAGGGAAGCGCTTCCAGCGGCACGCGTCCGTTGCGCAGTTTGGCCTCGATATAAAGCATGACTTTTCCACGAGTGGCCGCGATCGCGAAATTTGGCGGCAAAATGAGAAATAGTTCCAGATCTTCGCCCGTCTGACCCGCTAAAGCGCGGAGCAGCGTCGGGGCTTTGGCGGGAGCGGCTTTGACGTTCTCTTTTGGAACCGGCGGCGCATTGCGTCCTTTGAGAAAGTGAAGACCCACCGCGACGGAGTGGGCGCAAATCAAGCCCCGTTGCCGGGCATCGCGGCAAGTGCAAAGGTTGTCCGCGTCAGATGGGCTGCGGATGACCAAACCGGCTCGATAGCTGGTCGATCCCTCCTGCACGACGCCACGCAGATCAGGCGGTTGCCATTCAGACGACAAAACGCGTCCAGCCGCAAGCAGCGCCCGCGCTTGTTTGACGGCGTCCCATCCGGCCAATTTGGCCAGCAAAATGTCCGAGAGTTCGACCACGCCCAAGTATAGCTTTCTTGCGATGGGTAAGAAACCAAAGAATCCTGCTTGTTTATTTCGCTCCGGCATGGCTTTTTCAGGGGACAGTTGATGAATACCACCAATGAATTGCCGGAGTCCACTCGGCGGGACTTTCTAAAAAATGCGTCACTCGCCACGATGATGGCCATGGTCGGAGGAGGAGTCGAGTTGCGCGCCGATGATAAGGCCAAATCCGCCGACGCCGAACTGACCAAAATCCCCCCTGCCCCACCGATCGGTGTCGGCATCATTGGCCTGGGCGAATGGGGGCGCGAAATTTTGACCCAACTTGGCAATCTGAACTCGGACCCAAAGAAGGAGAAGAAGGACAATTCGCCCGTCGTGGCTCTTTGCGACAATTATCCAGCCGCCATGCGCAGGGCCGGCAAAGAAGTCCCCAACGCCAAACACTACGAAGATTACAAGCAGCTGCTGGCCGATCCGAATGTCCAAGCCGTGATCATCGCCACGCCCACCGGCACGCACAAAGAAATCGCCCTGGCAGCCATCGCCGCCGGGAAGCATGTTTATTGCGAAGCGCCCCTGGCCAACACCATCGATGACGCCAAAGCGATCGCCCGGGCGGCGCGCGACGCCGTCAAACAAATTTTCCAACCAGGGTTGCAACAACGGTCGCATCCGCAAATGGAATTTCTATTGCCCTTTTTGCGCTCCGGCGCTCTGGGCAAATTTGTCATGGTCCGCGCGCAGTGGCACACCAACGCGACTTATTACAAGACGGGGTCCACGCCGGAACGCGAGGACGAGCTCAATTGGCGCCTGCACAAAAAAACGAGCACTGGACTCTTGGGAGAGGAAGGCATCCATCAAATGGATACCGCATCCAGTATCTTAAGAGGACGCCCCCTGGCCGTGACCGGTTTTAGTTCGACCATCCGAGCTTACACCGACAATCGCGACGTGCCAGATACCGTGCAAGCAGTCTTTGAATTTCCGCACGGGGTCAACCTGCTGCACGACCTGACGATCTGCAATTCGTTTGAAAAAACCTACGAGGTCTATCTTGGCGATGAAGCGGCCATGATGATGCGCGACTTCAAATCGTGGTTGTTCAAAGAGGCGGGCGCCCACGAAGGTGGTTGGGAAGTGTATGCGCGCCACGACCGCTTTTACAACGAAACGGGCATCGCGCTGGTGGCCGGCGCTTCCAAGCAAACGACCCTTGCGGGCAGCGTGGAATCGTTTAATCCGTATGAGCACGTGCCGCTCTATTACGCCTTGGACAATTTCGTGGACAAGGCCGGGCGCTACAACAAAGAAGCCAAGGAGTTCTACGAGACCTATCCCGACGGCAGCATCGCTGATCTTCTTGAACAATTCAAAGCCGACCCTGCCATCAGCAAAACTAAGCCCATCGCCAATTGGCAGGATGGTTTGGAGGCCACGGTCATGGCCATCGTCGCCAATCAAGCCGCGATGAAGAAACAGAGGATCATGTTTGAGAAAGAATGGTTCGAATTATGAAAATTTTATCACGCGTTGCGGCCGGTATTTTGTCCATTGGCCTTTGCACAGTTCTTAGCGCTCAAGCGCAGACCCGTTATAACCCCCAACCTCAAGGCAGTGTGGTGCGGGTTGATGGCACTTCGACTGCTCATGATTGGGAGATGGAGGGAGGAAAAATCGGCGGTTTCATCGAATTCGCGGCCGGCGTTGCTTTTGACAAGGCGCAGGCGTCGCCAGGCGGACTGCAAGGGGACAAAATCCCCGCCAAGGCTCGTGTGGTCATACCGGTCGGCTCCATTCACAGCAAAGCCGAGCATTTGCCAGAAGTTATGGATGATCTGATGCAAAAGTCATTGAAAGAGGATAGTTTTTCGGTGATTCAATTTGTCCTCGCGGATATGACATTTAAAGGACCACACACGGCCGGCAAACCATTCGACGCGGAGGTCACGGGAGATTTAGTCATCGCCGGGGCGACCAATAAAGTCACTTTCCCGATTACCATCGAGCCACTGGAGGAGGGCAAAATAAAAATCAGCGGCGCCGCGCCGGTGAAGATGACCGCCTACGGAATTTCACCCCCTGCCCCAGTCCTGGCTGCTGGAACTTTGAAATGCGGAGACGACGTGAAAATCGAGTTTGACTGGACGTTGAAGCAGAAGAAGTAGTCAATCCATCAAGAGGGTTTTCACATGGTTACCTATCGTTTAAGGCACGGCTTTGAGCAAGCGCCCTGACATTGGTTCTCCCCCTTTGTTATCTTGTTGTGAAGGATTTTTTACACCAAGGAAACGAAGGTAACGAAGAACTTCGACCCACACGAAACAAAATGGCAGAGAGAGGGGTCGGTGTGGTTCCGCGCTGGAATAGTTAGGCATGAACCGTGACGTATGAAAACGCATGATTGGTTTGCCATGGGAGTGAGCGTGGCCTTGGCGGCGGGTTGCGCTTCGCAGTCTCAAGGCCCCAAACCGTCAGCGCCGGCAACGAGTTCCTCCCCGTCTGACGATTTGCTGGTGGTTTCGGCGGTTTATGGTTCGGACATATATTTTGCGGACGTGACGCGCAGGGTTGATGATTTGTTGCATCATCGCGACGGGGCATTTGTGACGAGCGCGGAGTGGCTGCGCGCCGACCCGACGCCCGGCTGGAATAAGGAGCTCGTGATTGTTTATGAATTTAAGGGGCGGCGGCATATTTTTACGACTGGCGAGGGTGGCCGAGTGAGCTTGGGGCAATTGGAGCTGGCAAAGGAAGGTGACGCTCCGCCGGTCAAAGTCACGCTCAAGGTCGTCAAAGTGGACAGTGAAGAAATCCAGGCCGATAACGATTGTGGCGCCAACGCAGTGGATGATAATCCGAACACTATTTGGCATAGCGAATACCAGGCCAACAAGCCCGGTCTTCCCCACCAGATCGTCATTGAACTGGTTCCGCCCTCCGAGATCAAAGGCTTCGCCTATCTCCCCCGGCAGGATGGATCAGAAAACGGTGGCATCAAGGACTTTGAATTTTACGTGAGCGATGACGGGATAAACTTTGGCAAACCCCTTAAAGAAGGGGAGTTCAAGCCCGGCAAGGAGGAGAAAATCGAAACCTTTCAGCCGGTGAAGTGCCGTTTCATCAAACTCAAGGCCCTTTCGGAAATCAACGGCGGGCCTTGGACCTCAGCCGCTGAAATCCGCGTCATTCAAATGGGCGAGGATGCCGCCGTGAAAAGTCATTGGCGCAGCATTGCCCAACCGGCAGTTCCGCCCAGTGCTACGCTTCCGGACGTTCGTTGAACGGAAAGGTGGTATTGCGGTTTTCGCATGGTTACCTATCGTTTAAGGCACGGCTCTGAGCAAGCGCCCTCACATTGGTTCTCCTCCTTCGTTACCTTGTTGTGAGGATTTTTACACCAAGGAAACGAAGGTAACGAAGAACTTCGACCCACACGAAACAGTATGGCGGAGAGGGGGGGATTCGAACCCCCGGTGCTTATTAGGCACTCACGCTTTCCAGGCGTGCGCGTTAAACCACTCTGCCACCTCTCCAACCTATTGATTTACTTGCACTTACAGAAGAACGCAACATTCTCAATTTGACATTCTGATACCGCTATGTGATACTGTTTGTATGAAAGAGAGCCAAACAGAATCAAAGTCGGTCTGGCAAAAGACGCCAGTGTCAAATTTAGTTCGAT
>Ga0302324_100022026_pt1 | contig 12407 bp, 8 predicted proteins | sample Palsa_T0_1_FD_201949 | JGI IMG/M metagenome (GOLD analysis project Ga0302324, IMG submission 201949) | Peat permafrost microbial communities from Stordalen Mire near Abisko, Sweden - Palsa_T0_1 | ecosystem: Environmental > Terrestrial > Soil > Palsa > Peat permafrost | place: Sweden: Abisko...
GGTATCGAACGTGCTGCAACTGGAAGCGACGTTGGAGGGGCAATGATCAGGTCCATCGTAAACTTTGCACTCAAGAATCCCTTGACCGTGCTGAGTCTTGCGTTCCTGATGTTTATTTGGGGAGCAATCTCGTTCCACAATCTCCCCGTGGACGCGTATCCCGACGTGGCCAACAATTACGTCAACGTCATCACTCAGTGGCCCGGTCATTCGGCCGAAGATATCGAGAAGCAAGTCACGGTGCCCACCGAAATCCAGATGGCCGGGATCCCGCACATGGCCAACCTGCGCTCGTTTACGCTGGCCGGCATCTCCAGCCTGATGATGAACTTCGATGACGATTCAGACAACAACTGGAGCCGCGAGCGGGTACTCGAGAGACTTGGCATGGTTACATTGCCTGCCGGCCTGGTGCCGCAGTTGCAGACCGACTGGAGTCCGGCAGGGCAGATCTACTGGTACACCATGGAGAGCAAGAACCCGGAATACGACGTGATGGAGCTTAAATCGATCGCGGACTGGGCACTGGGCAAACAATACAAGAGCGTGCCGCACATCGTTGATGTGGCCACCTTCGGAGGGCTCACCAAGGAGTACCAGATACGGCTGGACCCCAACAAGCTGGTCAGCTATGGCTTGAGCATCGCGCAGATTGAGCAGCAGCTGGCGCTGAACAACACCAACGCCGGGGGAAGCTTTATCCAGACCGGCCCGCAGCAGATCAACGTGCAGGCGCAGGGTTTGTACCGCAGCGTTCAGGACATTGAGAACACGGTCGTGATGTCGGTGAATGGCGCGTCCATTCGCATCCAGGATATTGCCGTCGTGGAACAAGGTCCGAAGATCCGGCTGGGGCAGATCAGTAAGGCCTATCGCGACCCGAAGACAGGCAACATCATCGACAACCCCGATACGGTGGAAGGCCAGGTGCTGCTGCAAAAGGGCGACGATGCCGATCCGGCGCTCAAAGGGATCGAAGCCAAGACCAGGCAGTTGAACGATGAAATATTGCCCAAAGGGGTGAAGATCGTCCCCTTCCTTGACCGCTCGGACCTGGTCCACTTCACCACCCATACGGTGCTGCATAACCTGACCGAGGGCATCATCCTGGTGGTGATTATCCTGTTCATCTTCCTGGGCAATGTGCGCGGGGCGGTGATCGTGGCGTGTACCATTCCCTTCTCCCTGCTGTTCGCCGCCACCTGTCTTAACCTGGTCCACATTCCGGCGAACCTGCTGTCGCTTGGTGCGCTGGACTTCGGCATGGTGGTGGATGGCGCGGTGGTGATGGTGGAGAACATCATTCGCCATCTCAACCAGCACGACGAAACCCCACGCAGCCCACTGGACAAGATCCGCGACGCGTCTCGCGAGGTGCAGCGGCCGGTCTTCTATGCCATCGCCATCATCATCACCGCCTATCTGCCTATTTATACCTTGCAGTCGGTGGAAGGCAAGCTGTTCAGGCCGATGGCGTGGACGGTAGGGTTCGCCTTGCTGGGAGCGATGATTTTCTCCATTGTGATCGCGCCGGTGATGGCCAGCCTCTTCTTCCGCAAGGGTGCGAGGGAGTGGAGGAACCCGGTGATGATTCGGCTCACCTGGCAATATCGCTGGGCAGTGAGCTGGGCTATCGACAAGCGCGCACTCACCGTGGGGGTCGCGGTGTGCAGCTTTGCACTTACCATCTACCTGGCGTTCAGCGGAGTGATCGGTTCGGAGTTTTTGCCTCATCTGGATGAAGGCGCGATTTGGGCGCGAGGATCGCTTGCGCCTTCTACCGGCCCGGACGAGAGCCGGCGCATTGCCCAACATGCCAGGTTGATCATGGCCTCTTTCCCTGAGGTCACCGATGTGGTCGATCAGATCGGGCGGCCCGACGATGGGACCGACTGGACCGGCTTTTTCAATACCGAGTACAACCTCAATTTGAGGCCTAAAGAGGAATGGCGGCCCGCCTTTCACCAGAACAAAGATGAGTTAATCGCCGCCATCAATAAGGAACTGATGAAGACCCCTGGCGTCATCTGGGGTTTTTCGCAGCCCATCGAAGACAACATGGAAGAGGCCGTTTCGGGAGTGAAGGGGGAGCTATCGGTCAAGGTTTTTGGTGACGACCTGCGCACTTTGGAAGCCAAAGGCAACGAAATCGTCTCCGTGATGAGCAAGATTCCGGGGGTTGCCGATCTGGGACTATTCCGCATCATCGGTCAACCCAACATGACCTTTGTGGTGGATCGTCCCTCGTGCGCCCGCTGGGGCATCAATGTCGCCGACGTGCAGGATGCAATTCAAACGGCGGTCGGCGGTAATGATGTGACCGAGCTTCTGCAGGGCGAGGCGCAGTTCGATGTTGTGCTGCGATATCAGCAACCCTACCGCGATACCAAGGAGGCAATTCAAAGAGTGCGCCTGCTCTCGCCTTCCGGAGAGCGTGTCTCGTTGGCCCAGCTGACCAAAATGGAGACCACGGATGGCGCCGAAGAGATCTATCGCGAAGGCGAATCGCGCTACATCGCCATCAAGTACAGCGTGCGCGGCCGCGACCTTGGCAGCACCGTAGAGGAAGCGATCAAGAAGGTCCATGACGAAGTGAAACTGCCAACCGGTTACCACCTGGATTGGGCGGGCGAGTACAAGAGCAAACAGCGTGCCGACGCTCGTCTGGCGATCGTTACGCCGATCACCATTCTGATCATTTTTCTGATCCTCTACACCATGTTTCGCTCCTTGAAGTGGGCGACACTCATCATGCTGAACGTGCTGCTGGCTCGGGTTGGCGGTTTGCTGGCCCTATATTTCACCGGCACCAACTTCAGTGTGTCGGCGGCGATCGGCATGCTCGCGTTGTTTGGTGTGTCGGTGCAGACGGGCGTCATCATGCTTGAGTACATTAACCAGCTGCGAGCGCATGGATACACCATAAAAGATGCCGCCGTCGAAGGCGCCGTGCTTCGGTTGCGCCCGATCATGATGACCATGCTGGTGGCCACCCTGGGACTGATACCCGCCGCCTTATCGCATGCTATTGGTTCCGACTCGCAGCGGCCGTTTGCCATTGTCATTGTGGGCGGTTTAATCGCAGACCTGGTGATGAGCGTTTTCCTGCTGCCCACGCTGTACGTGTGGATTGCCGGAGAGCATGATGTCTTGCCTGATCCGGAGACCGAATTTGCGACCGAGTAAGCCATGGTGGAGAACGCATGAATCGTAAAGAAGTCTTTACCCGGATGGTTGAGGTTGGTATTAAGCCGGGCGTCCGGACCGGGGCGAAGGAGTTAGCACTGTTTGCAGCGGAGACATTGCACGAGGCAGGAATTCCGGTCGTGGAGATCACCCAGACTGTGCCCAATGCGGTGGACGTGATTGCTCAGCTTACCAAACAATATCCCGACTTTATTGTCGGAGCGGGAACGGTGTTGGATACGGAGACGGCGCGGCGGTGCCTGGACGCGGGCGCGGTGTTCATCACCAGTCCGGGACTGGTGCCTGAGGTGGTTGAATTCACGCTCAAGAACGACGTGGTTGCGATACCCGGCGCACTTACTCCGAGCGAAGTGATTGCTGCCTGGAGAGCGGGGGGCGATTTAGTAAAGATCTTTCCCTGCGCGCAAATGGGAGGAGACCAGTACATTCGCGCCCTGAAGACTCCCTTGCCGCAAATTCCCCTGATTGCATCGGGCGGTGTCAATCTGTTGACCGCGGCTAACTTCATCGTTGCCGGCGCTTCTGTGCTGGGAATTGGGTCCGAGCTCATGCCTAAGGATGCACTCCTGGCGCGCCGGGATTACTGGATTCGTGAACTGGCTCGCAGATTCATTGAGGCGGTTCATAATGCGCGAACCCACATGGCCGGCGGGGATAGAGCCTAGTTGTGCGCTTGCAAGATGTGCGGACGAGCGCCGGATAGCGGAAGCGTTCTCCTTGTTTCCCTGACGCTCGCCGGAACTGTACGCGGCTGTGATGGTTGACGCAGATGGTGGTGGTGAGAGAACGCGATGCAACGACAGAAGACCCACGAAAGCGACCGAGGCTCGAAGCGGCACCGTATGATTCAGCAAAGCAAGCTGTTGCTGGTCGGCGGCGAAGAGGGATTCAAAGACATCACGCATCGCCTCTTCTACGGACAGCTTTTTCGCATTTCAGGTCGACCAGCAACGTTGTTTGTTTGCAACGAATGTCTCCGAGTTGTCTTAGATTCAGCCGGACGATCCATCCGTCGATCTGACCGGACGATTGATCGAGTGATGTGCCGGTTGCATCTTTAGTCGTAGTGTCCGCAGACCTCGCTAAATGAGATACAGTCGTAATCAAGTTGAATGAGAGAGAAGCGCCGGGCATGGACCTTCTGTTGATCTACACGCGTGCTGACCGGCGGTTCTTGCTGATAGCTGCGACCTTGCTGATAGCGGCGATCGGGTTCACAGACTGGTTCACCAAGCCGTATATTTCGATTGGTTTTCTGTATCTTTTCCCGATCATGCTGGTCAGCGGCATTCTTTCCCGCTGGCAAATCGTGTGCTTAGCCTTCCTGTGCTCAGTCTTGCAGGAGCTGTTCAGCAATCTGCCTTCGAGCGAAGCGATTGTGCGGCTGATTCTCTCCTCTGCCGGTTTTGCCGGGACTGGATTATTTGTCTTCGAACTGGTACGAAACCGCCGCATCGTGATGCAGCACATGGAAGAGGTTGAAGGTCAAATCCGATTGCGGCAAGAGACAGAGGAACAGTTACGCGTATTAGTAGAGAGTAGTCCTGCAGCCATCCTCACTGTCGATTCAAGAGGAGAGATCCTACTGGCCAATCAGGCGGCGCACGCATTGCTGGATTCTGGAAAGGGAGACCTAAGATCGCAGACCATCGATAAGTACGTGCCGCAACTGTTTATTGCTGCCCGTTCAAGACAATCCGATCCTTTAAAGGCAACCATGCAATGCTGCGGGCAACGTGCGGATGGCGAAACCTTCCTTGCGGGGGTTTGGTTTGCGACTTACAACACCCACGCAGGAAAACGGCTGGAGCGATCATCGTCGATCTTTCGGAAGATCTTGTGCATCGTGAAGATCTAAGCCTGGATTATTTACTGAAAAATGCACGGATTCTGATGAGTGCTGTCTCCCATGAAATGAGGAATCTTTCCGGGACAGCTCGTGTGATGTACAGAAACCTTGGCCGGGTGAGCGCCTTGAAGGGAAACGAAGACTTCGAAGCATTGGGGACGCTCATTCATGGGATGGAGAAGTTATCGGATCTCGACCTTGCCCGCTCTGACGATGGGGGCAGGCGCGCCGTCGAAGTGGGTCCCGTGCTGGACGAGTCAAGAATTCTGATTGAGGCTGCGTGCCGTGAGTCAGAGGTTAAGCTCTGCTGGAAGAGTGAAGCTTGTCTTCCGGTAGTCTGGGCGGATCGGTACGGGCTCATCCAGGTGTTTCTCAACCTGGTCAAGAACAGCCTTCGAGCTATGCAAGCCAGCAGCGACCCGCAGCTGACGGTGGAAGCGTCAAGAAATGGTCAGTATTTCATGGTTCGCATCCGCGACAACGGCTCGGGAATAGTAAATACGCAGAATCTCTTCCGCCCATTTCAAGAGGGCGCGGAATCAAGCGGGCTTGGCTTGTACGTGTCTCGGGCAATCATGAAGAACTTTGGTGGAGACCTGGCTCTTGAAGCTAGAGAGGCGGGGTGCTGTTTCGCCATCACGATGCAAATTGCCTCGTGAGTTGACTGTCAAGGCTGTTGTGTCTAGAGTGTGTTGGATCATTCATTCCCAAGTGGGCAAGGATAGCAAATTCGCATGACCCGAAAGGGATCAGAACTCGATTCTTGCCTGGAATGCCATCACGCGCCAGCGAGCCTTCTGTGCAGCAGCGGCAAGCCGACTAATCACTACTAATTCTCGTGCTTGGCACCGCCAAATTCAGGGGCTCATTGCGGCTTACATCAACTAAGTTATGAGTTGCACACCGGCCTGACGTCCAGATCTTCCGCGCCCACAATCGCTGTCTCAGAGCGAAAGAGAAGAAGCCAGATGATAAATACGTACCCTCGCGATCCTTTTTGCGGTCTACTGCTTATAAATACGCGACTCCCAGCCCTTCAGGTGAAGGATCGTCGTGTAGTCTTCATGACTTGGATAGTTTGCGAGCACAGTGGTGCCGGCCTTCATGTTCCCAGGAAGGGTGTACTCGATGGGCTGCGACGAGACGTTGTGAACGATAAGGTACGCCGCTCCGTTCAGCGTTCTGGTGTAGCTGAAGACTCGAGGATGGTTGGGGTCAAGGTCTTTGAAATCGCCATAGACGAGCGCCAGAGTCTTACGGCGCAGGGCTATGAGCTCGCGTGTGTAGTTGTAAACCGAGTTCGTGTCTGCGGTCTCGCGCGCGGCGTTGATGGTTGTGTAGTTGGGATTCAGGGCGAGCCAGGGTTTCGCCGAGGCAGCGGTGAACCCGGCATTCGGGCCATCGGTCCACTGCATGGGCGTGCGAGCGTTGTCGCGGCTGGAGCCGCTGAGCTCCTTGAGGTAGGCTTCAGCGCTGATGGTATGACGCGTCTCAACCTCATCCCTCCAGGCGTTTTTTGCCTCAATGTCGTTGTACTCGGCGATAGCTTTGAACGGGTAATTGGTCATCCCGAGCTCGTCGCCCTGAAAAAGGTACGGTGTCCCTTTGAGCGTCAGGATCATCGCCTCGAAGAGCTTGGCGGATGGGGCGCGGAACTCGGGGGAGTCGTCGCCGAACGTGGAGACAATGCGGGGATTGTCGTGGTTCGACAGAAAGACGGTGTCCCAGTCGTGCTTGTCCAGGACCTTGTCATGGTTGGTGTAGATGGCTTTGAGGTCCGTGAGGACAAGCGGTTCAACCTTGCGGCCCCGGCGATTCACCCTGACCCCATCGAAGTTGAAAATTTCGTTGAGTTCGTGGCGGCGGTCGTCGACCAGTTCGGGTTCCTGGGCAAGGGTGATGCCCGCGGCCTCACCGACGGACATGTCGTTGTACTTGGAGAGGACTTCGCGGTTCATCTCCTGGAGGTACTCGTCGCGATGCGGGCCGGAGGCCCAGACAACATCTTCTCGCTTGAGTTGCTCGGCGGTGAGGTCAGGCAAGCCGGGCTGTTTGGAGATGAAAGGGATAACGTCCATACGAAAGCCGTCGACGCCCTTATCTAACCAGAAGCGCATAAGAGAAAAGACTTCCTGGCGGACCCTGGGATTGTCCCAGTTGAGGTCGGGCTGTTTCACGGCGAAGTAGTGCAGGTAGTACTCCTTGGTCTTGGGGTCGAACTGCCAAGCTGAGCCGGAAAAGACGGAGCGATAGTTGTTGGGTGGGTCGAAGCCGGTAGGACTGGCTGGGTTAGGCTTCCCGGGGCGCCAGATGTAGTAATTACGATAGGGATTATCTTTTGATTTTTCAGACTCGATAAACCACTTGTGCTCGTCAGAGGTGTGATTCGCGACCAGATCGATGATCAGGCGCATATGGCGCTGCTTCATGCCGGCGAGCATGGTGTCGAAATCGGTCATGGTGCCGAAATCCTTCATGACCGACCGGTAGTCGCTGATGTCGTAGCCATTGTCGGCGTTAGGGCTGGCGAAGTGGGGTGAGAGCCAGATGACCGTGACACCTAGGTTCCGGAGGTAGTCGAGGTGCTGGGTGATGCCTTTGAGGTCGCCGATGCCATCGCCATTGGAATCCTGGAAAGACCGAGGATAGATCTGGTAGACCACGGCCTCTTTCCACCACTTAGGCTCGTAGCCGTTGATGAGGCGGGACGCCCTGTCTGACTGGTACGCAGCCTGACCATGGCCGCTCGCAGGCGATGCCAAAAGGGAGGTCGCGAGGAGAGCGGCAAGAACAGAGGTACGAATCATCAGACAGCTCCCTTGGGGGTTTAAGAACGACGGAAAGTATATAGGGGCTAAACAGAGCCCGCATAGGCATTTTCTAAATGCGATTGTCGATCGGTGAGCGAAGCGGTTCCACGCCTGAGCCTCTTCGCTCACCGCACGAGTCGAAGCAATCCAAACAAGTACCGGCCGCGTACGTACAGGAAGTGTGACTCCTCTCACCGAACAAGGATTAAAGCATGGCAAGGATTGGCGCATTTTGCTTTCCCGGGACTGGCCACATCAATCCCATCACAGCGCTGGCGCGCCGTCTCCAGCAGCGGGGTCACACAGTAGTAATCTTTGGGATTGCCGACATCGAGGCCCCGGTGAAAGCGGCTGGAATTGAGTTTTGCCTGATCGGCGAGCGCGAATATCCGCCGGGCACATCGAAAAGGCTGGACCAGCATTTGAGCGAGCAGAGAGGTCTTGCAACCTTCCGCTTCACCGTCGAGCGGGTCAGGAACACCGCGGCGATGATTCTCCGCGACGGACCGCAGGCAGTTCGCAGCGCCAAGGCAGATGCCCTACTGGTCGACGAAGCGGACATGGGCGGCAGTGTGGCGGAGTACCTTGGACTACCCTACATATCGATTGCGTGTTTTCCGCCCTTGGTCCAGGACGATCGGATTCCGCCCTTTTGTTTTGCATGGGGCGCGGGCCAGAGTTGGTTCAGCCGGTTGCGCAACCGGCTGGGCTTTTGGTTGCTTTCTCGCATGGCCGCGCCGATTTTTTCGACCGTTAACCACCAGCGCCGGGCGTGGGGTCTGAAGCCCTTCAAGCGTTCCACCGATGCGCTGTCGCCGCTCGCCCAGATCGCACAGTTACCGGCGGCGCTTGAGTTTGAGGTTGGCGATCGGCCTCCGATCCTCCATTACACAGGGCCGTTTGTAGATCCTGGACAGCGGCCCAGTGTTGACTTTGAATGGAACCGGCTGGATGGGCGGCCATTGGTGTATGCGTCTCTTGGCACGCTGCAGAACGGATCGCAGGATATTTTCCGGGTCATAGCAGACGCATGCGCGGGTCTTCACGTTCAACTTGTGATCTCGCTTGGCGGCGGGCTCGATCCCGAGCGGCTGGGCGTTCTAAGCGGCGATCCACTGGTGATCAAGTACGCACCGCAACTCGAGATCGTGAAGCGGGCAGCGGTTGTCATCACGCACGCCGGGCTAAACACCACGCTGGAGTCGCTGGCAGAGGGTGTGCCCCTGGTGTGCATCCCTCTGGGTAACGACCAGCCCGGAGTTGCGGCCCGCGTTGCAGCGCGAGGAGCGGGTGTAGTCGTATCCAGGCGCAGGCTGAATGCGAAACGGCTGAGCTCAGCGGTGCACGCAGTTCTGAAAAATGAACAGTATCGTTGTGCGGCGCACAACCTGCAGGCTTCCATGCTGAATGTGGACGGATTGCGGTTGGCTGCGGACATTGTTGAAGACGCATTGAGGGTCGGGCGCAGGAACTCGCCTTCAGAAAGCCACCAACCTGTTTGTGCCGTGCGCCACGGCCACCCGCTCGACCTATCCAGTGACTCTTCGACATTTACAACGGTTGCGCGCGTCGTGTACGATTTGCACCTTTAAGGCCGAGCCACACGAGAACCTGCTCTCTATGCTCATCCCTCTGGGTTGGCGAATGTGCTTGTTGGTCGTTGCGGCCGGCGCCGGTGCATGGGCGCTGCTGAGGATTACGCTTCCTGGAAGGGAGCTTCACGCGGCGGGTCAATCCGCATATATCACGACGGGTGTGTTTACTCCAGCGCACCCGGGCGCCTACGCAGCGGTGAAAGACTTTCTGGATATCCATCCGGAACATCCCGTTCAGCCCATCGCTTACACCCACACCGTCCATCTGGCCAAGGGATTGCCTTGCACATTCTGCCACGTGGGCGTGGATCAGGGACCCGAAGCGCGCATTCCCGGCGTGAACGTGTGCATGAGCTGCCATCAGGTCATCGCGACCGACCGCCCCGAGATCAAGAAAATTGCCGCCTATAAGGCCCGTGGGGAAGAGATTCCCTGGGTGCGCGTCTACAACTACAGCGAGTCTGCACATGTGCGCTTCAACCATGCGCCGCACATTCGCGCGGGAGTGGACTGCGCCGCCTGCCACAGCGATTTGACCAAGCAGACCACGGCAGAACGCAAGGTAAATCTGAACATGGGATTCTGCCTCAATTGCCACACCCAGAAAAAAGTCTCGATTGACTGCGAGACCTGTCACTACTGAGGACGATGGAACGTCGCGACTTCATCAAGATATCGGCACTCTCGGGCGTGATGGCGACGCTCGAAGGCTGTCGCAGCGCGGAGAAGCAGCTCATCCGGTTTGTTCCGGAAGAAGAGCTGATTCCCGGGATCGCGACCTGGAAGCCGGGCGTCTGCACACTCTGCTCCGCGGGCTGCGGGCTGCAGGTGCGGGTGATGCAAGGCGAAGCCGAAGTTGTGCGCCACGGCCAGCAGGGCCTGATCAAGATGGGCCTGGCCAAAAAGCTTGAAGGCAATCCGCAGCATCCCGTCAACCAGGGGAAGCTTTGCGCGCGGGGACAGGCTGGGCTGCAAGTGCTATACCATCCCGACCGCATCACCCACCCCATCAAGCGGAGCGGCCCGCGGGGCTCGGGCGAATTCCAGCCGATCAGCTGGGACGATGCGTTGAAGGAGTTGGGCGCACACCTGACGGCGGCGAATCCCAAAGCGTCGGTGGCCTTTCTGTCACGGCCGTTGAGCGGCCAGCGCCGCCAATTGGTCGACCGCTTCCTCACCACCTACGGTGCGCCGCCGGCGATCTGGTACGAGCCATTCGACGAGGGTACGCTGCGCGAGGCGAATCTGCGTAGCTTTGGACACGACCGCCTGCCGACGTTCGATCTCGGCCGTGCCGACTATGTCATCTCCTTCGGCGCCGATTTTTTGGGAACCTGGAATTCACCCGTGGCCCAATCCATCGGGTATGGAGAGATGCGCCAGGGCCGGCCTGGACGGCGGGCGAAGTTTGTTCAGGTGGAATCGCGGATGTCCCAGACAGGCGCGAATGCGGACGAGTGGATTCCATGCCGGCCGGGGACGGAAGGCGTGTTCGCGCTGGGGATTGCTCATGTCATCCTGAGTGAAAAGCTGGCGCCGCCGGGTCCGGGCTCGCGAGCCGGCTCGCTGATTGCCGGCTGGTCAGCGGGGTTGCCGGACCACACCCCGGAGGCGGTCGAAAAGCAGACCGGAGTGTCCGCCGCCGTCATCAAGCGTCTCGCACACGAAGTGACACGGACCGGCTCGGCCGCCGCCATTGCCGGCGGGGCGCCGTTGGCGATGGACAATGGCTTGTCCACCGCATTAGCCGTCAATGCGCTGGAATCGCTGGTAGATCAGGGGCAGCCCATTCTGACCTTCACGCCAGAGCTGTCAATCGGAGCCGCGAAGGCGCCGCCGCGAGCGAACCTCTCCACGCTTCAAGCACTAGCGGGCCCCCAGTTGTTACTGCTCTACGATGCGAACCCGGTGTTCTCAGCTCCGCCCGCCTTGCGAATTCGCGAAGCTCTGGCAAAGATTCCGAACATCGTCAGCTTCGGCAGCTTTATTGACGAGACGAGCGCGTTGGCTGACCTGATCCTGCCCGACCACGCCCCGCTCGAGAGCTGGCTTGACAGCGTTCCCGAGTCTGGCTCCTCGCGCGTTGTGGTGAGCCTGGCGCCGCCCGCGGCCTTGCCGCTACATGACACCCGGCCGATGCCCGATGTTTTGCTCGGACTCGCACATCAGCTTGGCGGTGAGGTCGCCAAGGCGTTGCCCTGGACAACATTCGACGCCATGCTGCGCGCTGCCTATGTTCCGCTTCGAACCCGTGCCGGCTCCATTGACGCTAAGACGGATGACGATTTTTGGGACGCTCTGCAAACCCAGGGTGGCTGGTGGAGCGCACCCACTACGGACAAACCCGTAGCAGTGGAGAAACGAGAACCCGTGACCACGAATTCGTCGAACCGTCCCGGTGCTGCGGGCGATTTTCCATTCTATTTCTTGCCCTACGTTTCGCAGTCGTTTGGCGACGGCTCTCTGGCGCATTTGCCCTGGTTGCAGGAACTGCCCGACGTGCTTACGTCCGCAATGTGGTCGAGTTGGGTGGAGATCCATCCTCAAACGGGAGAGCGCCTGGGGATTAAGCCGGGCGATTTGGTAGAGATCGCGTCATCGCAGGGAAGCGTGCATGCCGCGGCGGTCTTATCCCCGGGTATCGCACCGGACATGGTAGCGATGCCGGTTGGTCAGGGTCATCAGAACTTCGGCCGATACGCGACCGGTCGCGGGGCCAACCCGCTCTCGATTCTTGAACCGTCGGGCGTAGTCGACACGGGTGCACTGGCATGGGCAGCCACGCCTGTGAAGCTAAGCCGGGCGGGTGGTCCCGAACAGGCAAAGCTGCTGTTGTTTGCGGGAGGAATGAGCCAATTCCCGCACCAGGAGGAACGGCGTTAATGGAGGGTTATGGCGCATAAGTGGGGATTGGTGGTGGATCTTGACCGCTGCACGGGATGCGAG
>Ga0302324_100022027_pt1 | contig 12407 bp, 9 predicted proteins | sample Palsa_T0_1_FD_201949 | JGI IMG/M metagenome (GOLD analysis project Ga0302324, IMG submission 201949) | Peat permafrost microbial communities from Stordalen Mire near Abisko, Sweden - Palsa_T0_1 | ecosystem: Environmental > Terrestrial > Soil > Palsa > Peat permafrost | place: Sweden: Abisko...
TCGGCTCGCATGATCCAGATCGAACTGCCGATCTTCGTGTGGGGCAGTGGGCGCAGGAATAGAAGCTGTTTGCCGTCGGGTGACCAGTGCGCATCGCTGCCAGGACCCACATTGCGAAGGAGTGCCCCGTTCTCATCGACGATTGCAAGGCTTGTGGAGGTCGCCTCAAAAAGGGTGATCGCGATCTCTTTTCCATCCGGCGACCACTCGGGGAAGCATGCGCCGGTCTTCAGGTGCGTCAACTGGCGCTTTCTCTTGCCGTCGGCGTTCGCGATATGAATTTGGCCGTAATTGGGTCCGATCGTCGTGCAGTAGGCCAGGCGGGACCCGTCTGGAGCCCACGTTGGGAATTCGCCTTCATCGATCCACCGTGGCTTGGATTCGAAAGGGTCCTTAACGTAGATATTCGCCTTAGCCCGCTGGTCGGCCTCATTCGCGTTGCCCTCAACCTGTGAACCGCCGCCTCCGGTGCTTGAGCCGACGTACCAATTGGCTTCGAATGCAATCTTTCGGATGATTGAATGTTGCGCATCGCTCGGCTGCTGGCCTCGCGATATCGAGGAGAAAAGTAGCAGAGGGGCCAAAAGGCCTGGAAGCATCAACCTGCGGCGGTGGATCATGAACCGGAATCTCCTTTTTCGGAGGAACGAGGGGAATAAGGGGACATGATACCAATTCCCCGCGGATTTTATCCGCTGATTCCAATTGGTGCCCAGAGGGGGACTTGAACCCCCACGGCCTTGCGGCCTGCGGATTTTAAGTCCGCTGCGTCTGCCAATTTCGCCATCCGGGCATGGCTCACTAAAGTATTGTAGCGGCTGGCGACTCACGGCGCAGCGAGATTGTAACCCGCGACAATAATGCGGGGACGCTCACCGCCCGTGTCGGCATTTTCCAGCGAAATATGAATGGCCTCTCGCTCGCCCGGCATGAGAGCCACATAGTTATCGTCGTAAAGCGCCGGCTGAATAGGATCTCCCGTTTTCTCGCGAACTGCCTTCACGCGTACCATCAATGCCGGTGCGGTCGAGACGTTATGTAGCTCCGCCGTAATAACCCACTCCGGTCCCCGCCGCGCGATCGTTGTCTTGACATCTACTTTGGCCGGCGGCAGCGTGCGAATGCCCTTGTAGTCCTGCTCTTCGACCCCATGCAGATAGAAGTTGGATGAAACAATCTTGCCATCGCGCGACAGTGTCAATCGGATGAAGTGAGTAGGCGAGAGGCCCACCGGAAACTCCATCTGCATGGGAGACATCGTACTGTCCTCGCTGCTGTCGAGAACTGCGCTCTTCTGCCATTTCAACGATCCGTCGAGACTCAACACTTCGGCGTGCGCGCTAAGACCGGTCTGCGAACCCGCACTGTAATTGACGACTTCAACCGCGTCCGTGGCTGCGTTCCACTGAATATGCAGCGGCTCGGCAGCTTTCTTCGCTCCGTAGTAGCCTGCATCCGTTGCGAAGAAGTAGTCGTACGTCTGCCACAGCAAAGATGGCCACGCAGGATGGCTCATCCAAATCAGCAGACCCAGCCGGTTCTTACTCTGGCCTTCATACATGCCGCGATAGGCATCGTAATCGACAAACTGCGCCAGGCCGTCCCAATCCGCAATACTTGTTGCCCCTCCGTAATTCTTCTCGACCGCAGTCGTGAATGGATTCTCCTCATGAAAATCGTGCAGAGGCCATTGGCTGCCCTGCGGCCACATTGCAGACTCAGGCATCGTTCGGCGCAGGCTGTCCATGTCCACCACGTTTGGCGCCCCCATCTCGCTGTGAAACTTCTCCGGCGCGTGCGCAAAATAATAGCGCAGAGGCTCCACGCGATAAGGCCCATGGCCACTAACCGGGCCATCGGCAGAACTCGATATATAGTGCGAGCCTGGTTCGAGCGTAGCAACAAGGCCCCGCAGTCCATCATCGATAGGCTGCGGCGGAAAGCCTTCATTGCGGCCACAGAACAACCCCAAGGATGCGTGATTGCGAATGCGCAGCAAATAATCGCGCGCGTTGGCGAGGAACAGATCGTTGTTATCCGGATTGGGGCCATCCCAGGGATTCGCAAGCCAGAAATCCTGCCATATAACTACGCCGTTGCGGTCCGCGGCTTCATAGAAAGCCTCATCGCCAGTCTGCCCTACCCAGTTGCGGACCATGTTGAAATGCTCGTCGCGGTGGTAGCGCATCGCAGTCTCATACTCACGCGCGCGATACCGCAGCATGGACTCCGGAAAGCCCCAGTTGCCGCCACGCGCAATGAATCGGCGGCCATTGATCCACATCTTCAGCACGCCTCCATCTTCGGAATACGCGAACTGCCGGATGCCCGTATGGAAAAATTTGGTGTCGGAGATTCCTTTACCGGTGAGGAAGGAAAGTGTAACCGGATAGAGGTTGGGTTCGCCATAGCCAACCGGCCACCAGAGTTTAGGGTTGGCTAAATGTAACGCGGGGTAAGCAGAAGGCGCAAGCTCGATGGTCTTCGTTGACGAGGCATCGAGCGTCACCGGAGCTTCGACCATGACCGTGCCGAACCGTGCGCGCAATATTCCGGAGACAGGCTTGCTTTCGAGATTGCGTAGCGTCGTCTGAATGTTGATATCGGCATGCGTCGTGTCTGGCAGCGGCAACGTCGTCGTCACCAGCGGGTCTTCCACTGTGACGGCGCCTGTGGTGCGTAGAGAGACGTCGCTCCAGATACCAGTGTTGCGGCCGCGAATGGTTGAGATCCAGTCCCATCCCGCAGAGGCATGATACGTCGGATTGTCGCGCCCCAGCGCGCCGCCGTTCACGGTGCGGCCAGCTTTATCTTTCGTGCTGCCGGGGTTGGCGTTGCGAATGATCCGGACGGCGAGTGCGTTCGTCGCATGGGGATGCAGCAGCGCAGTCACATCGAAACGGCCGCGCATGTATCCGCCATCGATGCGGCCGACGCTGTGGCCGTTCAAATAAATTTCCGCCTTCCAATTAATTCCGTCGAAATCAAGCCAAGCGTGCTGGCCGCCAAGCAGCACCGGTCCAATGAACTGGTTCCGATACCAGAAGTCCGCGCAGAAAAAAGAGTCCGAAATGGCGTACTGGTTATCGCCAAAATCGGGATTAGGAACAGCGCCGTCGTTTAAATAACTGGTAAGAATCGTTCCCGGCACGGTGGCGACCATCCAATCCCTGGCCGCGAATCCAGGCGTGGAGACTTGCTCTCCGCTGGCAACGACAAGCGAAGCGCGCTGAAGACGCCAATTGCCACCAGCAAGATTAAGCGCGCCGCTGGATTGCAAAGATTCCGCCGGCTTTGGAACGGCAACCAACCCACCGCGCCCGTAGATCTCAAGCTCGCTGAGAATGTAGTTGCCCTCCGGCTCAGCTGGCTTCGTCATCAGCACGCGAACGTAGCGTCCATGCGCAACCTGAGCCAGATGGATTTCGTCGATCATCCCGCCATCGTGAGGCAGTGCCTGAAGCGTCTGCCAATCCGTTGCGTTGTTTGAAACTTGAACTGCCCCCTCATCAGCGCGGCGAATCCAGTCCAGCACCACGCGGTCAAAAGTGCAAACCGCACCCAGATCCACATAGACCCACTCTTCCCCGCTGCCCGCGCTCATCCACGCGCTGTTAAAGTGCTCAGGCCCCGCGACGCGCACCTCCTGATCCTTATCGAAAAGTGTCAGCTCCGCGACTCCCCACGCATGAATGTTTTCAGCCGAAAGCTGCACGCGATAGTAGTGGTTCCGCGCAGGCGCCGTGAACGGAATGGACTGCATGAAGCTCGGCCCGGACTGCTTCATGCTGGGCCAAGCGGCGCCGCTCGAGCGACCCACTTCCTTCCATGTCGTGTCATCATCCGAGCCCAGCACGATGTACGTCCAGCCTGTCGCCGGAAGCGGCCCGTTGAGCCTGCGCAGGTAAAGATCGATGCGGTCCAGTTCCGGAGCATCGCCGCCGCCCTCCACATCGAACTCGACCCACGGATCCTGTCCCGCAACACCTTTCACATCGACAGACGAAGTCACGTTGCCGTCGAGAAACACTTCGCGCTCGTTCTTCGGCAGAACCCCAGCGTCGCTGGTTGACGTGACCACCCATTGCGGCAGCGCCGTTTCCTTGATGCCGTCGGTCACCAGCTGCGCAGTCAGGTTGTAATCGTAGGCACTGGATTGATAGGCGGGGCGGTGCAGCGCCAGGTTGCGATAGGCTCCGTCGACAATCAGCGTGGGCCCCGTATACTCCTTGGGGTCACCTGGATATACGCCAATGCCACGCGTGTATTCCTGCGCCGAAGAAAGGGTTGAGGCAACAAAAAGCAGCACAGCAAGAGACTTCATTTTTTCTCCCGGAATGTGGAGCAGGTGGAAGAAGAACCTCGACGGCAGAAGAACAGAGTGCCCTCGCGCGACGGAAACACAGCTTCAGCAGACCGGGCAAGTCTACCGCTCCATCTCTGCGGCCCGCAACCGCCTGGCACCGCTGCATGTCGCTGTCTTTGGAAAGATGCTCCGTGTGCAAGGCGATTTTACTCTGCTGCAATCCGGCCACGAGCTCAAGCCCGTGGTCGTAGCCGGGGACGCATTAATATCGAAAAACGAACTTAAGCTCTCATTCGAGATGGTAGCGCGGCACAAGCAGCACGAGACATAGGCTGCCCGAAGCGCATTCACACAAATCTCATTGAGCCGGACGGAAACAAATATTCTCTCCGTCAAGTTTGTACTCGGCCGAGCAGACTTCGCCGCCGCAGATCATCGTCTCCCCGCCACAAAGTTGACGCCGCGTAATCAGACCCATCGTTCCGCAGCGCGGGCACGACATCACCGCAACAAAAGGGTTTTGCGCGTGACCCATCTTCGCCTGGTTTTCCAGAACGAATACTGTTCCTGGGTCCATTCTTTCGGGAATCCATTCCTCAAGAAACTGCAAGTCGGCTGACATCCTGCCCTCCGGTGGGTCGATGTAACCGAGCCGCGTCGAGTTTTGGCGGGCTCCGTTTTTAGAACAACAGCAGGCTGCGAAGGTCAACGCGAAGACTGGTCCGCCTTCGGTCCAACACAGTGTTATTTGCATGGGTCATTGAAGTCAACTGTAATCGGACTCAAGAGTATCGAGTAGGATTCCCGTTCTATTACCAATGGAATTCGCTCTACCGCGCCGCCGTCTGCACCGGCCTGCCTGGAGTCGTCGCGACTCCATCGATCGCTTTGTAGGTTTCCTCGTTGCGCAAAATCGCTTGAACGTACTCGCGTGTCTGCGTAAAAGGAATCGACTCCACAAACTCGTCGATGCCACTGTAGGGCCCGGCCGCTTCCCAGTCCATCACGCGGTAGTCGCCGGCGTTGTACGCTGCCAGCGCGTACTCTGGCACGCCGCCTAGCTTGTCGAGCATCTGACGCAGATAGCGGCATCCCAGGCGAATGTTCATCTCCGGATCAAGCAGCTGGAAGGTTTCGAAATTCTTGATCCCCTCTTCCTTCGCCATCTGCTTTCCGGTCGAAGGCAGCAGTTGCATCAGCCCATACGCGTTTGCATACGAGACGACAGATGGATTGAACTCCGATTCCTGGCGAATCAGCGATGCAACCAGGTATGGATCGAGATTGTTCTTCGCCGATTCAGTCTTGATCGTGTCCCACCACGCCTTCGGAAACAAAATGTGCCAGTAAGCCAGTGGGATGGACTTGATAGGAGCCGATGCAGCGTACGGCAGCGCCTTCTTCAGCGCGCGCATGGCGCGATAAGTCTCGCCATACGACGCATAAATCTGCGCCTCGGCCAGCGCGCTCCACGAAGAAGAATCAGGATCGGCCGCAATCTCCGCGGCAATGTAATCGTTCAACCCGGCATTGGCAAGTAGCTTCGCCTTGGCCAGGTGCGGGCTATTTTCCGGAAAGCTCTCCTGCAACACCGGCACCAGCGGAGCCTGTATCCGATCCAGCTGCGGCTGCGATACAGCTTGCGCATCTCCCAATGTAGTTAGTCGCTGCCGCGCCATTTGCGCATAGAAAAAATGCTGGTAGGCGCGAACGATAGCTCTGTAGTTCGTCACCGCATCGGCCGGCTTGTGGTCCTGCGATTCATAGAGCCGTCCGCGCCAATAAATCGCGGCCACCGTTTCTTTGTCGGTGGGATAGAGCTTGATTTGCTCATCAAACAACCGCGCCGCATCCGCGTAAAGTCCCTGACGGTAGCTCAGCCAACCAGCGCGCCAGTGCGCTGCGGCCGCATTGGTGTTCTCAGGAAAATGCGTCGCCAGATAGCTGTAATACTTCACCGCGGTTGGATAGTCGCGCTTGAGCATGTACATATTGCCGCTCGAAAGCAGCGCCTCCGCCAGCCACTGGCTGTGCGGAAAATTTGTCTCCAGCTGAGTGACGATGCTCTGCTGCTCATCAGCAGCGTTCCGTTCGCGAGCCAGCTCCATCAAGAGATAGAGCCGTCGCGCGCCGTGCTCATCGGTGGTATCAGTCAACGCCTGTGCCTGCGCTTGCGTAAGCTTTTTCAGCTTCAGTTCGCAAGCTGCGGCATCCACGGCAAAGCCATTACGGGTTGCAGCATCCAAGCCGGGTTTGCGCATCAACGCATGGTATTGCTCGTCCGCATCGGCATAGTGGCCAGCGTTGTAATAAGCATCGCCCAGGCTGCGCAGTTCCGCCACAGACAGCGTAGACTCGGCGCCCATCGCAGTCAGCCTGGCGCGCGCCGTCTGCGCTTCGGCGCCCAACGGGTGCCCCAGCAGCAGCTTCTTGAATATCTGTTCCGCCTGCTCCGTTTGACCCAGCGCAGCCGCCACTTGCCCTTGCGCCAGCTGATATCCCGCTCGATTTGCAGACGCCGAACCCGCCGTCAAAACCCGCTGTGCATCAGCAGCATTGTTCAGAGTCAGCAGCACATTTGCCTCAAGCTCCGGCAGCTGCGCCAAAAAAATGCTGTCAGGATAGCGAGTAGAAAATCCGCTCAGTTGCGCTTCCGCAGCCTGTTCGTTGCCAGCCTGGTGATTGGCCTCGGCTCCCAGAAAATCAGCGTAGTCCGCCAGCTCCTGCCCAGCCTGTCGAGCCAGATGCAGGTTCTCCGCCGCCTCCGCAAACCGCCGGTCAGCAAGGTAGGCATGTCCCAAGGCCAGGTAAGCCGCAGAAGCAGCCTCGCCCGTGTGCGCGTGCGCATATTTTGTGACGCCGGCATACGCCGCTGGCGTGCGCAGCGTCGCCAGTTGTTGCGCCATGGGCCGCAATTCGGTCGATGCGACAAACGCCTGATGGATGCGCGCCGTCCGCGCCGCTCTGGCCGAATTCGGAGTGCGCTTCTTGGTCTTACTGGCTGCCGTAGTCGCCTTCTTGTGCGTAGTCGTCGCAGGCGCGGCACTGTCCGTCTGCGCGGACCCGGTCTGCGCTGCAACAGGAGACACGGCCATCGAAGCAGCCAGCGCCGCTGCAAACAGCCGGGTAGTCCGCGAGTTGGAATTTGAAAAGTTCACGGCCCTCATCTTCTAACTTTATGCCTGTTTTCCGATTCCCGCGCGCGAATGAACCACTGCCGTTACCACAATCGGTGTCATTGTGGAAAACCAGACCGATACGCGGCCCATCCCGGTTCCAGCGCAGACCGTTGATATAAACTCCGGAACAGGTTCACTGAATCCGAAACCCCAGCAAAACCTCATGCCGCCAGTCATTGAAGTTGCCGGAATCCGCAAGACCTACGGCCGCACCGTGGCTGTCGATGACGCGTCATTTCAAGTCGAACAAGGCGCAATCTTCGGCCTCATCGGTCCCAACGGCGCTGGCAAAACCACTACCATGGAGTGCATCGAAGGCATCCGCAAGCCCGATCGCGGCTCCATCAAAGTCCTCGGCCTCGATCCCTTTCGCCAGGTCTACAAACTGCAAGACCGCATCGGCGTCCAGCTTCAGCAGGCGCAGTTGCAAAAGCGAATCAAGGTCTGGGAAGCGGTCGACCTCTGGGCATCGCTCTACAAGAAAAAATCCTCTGACGCCGAGCAGCTCCTCCACCAGCTCGGCCTCACCGAAAAGCGCAACGCCTGGTTCATGAATCTTTCCGGAGGCCAGAAGCAGCGCCTCTTCATCGCCCTCGCGCTCATCAACGATCCCGAGGTCGTATTCCTTGACGAGCTAACCACCGGCCTCGACCCCCAGTCGCGCCGCACCATCTGGGACCTGGTCCGCGGCATTCGCGAGCGCGGCAAAACCGTCTTTCTGACTACCCACCTGATGGAAGAAGCAGAGCGCCTATGCGACCGCGTCGCCATCATGGAGCATGGCCGCATCATCGACGCCGACACACCCGCCCGCCTCGTCGCCCGCCACTGCCCCGAGCGCACTGTAGTTCTTTCCACCACCGACCCCGCCGCAGGCGCATGGTTCCGTGCCATTCCAGGCGTTGACGAAGTCACCATCCTCGACACGCAATTCACCATTCGCGGCCGCGGCGACGACCTGATCAGCGACGTCATCCATTGCCTTTCCGAAAGCCGCATCCGCGTCACCGATTTCCGCACCATCCTGCCCAATCTTGAAGATGTTTTCATCAAGCTCACTGGTCGCTCCATTCGCGAATAGTTTCGACAATTAGGTTCAACAATCAATGATGCGTGGCCTCTTCAAACTGACGGGTATCGAGATCAAAGTCTTCCTGCGCGAACCCATGGGCGCAATCGGAACCATCGTGATTCCCGTAATCCTGTTCCTCGTCCTCGGCCGCTTCGCCAGCTTCAAAGTCGCCTCGCCCACATCGGTTGTCAGCGGCTTCTCCGGCTCCGGCCTGCCCGTTCTCGTTTCGATTCTGATCTCCATCAGCGCCGTCCTCTCGCTGGTCACCATCATCTCCATCTATCGCGAGGGCGGAATCCTCAAGCGCCTGCGCGCCACCCCTCTGCGCCCGCAAACCATCCTCACCGCGCACGTCATCGTCAAGCTGCTCCTCACCGCCGCAACGCTGGTCCTCATGCTGCTAGCCGGCAAGCGCTACTTCCCCGCTGGCGTCCATGTGCCCTGGTTCTCGTTCACCATTGCTCTGCTCATGAGCACGCTCTGCATCCTGTCCATCGGATTTCTAATCGCCAGCATCGTTCCCACAGCAAGATTCGCGCAGCCCATCGGCGCAGTAATTTTCTATCCCATGGCCGCCATCTCAGGACTCTTCTATCCCATCGCCTATCTGCCGCCAATCCTTCGCGCCATCGCAAAGATCCTACCCATCACCTACGCCGTAAATTTGCTTCAAGGCATCTGGCTAGGCGAAGCCTGGTCCGCCCACATCGGCGACGTAGCCGCACTAGCCATAGCGTTCTTCCTCTGCACAGCCCTCTCCGCAAAAGTCTTCCGCTGGGAGTAGCGTCCAATCGTAACCTGCCGGAACAGAGCTCCGTTTTTCTTTGAAAGTGGTATCAAGAGTTCCATAGAAAGTGGATATACACAAATACCACAAGCGGAGTCAATATAAACGGGCGGCATTCGTTCAGTCTGATTCCGCAGCGGACGATGAACGCATATCGGATTCCAAGCATTATTGAGAACTGGCAGCCGCCGCAATTCAAAAGGGGGCATCGTGAGTATTCATCACCGTTCCGTCATGCTCGCGCTGCTAAGCCTGTGTCTGGCAGCGCCTGGACAATTGGCCGCACAATCGCACCAGGATTCGGACCATGGGATGAATCACACAGGCACTGCGGTCCCCGGCCTTCACGACTTCGACTTCCTGGTTGGTCACTGGCAGGCTCATCATCGAAAGCTGAAGCACCGCCTCGCCAATAGTCACGAGTGGACTGAATTCGATGGCACGTTGTTCAACCAGCCGCTTATGGGGAGCTACAGCAATTTCGACGATACAGTGCTCAACGTTCCCGGTGCTCCCTATCGCGGTGTCGCTCTGCGGTCCTTCGACTCGAAGACCCAGCAGTGGTCGATCTGGTGGCTCGACAGCAGGACACCGTCAGACCCACTGGATCCACCCATGGTAGGTAGCTTCCACAATGGCGTGGGCACTTTCTATGGGCACGATACGGTCAACGGAAAGCAAGTTCGAGCGCGCTTCCTCTGGTCCAACATCACTCCGACATCGGGCCACTGGGAGCAAGCTGACTCGCCAGACGAGGGCAAGACATGGGAGACAAACTGGGTGCAGGACATCACACGAGTTCGCTGATCGAGGAGGTCGACAAATAGGAAAAATCGCATCGTGGACCCAAGCCAAAATTGAAAGATTGGAGGCATTCCTTACGCGATTTCAATTCCCAACCCTTTAAGCAAACTATTAGAAAGAACCGCAACCCTTTGAACCAACTTATGGCATCTTTTAGTTCGCTCAAAGGGGACCGAAATGTACTTTTTCGCAACCCGATACGCCAACCAAACCCACCCATCCGCAACCCTTTAAGCCAACCGCTCCGGGCCCAATTTTCGTCAAGGCCGTCCTCGTTCAAGTCAAGCTCAAACCCAGCTCAAACCCATCCCAGGCCCACCCTACGCGCTCTGTTGCGAAGCAAACTCAAAGAGTGCCGAATCAGCAGAAGTCTCAAGTTTTGTTGACTTTGGAACGGCCGTTTGGCCGCAACCACCCCCATCCGGTAAACTCATGCTTTAAACGCTTTCGGCTCCACTTCAACCTGACCTCAAGGAATTCCCGCATCCAACGCCCATGTCGACCATCCAACCAGTTGTAGGTGAACTCGAGCCGCATCCCGATGTAGCCCTGGTGGCTCAGGTCCGCGCCGGCGATGTCTCGGCCTATGACACGTTGGTCCGCAAGTACGAGCGGCAGATTTTTCGCATTGCGCAGCACATTACGCAAAATCGCGAAGATGCCGAAGACGTAATGCAGGACGCGTTTCTCAAGGCGTACGAGAAGCTCGAACAGTTCCAGGGGAATTCAAAGTTTTACACATGGTTGGTTCGCATAGCAGTCAACGAAAGCCTGATGCGGTTGCGCAAGCGCCGTACCGGAAAAATGGTCTCGATCGACGAAGACGTCGAAACCGAGGAGGGCAGCGTCCCTCGCGACCTGGCCGACTGGGCGCCCGACCCGGAACAGAACTACACCCAGTCCGAGCTGCACACGATCCTGGAAAAGACCATCAAGGGATTGCCACCCGGCTTCAAGGTGGTCTTCGAGCTGCGCGATGTGCAAGGCCTTTCCACCGAGGACACAGCGGAAGCCCTTGGCCTCAGCATTCCTGCCGTCAAGTCGCGCCTGCTGCGGGCGCGGTTGCAACTGCGCGAGCGGCTCAGCCGTTATTTCCGCCGCAAGAAGGGAGTTGAGAAATGACCTGCACAGAATTTCTCGCTCTGCTCGACGATCTGATTGACAACGAGGTAGGCGTAGAAACGCGCGCTCAGTTGCACACCCACCTGCAGGGATGCAGTCACTGCGAGGTAACCTTGAGCACGACCCGCAAAACCATCGAGATCTACCGGTCGCACGAGCTCTACGACCTGCCCGCCGGCCTGCGCGAGCGCCTCCACGCCGCCATCATGGAGCGCTGCAAAAAAGGCTGCTGAGCTCACCGCACCATCGCTTTCCCAACTAACAACTCTGGGTACCCCATCTTCGCCGCGTCTTTTGCGGCTAAGGTGGGAAACCTCGAACCTCAACCGGCCCGGTTCTATTTCTCCCCCACCGCCGCCTTCTCCGTCCACTCCTCAACCGGCCCCAGCTTCAAATCCCTCAACCCGGTCGCGATCTTCGACTTGTCGCCAACCGCAATCACCAGCAGATTCTCCGGATGGATATACTTCGCGGCCACGTTCTGCGCGTCGACTGAGCTCACGGACTCAATCTGTGCGGGTAGTTTCGCGTAGTAGTCCTGCGGCAGATTGAACAGCCACAAATCCGCCAGCTGTCCGTTCACGCTATCGGCGCTTTCAAAATCGCCGGGCAGGCTGCGGACAATCGAGTCTTTCGCCATCCGCAATTCCGCATCCGTCAGCGGCTTGGTATGTATGCCGTCCAGTTCCTTGAATAGCTGTTCCACGGCCGGTGCGGTTACATCCGTTCGCACCTGCGCGCCCGCAACAAAAGGCCCCGTGCCGCGATAGAACGAGAAGAACGAGAACGCGCCGTACGTGTACCCGTGCTCTTCGCGCAAATTCATGTTGATGCGCGAAGAGAACAGGCCGCCCAGCATGGTGTTCATCACCGTCACAGCGGGATAGTCCGGCGAGCTGCGCGGCAGCCCGACTCCGAATGTGAGCAGCGCCGTTTGCGGCGAACCCGGCTTGTCGATGAGAAGAATCCTTCGCGCCGGAACCGGCGGAGGAGGAGGCTCTGCCGCAGGCAGCGCAGTTGAGTTCCACTTGCCAAAGCTCTCTTCGGCCAGCTTGCGCGCCTCGGCAACAGTCACGTCGCCGGTCATCTCGAGCAGCGTATTCTTCGGCCCATAATGACCGGCGTGGAAGGCCACAA
>Ga0302324_100022028_pt1 | contig 12406 bp, 7 predicted proteins | sample Palsa_T0_1_FD_201949 | JGI IMG/M metagenome (GOLD analysis project Ga0302324, IMG submission 201949) | Peat permafrost microbial communities from Stordalen Mire near Abisko, Sweden - Palsa_T0_1 | ecosystem: Environmental > Terrestrial > Soil > Palsa > Peat permafrost | place: Sweden: Abisko...
AATTGATGTAACTGTCGTACGGACTCTCGGACGGGCTGAAATATTTGTGCACGTCCCCATCCGCCCAGTATTTCGTGCACATGTAGTAGAAGTGATCGCTGGCCGTCAGTTTCCGCCAATCGCTTAGGAGCTGCTCGTCGCCTTTTTCCTTGAGCGCGCCTTCCATCTTGTACAGCTCATGCAGCGCGTTGGATTGCATCGCGTTGCCCAGCCACGCGGATAGATCGCGCTCGGTGTCGGCCCAACTGATCATGTGCGGCACGTCGATCTCCCCGACCGATTCGTACCGATCCACCACCTGACTGGCCGTCAGGAATTCATTGTCCGGGCTCGCCTTCATCACTTCGCCGGGAAGATGTCGGATGAAATCGAAGATGCCGGTTTCGGCCCACTGATGCTCGCCGAAGGTTTCGTAATCAAAAAACAGATTGCACAGGAAACCGTTGCCGTTGATCTGCGTGACCCAGCGGGCAAATTTTTCGGCCGTGAGCGGCCATTGTTCCCAGGCGCGATTGCTGAACCGGAAGGCGATGTCATCACTGAGCCGGTAATTCTTGAGCAGCAGTTTCAGCTTCTGCGCGTGCGGCGGACGGTAGACAAAATTCGGACTGCGATACCCCAGAATGTGATCCGCCCCTTCGGTCACGATCGCATCGTAACCCATGTGGCTCACGAAATGAGCCAGATCGTTGTTGTAAATCAGCTCCGTATTCCGAAAGACGCGCGGCTCCTGGCCGAACAATTCCTTGATCTTCTGCTGATGCAATTCCACCTGCGCGCGGAACTCTTCCCTCGAATAAAGAAACGAGAGCGAGTGGTAATACGTCTCCTCCAGAAATTCGACGCAACCCGTCGCATTCAACGCCTGAAAGGATTCGATCACTTCCGGCACGTATTGCTCAAACTGTTCCAGTGCCACGCCGGTGATGGAATAGCTGACGCGGAAGCGCCCTTCGTGCTCCTTGATCGTCTCCAGCATGACCTTGTTGGCCGGGAGATACGATTTATGGGCAACCTTGCGGCAGATTTCCGCGTTCTTGTAGTCGTCAAAATAATGACGATCCGTGTCGAACACGCTGTACCGCCGAAGCCGGTACGGCTGGTGGAGCTGAAAATAGAAACAAACCGATGCCATGAACGAATCCCTTCTGAACACGGACCGCTGACGGCGGCATTCTACGCGCGGCGAACGGTTTGGGAACCTTCCCTTCCGCTAAAGTCAGTTTAAACACGAAGCGATGAAGATACGAAGGCCACGAAGAAGAACAAACGAAAATGATTTCCTTCTTCTTCGTCTGCCTTAGTCCCCTGGCGCCTTCGTGTCTAATCCGAACTCCTCCGCCAAGATCGCCAAGACGCCAAGGCCGCCAAGAAGAAAGATCGATTCTGTATCTCTTTCTTGGCGTGCTTGGCGTCTTGGCGATCTTGGCGCATTCTTTCTTCGTGTGCTTCGTGCCTTCGTGTTAACATTCGTGTAGATCGCGTTTCACATATTCGATCGATCGTGCTGATTATTATGGCTGCGTCGTCGGCATCGTCGCCGGCGGGCCGGTCATATCCCAGGCGATGCGCCATTTGGGCTCGCCCACCTGCTTGAACCCCATCTGGCTCGTCATAATCTGCTCCATCCCTCGGAGATGGCCCGCGCCAAAAAAAATACCGATTTTTCGATCCCCTTTTGCCAGCCGCTCGCGCAGCACCTTCATGCACGCCTTGTTCCGTTCGGTCAACAGGACCGAACCGTCGGGGCCTTCCATCCCCGCGAGCATGTCATCCATCCGGCCAAACTGCTCGCCGAGCATCATCTTCAGCCCGCGCGCTTTGTCAGGATTGGACAGCGCCAAGAGCAGCGGGCCCATCCCGCCGGTGGGATCGTCGTTGGCAGGGTCCATCATCGCCTGCAGCATCGATTTGAACATCAATCCCGTAATCGATTCACCGCGCTGATTTTCCATCTGAAAAAACGTCTCCGCATCCAGATCGGCGTGAACGAAATTCGGCGCGTCGTAATTGATCGCTTCCAGTTGGAACTGCAACTTCAGCGTGTTCTTGAGAAATTGTTGCAGCATCGTGATCCAGCCGGTGGGTCGATCCGGATCGTGCAGTTCGCTGATGTCCATGTCTTTGGGCTTGATCAATTCGTACAGAAGTGAATCGTACGATTTGAAGCTTTCGTTGAGGCTTTTGTAAAACGCGCCGTCCGCCACATGAACCGCCGCGACCAGATCGACCCTCTGCCCCGCGGCGTTGCGATAGGTGACCACCGACGCCTGCAGCGTCGCCCCGCCGTGGTCGTCGGGCACGTAGCGCAGGAATTTATCATTGAGCGGCGCCGGCCGGGTGGTTGGAGCGCTGGTCGGCCCAGCCGCCATGCAAACCAGCAGCAGGATAGGCAGAAAGCCGCGGATTCGATTCGATCGCATGGAACACATTTTAGCCAAAGATGGGTCAAAGATGGCCTTAGATAATAACAATAATGTCCTGCCTTCATCCCCCTCCAACAGTGCCCCATCTGTGGCCAATAGCCTGCGTTGTTAATTGCGTTTATCGCGCGCATTCCCGATTTCGTCGCCGCGCCTTATCCTATCAGCATGCCCGACATCCGCCCTTTCGCCGGCATCCGGTATTCCCGCCGCCCCGACTTGGACCTCTCCAAGCTAATCGCCCCGCCATACGATGTGCTCGATGACGCGCAAAAAGCTGCGCTGCAGTCACGCCATGCGAACAACATCGTGACGGTCGATCTTCCGTTCACGCCCCCCAAGAGCGTGGGGCCCGACGATGTTTACGCCAAGGCCAACACCACCCTCAAAGCCTGGATGTCAGCCGGAATCATGGTTCAGGATCGCCGGCCGGCGATCTACCCGTATACGCAGGTGTTTGACCATCACGGAAAGGCATTTCATCGCCGGGGATTTATTGCCCTGGTCAAACTTTCGCCCTTTGGCGAAGGGCACGTTGTTCCACACGAAAAAACTCACGCCGGTCCGATTGAAGATCGTCTGAAGCTGATGCACGCCACCGGCATGCAGCTTTCTCCCATCTTCGGCCTGTTCAATGACAACCGGGGCGAGGTCACGCGAAGGCTGTATCAAAATCTCGGCCGCCCCCAGGCCGACGCCACCGAAGGAGGTGTTCGCAATCAACTTTGGAGTGTGATCGACAGCGATCTGGAAAACGAAGTGATCAAGCAGATGGGAACCAAGCCCGTCTTCATCGCCGACGGCCATCACCGCTACACGACCGCCCTTGTCTATCAAAAGCAGATCGAGGAACGCAGCGGCGGCAAATTGCCGACCAACCATCCGGCCAACTGGTGCATGTTCGTGCTGGTAGGCATGCAGGACGATGGGCTTTTGATCATGCCCACGCATCGGCTGGTGGGTGGGTTGTCCAGTTTCAATATGCCCGCGTTCAAAGATGCGATTGCCGCCGATTTTGATGTGGAGGAGCTACCCGTCGTGCCGGCCCAACTGGCCGGCGTCGCGACGAGCATCGCCGCTGGAGCGCCCCATACGTTTGCCCTCTACGATGGAAAGAGCAAATCCACCCATCTCCTGACTTTGAAGAATCAAGATCTGCTTGAGCCTCTTGCGCCCGATCACAGCCAAGCTTGGCGCCGGCTGGATGTGGCTATCCTGCAGCGCTTCTTGATCGAAGAGATTCTTCAGCCCAAGTTCGCCGGCGGCAACCAGCTTACGCTGGGCTACACCGCCGACGCCGCGACGATCGGGCAGCAGGTCGATGGCTCAAAATATCAAATCGCCCTGCTCCTTCGCCCCACGCCATTGCCCGCGCTGGAGGATCTGGGCAGGAACAATGAAGTGATGCCGCAGAAGAGCACCTATTTCTTCCCGAAGCTGGCGACGGGAATGGTGCTGAATCCGTTGAAGTCGGAGTAATCTTTCATTCGGATTTCAACACGAAGGGGCGAAGGCCATTCGCGGTTGCTGGGCAAGCAAACGTGGTACTTTTATCCGCGGACGGATTCCCTACCATTTGGCCATGAGCGAACTTTCCACGATTCCAACCGACCTGCGTGTCGAGAATCAGCCAGGTTGCCTGGGCGTGGACAAGGCTGCTCCCCTTCTTGGGTGGCGCTTGCCAGACAATGCAGCGGCGCAGGTTCGTTTTCAGGTGCAGGCGGCATCATCGCGCGAGCATCTGGCCGAGGGGCAGGCCGATCTATGGGACTCGGGCGAGGTGAATTCTCCCAATGCGCAAGCGGTGGCGTACGGCGGCAAGCCGCTCGCGTCGGCGCAGCAGGTGTTCTGGCGCGTGCGAATTCGATCGGATCAGGGCTCGCTGAGTGATTGGAGCGAAATCAGCTCCTGGACGATGGGAATACTCAACCAAGCGGATTGGCGCGGTGCCCGCTGGATCACTGCCAGTGCCGCGTGCCTCGATCCGCAAGACCCTGCCCACCCCGACGGAGGTGCTGGTTCGACTGCCCGTCCGATCGGAATCGACTGTGCTCATTACAAGGAAAAGGACTTGCTCGCTCGGCACGTCCCCGCGCAGTCGATTCTGCTGCAAACACGTTTCGCCACCAAGACTAATCTTTCACGTGCGCTGCTCTTCTCGTCAGGACTGGCACACTACGTGGCCACGATCGATGAGCAACCGGTTTCTGATCGCCTGCTCGCCCCAGGCTGGTCGAACTATCGCAAGACCGTCCTGTACGACACGACCGACGTCACTGACCACCTCGCTGCGGACGGCGAACATGAGCTGCGGCTGCTGATCGGCAACGGCATGTACAGCGTCTACTACGCGCCCGATCGGTATGTGAAATTCATCAACACGTTTGGCGCGCAAAAGGCGATCGCGCTGCTTGTGATGCAATACGCCGATGGGACGACAGACTACGTGACGACCCAGACGTCGTGGCAGGCGGGTCTCTCGCCGGTGACCTACTCCAACGTCTACGGCGGCGAAGACCTGGACTTGCGGCTGGAAAATGACCCGCGATGGGAACCGGCCATCCCAGTCGATCCGCCGGGCGGTGTGCTGCGCGGTGCCTCGGCGTCTGCGCCGCCGATTCGGTCGATTGAGGTCCTTCGGCCGATATCGGCCACGCCGCACTCGCCGGACGTCACCGTCTACGATCTGGGGCAGAACGCTTCGATCATGCCGCGCGTTGCCGCCTACGGCCCTCCGGGCTCAAGCATCACCATCAGCCCATCGGAATTGCTCGGAACCGATGGCGCGATCGACCGCAGGTCCTGCGTGCAGGACAAGGGCGGACCCGCATATTGGAAGTACACTTTTGACGGACGGGGCCCGTGCACCCTCTTTCCAAAGTTCTTTTATCAGGGCGGCCGCTACCTTCAATTGGAGCGCTTTCCTGCCCCCGCTGGAGGGCCCCTACCAACCGTGAGCGATGTGGAAGGTGTCGTCGTACATTCCTCGGCAGACCCGGTCGGCGAGTTCGGCTGCAGCAACCCGCTTTTTAACCGCATCTACTCGCTGGTCCGTTGGGCGCAGCGCTCCAACATGATGCATAACATGACCGACTGCCCAACTCGGGAAAAGCTTCCCTGGCTGGAACAATTGCACCTCAACGGCCCATCGCTGCGCTACAACTTTCGGCTCGATCAATTCTTCCACAAGACGCTCAACGACATCGCCGACGCCCAAGAAGACCACGGACTGGTGCCGAACATCGCCCCGGAATTTTTTTCGGCCGAGCCGAAGCTGGGAAACGGGCCGTTCCGCTTTTCGCCGGAATGGAGCTCGTCGCTGATCGTCTCCGCGTGGCAGCAGTACGTGTTTCATGCCGACACCGCGCTGCTGGATCGGTTTTATCCGGTGATGGTCCGCTTCCTGGATTACCTGGCGTCGATCGCCAAAGGCAATCTGCTCCAACACGGACTGGGCGACTGGTACGACTTGGGCCCAAAAACGCCCTGGGGTTCGCAACTGACGCCGCCAGCGTTTACCGCGTCGGCGATCTATTACTACGATGCAACGCTGCTCGCCAGGATCGCCAATTTGCTCGGCCACGCCGAAGATGCCGCGCGGTTCGACTCAACGGCGAAACTGATTCGCTCCGCGATCAACGCGCGGTTTCAAGACCCCAAAACACGGCGCTACACGCAGGGCTTTCCTCTGCCTCAGGGGTCTCAGTGCGCGACAGCCATGGTGTTGGCGTTGGAAATCGCCGGCGACGACAACCGCCAACCACTGATCAATGCGCTCGTCCAGGACATAAAGGATCATCACAACGGGCTGACGGCGGGAGACGTGGGTTATCGCTTCGTCCTCCGCGCCCTGGCCGACGCGGGACGGTCGGATGTCGTTTTCGACATGAACACCAACCCCGACCGTCCGGGCTACGCAATGCAATTGGCCAAGGGAGCGACGGCTCTGACTGAAAAATGGGACGGATCGGTCGGCGCGTTCGGGTCGCAAAATCATTTCATGCTTGGGCAGATCAACGAGTGGCTCTTCCACGATTTGGCCGGGATTCAGCCAGATGAACGACTCCCGGGCTTCCGCCATATCATCATTCGGCCCCAACCGTGCGGCGATATTCAGTGGGTAAAAGCTCACTATCGCAGCGGGCATGGCATGGTTTCCGTTGAATGGGAGCGCGCCGCGGGCCACCTGAAGATAACCGCCAGGATTCCCCCGAACACCTCCGCGACGGTGTATCCCGATCCGACTTCGACCGCGACCCTGCGCCTGCCGCCGGGGCTTCATTCCCTCTCCGGATGATGTGCCGCCTCGACTTAAAGATTGGCGACAAAGGCACCAATTGCTTCGACCGACTCGGTCGGGTGCCGCTGAAGTATCATGTGCGAAGATGAGATTCTTGCGACCTCGATATTTGGATTAATCCGCTTGATAGCGCGAAGGTTCCATGGAGGAACGAGGATATCTTTGGATGCATGGAGATAGAGAATCGGTACGGCGCACTCCTTGAGTTCTTCCTGAACATTCGCGCGAAAGACCATTCGAACGCGTGACGCCATAACGCTCGGCCGAAGCAATCCGCGCATCTGAAGCAATAGCGCGTGATGTGCTGGCGTCGAATACCTGCCAAATAAAGCTTTCAACTTTTTGTACGGAAAATAGAGTTGAAATGGCAATGTGCGGGCAACAATTGGAATCAGCGGGCTCAGGATGGGCCACGGACTTGTAACGAATGTGGCACAGAGGATCAGGCCGACCAAACCTTTTGGACGCGCGGAGGCAACCATCACAGCCAGCGGTCCCGAGAATGATTCGCCGAGCAATATGAAGGGCCCGGAATCCGGAAGAGCTTCCATGACGAACGGAACGAGTTCCGCATACGAAAGCTCTCGATCCCCTGGATATCGAACAACGATTGGTTTGATCGTCGGCGGGAGCGCAGCCAAAAGCGGTTCAAACAGAAGTCCTGTTCCATCAAGGCCCGGCAGAAGGATGAGCGAGACCGACATAGAGAATCTCCCCACATCGAAGCGTGACGATAGTCGATCCTCGCCTCAGGACATATGTCGAAAGATTGTTGAATCGCGTGGAGCCGTAAAATAAAATGCGCCCCATGAGCCAGCCTCCCTTCCGCCGCATGACCCAATGCAGTTTTTGCGGAAGATCGAGTCGAGAGACTGGTACCATGGTTGAAGGTCCCAACGCCGTCTACATCTGCGCCCTGTGCATTGACGTTGCGGCTAAATTGGTAGATGGCGAGCGAAAAGGCGGCACCATCCGTCCACAGCCTAAACCCGACGCATTTCCGCCCGAGATTCACGGCGCTACCGAACATTAAGATTTGCATCAAGGCAAACTTTCTCTTGACTCCGGCGTAAATCTTCAGACAATTAATTTCGTCAAAAGCCACCCCGGCTCGCAATGGCGGGTGCCGCGATACGATTTTCGTGTCGCCAAGCACACCGTAGCGTGCCGTGGTGGCTTTTTGCGTTGATCGATTACATACAATTAACCAAATGACGGAGGTGCCCCATGGCAACCGAAACCAGGAAAAACAAGAGCGAATTTCTCCAGGCGACCATTCAGCATATCGATATCACCAGGCACAATGTGGTGCCCGTCGTCGAAGCAATGAGCCACATGGCCTACTCAGCGCGCGATCTGGCCCGCGCATCGGACATCTACGACCGCATGCTCAAAGACAAGGAATGCGGCGTCATCCTGTGTCTGGCCGGCTCGCTCATCAGCGCCGGATTGAAGAAAGTCTTTGTCGATATGATCCGCAACAACATGGTCGATGCCATCGTCTCCACCGGAGCCAACATCGTCGATCAGGATTTCTTCGAAGGCCTGGGCTTCAAACATTACATCGCCGATGAACGCCTCAAGAGCGGCCTGGATGATGGCATCCTCCGCGATCACATGATCGACCGCATCTACGACACCTTGATCGATGAAGAGGATCTGCGCATCTGCGATGAGGTGATCGGCAAAATCGTGGATGAACTCGAGCCCCGGCCCCACAGTTCCCGCGAGATCATTCGGGAGATGGGCGCTTATCTCCAGAAGAACGGCAAGACGAAGGATTCGATCGTGCTCGCCGCTTTTGAAAATGAGGTGCCGATCTTCTGCCCGGCATTTTCCGATTGCTCGGCCGGCTTCGGTTTTGTCGCCCATCAGCACGCCCGGCTCGCCACTGGCCAGCCGATGGTCAGCATCGATTCAGCCAAGGATTTCTACGAGCTCACCCAACTCAAGCTCAAGAACCCCGAAACCGGCCTGTTCATGATCGGCGGAGGCGTGCCGAAAAATTTTGCCCAGGATATCGTTGTCGCCGCCGAGATCCTTGGCGTGGATGCGCCGATGCACAAATACGCGGTGCAGATCACCGTCGCCGACGTGCGCGATGGCGCCCTCTCGGGCAGCACGCTCAAGGAAGCCAGTAGCTGGGGCAAGGTCGATACGGTTTTTGAACAGATGGTCTTCAGCGAAGCCACGCTCGCGGTCCCTCTCATCGTGGGGTACGCCTATCACAAGGGATCATGGAAACAGCGAACTGGCAAGAAGTGGAACACCTTGCTGGAGCAGCCAGCGACGCTCGTGTAGTCAAAAGCTCGAAATCCGAAATCTGAGAGACAAAGCCCAAATCCCAAACCAGCGCACCGGCGCTCGTTTGGGATTTTGGTTTTCGGACATTCATTCGGATTTCGGTTCTGGGTACTCCTCCACCACCTATTGCTGCTGCGCCGCGATAATCGCGTCTTTTTTCCGCTGCGCCATGATTTGGTTGCGCACGTATGACGGGTTGGCTGTATCCAGTTCGGCGGCATGCTTGAAGCAATAGACGGCTTCGCCGATGTGGTCCGTCTTGCCGGGCGCATCACCCAGCTTCATGAGCACCAATCCCAGATCGTTGAACGCCTCCGCACTGTCAAATTTGTAGTAGATCGCAAAGCGGAAATATCGCTCCGCACTCTTTAAATCCCCCACCGCCTGGGCCATCACGCCGGCATTCAGCCAGGCAATGTACGATGTCGGATCGATCAGAAGAAGTTTCTCCAGCGTGTCCCGGGCCTCTTTGTATTTCCCTTGCTCAAACAGCGTATTAGCAAGGTTGATATAGGCCGGTAATGATCGTGGATCGACTGCAATCGACTTCTTATATTCGCGGATCGCCTCTTCCAGATCACCCATCTGCGCATCGATTAATCCGACATTATTGAAAACCAGGGCATTGTGAGGATCGAGCTCCTCCACCGTGGCGTATTCGCGGAGCGCTCCCGGCGTGTCGCCCTGATCGGCCAGTGCCGCGGCAAGGCCAAAATGGGCATCGATGCTGTTGGGGTGCCGGTGCAGCACCTCGTCATATCGCTCGACCGCGACATACAGTTGCCCCTCGGACTTGGCAACCTCCGCCAGATTCAGTTGGGCTCGCGTATCGTCTGGATTTGCGCGGAGCGCCGCCACGAAATGCTGTTCGGCGCTGCCAAAATCATTGTCGTTCAGTTCGAGCAATCCCAGCGTGTTGAGCGCGATGGACGAATCCCCGTCCCCAACCAGTACATTCTGCCAAAGACTCGTCGGGTCGTTGTACGCCTCGGTATGTAAAAACGTGACGATTGCCAGCGGGAAGACAATTGCCGCCGACACCGCGGGCATGACACCCGGAAGCGCCGCCAGCCTGCCGGTCCATTTAGAATCCAAAAGCCACCCAACCAGCAAACTCGCCAGCGGAACCAGCACCGCCGCGCAGGCGAGGTACAGCACGTGCTCGCGAACCATCACCCCAGGCAATTCACTGTCGTAAGGATCCGAAGCGCCCAGTGCCGAGGGAAGCAAAAGGCAAATGAACAACATTGCCGCCGTAACAGGCCCGCGGCCCCAGCGGCGCCGCAGCCTCCACAACGCGCCCACCACGAAAAGCGCCGCAATGGGCAGTAGCCAATGCCATAGCTGTATCGAATCGGACGTCCACCGAGGATGTGCGAACGACAAGTGGATCGGCAGGATCGTGGCCAGGAAATAAACCCACACTCCCCGGCCCCAGATCGCGATCCAGTTCAGGTTGCCGGGATATGCCAGCCACAACTTGCCGGTGCGGTGATACGCCAGCAGCGCCGCGGTGCATGCAAAGCCAGCGCTCAATACTGCAAACGGAATCAACGGAACAACATCCTGCCGCTTCACCTTGCCGCGCTCCCACCAGATCAATATGAGAACCACCAGCGGAAAGGTCGCCCCCAGGACGTGGCTCAGCAGCGCGAGCACGAACAGCACCATCGACATCGCGTACAGCGCCGCGGAATTCTCCGGCAAACCAAGCTGAATCAACGGCTCTGCCCCCGCCAATGGCGGCGGCGGCTTGGGATTCAATCCCGCTCTCCGCAAATACACCAGCAGCGCGCACAAATAACACAGGCCGCAGATGAGATAGTGCTGCTGCGAAATCCAGGAAACCGCGTCCACCTGCACCGGATGCACGGCAAACAGCGCCGCTCCAAGCCACGCTCCCGGCAGTTCCAGACGGCGCAGCAGCAGCCACAGCAGTAATGCGTTGCACGTGTGAAGCAGGAGGCTGATGACGTGATATCCGCGCGGACGCCCCGCGAAAAACTCGTGCTCCAGCAAGAGAAACGTGTACGAGACCGGGGAGACTTCCGACATCCGCTGTGGCGCGCCCCAGATCACCTTGAGCCCCGCAAAGCTATAGAGCAGTGGGTTGTTTTTGACCGTTGAATCATCGCCAGGCAGAAATGCGCCATTGATCGTGGGGTGGGCGAATGTGAAAACGCACAGCAGCCCAAGCAGCGTTGCCAGCGCCCATCGCCGCGCCGGAGTGCTCGCCCATTGTTCCGGCGGCGGTTCGAGCACCGGCTCTTCAACCACGGAGTCCGGGCTGAAGGCAATCTCGACTTTGGGCTTTTGGAACATCGTCATGAAGGCATTACATCATATCCGGAGATCGAACCGGCGGCCCATCGAGGAATTCGCTCCTTGTTAACCATGGGGGGAATGATTGTTCTATACGTCCACATCCACCGCTTGGGTCACTTCGCGTACGAGTTCTATGCCGCGTGCAACGGCAAATTCCAGGTCGGGGCACAGGTCCTCGATATCCAACACCCGCGTCACGCCCAGGCGATGCAATGCCCTATATTGCGGCGGCGACATGCCGCAGATGATCAGCCGCCGACGCTGGTTGCGCAACGTGCGAACCGCTGCCTCGAGGTCCAAAAACGCATTGGTGTCAAATCGTGTCTGCGGGCTGATCGCCAGGATGATCACCCGCCAGCGCCCCGGCAGACGCTCAACCCAATGCGAAAAATAAGGAGCGATGTACCGCTTGCGATGCAGCCGACCCGCCGGATGCGCCAACCGATAAAAGCCAAGCTCCGGCGGCAGAAGCGAACGCTCGATCCCAAAACCCTTCAGCTCCGGATCGCCCAGCAGATCCATTTGCTCCACTTCCGCGATCGGAAGCAGGAATTCGTGAATGACGATGAATCCCAAAAACAGAATCGGCGGAATCAGCGCCAGCCACAGCGCCCATCGTTCCACCAGTGCGCCGGCGACCACGCCCAGCAGAAAAGACCAGAAGATGCCCGCCAAAACCCCCAACCGCTGGAGCGAAGGATGCCGCTGCGAAACGCGGATGACGCGCTCGGCCCGCTCCATCCCAACTCGGGCGCGCGTTTTTTGGATGAACCACATCAGCAACTGCGCGCCCTCCAGGCCAAAATCCGTGCTGACGCCCGTAAGGTGTGTCGTGCGCACAATCGCGCCCGATACCTTGGTGATGGTCGCGTTCTGAAGCCCCATGGCCATCGCCGCCACGCCGGTCATCCAGTAGAGCCTCAACTCCGACATCGCCGCGCCATGCCCCCGCCAGACCTGCACGTTCAGACCGATGGTGAAGATCGACAGCAGCATTGCTTCGCATGCCAGCGGCAGCGCATAGCGCGATCGCAAGTTGTGCCACCGCGCCAGC